>Ga0247818_10001883_pt1 | contig 13461 bp, 10 predicted proteins | sample 13C_Glucose_Day1_FD_192424 | JGI IMG/M metagenome (GOLD analysis project Ga0247818, IMG submission 192424) | Soil microbial communities from agricultural site in Penn Yan, New York, United States - 13C_Glucose_Day1 | ecosystem: Environmental > Terrestrial > Soil > Agricultural land | place...
GGGCGATAGAGAATCGCCGAACCCCACGACAATCCAACGCCGAAACCACTCAGCGCAACACGCCTCCAGCTGGAATCCAGAACGTGTTTTTCCAGCAGCAACGGAATGCTCGACGACACGGTATTACCGGTCTCGACCATGTCCTTGATGAACTTCTCCGGGTCGCCTTCGAAGCGACGTGCCACGGCATCGACAATCGCCGCGCTGCCCTGGTGGATGCAGAAGGCATCGATGTCGTCAGCCGTCAGCTGCGAATCGGCCAGCAGCTCATGCAAATGCGCCGGGACTTTGAGCAATGCAAAGTTGAACACCTGACGACCGTTCATGAAGAACACGCCATCGGTCACCTTCAGGTGCGGCGCACCGGAACCGTCGGTGCCGAACTTGGCTTTGCCCAACTGCCAGGGTGCGTTTTCACCCATCCAGGTCGCAGTGGCGGCATCGCCGAACAGCATGGTGGTGTTGCGGTCTTCCGGGTCGACGATCTTGGAGTACGGATCGGCAGTAATCAGCAGGCCATTCTTCAGGCCGGCGGCTTCCATGAAGCCCTTGATCGCGTAGATCCCATAGACGTAGCCAGAGCAACCCAGGGAAATATCGAACGCCGCCACGGTGGTTGGCAGGCCGAGTTTGTCCTGAACGATGGCAGCGGTGTGTGGCAGGCCTTCTTCGTCACCGTTTTGGGTGACCACGATCAGCACGTCGATGGCTTCACGTTTCAGATCAGGGTTGTTGGCGAACAGCGCGTTAGCGGCTTCGACACACAGGTCCGACGTTTCCTGCCCGGCGCCTTTGCGCGGCAGGAAGGCCGAGCCGATTTTGCCGAGGATGAATTCTTCATCCTTTTCGAATTTTGCACCTTGTGCGTAATTGTCTATGCCGGCTACAGGAACGTAGCTCGCAATGCTTTTTATGCCAATCATTACGGCTTCCCAATAATAAACAGCCCAATACCACCGCTCGCAATGATTCGAGGGGCGCCGACAAACAAAGAAAAACGTCGCCTTTAGCGACGACGGCGGGAAGAATAAAAGGCTATCACTGGACCAGAAACAGGCCGGGCGCCACCTTCCCGATTAATACAATACAGTGAAGATGCGCGTTATGACTCGCAGGTCACTCTATTTTGCCGAATCAACCCGATAAGGTGTTACTCGACCAGCGACCAATCCAGAGGGGTTCCACGCACGATGGCGTGGCGGGCATGGCGGCCCAGAAGGGTTTCAGCGTGTTTGGGGGCCAACCCGAGGCCCGGACGAATGGCGCGCAGATTGGCCGGGGTAAAAGGTTCACCGGCGGCCATGTCCTGGGTGACATAGAGCGAGCGACGGTACACCAGCGATTTGCGCTCGGCGTCAGTGACCCCGTAATGCACCTGGCCCATTGCCTGCCAGGCCCGTTCTGTTTCGATCACCAGGCTTTCGAGCTCGGCCGGTTCCAGTGAGAAGCTGGCGTCTACGCCACCCGCGGCACGGTCGAGGGTGAAATGCTTCTCCACGACCGTAGCCCCCAGCGCCACCGCCGCCACGGAAACCCCGACACCCATGGAGTGATCGGACAAACCAACCTGGCAACCAAACAATTCGCGCAGATGGGGAATCGTGCGCACGTTGCTGTTGGCCGGAGTCGCGGGATAAGTGCTGGTGCACTTGAGCAGCACCAGGTCCTGGCAACCGGCCTCACGGGCGGCGCGTACGGTTTCATCGAGTTCGGCAATGCTGGCCATGCCGGTGGAGATAATCAATGGCTTGCCCGTGGCGGCAACCCGGCGAATCAGCGGCAGGTCAGTGTTCTCGAAACTGGCGATTTTGTAGGCTGGCACGTCGAGGCTTTCGAGGAAGTCGACGGCGGTGTCATCAAACGGCGTGGAAAAAGCCAGCATCCCCAGTTCTTTGGCCCGGGCGAAAATCGGCGCATGCCATTCCCACGGTGTATGGGCCTTCTCGTACAACGCGTACAACGACGTTCCAGCCCACAGGCTGTTGGGATCCTTGATGAAGAACGCGCCTTCGGACAGGTCCAGGGTCATGGTGTCAGCGGTGTAGGTTTGCAATTTCAAGGCATGAGCGCCGGCCTTGGCCGCCGCTTCGACGATCCGCAGTGCCATGTCCAGGGACTGATTATGGTTGCCACTCATCTCGGCGATGATGAAGGGCGGCGCGTCAGCACCGATCAAGCAGTTGCCGATCTTGAAACTAGTCATTGCGGTGATCCTTCAATACGCGCGTGAACGCGCAGGCACTCTGGGTGAAACCGGCTTCGCGAAAGACCTTCAGCGACGGCTGGTTCGTCGGTAGCACCTGAGCGGTAATGGCCGTCAGTTGTGGCCAGTGGGCGGATACGAACGCCTCGCCCCGAGCCAGCAGCGCCCTGCCCCAGCCCAGACCGAAACGGCCTTCAAACAGATAAATCGACACTTCGGCTTCAAAGCCGCGCAGGTCATAACGCACCACACCCACCGGACCGTCATCCGCCTCGGCGATCAACAGCAAGCGATAGTCATTACTCAAGCTGGCGGTCAGCCAGTTTTGATGGGCGGGCCAGTCAATGACGCGGGTCTCCAGCGACCAGCGTCGTACGGCCTCGGCGTTGCGTCCCTCGTACAACAATTGCGCATCGGCCTGGGTCGCCGGGCGCATGTGTAAAACGGCACCGGCCAATGCGGCGGCCACGCGCTGCGCGCCTCGGCCATCGACCAATTGCCGAGAGCGTTCGGCAAGACCCTGGCGCAAGCCCTGATTGTCCGAGACAAAACCCACGGCCTGGCGCAGTTGCTCAACGCTGACCTGCTCACGAGGCCCCAGATAGACATGAGCTCCCGCCGTCGCCATCACTTCGCCATTGGCCTGCTGATTATTCGCCACCGCAATGCAAATCGTCGGCAACCCCAAGGCCGCCCGCTCCCAACTGGTGCCGCCGCCAGCACCGACAAACAGGTCGGCCTGGGTCATCAACCGATAGAAGTCGCTGACAAAACTGTGCAAGCGCCAGTTCGCACGAGTCGCCGCCAGCGCCTGCATCTGCTCCCAGGCCGGGTTATCGGCACCGGCAACAAAATCGACCTCCAGGTTATGGAAATCCTTCAGCGCCAACATCGCGTGGTGGGTCTGCATCGCGGCATCGAAGCCACCGAAGTTCACCAGCACCCGCTTGGCCTGCGGCCTGATCTCGATGGCCGGGCAGCAGAACTCATCTCGCAACATCGCAAAACGCGGGCCGAGCAAGGTCTGGCAGTCCGGCGGCAGCAACGAGGTGTAAGCCTCAGGCGTACCGGACAGGTTCTGATTGAGCAGCAAATCAACGTTGTAGGTACGCGTCGCGAGGTCATCCACCGCAGCGATCCGGGGTGCCCAGCGCCGGGCTGCGCTCTGCCAGTGATGGTCGAGGCCATAGTGGTCGACGATGATCCAGTCGAACGCCGGCTGGTGTTCCAGCGCCTGTGCCAACGCGTCTATATCCGCTTGCCACGGCAGCATCGACTCGATGGCTTGTTGTGGGTCTTCATCGGCATAACGAGCCGGCAGTGCAAACGTTTCGAAGCCTTCGCTCGCCAGGGCCTCCAGTCGATGGCCCGATAGCAGACGACAGGCAAACGCCACGTGCGAACCCTGCTTGCGTAAAATCCTGGCCAGTGGCAACAAGCGTGCGATATGGCCGCTGCCAATGGTCGGCGAAGCGTCGGAACGAATCAGCACTCTCATTGCAATTCACCACCGGCTTTCAACGCAGCGTACAAATATTCAGCGCGCGTCCAGTCTTCGAGGGTGTCGATGTCCTGCACCAGATGCCGGGGCAGGATCACCGGCAGGCTCACTGGGGAAAACAGTACATCCCCGCGCAACCAGGCCTCGCTACGCCCCCAATAGAACTGGCCGGCGTCCTGAAACGCTTCGGCCAGATCCTGTGAACGGGTGTTGCGAAATTCCGGGTAAAGCGAGGTCAAGGCACCCTCTTCGTCGACGGTCAATGCGCGCTGAACCGGGAAGCCGAAACCGGCCACCGAAAACGCGAACGACTTGTCCGGATGCCGCTCCAGCACGTCCAGTCCTTCACGCAGATACCGCGCCTGCAACAGCGGCGCGGTGGCGTAGATGCAGCAGGCATAATCGAACGCCGGCAGTTCGCGCAAGGCATGAACCATCACCGCCGCCGTGCCGGTGAAATCATCCGCCAACGATGCCGGACGCATGAACGGCACATGAGCGCCGTGTTGGCACGCGACCTCGGCGATTTCGTCATCGTCGGTGCTGACGATCACTTGATCGAACAGCGCCGAATCCAGCGCCGTACGAATCGAGCGAACGATCATCGGCACGCCGTCGAACGGCTTGAGGTTCTTGCGGGGTATGCGCTTGCTGCCGCCACGCGCAGGAATGATGGCGACGCTGCTCACAGCCCACATTCCGACACGCGAGGATAAATCATGCTGTTCAACCCAGAATTCGCCTCAAATGCGCCACCACTTCCTCTTGCTCTGCGTCCGTCAGGTCGGGATACAGCGGCAAGCTGATGGCCTCGGAAAAATAACGTTCGGCCTGAGGAAAGTCGCCGTCCTTGAAACCTTGCTCACGATAATACGGCTGCAAATGCACCGGAATATAGTGCAGGTTCACGCCCAGCCCGGCCGCTCTCAGCGCTTCGAACACCTGAGTCTGGTTGAGCGTGATCTGTGACAACTGCAACCGGACCACAAACAGGTGCCAGGCAGACTCGGCACCGGGCTGAGCCACCGGCAATGTCACCGCGATACCAGCCAGCAGTGTTTCATAGCGCGCGGCCAATTGACGACGCTTGGCGACAAACGTATCCAGGCGCGCCATTTGCGACAACCCCAGCGCCGCGTGTAGATCGGTCATGCGGTAGTTGAAGCCCAGCTCCAGCTGTTGGTAGTACCACAACCCCGTCTCCGGCACGTTCATCTGCGCCGGATCACCGGTAATGCCATGACTGCGCAGACGCCGCAAACGCTCGGCGAACTCCGGGCGATTGGTCAGTACCATGCCACCTTCGGCAGTGGTAATGATCTTGACCGGGTGAAAGCTGAAAATCGTCATGTCGGCGTATTGGCCACAACCGACCGGCCGCCCCAGATACGAGGCGCCCACTGCGTGCGAAGCGTCCTCGATCAGCGTAAAGCCGTAGCGCTCGGACAACGCCGAGATGGCTCGCATGTCGCAACTCTGCCCGGCGAACGCCACCGCTACCACCACTTTAGGCAATTTGCCCGCGGCTTCGGCCATTTCGAGTTTCTCTGCCAGCAACCGTGCGTCCATGTTGAGCGTTCGCGGATCGATGTCGACAAAGTCGACCTCGGCACCACAGTAACGACCGCAGTTGGCCGACGCGACGAAGGTGTTGGGACTGGTCCAGAGCCAGTCTCCCGGCCCGAGCCCGGCGACCAGACAGGCAATGTGCAGCGCCGCCGTGGCGTTGCACACGGCGATGGCGTACTCGGCCTGACAGTGGTTGGCCAAGGCTTTTTCGAAGCGCTCAATCGTCGGCCCCTGAGTCAGCCAGGGCGAGTTGAGCACTTCCATGACCGCGTCAATATCGGTCTGATCAATGTTTTGCCGACCGTAAGGAATCCGGTAGGGCATCATGGCCGAGACTCGACACAACGCCCAACCAGCGAGCACGCATGAGCGTCCTTGAACATCATTTTGCCGTTGTACATGTGATGAGTCCTTTTGCCGATCAGGCAACTTAAGCCAGCAACCGCGCCCAATCCACGCTGGACGCGTTGCCAAGGGTGAAACCCTTGCCGGTCAGGGCGAGGTTCTTGTTGTACGCCAGATCGTGCTGGAATGGCCCGGGCCATTTATCACGCAAGGCCTGAAGGGCCTGGGGTGCTTCTGGCATGGTGCCGGGGTGAATGACCTGAACCTGTGGCGTCCACACCACCAGATATCCCGCTTGACCGACCTTCAGGCACAGATCCACATCGCTGAAGGCATCGGCGAATACGCCTTCGTCCAGCCCGCCCAAGTCGTCGAACAATGCTTTGCGGATCATCAGGCACACGGCCGATACGGCTGAGTAGTTTTGTTCCAGCACCAAACGATTAAGGTAGCCCTTGGCATCTTTCGGCTCACCGACAAAGGCCGAACCGACGCCGTCGTTCATGCCCAGAATCAGCCCGGCCTGGGTGACGTTGCCGTCACGGTCCTGCAGTTTGGCACCGACAACGCCGACTTCCGGGCGCTGGCCCTGGTTGAGCAGGGATTCGAGCCAGTTCGGGTTAACCACTTCACTGTCTGCCGCCAACAGCACCAGGTATTCACCCTGGGCCTGTTGGCTGGCTTCGTTGTACAAGGCCGACGCGCTGAGGCGTTCGGGTACCCGCAGAACGCGGACCCTGTCACCCGGCTGCCCCAGCCCGTCCAGCCACTGCAGAATATCGGCGGACAGGCTCGCGTTATCGGCGATCAGCACTTCGTAACGGGTGTAGCGGGTGCGTTGCACAATGGCGGTCACGCAACGTTGCAACTGCACCAGATTGTCCTGGCTCGGCACGATGATCGACACCAGCGGACGCTCAGTGTGACGGTAGTCGATGCGGTAGGTACCCGGCTCGTCCGAGGTGACTTGCGCCTTGTAGCCACGCGTTGCGAGATGACGGATCAACGCCTGTCGCTCGTGGGCATTATCTTCCAGCACGGGTGCAGGGACGATCAGCAGCGGCTCGTCCAGATGAGCCAGCCAGGCCAGGCCGCCCTGTTCAATGATCCGCAGCAACAGGTCGAACTCCATCGCCTTGCTGAAGTCAGCTTGATAACCGCCCGCCTCCAGCAACACGTCCTTGCGGACCAGCCAGTGCCGGGCCATCAATGCGGGCAGGCTTTGCAACAAATCGAAGTTGAAGCCGGGACGGAACACGTCAACCAGTGCACCATAGGCATCGCGATGAATCTCGTCTGCAGCCACCGCTCGGCAGTCGGGCGCGGCGTGCAACTCCAGACCGGCGCGCAACAGACCGCCGACGGTGAACTCATCACCAGCGTTGGTCAGCATCAACCAGTCGCATGCCGATTGACGCGCGACCTGATTGAGTTTGTCGGCATAGTTTGCCTGGGTCACGCGAACAAAGTGCAGGGTGTTATGCACCGTCGTCGCCACCGACGGCTCGCCCGTGGTAAATACCGCGATCCTGAAGGCATGACTGTGACCTTCCAGCAGGCTATCGAGGGTGATCTGTAGCTTGGCCGCGTCGTTGTCGAGATCCAAAATCAGAATGCCAAATTGCGGGCCTCCGTTATGTTCTGCCAGGTGACGCGAAGTCGCGGCGAGTTCGTCGGCGTCCGGCGTGCGCGCTGCCAACCACTTGAGCAGGCGTCCGGAGCGCATGGCTCCGAACACCTCTTCATGACCTAGAGTCGATACTGCGTCCAGGCGCTCGCCCCATGCGAACATGTTCCGCGCCTCGTCGGCTGCATCCAGAAGTTCCATCTGCTGCGCCAGACGCTTGACCACTTTTCGGTTGAATGGGTTGCTGTCAAATGCGCGCCACAGCCGATCGATGACGCTTTCGGCGGTGTCGTTGTTGCGTGGCCGCATCTTGTCTTCCTGGCCCGCCCAAATTCCTTCGAGCCTTTGAAGCTGAAGGCGGCCGGCGGGCATGGCATGCAACAGGAACTCATACTGACTCAGCAAATCAAAAAACGACTGGTTGTAGAATGGCAATTCAACGTACTGCAAGGGCCCGAAGCGGCGATCCGGCCCCTCCTGTACGTTGGTCCAGCGCGACTCGATAATCGGTTCGGCGGTCAACGAGCAACCGGAGCGCAGGCACTCTGCCATGGCCTCAAAACTGTCCAGAGCCAGCTGCCTGCCCTGCGCCGGCTCCAGTCCGGTTTGCGCACTTGGTAATGTAGAAAGCAACTCGGCAAATTCCTCACGCTCCGCCACCGATTTGGCATCGCGGGCGCTGACGGTGATATAGACCTCTGTCTTGTGCTCCGAAGCCAAGTAATTGGCTTCACGCACAACGTAAGGAATGGGCAGCATTCGCGCCTTGGACCTTGCCAGCATGTAATACGCATGGCCGATTTCCTGCCATTCGAAACTGGTGTCCTCCGGCATGACCGCGTACCAGTCGCGCAACAACTCGACACGGTGGACGGCATAGAACGGGGGAATGTACTGCTGCATGAAGTCGATGACCCGGTCCTGAGCACGCTCGGACGAATAGTCTTCACAGACCTTCTTGTCCCGACGGTAGTAACTCACGCTGTTCGCCAACGCCAGGTACATCAGGCAGTAACCGTGGCACATGCCGTAATCCGGGTTCGACTCCAGGAACGAAACTGAAGCCTGGATCGCGTCATGCACTATGAAGTCATCATCGGCGGCGAACACCATGTACGGCGTGGAGACCTGTTGCACGCCGTAGTCAAGCTTGGCCCGCAGGCCCTGATAGCCGAACTGCGGTACATGCCGATAGTCGACCGAAGGGAACACGCCATCGATGCCATCGGTGACCTGGGAGGAAGAGTCCAGCAGCACAATCCTGCAAGGCAAGGCGCTGTAAAACTTGACTGCCCGGCGCACAAAGGCCGGACGGTTATGGGTGACCAGCACCACCGTCAACAACTCGTTCAGTGGTAATCCGCTTTCAGTACCGTACTTGCCTTGCATTTTCTTCCCCACTACCGGCTAACGCCCGATGAACTCAACAATGATGTTGTTGCTTAACGAACGCGACGCAGGTAGCCGTCCGGCGCCACGGTGATCAGCAGCTTGTTCTGCAACTGACGGTCGATTTCGAAGTCAGCGTTTTCTTCCAGGTATTTCCATACGGCGGTCTTCGGGTTGTCGCCCGGGCCCCATGGACGATCCGGGAAGAAATCGGCCGGCATGTCCTCAACCACGGTGTCCATGACCACGCAGTAGCTGTCCACCGACACCAGTGGTGCGTACAGGCGCAGCTCTTCGAGCACGTGATCGTGGGTGTGGTTGGAATCGAGAACCAGGATGACTTTCTTGCCTTCGGCGGCAGCGCGCACTTGCGCAGCAATGCCCGCGTCGATGCTAGAACCTTCAATCATTTTGATGCGCTTGCTCATCGGGTGGCTTTCGATGGCTTCGCGGTTGTGCGGGCGAATGTCGAGGTCGATGCCCAGCACTTCACCGTGGCCTTGCAACTCCAGCAAGGAGGCGTAGTAGATGATCGAGCCGCCGTGGGCGATGCCGCATTCGATCACCAGGTCTGGTTTGACCTGCCAGATGATTTCCTGCATCGCCATCATGTCTTGCGGCAGCTGAATGATCGGACGGCCCATCCACGAGAAGTGGTAGCTGTACTTGTGCTTGGCCGACTGATTGAAGAAATCCTGGGCCAGGCCGGTGAGTTTCTGGTCGTCGCCCTGAGCTGCGATTTGTTCTGCACATTCGGCTTCGAAGGCTTTATTGATGGTGTTGTCAGTCATTTTTCTAATCTCAATAGTCACTGGAACGAAGCGCTGTCGACGGCGTGATAGACGTAGCGTCCATCGGTCATCCGCTTGATTTCTTCGAGGTAGTTGGAATTCATCACGAACAGGTTGGCGCCTTCGGGCAGTGCGTCCATGGCCTCTTGCGGCGAGGAAACACGCACGCCACTGAGCGGAAGATACCGGCCCTGTTTGGCCGGGTTGATATCCACCACGCGGTCTACCGCCACACCGGCCCGTTGCAGAAACAGCGAATAGATCACGCCTTTGGACGACGCTCCCCAGATCGCAGAACCTTGCTCGGGTGCGTCCTGGATAATCTGCACCGCACGCTCAAGGCTCGCGGTGAAACCTTCAGGCAGGTCCAGGCGTGGCACCGGTTGCTCCGGGGTCAGGCGCAAGGTCGCAAGGTCCGCGACGATGTACAGGTACTGGCCGCCGAACAAGTGGCCAGCCTCATGCACAGTGCCGAACATCCGACGCAGGTCATCGAGGCGGAAATAATTGACGTGCTCGTAGAACAAGTCGAACCAGGCACGGTGTTCGAGGATCCAGTCGAAGCACGGCACTTCGATGTAGATCTGCCCGCCCTGATTGGCGTCGGCGATCTCGGCGAGGAAGCGCACCGGGTCCTGAATATGTTCCAGCACATGGCGCAACACGATGGCGTCCGCCGCCAGGCCCAGGCCGCGAGTGAACGGCGCCTTGATCACGTCGGCGTTGTCGCCTTCGTAGGCCGGGTCGATGCCGGTGATGGCGTAGCCCTGGCCCTTGAGCAGTTCGAGGAAGTAGCCCTTGCCGCAACCGACTTCGATCAGTTCCTGGCCCTTGAAGTGGCGGGCAATGATGCCCTCGACATCGCTCAAATGCTTCTGGAACTGGCCCGAATGCGCCTGCTCGTTCTGATAGTCGGCGTCGTAGCTGAGCTTGTTGGCATCAAAGGCCTGATTGAAGATCAACCCGCTCTTTTCATCCTGCACCAGGACCATGTCGGCACACGCCGAAGCCCTGGCTGATGCGGCATCGGCAAAGGTGCGGTTTTGCAACACCGGCAGGCCGGCGACCCGATACAACTCATGCCTCATGCTCTGCTCCCAATAGCTGTTGCAAACGATCCGCCACGCCCCAGAACGCCATCGGTTCGTGGGTCGGGTATGGGTAATGACCGAGGTTCAAATGGATCGACGCGCCACGCTCACGCAGGCGCTGCTCGACCAGCGCCCGAACCGAAATCGGCTGGCCGCTGGCGCAATTGATCACGCCATCGAATTCGCGTTGGTGCAGGATCGCGGCGAGGTAACCGGCAGCGGTTTCAATCGCCAGGTAATCACGCAACTGCTCACCGGCCGACATGTTGAAACGTTCGTCGCCGGCATCGATTGCCCGGTCCAGTGCCGCCAGCAAACTGTTGGGGTTTTGCCCCTCGCCGTGCAGGTAAAACAACCGTGCCCATTGCAGGGTGAACGGCTGAACCCGCTGCAGATTTTGCAGAAACAGACGCAGCGTGTTTTTTGCCAACCCGTAGGGATTGCTCGGCTGCGGCGCTGTTTGCTCGCTGAGAGGACCACTCTGCAGGCCGTATTCGAAACAGGTACCGGTCACCAGGACTTGCGAGACGCCCACCTCGACCGCGCCCTTGATGAACCGATAATCGGCCATCAGGTTGTGCTCGAAGTGAAACAATGCCTGATAGTTCGGCAACCCTGGCCAGGCCAGATGCACCAGCGCGTCGACACCATCGGTCAGTGCCGCGATATTCAAATCGTCAGCGTGAATATCCGCAGCAATGAACTCCACCGCATTGATCCACGGCAAATTCGCGGCGGTCTCGGCATTACGCGCCACGGCCCGGACTTCGCAGCCACGGGCGAGCAACGCTTCAACCAAATGACGGCCGACAAACCCGGTGGCCCCCGTCACAAGTACTTTCACAGGACGGTCAACTCAGGCACGGCGATCACGAAACGGCCATCCCACTGACGCACCTGAGCCAATTGCTGACTGACTTCGTGCAGCAGGTTCCATGGCAGCACCAGGACGTAATCGGGCTGCTCAATGTCGATCTGCGCCGGCGACATAATCGGAATGCGACTGCCCGGCAGGTACTTGCCCTGCTTGTGCGGGTTGGCATCGGCTACCCAGGCCAGCAGATCCGGTTTAACCCCGGCGTAATTGAGCAAGGTATTGCCCTTGGCAGCAGCACCGTAACCGACCACGCGCTTGCCATCGGCTTTGGCCTGTAACAGGAAGCGCAACAATTCGTGCTTGATGCGTTCAGCGGCGGGCGCGAGGGTTGCGTAGTACTCGGCGGTTTTCACCCCGGCGGCGAGTTCGGCCTGCAATTGCCGAGCAACCGAGGCTTGCACATCGCGGCGCACGCCATCGGCACGCTGGACGAAAACCCGCAGCGAACCGCCGTGGGTCGACAGCTGACTGACATCGAATACGTGCAGCCCATTGCGCTCGCACAAGGTTTGCACGGCGGTCAGCGACAAGTAGGAATAGTGTTCGTGATAGAGCGTGTCGAACTGCTGGCCGGCCATCAGCGTCAGCAGTTGTGGAAACTCGAACGTCGCCACGCCAGTCGGTTTGAGCAAGGTTGCAAAACCGTCGAGAAAATCATTGATGTCGGGTACGTGGGCCAACACGTTGTTGGCGGCCATCAGGTCCGCCGACCAGCCTTCGCTGACCAGTTGCGCTGCAGTGTCGCGACCGAAGAACAGTTCGCGAATCTCCAGGCCTTTGTCCCGCGCCGCCTGTGCGGTGCTGCGAGTCGGCTCGACGCCCAGGCACGGGATACCGCGCCCGGCGACGTACTGCAACAGGTAACCGTCGTTGGCGGCAATTTCCACCACGCGGCTGTCCGTCGTCAGACCGAAGCGCTCGGTCATCTCGGCGACATAGCGTTCGGCGTGGGCCAGCCAGGTGCTGGAGAACGAACTGAAGTAGGCGTACTCGGCGTCGAACAAGCTGTCGGCTCGGGTGTAATCCTCGGTTTGCACTAGCCAGCACTGCTGACACACCGCCACCTTGAGCGGCACCCATTGCTCGGCTTGCTCCAGCTGATCGGCGCGCACGTAAGCGTTCGACGGCGGCGAGGTGCCGAGGTCGATCAGTGGCAAGTCCAGAGAGGTCCCGCAACCACGGCAGTTCATACACGCACTCCAGCGAAGTGTTCATCGAGTAAGGGATGGCTGGAATCGCGCACCGACAGATTATTGACAGGCAACGGCCAGGCAATCGCCAGCCGTGGATCGTTCACGCTCAACCCACCCTCGTGCGCAGGCGTGTAATCGGCACTGTGCAGGTAGAGCAATTCGGCATCGTCCGTCAGGGTCTGGAAGCCATGGGCGAAACCGGCCGGGATCAGCAGGCTGCGACCATCACCGGCGCGCAGATGCTCAGCGTGCCAGTGCAGGAAGGTCTCGGAATCCGGGCGCAAATCCACCGCCACATCCCAGACTTCGCCGCGCAGGCAGGTGATCAACTTGGCTTCCGGTGCACTTGCATTTTGATAATGCAGGCCACGCACACTGCCCCGCTCACGGGTGCAGGAATGATTGATCTGACGGATGTGAAACGGCTGACCGAACGCGCTCAGGCTGCCTTCGCAGAACAGCCGGGCGAAGTGTCCGCGATCATCCTCGAAGCGTTTGTGCTGCACGCTGAACAGGCCGGCCAACGGTAATGGCTTTAACAGAAACTCGCTCACAGCGCGCCTCGGTATTGGTTCAACTGGCCCAACGTGAAGGCGCGCATGTCGTCGCCATTTTGCCAGGCCAGGTGCCAGTCCAGTGTCTGGGTCAGGCACTGCTGCAACGACCAGCGCGGTTGCCAGGCCAACAATTGACGGGCGCGGCTGCTGTCCAGGCGCAACAGCCCTGCCTCATGCAACTCACTCGGTTCAATGCGCAAGCCACGGGCTTGCGGCCAGCGGTTGGCGAGCAATTCAACGACTTCGCCGACGCTGCACATGTCCGCTTCACTCGGGCCGAAATTCCACGCACCGGCAAACTTCGGACCTTGTTCATAC
>Ga0247818_10001884_pt1 | contig 13454 bp, 14 predicted proteins | sample 13C_Glucose_Day1_FD_192424 | JGI IMG/M metagenome (GOLD analysis project Ga0247818, IMG submission 192424) | Soil microbial communities from agricultural site in Penn Yan, New York, United States - 13C_Glucose_Day1 | ecosystem: Environmental > Terrestrial > Soil > Agricultural land | place...
GCTCGGGGGTGGGGGCCTTTGCCAACCGGGCCTGCAGCTTCTCGTAGGCCGACTCGCGGTCGGCGACCTCGGCGTACTTCTGTGCCAGCGGGGATCCCGCGACCAGGGCGGCCACCTGCTCCTGCGCCGTGGGGGCCATGAGCGACTGGGGCGCGACCATCCGCGTCCAGGCCACCGGGGTCGGGGCGCCCTTCTCCGACAGCACGGTCACCACCGCCTCACCGGTGCCGAGGGAGGTCAGCAGCGTGGAGAGGTCGTAGGCGGTGTGCGGGTAGGTCGAGATCGCGGCCTTGAGCGCCTTGGCGTCGTCGGGTGTGAAGGCCCGCAGGGCGTGCTGCACGCGGCTGCCGAGCTGGGCGAGCACGTCGCCGGGCACGTCCTTGGGGCTCTGCGTCACGAAGAAGACGCCCACGCCCTTGGAGCGGATCAGCCGCACGGTCTGCTCGATGGCGTCCTGGAACGCCTTGCTCGCGTCGTCGAACAGCAGGTGCGCCTCGTCGAAGAAGAACACCAGCTTGGGCTTGTCGACATCGCCGACCTCGGGCAGGTCGTGGAACAGGTCGGCGAGCAGCCACATGAGGAACGTCGAGAACAGCTGTGGCCGGTCCTGCACGGCCGGCAGCTCGAGGCAGGTCACCAGGCCGCGGCCGTCCTCGGCGGTGCGCAGCAGGTCGTTCGTGTCGAACTCCGGCTCACCGAAGAACACGTCGGCGCCCTGGTCGGAGAACGTGATGAGCTCACGCAGGATCACCCCGGCCGTCGCCGACGACAGGCCACCGAGCGACTTGAGGTCGGCCTTGCCCTCGTCGGAGGTGAGGTGCGAGATGACGGCGCGCAGGTCCAAGATGTCGAGCAGGGCGAGGCCGTTCTTGTCGGCGTAGTGGAACACCAGGCCCAGGCTCGACTCCTGGGTGTCGTTGAGGCCGAGGACCTTCGCGAGCAGCGTGGGCCCGAAGGAGGTGACGGTGGCCCGGATGGGAGTTCCCTGGCCGAGGCCTCCGAGGGACAGGAACTCCGTGGGGTATGCCGTGGGCGCCCACTCCTGCCCGACGTCCTGCGCCCGGGCGGTGAGCTTGTCGTTGGCCTGTCCGGCGGTCGCCATCCCGGACAGGTCGCCCTTGATGTCGGCGAGGAACACGGGCACTCCCTGAGCCGAGAGCTGCTCGGCCATGAGCTGGAGCGTCTTGGTCTTGCCGGTGCCCGTCGCGCCGGCGACCAGGCCGTGTCGGTTGAGGCTGGCGAGCGGGATCCGCACCGGCGCGTCCGGATGGGCCCGGCCGTCGACGACGACGGCACCGAGGTGCAGGGCCGGTCCCTCGAAGGCGTAGCCGGCACGGATCCCCTCGAGCTGCGCGTCCGCGTCGCTGGTGGTCAGGGGCCTGTCAGTCGCCTTGTCCGTCACCCTCGGCACTCTAGTGCGGCGGCCTCGCGCGCGGCCTGTCCACGAGGAGAGCCGCACACGCGCCCACCCGGCATACCGCCTATCGTGTCCGGGTGATCTTCAAGGCTGTCGGCGACTCCCGCCCCTACCCCGACCACGGCAAGGACTCGGTCCGCGACTGGGCCGACGTGCCCCCGCGCATGGTGCGGCTCGAGGAGCTCATCACGACCAAGCGCACCCTGGACCTCGGGCAGCTCCTGGCCGAGGACTCGACGTTCTACGGGGACCTGTTCGCGCACGTCGTGGAGTGGGAGGGCAACCTCTACCTCGAGGACGGTCTGCACCGGGCCCTGAGGGCCGCACTCCAGCAGCGTCCTACCCTGCACGCCCGCGTCCTCGTGCTTGACTAGGCTCTGAGCCGCGCCGAGGGGGCGCGCCACACCGGAGGTGGCGGTGAGCTACATCGTCGAGTCGGGGGCCTCGAGCTCTCGCCGAAGCCGGCGCCGTCGTGCCCTCATCACCTTGGGGCTGGTGGCGCTGATGCTGTTCTTCGCCTTCTGGTACGCCTACTCGTACTACCAGTCCTCCTCGGAGCCCATCGCCGCCCCCGCACCGAGCTGCACCACCGCCGCACCCACCAAGGGCGCTGCCCCCAAGCCCGGCGACATCACCGTGAACGTCTACAACGCGACCGACCGCGACGGCCTGGCCGCCAAGACGGCCACCGAGATGCGCGCCCGCGGCTTCGACGTCGCCACCGTCACCAACGACCCCCTGCAGCGCACGGTGGTCGGCCCAGCCGAGGTGCGCTACGGCGCGTCGGGAAAGGCGAAGGCCAAGGTGGTCCTGTCCCTCGTCAAGGGCGCCAAGCCACGGGGTGACGGCCGCAGCGACGGGTCGGTCGACCTCGTGATCGGCGACAAGTTCACCGGTCTGGTCAAGGTCGCCAAGCAGGCCCCCGCCACCCCGGCGGCGCCATCCTCGATCCCGGCCTGCTGACGCCCGTGCGCGCGGTGTTCTACGAGCGCGCGGACGCGTCGGCGGCCGCCGACGCGCTGCATGCGCAGGGGTATGCCGCGTGGCTGAGGAAGGAGCGCTTCGCCGGCGAGGACGACGAGCTCGACCACCCGTGGGCCATCGAGACCGACGCCCCCGACGAGGTGGTCGCCGGCCTCGTCGACGACGAGAGCGGCTGGCTCGAGCACGGCTGATCGCCCGCGGCCAGCGCGCCCGGAGTCAGCAGCCAGTCAGCGGCCAGTCAGTGGGGCTCGTCAGTAACCCCGCGAGGTGTCGGCGGCAGCCCCGCCACCCGCGACCTGCTCGACGAACTCCTTGCCCTTCATCGGCTTGGAGAACATCGGGAAGTCGTACTGGATGGCGTTGGCGTGCTCCTCGCTGCTGGTGGCGGCGACGCAGTCACTGAGGGTGACCACCTCGAAGCCGCGCTCGTAGGCGGAGCGCATGGTCGACTCGACGCAGCAGTTGGTGAGGAAGCCGCCGAGCGCGACGGTCTGGATGCCCTTGCTGCGCAGGATGAAGTCGAGGTTGGTGCTCGCGAAGGCGTCGAGTCCGCGCTTGCCCTCGACGACGATGTCCTGGGGCTCGGGTCTGAGCTCGTCGACGATCTCGGCGCCCCACTCCCCCTTGACGAAGGCGTTGGAGTCGACGACCCCCTTGAGGATGCCGTAGGGACTGCCGGTGATCTCCTGGTAGCCGTTCGCGAAGGAGATCGGCACGTGGATGATCGTCGCGCCCGCCTCACGGGCCGCGTCGGCCACGGCCTTGGCGTTCTCCAGCATGTTCGTCTCGGCCATGGAGCCGGCGACCGCGCCGTGCAGCGCGCCGCCCTCGCTGGTGAAGTCGTTCTGGAACTCGATGAGGACGACGGCGGTGCTGCGCGGATCCATGGGACCTCCAACTCGAAAGCCAGCCTGTCTTCCGAGCGTAACCACCGCAGCCCGCTCTGGTCACCCGAATGAGATTCCCCGGACAGGGTCTGGTGCGGGGGCGGATGGCGGGGTTCACTGGGGTCCATGTCTGCCTCCGCCATGCGCGCCCAGGTGGCCGACTCGTGGGTGCGCTCGGCCGCGGCCGGGGTCGAGGCCGACCGGGTGGAGGCGCCGATCACGCTGCTGGACGACGCCCTGCGCGACCACCGCGAGGCACACCCGCTGGCGCAGGTGTTCCCCCTGCTGGACGACGTGCTGGGCCAGGCCGCCCGCGACTGTGACGCCGTCATGGCCGTCTCGGACGCCGCCGGGCAGCTGCTGTGGGTGTGCGGCACACCGAGCACGCTGCGGCGTGCCGAGTCGATCGGCTTCGTCGAGGGCAGCAACTGGGACGAGCGGCTGGCCGGCACCAACGCACCCGGCATGGCCCTCGCGCTCGACCAGTCGGTCAACATCATCGGCGCCGAGCACTTCCGGCGCTCCGTCCAGCGGTGGAGCTGCGCCGCCACCCCCATCCACGACCCCACCACCGCCTCGCTCCTCGGTGTCCTCGACATCACCGGCGGCGACGACATCGTCGTGCCGCAGACCATGGCGATGGTGCGGGCGGCGGCCCGGATGGCCGAGGCCGAGCTGGCCCGCGACCTCCTCGCCCGGGGCAGCGCCCCGCGCCCCGGTCCGGCGCGCGGCCTCGCCGTCACGATGGAGGCCCTCGGCCGGGCCGACTCGCTGCTCACCGTGGACGACAGTCGTGGGCACCGCGAGACCCTGCGCCTGAGCCGGCGCCACAGCGAGATCCTCCTGCTGCTGGCCTCGGCGCCGCGCGGGCTCTCCGGCGACGAGCTCGCGGTCCTGCTCTACGAGGAGGACGTCACCAGCTCGACGCTGCGCGCAGAGCTGAACCGCCTGCGCAGCCTGCTCGGGGACGAGCTCCTCGCCTCTCGGCCCTACCGGCTGGCCGCCGAGGTCACCGCCGACTGGCTCGCCGTCGAGGCACAGGTGGCAGCCGGCGCCGTCGGGTCGGCGCTGCGGCTCTACCGCGGGCCGCTGCTGCCGGCGTCGACGGCTCCGGGCGTGGTCCGGCTGCGCGAGAACATCGAGGCGTCGCTGCGCCAGGCCGTGCTGCGCAGTGGCGAGCCGGACCTGATGTCCACCTGGACCCGCTCGTCGTGGGGCGCCGACGACTACGAGATGTGGAGCGCCCAGCTCGGCGCGCTCGGGCCGGCCTCGCCGCTGCGGCCCCTCGTGAGCGGGCAGCTCGCCCGGCTCGACCGCGAGCACGGCGCCGGCGCCTGAGCCGCCGCCACCGACCGTGGCGGGTCGGGCGTGGTGGTTCACCGACCCCATGAGGGCGGTGAACCACCACGCCCAGCTGCGGCACGGCATACCGGGGCCGCTCCAGCCCGGGTGCGCACGGTGCAACGTGGTCGCAACGTTGTGCTGCCTAACGTCAGGCCATCCCCACCAGGGGACACCACCAAAGACGTTGGGAGAAGAGCATGACGGTCTACGCACCCCCCGGCTCGGCAGACTCGCTGGTCTCGGTCGAGAGCCGCTACGGGCACTTCATCGGCGGCAACTGGGTCGAGCCCAAGAAGGGCGAGTACTTCGAGAACATCTCGCCGGTCAACGGCAAGGCGTTCTGCGAGGTGGGCCGCGGCACCGCCGAGGACATCGAGGCGGCCCTCGACGCCGCGCACGCCGCCGCCCCCGCCTGGGGCAGGGCCTCGCTCGCCGAGCGCTCCCTGGTGCTCAACCGGATCGCCGACCGCCTCGAGGAGAACCTCGAGATGCTCGCCGTGGCCGAGACGTGGGAGAACGGCAAGGCGGTGCGCGAGACGCTGGCTGCGGACCTGCCGCTGGCGGTCGACCACTTCCGCTACTTCGCCGGCGTGCTGCGCGGGCAGGAGGGCTCGAGCAGCGAGATCGACGAGAACACCGTCGCCTACCACTTCCACGAGCCGCTCGGCGTCGTCGGCCAGATCATCCCGTGGAACTTCCCGATCCTCATGGCCACCTGGAAGCTCGCACCGGCCCTGGCCGCCGGCAACGCGGTGGTGCTCAAGCCGGCCGAGCAGACGCCGTGGTCGATCCTCAAGGTCGTCGAGCTGATCGCCGACCTGCTCCCGGCGGGGGTCCTCAACGTGGTCAACGGGTTCGGCGTCGAGGCGGGCAAGCCCTTGGCCTCGAGCAACCGCATCGCCAAGATCGCCTTCACCGGCGAGACGACCACGGGTCGGCTGATCATGCAGTACGCCAGCCAGAACATCATCCCCGTCACCCTCGAGCTCGGCGGCAAGAGCCCCAACGTCTTCTTCGACGACGTGGCAGCGAGCAAGGACGCCTTCTACGACAAGGCGCTCGAGGGCTTCACGATGTTCGCGCTCAACCAGGGCGAGGTGTGCACCTGTCCGTCGCGCGCGCTGGTGCAGCAGTCCATCTACAGCGACTTCGTCGGTGACGCCGTGGCCCGCGTCGAGAAGATCAAGCAGGGCAACCCGCTCGACACCGAGACCACCATGGGCGCCCAGGCCAGCAACGACCAGCTCGAGAAGATCCTGTCCTACCTCGACATCGGACGTCAGGAGGGCGCCAAGGTGCTCACCGGTGGCGAGCGCACCATCCTCGACGGAGACCTGGCCGAGGGCTACTACGTCGCGCCGACCATCTTCGAGGGCAACAACGCCATGCGGGTCTTCCAGGAGGAGATCTTCGGGCCGGTCGTCTCGCTGACCAGCTTCACCGACGAGGCCAACGCGCTCGAGATCGCCAACGACACCCTCTACGGCCTCGGCGCCGGCGTGTGGACCCGCGACGGCGCCCGTGCCTACCGGATGGGCCGCGGCATCAAGGCCGGCCGGGTCTGGACCAACTGCTACCACCAGTACCCCGCCCACGCGGCGTTCGGCGGCTACAAGCAGTCCGGCATCGGCCGCGAGAACCACAAGATGATGCTCGACCACTACCAGCAGACCAAGAACCTGCTGGTGTCCTACTCGCCCGACGCCCTCGGCTTCTTCTAGACCGGCGGTGAGATCTCGATGGCGACACCCGAGGTACCCACGGCGGAGGCGCACACACGGCATACCCGGGTCGACCTGACCGGTGAGGCGGCGGACCTGCTCCGCCGCCTCACCGAGCGACACGGCCGGCTGATGTTCCACCAGTCCGGCGGCTGCTGCGACGGCAGCTCGCCCATGTGCTACCCGCTCGGCGACTTCCTCACCGGCGACGCCGACGTGCACCTCGGCGACCTCGTGGTCGAGGCGATCCCGGACATCCCGTTCTGGATGTCGGCGAGCCAGTACGAGTACTGGAAGCACACCCACCTGACCGTCGACGTCGTCCCGGGCCGCGGCAGCGGGTTCTCCGTCGAGGCGCCCGAGGGCGTGCGGTTCCTCATCCGCTCGCGCCTGATGACCGACGAGGAGCTGAGAGCCTTCGACCTGCTGTGAGGGCGCGCGGGCCCGGAGCACGACGTAGCGTTGGCCCATGATCACGGTGGACCTCGCCCGGCAGCTCGCTGAGGGGGGTGTGCTGTGGCAGCCGCAGCCTGGTGACCGCTTCACGATCGACGAGCCCGACCTCGTCGGCGACCTGTACTGGATCAGCGACCTCACCATCGAGCTGCACCACTACCAGGACCAGTCCGTGCTGGGCTTCAACGGCACCACGGAGTGGGCGCTCGACTCGGTGCCCCTCGACGTGGCCCTGTGGCTGCCCCGCGAGGACCAGCTGCGGGCTCTGCTCGGCGAACGGTTCGACCTCCTGCGCCAGGACCGCTTCGAGTGGGTGGTCCGGGTGCGGGGCGGCGCCGGGGCGAGCGACTTTGCCCACCCCGACGCCGAGTGTGCTTACGCACTGGCGCTGCTCAGCGCGACGTAGCGCCTGACGTGGCGCCTAGTGCGAGGTCGCCATCCCCTCGCGGTGGTGCGTGCGCGTGACCTGCAGGTCGAGCGCGCCCACGACGAGTGTCACGGCCCCGACGACCCAGGCGGTCCAGGCCATGGGCTTGGTGTCGCTGAACCCCATGACCCAGGGCGAGATGATGAACAGCACGCCCATGAGCGCGGTGACGCCCTCGATCGACAGCATGTCCGGGCGCACCAGCTCGATGACCGCCAAGACCACGGTGACGGCGCCGAGCACGATCATGGTGGTCGTGGCGCGGTCCTCGGTGGTGGTCCAGATGGGCGACAGGAGCGCGTAGGCGCCAGCGATGAGCACGATGAAATCTTGCGGATGAATCCTCTGCTTCACAGGGAAACCCCTTTCATGCAACGGGGTCCGTCGATCCGAGGCGGGCCAACGTCACAATTCTCGATCCCCGCAGCGATGCGGTCAATGAGCCCCGGAGCGGCCTCCGGCTGGCAGGATCGGGGTATGCCGGATGCTGCCCTCGGGTGCCACTGTTCCCCTGCCGCTGCCCACGCCTTCCGATGCACGGGGGCGCTGCGATGAGGGTCGTCGAGCTGGAGGAGGCCGTCCGCCTCGCCGAGGCCGTGCAGGGTGTCGCGGGCGAGCCGCGCCTGGTGTGCAGCGGCAACTTCGCCACTCCGCTGCCGCTCCTCGAGGCGATTGCCAAGGCGCTGCCGGCGTTCCGGATGCACCTGCTGAACCCGCAGCGTGGCCTGCCGATCCACGACGGCGTCATCCCCGAGACGATGTTCGTGGGTCCGGGCTTCCGGGGGCACCCGCGGCTGGCCTACGTCCCGAGTCGGCTCTCGCTCGCGCCGAGGCTTTTCGCGACGACCCTGCCCCCGGACATCGTGGTCGTGCACACGACGCTCCCCCGCGACGGCATGGTCTCGCTCGGCACCGAGGTCAACGTGCTTCCCGCCGCGATCGAGGCCGTGCGCGCCCGCGGTGGTCTGGTGCTGGCCCAGCTCAACCCGCTGATGCCCTGGACGTTCGGCGACGCGCTGGTCCCCCTCGACCAGATCGACGCCGGTGTCGAGATCGAGCAGCAGCTGGCGGTGCACACCCCCACGCCTCCGGACCACACCTCCGCGCACATCGGGGCGCAGGTCGCGGCCGCCATCGGTGACGGCGCCACCATCCAGGCCGGCATCGGCGCCGTGCCCGACGCCACGGTGGGCGGCCTCGTCGGCCGCAGGGGGCTGCGGGTCTGGACCGAGATGTTCAGCGACGGCATCCTCGCGCTGGAGCGGGCGGGCGCGCTCGACCCCGACGCTCCCCTCAACACCTCGTTCGTCTTCGGCTCGGCCGAGCTCTACAAGTGGCTGGACCGCAACGAGCGGGTGCAGCTGCGGCGCACCGAGGTGACCAACTCGCCTGCCCGCATCGCCGAGCAGCGCATGATGACCTCGGTCAACACCGCGCTGCAGATCGACCTCTTCGGCCAGGCCAACGCCTCACGCATCCGGGCCCGCATCTACTCGGGCTTCGGCGGCCAGACCGACTTCACCGTCGGGGCGCTGCAGTCGACCGGCGGCCAGGCGTTCATGGCGCTGCGGTCCTGGCACCCCAAGGCAGACTGCTCGACCATCGTGCCTCTCGTCGACGAGCCGGTGACCTCGTTCCAGCACTCCGCGGTCGTCACGGAACAGGGCGTGGCCAAGATCGCCGGCCTCGACGAGCGCAGCCAGGCCCGCAACCTCATCGAGCACGCGGCACACCCCGACGTCCGCGACGAGCTGCGCGAAGAGGCCCGGGCTCTCGGCCTCAGGTGAGACCGGGACCCGGGCCAGAGAGTCGGCGGGGCTCGGCCTGGAAGTACTGCCAGACAGGCCGGCTCGCTCACGCCTCGGCGTCGTAGGCCTTCTCGACCGCGTGCACGACGAGGACCGGGCTCTCGGCGTTGTGCACCAGCCCGCGGCTCACCGAGCCCAGGATGAGGCTGCGGAAGCCCCCGCGGCCGCGAGAGCCCACCACCACGACACCGGCCGTCCTCGAGCGCTCGGCAAGGGCGTCGGCCGGCCTGGCCCGCGCGGCGGTGAACTCCACATCGAGGTCCGGGTGGTTGCGCCGGATCCGCTCGCGCGCCTCTGCGAGAACCGCTTTCGCGGTGCCCTCGGCGGCCTCGGCCAGCTCGTCCTCGGGGTAGACGTCGAGCCAGGGGGTGACGCCCACCCAGCCGGTGATGGGCACCTGGTAGGCCGCGACGACCTTCAGCGGCGCACCGGCGCGGTCGGCGAGCTCAGCACCCTCGTCGATGGCGGCGTCGGACGGGGACGACCCGTCGACGCCCACCACCACGGGGGCATCCGGCCCCGGCACCCTCATCGACCCGCCGCGGACCACGGCCACGGGGCACAGCGCGTGCGCGGTGACCCCGAACGCCACCGAGCCGAGCAGCGTGCCGACGAAATCACCGTGGCCGCGGTTCCCCACCACGATGAGTGCGGCGCTGCGGGACGCGTCGACCAGGGCGGCGGCGGCGGTGTCGATCACGAGCTTCGACTCGACCACCAGGCCCGGGTCGGTCTTGCGAGCCCGCTCGACGGCGTCGGCCAGCACCTCCTGTGCCGCTCCCTCGATCTTGGCCATGGCCCAGGGGGCACCGGAGTCCATGGGCATGGGCAGGGCGGTGCCCAGCTCCACAGCGAGGACCACCTTGAGCGGCAGGCCCCGGCGCGCCGCTTCGGCGGCGGCCCAGTCGAGGGCGGCCGTCGAGGGGGCGGAGCCGTCGAAACCGACCACCACTCCGGCGAAGTTCGTGCTCATCTCGTCCTCCTTGCAGGGCGATGGGATGGCCGAGAAAATGTCTCCCGGCCACCCCGCTCATGGGCGGTGCTGGCTACTTCAGCCAGCCGTTCCTCTGGACGAAGGACAGCCGCTCCCATGCTGCGCCTAGACCCAGTGTGCGCCCAGCGCCGGCGAGGGCGAGAGCCACGAGGACCATGGCGTAGACGAGGTGGTCGTCCATGAAGGGGTTGTTCGCCAGCGGCAGCTCAGCGGCCCACATGAGGACCAGGAGCAGCGAGCCGGCCGCGGCCGCGATCCTCATGCCCACGCCGAGCATCAGGGCCAGGCCGATGCCGGCCAGGCCTGCCATGAACAGCCAGTCGGCCCATGCCTGGCCGGCCATGCCGTTGAAGAAGTCCTTGAAGGTGCCTTCGGCGCCCTTGAGGAACCCCGTCGTCGGGCTGCCGCCGTTGACCCAGGCGCGCTCACTCGGGGTGGCGAAGCCGAGGCCGAACAGCTTGTCGATGAACGCCCACAGGAACACCCAGCCGATGCTGAGGCGAATGGCGGCGTTCACGTAGCGAAGTGCCTTGCCGGATGCGGTCTCCGGCGCGATGACCTCGGGGTGCACGAAGTTCGGGTCCGGTAGTCGGGTGCCTGTCTCGTGCCTGTGCTCGGTGCTCATGGCCTGTCCCTCCTAGGTGACGCTTCTTGCCAGTTCAGCAATTTCAGAGTGCTCCTGTAAGGGGCCCAGGTTCAGGGGACTAGGGCACCCACCGCCGGGACCAAGGGCCTGCCGCGCGAGCGCACCGACGGCATACAGGCCGTTTGTCCCTTCCACCACCGGGTATGCCGTGTGGAGACTGCAGGGGACGCGCGGACTGGCCGCCGCGTCCCTGGGAGGTAGCCATGGACGAGACGCTCTCCCCGATGGAGCACCTGTCGGTCTCGGAGTCGTGGTCACTCCTGCGGTCGGCGCCGATCGGACGGCTCGCCGTGGTGGTGGACGGCAAGCCCGAGATCTTCCCGCTGAACCACGTGGTCGACCACGGGACCCTGGTCTTCCGCACCGCCGAGGGCACCAAGCTGGCCGGCACGATCGGGCAGGACGTCGCCTACGAGGCCGACGGCGTGGACGCTGGGGGTGAGGTGGCCTGGAGCGTGGTGGTCAAGGGCCATGCGCGCGAGGTGGCCCGCCTCCACGAGTCGATCGACTCCCTCGACCTACCCCTGCACCCCTGGCACCAGGGCCCCAAGCCGCGCTTCATCCGGATCGAGCCGCAGGAGGTCCACGGACGTCGTTTCGCCGTGAACCTGAGCCCTGAAGGCCCGCCGGTCCCCCACGCCGGCGAGGAGTGAGCCGCGGCTGCTCACCGGACCGCGGCGACCCAGTCGAGCGCTGCTGCAGCCGTCCAGGACTGCTGGTGGCTGCCGAGGGGCTCACCCGTCATCGGCTCGTAGTACTCCCCGTAGGCAAGGTCTGCCAGCTGCGCCAGACCCTGTCCGCGCCACTGTCCGGCCAGCTCGCTGTCGCCGTGGCGCTCGAGCGCCCACCAGAAGAGCCAGTTCATGACCGGCCAGATGGGGCCGCGCCAGTAGGTGCGGGCCTGGAAACCCGGGTCGTCGGGCGACAGCGTGGGCGGAAGCGCGAAGCGCAGCCGGGGGTGGCCGGCCCAGGCAGGGCCGGTGATGGTGTCGCGCTGGCGGGCGTAGACGGCGTCGTCGCCGCCGCACAGCAGCACGGAGAAAGATGCCAGTGACTGCGCCCTGTTCCACGAGCCGGAACGGGCGTCCCAGTCTCGGCAGAGACCGCTGCCGGGCTCGACGCTGGCGAGCACCGCGGCTCTGGCCCTGGCCGCAATGCTCGCCTGGTCCGACACCTCCTCCTCCAGTCCCACCTCTCGCCCGACAGCGACGAGCTCTTCTGCCGCGACCGCCAGGATCGCGGTCAGGAACACGTCCCCCACCCGGAAGTCGATGATCTGGCTGATGCGGCTGTCGTCGTAGTCGACCGAGCGCATCTGGGCCACGAGGTGCAGGTAGCGCTGGTACTCGCGGTCCGACGGCCGCTCCGAGACATGGGCGACCAGCTTGGTGTCGTGGCGCCGCAGCTCGGTCTCGTGCTCGACCTCGATGCCCGCATAGGCCTCGTCCCACCGGGGCGAGTTGTCCATCCCGGACTCCCAGCCGTGGTGGATCTGCACCAGCCCCTGCCCGTCCGGGTCGCGCACGGTGGCCAGCCAGCGGTGCCACGCGGCCAGCTTGGGCACCGCTTCCCGGGCGAACGCACGCGCCTCCCGCTCCGTCTCGCCGCCGGCCTGCGTGGCGATGCGCAGGATCCGGGCGAGCGCGATGGCGTGCACCGGCGGCTGGCAGATGCCACTCGTCTCGACACCGGGCGGCTTCGCCGCGGCGCGGTCGGTCCTCCAGACGTCAGGGCCGGGGAAGTAGTCCGACCCCGGGGAGAACACGATGTGGGGGATCATGCCGGTTGCCCACTGCGCCGCCAGCAGCGTGCGCATCTCGGTGATGGCACGCGGGACCGAGACCCGCGCGAGACCGATCGCGATGAAGGCGGCATCCCACGACCACTGGTGGGGGTAGAGCCGTGGGGCAGCGGCGACCATCGTGCCGAGGTCGTTCTGCTCGAGGACCTGGCGCGCACCGCGCTCGATCTCGTCCAGGGACGTGGCTGGGTCCGACATCACCGGGCCTCCTCCGAGGCGGCGTAGGGGGGTCCACGGACTGCTCTGTGCGGATGCTGACCATGATGGCAGGGCATACGATCCCCCGCATCGCCGACGACACGGAGCAGACCGATGCCCTCCTCCCCGCCTCCTGACAGCCAGAGCGACGACCCCAGCGGCGGCTTCGGTGACCCCGCCGGCCCGACCCACCAGCGGTGGCTGGCCACCGAGCGCGACCGCCTGTGGGACTTCGCCCGGCGTTCCGCCCTCCCGGAGGGTGGCTTCGGGTGGCTCGACGACGCCGGCAGGGTCGACGCCGGCCATCCGGTGGAGGCCTGGGTCACCTGCCGGATGACGCACGTCGCCGCCCTCGAGGCCCTCGCGGGCAACGGCGACGCCGTCCCGGTGCTCGACCACGGGGTCCGGGCCCTCGAGACCACGCTGCGAGACCCTGAAGCGGGCGGCTGGTATGCCGCGGTGGGACCAGGCGGGCCGGTCACCGCGGACAAGCGGGCCTACGAGCACGCGTTCGTCCTGCTTGCGGCCGCGAGCGCCCAGACGGCAGGACACCCGCGGGCTGGGTCCCTGCTCACTGATGCGCAGCAGGTCTTCGAGGAGCACTTCTGGTCCGACGAGGAGGGCATGGCCCTCGACGTGTGGGACCGGTCGTGGTCGTCCTTGGAGGACTACCGCGGCGCCAACGCCAACATGCACAGCGTCGAAGCGCTCCTGGCCGCCTACGACGCCACCGGCTCGGCCGTCTGGCTGAACCGCGCCCGGAGCATCACC
>Ga0247818_10001886_pt1 | contig 13452 bp, 8 predicted proteins | sample 13C_Glucose_Day1_FD_192424 | JGI IMG/M metagenome (GOLD analysis project Ga0247818, IMG submission 192424) | Soil microbial communities from agricultural site in Penn Yan, New York, United States - 13C_Glucose_Day1 | ecosystem: Environmental > Terrestrial > Soil > Agricultural land | place: USA...
CATCGATCACATTGCCTGGACCGTGGGATATCAGGATCCGGGGGCGTTTCGTTCGACGTTCAAGAAGATTACCGGGCTGGCGCCGAGTGACTATCGGGCGCGGTTTGGCGTGATGCCGAGTGTTGCAAGCCGATAGGAGCAGCTCCCAAATCCCCTGTGGAGGCGATGTCAGGGTCGAGTCGTGCAAAATGCCGGATTGAACAATCCGGTCGTGCAGAATAAGGCTGGCGCGGTGCCACTATTCATTCTGCAACAGGCTGATTTCCAAACCTTTTTTTTCAGGAAACGGTTGGCCTGAACCCTGCACTCCATCAGCTACATTCATATCGCGACAACTGAAGGGGGACGCATGACCCCAACAAACCGCAAGAAAACCGTAGTCGCCCATTCGGTGCGTCCCGGTGCGCCACAGCATGAAGTCGAAACCAATCGCGCCCTGGCCCGTTGGCTGGCGCAAATCCTTGGACTCAAATTTGGCGGCAGCTACGACCCGCAGGCGCACAATGGGCGGGATATTTATCTGTTGCCAACCCAGACCCTGGTTGGCACCGCTGTTGCTCGGGAGTTGGGCGTCCAGGGACCCGAGGATTTGTGGGGCGGATACGTCGAGCATGATTTCATCTGCACCAAAGCCATCAGCCATGGTTTGTTGAATAGACATGCCCGTGCACCGCAAGGCTGGGCGCCGTTGTTTTCCGAGCGGGTGCGCACTGTAGTGCTTGATGGTCTCAGTGTTTTCTCGTTCGAGGACGCGCGGCCGGCGGCGGAGCATCTGCTCTACAGCGGCGCGATCCGCATCAAGCCGATTCATGCCTGTGCCGGGCGTGGGCAGGAAGTCATCAAGAGCCTCGATCAGTTCGATGAAATTCTCGCCCGCCCTGAAGCGAAAGCGCTGTTCAGTGAGGGCGTGGTGCTCGAGCAGGACCTGGACCAGGTGATTACCCACAGCGTCGGGCAGAGTTTCATCGGCGACAAGGTGCTCAGTTACTGCGGTGATCAATACTTGACCAAAGACGCCCACGGCGAAGAGGTCTATGGTGGTTCCAACCTGCTGGTGGTGCAGGGTGGCTACGACGATCTGCTGACGCTGGATTTGCCTGACAATGTGCAACTGGCGATCAGGCAGGCCCAGGTATTTGATGGCGCCGCAGATGAAGCCTATCCCGGTTTCTATGCCTCACGGCGCAATTACGACATCGCCCAGGGCATTGCCAGTGACGGCCAGCAACGCAGCGGCGTGCTTGAGCAATCCTGGCGCATGGGCGGGGCCAGCAGCGCTGAAGTGGCAGCCTTGCAGAGTTTCGTCAACGATCCGGGGATGCGCGCGATTCGCGTGTCTTCGGTGGAGACCTACACCGATCAACCGCTGCCGGCGGACGCCATCGAGGTGTACCGCGGGCCGGCGGAAAACAGCGATTTCCTCCTCAAGTACGTAACGGTCAAATCCTATGACGGCTAGAAGCGAAAGCATTCAAATCGACATCGACGACGAACAGATGAGCGGGACTTTTCTCAGCCCTAAATCGAAAGTCCCCGGCGTGCTGTTCGTGCACGGTTGGGGCGGTAGTCAGGAGCGCGACCTGGAACGGGCCAAGGGCATCGCCGGATTGGGTTGTGTCTGCTTGACTTTCGACCTGCGCGGGCACACCGGTGGCACGGGTATTCCGCTGACCCGCGTGACCCGTGAAGACAACCTGCGCGACCTGCTGGCGGCCTACGACCGATTGCTCGCACACCCGGCGCTGGATACCTCGGCAATTGCCGTGGTCGGCACCAGTTATGGCGGTTACCTGGCCTCGATCCTCACCTCGCTGCGGCCGGTGCGCTGGCTGGCGTTGCGGGTGCCGGCGCTATACCGCGATGATCAATGGCACACGCCCAAACGCGATCTGGACAAGCTCGACCTGCGCGATTACCGCAGCACGCTGGTGCGCGCTGACAGCAACCGGGCGCTGCATGCCTGTTCGCAATTTACCGGGGATGTGTTGCTGGTGGAGTCGCAAACCGATGACTACGTACCCCATGCAACCATCATGAGTTATCGCGCGGCGTGTCAGCAGACCCACTCGCTGACCCACCGCATCATCGACGGCGCCGATCATGCGCTGAGCGACCCCATTTCACAGCAGGCCTACACCTCGATCCTGGTGGACTGGATCACGGAGATGGTGGTGGGTGAGCGGTTGAGCATCATTCAGTCCACATGATTTTGTGGTGTTCTTTCGGGCACCCATCACTTGGGCCTTTTAGAGATCCGCAACGACTTGGCCTTGGCCTCCACCAACAGGTACATCACCAGCGTTATCAACAGCGGCAACAGGAAATAGATCGCCCGATAAGCCAGCAATCCTGCCACCAGGCTGCCCCTGGACGCCTCGTGTTGCAGCAGTGCCACAAACACTGCTTCCAGCACACCGAGCCCGGCCGGAATGTGCGTGATGACCCCGGCGATGGCGCTGATCAGCAACACGCCCAACACCAGCGGATAGTCCAGCTTGCTCGGCAGCAGGGTAAAAATCACCGCAGCCATCAGCGACCAGTTCAGCGCCCCCAGGGCCAGTTGCAGGATCGCCATGCGCAGCGACGGCAAGTTGATTTCCACCCCGCGAATCGTCCATTCCCGACGCTTGGAGAACTGGCACGCCGCCAGATACCCCGCACTCACCAACAGCAATAACACGCCCACCGCTTGTAGCGCGCCACTGCTCAGTTTCCAGCCTGGCGGCATACGCACCAGCCCGCTGCTGAACACCGCGCCGGCAATCACCATGTAGCCAAACCAGTTGGTTGCCAGGCTCAGGCCGAGGATTTTCGCAATGTTGGCCTTGCTCACCCCGAGCCGCGAATACAGGCGATAGCGCATGGCGATGCCGCCGACCCAGGCGCTCAGGTTGAGGTTGAAGGCGTAGCTGATGATGCCCACCGGCAGGATCTGTTTCCACGTCAGGTCCTGGCGTATGTAGGTGCGGCCAATCAGGTCAAAGCAGGCGTAGACCAGAAAACTCACCAGGGTCAGGGCGGACGCGATGATCAAGGTACGCACCTTGAAATCGGCAAGCGTGTCGAACACCTCGTTCCATTCGATGCGTTGGGCGAACATCGTCAACAGGACGATCAGCGCCAGGAAAAACAGCATCGTCAGCGGTCTTTTCCAACGGCTCCAGCGCGACTTGGCCGGGTGCTCGGCGTGGGACGCCGCCTGTGCTTCAGTGCGGCTCATGTTGATCGCTCCCGGTCGGTGGGGTGAATGCTTTCAAGCGTGGTTTGTGCGCAGGCAACCAGCCGGCCCATGCCGGAAAATGCCGCAGGAAGTGAAACACCAGGAAGCCCACGGTCATGTGCCAGATTCGCCCGCGCGGGGCTTTGTCCACCGACATGGCTTTGCAATGGTGATCGGCGAGCTCTTCGAGCCGTTCGAACAGGTCACGGTTGAACGCCCGGTCACGGATCAACACATTGGCCTCCAGGTTCATCGACAGGCTCAACGGGTCCAGATTGCTGGAGCCGACGGTGCTCCAGTCCTCGTCCACCAACGCCACTTTGCCGTGCAGGGGGCGGTCGCAGTATTCGAAGATTTTCACCCCGGACTTGAGCAGGTAATCGTAGGTCATGCGCGCCGCCAGCTTGGCCACCAGCATGTCCGGCTGCCCCTGCAGGATCAGGCGCACTTCGACACCGCGGCGCGCCGCGTTGCGGATCTCGCGCAGCAAGCGGTAGCCTGGGAAAAAGTAGGCGTTGGCGATGACCACGCGCCGCTGCGCCGTACGCAACGCCAGGCGGTAAACCTCTTCGATGTCGGTCGAATGCTCGGCATTATCACGGTACACCAGCCGCACCTGGCCATCGTGATCAGTTACAACCAGTTCCGAGCGCCGTTGCCGGCGGCGTTGCCACCAGTATTTGGCATGGGCCGGGCGACCGCATTGCAACAGGGCAAAGTGATGGATGTCGGCCACCGCCGGGCCTTGCACTTCAACGGAATAGTCCTGCTTGGCTTCCGGGCCGAAGTCGGCCAGATGATCGGCGGAGAAGTTGATCCCGCCAATGAACGCAAGCGTCCCGTCCACCACCACGATCTTGCGATGCAGGCGTCGGAACCAGTTGGTGCGGATGCCCAGGCGCTTGGGGGCCGGGTCGAACATCTGCAAATGCACGCCGGCACCGCTCAGGGCGTTGAGATAGTCGGCAGTCAGCTCTCCGCAGCCAAACCCGTCAAAACTTGCAGTCACGCGTACGCCCCGTTGGGCCGCTTCGATGAGCACGGACTTCAGTTCTTCACCCACCTTGTCCTCAAACACAATGAAGGTTTCCAGGAGAATCTCGGTCTTGGCCTGGCGCATGGCCTCGAACACCCTGGGGAAATAGGCTTCGCCGTTTTCCAGCAGTTCAACCCGGTTGTTGCCTTGCCAGCCGTACTCGACGTCGACCCTTTGCGGCTCGCTCATGGGCGGCGCGGCTAGCGTTTTTTCCAGCGTGGTTTTTTCCATCGACGGGCTGCTCATAGCTCGATCTCCACCGACAACGGCGCGTGATCCGAAAGGTGCGACCAGGGCCGGCTGGCCAGTACTTGCGGCTGACTGGCCTTGAGGTTGCGAACGTAGATGCGGTCCAGGCGCAGGGCCGGCAATCGCGCGGGAAAACTGCGCGCCGGCTTGCCGTGGTGCTCGGCGAAAACTTCGCGCAATCCGCAGGGTTTGAGCAGGGCATCGGCGCGTTGGCGCCAGTCGTTGAAATCACCGGCCACGATCACGGGCGCTTCGTCCGGGAACGACTCAAGAAGGCGTCGCAGCAACTTGAGCTGTTCATTACGGTGGCTTTCGCGCAAGCCCAGATGAACGCAAATGGCATGCACCTCCGGGCCTTCGCCAGGCAGGCGCAGCACGCAATGCAAAATGCCGCGGTTTTCGTGGCCGCTGATGGACACGTCCAGATTGTCGTGGCGAATGATCTGGAATTTCGACAGCAAGGCATTGCCATGATCGCCTGCCGGATAGACCGCGTTACGACCATAGGCAAACTGAGGCCAGAGGGTGTCCGCGAGAAATTCGTACTGGGGTATCGCCGGCCAATTGTCGTAGCGCTTGGGGTGATGTTCGTGGGTGCCGTGCACCTCCTGCAGAAACACCACGTCGGCGGACACGCTACGCACCGCTTCGCGCAGTTCAGGCAGGATGAAACGCCGGTTCAACGCAGTGAAACCCTTGTGGGTGTTGACCGTCAGCACGGTGAAGCGGTGCACTGTGCTATCAATGTTCGCCTGCTCGTCGGTGGTGCCAACCGGTTCGGAAATGCTCATGGCAGCACTCCTTCGGCAGCCGGTTCACCGGGGGCGGTGAGCAGCTCTTTGTCGAGGTCGAAGCGTTCCAGCAAACGACGCGCATCGAAGGGCGCGCGGACCTTGATGTCGTTATCGAAATAGCAAAACACTTCTCGGGATTTGCGCGCCCTGGGTTTCAGGCGAGGCGCAATCAGTTGCGGGTCAGCCGGTTGCCGGCCCTGATGCCAGGCCTCGATCCGGTCGCCCCAACGCTTCAACGCCTGGGGGGTATAGCCGCTGGCATAGAGCTCTTCGGCACCGTGCAGGCGCAGGTACACGAAGTCACTGGTGAGGTCCTCGCGGTAGGGCCATTTACCGGCGGTGTCGGCGATGACCAAGGCCGTGTTGTGGCGTTTGAGCAGGCGGACGAATACTGGATCGATGAAGCTTTCGTTGCGGATTTCCACGGCATGGCGCAAGGGCTGTTTCCTGCTCGCCTTCAGGCTGGCGTGGCCATTCACGTGGGCATCGTGCTGGCGGGCGAGGGCCGCGGCCTGTTCGGTGTCACGGGGCAGTTGCTCAAGGAAAGCTTCGAACAGTTCGGCGTCGAATTTGAAGTTGGGCGCAAACTGCCAGAGGATCGGGCCGAGCTTTTCCTTGAGTTCCAGAACCCCGGAGGCAAAGAAATTTGCCAGGGGTTTGTGGATGTCACGCAGACGCTTGATATGGGTGATGAAACGCGGGGCCTTGACGCTGAACACAAAGTGCACCGGGGTTTCGGCGTACCACTGGGCATAGCGTTCAGGCCTTTGCAGGGCGTAAAACGATCCGTTGATCTCGATGCTGTTGACTGCCCGCGAGGCGAATTGCAATTCGCGCTTCTGGGCCAATCCCTTCGGGTAGAAATCCCCCCGCCAGGGCGTGTAGCGCCAACCTGAAATACCGATGTGAATCGCCGCCATGTCGCCTCCCGTCTGACTGCACCCTGATCTTTTGATGACTGTGGGGCAGGGGCGAAAGTTTCGGCGGTGCTACGGACGGTCACATTTTACAAGCCACCGCAAAGCCCCTAGGAGCCGGCTTGCTGGCGATAGCGATGCATTGGTCACATCGATGTTGAATGTGTCGCCGCCATCGCCGGCAAGCCGGCTCCTACAGGGGATCGGCGCCACCATCAACGACAACAGCAGGCAAAGATTGCCAGGCATTTGCCGGCCAGCAGCGAACTAGTCCGGCATTTCTCGATCAGTTCCTTACAGTCCTATCCAAAGGAGCGGATGCCTTGATCAGGCTCAAGACGGCGATATTGCTGGGAACGCTGTTGTTTTTCGGCAGCGAAGAACTGCAAGCAGCGGCCATACCGGGAGTGCCAGCGGCCGCCACACCGGCGGCACACCCTGAACCCCTGGTCCAGGGCGGGTTGCTGGGCGCCATCAGTTCGAGCATCGACGACATCCAGAGCAAGCTCAATCTCGACAGGGACCTGCTCGACGCCTGGCGTTTGCGCGCTGACCGTGCGGCCGATGAGGTGGATCAACTGGTCAATCGCCCATCGGCGCGTTCGAGCTGGAGCGTGGCGGGGGATTTCCTGCTGCTGACGGCGGTGTGGGCGGGTGTCTTCGGCCTGCTCTGGATGTTCGGCAAGTTCTTGACCGAACGCCTGTGCCGCCATCGTGTGCTGCTCAGCCGTGAGCGTGGGCAAGCCCTGCTGGCGTATGTCTTGCCCTACAGCATCCCGGCGCTGATCAGCCTGCCCTTGACGATTTATGCCAGCCAGCTTTTGCCGGTCTCGGCCGGCAGGGCGCTGGCATTGTGTTTTGCCTATGCCACCAGCAGTGGCGTGTTCGCTGCATCGCTGGTGATGTCCCTGGTGGTGCTGTTCAATGTCGGGCACAAACGCCGGGCGGTGCAGATCATTCGCCAGGACAGCCCCCGGCCGTTGTTCGCAATCGGCTTCCTGGTCGCCCTGAGCGACGCCTTGACCAGTCCGCAGATCGCCCATCAACTGGGCAACAACCTCACCAGCAGCATCGCCGTGTTCACCGGCCTGGCGGCCTCGATATCCTTTGGTTTGCTGGTGTTGCGCATGCGCCGTCCGGTCGCCCAGGTAATCCGCATCCTGCCGCTGGCCCAGCGTCGGGCGCAGCCAGCCTTGCGCGAAACCCTGCGGATTTTTTCCGGGCTCTGGTACTGGCCAATCCTGTTGATGGTGCTGGTTTCCATCGTCAACCTGATCGGCATTGGCGATGACAACCAGCAAGTGCTGCGCAGCGCGCTGCTGACCACGGTGCTGCTGATTGCGACGGTGTTTCTCAGCACGACGCTGCACCACTTGTTCAAGTCCCGCAGCGAGTCCGACGTGCGCCGCAGTGGTGCCTACAAGGAGCGCTTCCTGAGCCTCTCCCACGCGTTGTTGCGCATCGCCATGGCCATCGTGTTCATCGATATCCTCGGACGAATCTGGGGCGTGTCGCTGTTCGATTTTGCCGTCAGCAATGCCGTGGGACGGGCGATCAGTGACTCATTGAGCCATATCGGCCTGATCTTCCTGGTGACGTGGATGGTCTGGGTGGTGCTCGACACGGCGATCCAGGAGGCCCTTAAACCGCCAGCCAACAAGCGCGGTGCGCGCCAGCCGAGTACGCGGATCAAGACCATCCTGCCGTTGCTGCGCAATGCGATCAAAATCATCCTGGTGGTGATCTGCGCCATTACCACCATGGCCAACCTTGGCATCAATGTCGCGCCGTTCCTGGCCGGTGCCGGGGTCATTGGCCTGGCCATCGGCTTCGGCTCCCAACAGCTTGTGCAGGACGTGATCACCGGGTTGTTCATCATCATCGAAGATACCTTGTCCATCGGTGACTGGGTGGTGCTCGATTCCGGACATGCCGGCACGGTCGAAGGCCTGACCATCCGCACCTTGCGCCTGCGCGACGGCAAAGGCTTCGTGCACTCGGTGCCCTTTGGCCAGATCAAGGCCGTGACCAACCAATCGCGGCAATTTGCCTATGCGTTCTTCTCCGTGCAGTTCACCTATGACACCGATGTCGACAAGGCCATCGAACTGATTCGCGAGGCCGGGCATTCGATCAGCGAGGACCCGTTCCTCAGGTACAACCTGCAAGGGCCGTTGGATGTGTTCGGCGTCGACAAGATGGACCTCAATGGCGTGGTGCTGACAGCACAATTTCGCACGGTGTCGGGCGGCCAATATGCAGTGAGCCGGGCATTCAACCAACGTTTGAAAAAGCTTGTGGATAACAGTCCCTGGGTGCACTTCGCGCAGACTTATCCACAGCAGGTTCTGATGCCGAGGCAGGCGGCGGAACCTGTGCATGATGGCGGGGTAGAGCCGGAGCATGCGGTGTTGTTGCCGGATCGGCCGCATAGCTAACAAGTGGGCGATAGTACTGGCCCCTTCGCGAGCAAGCCCGCTCCCACAGGGGATCGGGGTACACAAAGCCATTGTGGGAGCGGGCTTGCTCGCGAAGAGGCCGGGCCAGCCAACCCATCAATGCCGGATCAGCTTGCTGTGCACTTCAGCCATCGCCTGCTGGTCCAGTTCCAGCCACACATGCTGCTTGCCCGCAATCTCCGCCGCCGCCGGCAAACCATCGCGATACACCAGCCGATTGCTCGCCAGCGCCGGCACTTTTGCACCAGGCAACAGGGTACCGGCAAGGTTCAGCGGATCGACCCCGCATACCGCGATCAAGCTGCCGTCATGGGGGCGGCGGCGGACTTCGCGCAGCAACGGAATGGCCTCCGGCAAGGCGAATTGTTCGCCCGCCAGGCCACTGACGAAGCGCCCGCCACGAATCTCGCCCCGTGCTTCCAGGCGATGGAAGGTGCGCAGCAATTCACGCCAGCTCGGCAGCCAATCGGCCTCTCGTTCCAACAGGCGCCAGAACACCACACCGTAGCGACGCAACAAGGTCATGGCGATGTGTTCCAGGGTGTCGGCGGGTGTCGGCGTCGGCCTCGGGTTATCCACGCTCGGCGCGGCAACACCGCGTCGCAGCAGCGCCCAGCGCCCGGCATCGTCCATGCCGCCGACAAAGGCCCCGCGCCCGCGTCGGCTGCCGCGCTGCTGGCGCTTGCTGGCGGGTGTGATCAGCGCCCGCAGGCCGGCAAAACTGTCGGCGTTCACCAGCCCCGCACCCACCAGTTCCTGCAAGGCGATTTCCAGTTCGGCGCGTAAGAGGTGGGCTTCGTGGATCAACTCATCGAAGAACAGCGCGCCGTGCTGGCTGAGGGCGGCGTGCACCTTCTGGGTCTTGGGCGACAGTTCGCTCACCGGCGTCTGCTCGGTCAGGTCGCTCCAGAGACCAACCCGATTACGTGGCAACAGCACGATCGGCGTACTGCGCAGGGCGGTGCCGGTGCTGCGGTTGCGAGCGGTCAGCCGGGTCCAGGCCAGTTTGCCGCTACGGCAGGCATCGTCGAGCCAGGTGGGCGAATAATCCTTGAGCCGTGCGGGCAACAGGTCGCTGTCCCAGGCTGAAGCGGCGGCGGGGTAGCCTTCGAACTGAGCGACGATCGCCGGCAACACCGCGCTGCCCTGGCCGCGGGTAGCGCTGGACAGGTGCTGCCAGTCGAACAGGAAACGCATGAAATCCTGCAAGGCCACGGGCTCGATTTCCCGGCGTAGGCGCTTGACGGTGTAGCGATGAATCCGCGCCAGCAAATGTCGCTCGCACCATTCTTCTTCGGTATTGCCCGGGGTGAAGCGCCCGCGCAGCACATACCCTTCGCGTTCCAGTTGCGCGAGGGCCTGGCTGACTTCCATGGCCGACAACTCGAGAGGGGCGGCAATCGCCTGCAGTGGCAATGGACCAAAGGCGCTGAGGCGCGCTCGAATCACTTCAACGACTGCGTCATCCGGTGCCCAGGCCTGATCGAAACCCGGCAGGGCCTGCAAGGGTGGGGACAGATCCGCTTGTGGATAAATCGCCTGCAGGCATGTCAGTCGTTCCAGCGCCAGCCACAGTGACGGGTTGATGCGGCAGGCTCGGCCGCTGTCAGCCAGGGCATTCAACCATTCCAGCCATTGCGCGTTGGCCCGGGCCTCGGCATCGGTGATGCAGGCCAGGCTCATCAAGGTCTCGTGCATTTCATCGACATTGCCGGGCGCAGGCCAGGCCTCTTTGCGCACCGCGTCAATGGCGTCGGCGTCCAGCGCGCCCAAGTCGTCAGTGGACTGCGGTTCGCTCCAGCGACGGTTGAGCACCGCCTGCGTGCGGCGTTCCTCCAGGGGCGCATCGTCGAGAAAGGTGTAGGGCCTGGCGCTGAGGATTTCCGCGGCCAGGGGCGAGGGCGCGGGCAGGTCGCGGCTGATCAGGCGGACCTCGCCGCGTTCCATGCGCCGCAGCAGGGCCAGCCAGCCGTTGCTGTCCATGGCGTCGTGCAGGCAATCGTCGAGGGTCTGCTCCACCAGCGGATGGTCGGGAATGTCGCGCTCGCCCACGAGGTTTTCCACGCAGGCGATCTGGTCGGGGAACACACTGGCGGTGAGGTCTTCGCTTTTCATCCGCTGGATCTGCGGTGGTACCTTGCGACCACCGCGATAGCGCGGCAGCGCCAGCGCCACACCGGCATTCCAGCGCCAGCGCACACCAAACAGCGGTGCATCGAGCACGGCCTGGATCAGGATGTGCTCGGCCGTGTTGCTATGCAGGTAGCGCCACACGTCGGCCAGCTCAAAGCTGTGGCTGCTGGACAGCGACAGCACGATGGCGTCCTCACTGGCGGCGGCTTGCAACTCGAAGTTGAAGGTGCGACAGAAGCGTTTGCGCAGGGCCAGGCCCCAGGCGCGGTTGATACGACTGCCAAACGGACTGTGGATAACCAGCTGGGTGCCACCGGACTCGTCGAAGAAGCGCTCCATCAGCAGGGTGTCTTGCGATGGCAAGGCCCCCAGTGCCTGGCGCGCGCGGGCCAGGTATTCCACCAGTTGTTCGGCGCTGGCCAGATTCAGCCCCAGGGTCTGGGTCAACCAGTCGAGGGCGGGCTGCAAGTTACCCGGCGTCTCGCCGAGCAGGCTGTCGAGGCGGGACTGCAAGCGCGCCACGGCAAACGACAGTTCGGCGCTGCGCCCTGGTGCCTCGCCGAGCCAGAACGGAATGGTCGGCGGCTGACCCTGGGCATCCTCGACCCGGACCTTGCCGGTGTCGACCCGCAGGATGCGGTACGAGGTATTGCCCAGCTGGAACACATCCCCGGCGATACTTTCCACCGCGAAATCTTCGTTGACGCTGCCGATGTTCAGGCCCTGGGGCTCGAGCAAAACGCTGTAGTCGGCATTGTCGGGGATTGTCCCGCCGCTGGTCACCGCCGTCAGCTTGGCGCCCCGGCGACCGCGCAGGGTGCGGCTCACGGCGTCGCGATGCAGATAAGCACTGCGGATGCCCTGGCGACCGTCGAAGCCCTCGGCGAGCATGTGCAACAACGCCTGATAGTGTTTTTCGTCGAGTCCGCTGTAGGGCGAGGCCTTGCGCAACATCTCCAACAACGCCTGCTCCGGCCATTCCTGACAACTGACTTCGGCGATGATCTGTTGCGCCAGGACGTCCAGAGGCGCTTCGGGGATCAGCAAGGTGTCGAGTTCACCCCGGCGCACACAGTCGAGCAGCGCGACGCATTCGATCAGGTCGTCGCGGGTGGTGGCGAACAGGCGGCCCTTGGGGGTGCCGCCGACCTGGTGTCCGGAGCGTCCAACCCTTTGCAGAAAGCCGGCGATCGAGCGCGGCGAGGCGATCTGGCACACCAGGTCGACGTCGCCAATGTCGATGCCCAGCTCCAGCGACGCGGTGGCGATCAGCACTTGCAGCTCGCCGCGCTTGAGCCGCTGTTCGGCGTCCAGGCGAAACTCCTTGGCCAGGCTGCCGTGGTGGGCGGCCACTGCTTCTTTGCCCAGGCGCTCGCTCAGGTGCCGGCTCAGGCGTTCGGCCAGGCGCCGGGTGTTGACGAAAATCAGTGTGGTGCGGTGTTCGCGGGCGAGGGCGGCAAGGCGGTCGTAGACCAGTTCCCAGACATCGTTGGCCATGACTGCCGAGAGCGGCACGGGCGGCACTTCGATGTCGAGGTCGCGGGGGCGGGCGTGGCCGATATCGATGATCTCGCAAGGGCGCCCGCGCCCCACCAGAAAGCGCGACACCGCCTCGATGGGTTTTTGCGTGGCCGACAGGCCTATACGCACCAGTGGTTTGGCGCACAGCGCCTGCAAACGCTCCAGGCTCAGCGACAGGTGGCTGCCGCGTTTGCTCGCGGCGATGGCGTGGATTTCATCGACGATCACCGTGCCGGTGGTGCTGAGCATCTGCCGCCCCGAGTCGGAGCCGAGCAGCACGTAGAGCGATTCCGGGGTGGTGACCAGGATGTGCGGCGCGGTCTTGCGCATCGCCGAGCGGTCTTTTTGCGGTGTATCGCCGGTGCGCACGGCGGTGGTGATCCGCAGCTCGGGCAGGCCCATCACCCGCAACTGTTCGGTGATGCCAGCCAACGGTTCTTGCAGGTTGATCTGGATGTCGTTGGACAGCGCCTTGAGAGGCGAGACGTAGACCACCAGGGTTTCGTTCGGCAGGCCTTCAGCGTGTTCCAAACCGCGGTGGACCAGGTCGTCGATCACCGCGAGGAAGGCCGTGAGGGTCTTGCCGGAACCCGTTGGGGCGGCAATCAGGGTCGAGCGGCGCTGGCGGATCAGCGGCCACGCCCGGGCCTGGGCGGCGGTGACCGTCGCGAACGTGTGACTGAACCAGGCGCTGACGGCGGGGTGGAAGCCGGCCAGGGCACTGTCGGCGGGGATGGGCAGGTTCATGTTCTGATTTATGCGGGCGAGGCGGGGAAGATGCAAGTACCGCTGAGGGATCCCTGTTGAATGACAGGGCCTCTTCGCGAGCAGGCTCGGTCCCACAAGGGATCGGCGTAGCGAGCCTGCTCGCGAAGAGGCAGTTGCAGCACCACAAATCCCGGACATCTACACTTTACGGATGACGGTTGCGCACTAAACCCGCAAAATGCAACGATTCCGGCAACTATCGATGACATCGCCCGCGGGCGCTGTCGATAAAGCCATCGTTCCAATCAGACTGGGCCTGCTGACTCTATGCGAATGCGCCTTATGTTACTGGGCGGCGGAAATGCCCTTGGGCAGGCGCTGATTCGCCTCGGTGCGGAGGAAGACATCGGTTTCC
>Ga0247818_10001888_pt1 | contig 13447 bp, 12 predicted proteins | sample 13C_Glucose_Day1_FD_192424 | JGI IMG/M metagenome (GOLD analysis project Ga0247818, IMG submission 192424) | Soil microbial communities from agricultural site in Penn Yan, New York, United States - 13C_Glucose_Day1 | ecosystem: Environmental > Terrestrial > Soil > Agricultural land | place...
GCCGATCGCTGGTCTGAACGGCGATCGGCTGCTGAGCGACCTTGTTCTCGTCGGCACCTGGCCGCCCGCCCCGTTCAATCCCACCCAGGGCGTCGCCGAGGGCGAATGGTGGCGCCTGGTGACCTCGATGTTCACGCACGAGGCCATCTGGCACATCGCGTTCAACATGCTCAGCCTCTGGTGGCTCGGCGGTCCCCTCGAAGCAGCCCTCGGCCGGGTCCGCTACCTCGCGCTCTACTTCTGCTCCGGCCTCGCCGGCAGTGCTCTCACCTATTTGCTGGCCGGCCCCAGCAGCGCCTCGCTCGGTGCCTCCGGTGCCATCTTCGGCCTCTTCGGAGCCACCGCCGTGCTGATGCGCCGCCTTCAGTACGACATGCGTCCGATCATCGCCCTGCTGGTGATCAACCTCATCTTCACCTTCGGCTGGGGCAACATCGCCTGGCAGGCCCATATCGGCGGCCTCGTGGCCGGCGTCGTCATCGGCTACGCCATGGTCCATGCCCCGCGTGAGCGCCGGGCCCTGGTGCAGTACGGCACATGTGCGCTGGTCCTGGCCGTGGTGGTGCTGATGACCGTGCTGAGGACCCTCCAGCTCAGCTGAGCCCGGACGTTATCCACGTGAGCGGCCCTGTTGTCCACAGCGTGTGGCGGATCTTGTGCGTACGGTGCGGGAACGGCTACGCCCCCTGCTTTTGACCCGTGTTTCCGCAGGTCAGGCAGGGGGCGTACAGGTATTCGGAGTGCCTTCGGGTGACCGGTGTGGCTGTCATACCGGCGTCAACCCCCGATGGGTTATCCACAGATCGTCGTCTTTTCCCCAGTCAGCTTGTGGAAATTGCTGCAAGGCTGTGGATAACTCAGCGGATAGCCCTGGGCAGAGCTGCGTTCACCGCGAGGTGGCCGACGGTTCGGGCGCTACTTCCACTGGGTGGAGACGCCGAAACCGGCGGCGATGAAGCCGAAGCCCACCACGATGTTCCAGTTGCCCAGCGCCTCGATGGGCAGCGAACCGTCCGTCACATAGAAGACGACGATCCAGGCCAGGCCGAGGATGAACATGGCCAGCATCACGGGGGCGACCCATGAGCGACTGTTCAGTTTGATGGCGGTCGCCTGCTTCGACTGCGGCGGCGTGTAGTCGGCCTTCTTGCGGATACGTGACTTCGGCACGAGGGTCTCTCCTGTCGATGCGCTGCGTGGCCGCGCAGGGAACTGGTCGGGCTCGGGGAGGCGTACTAAGGGGACTCTGCTGGCTCCTCCGGGCGTCCGTTAGCGTAGTGCTTCCGCGGCGCCGAAGGAGATAAGGGTACGTTGAGCAATTCTGCCGACTCTCCCCCAACGGGATCCAGCCCTGCCCGCGGCCGTTTCCGGCCGGTGCGGGTGCTCACCGCGGCGGTCTTCGCTCTCGCCGGGCTGATTTTCTTCACCAGTTTCAACACGGCCAAGGGCACCAACATCCGCACGGACACCTCGCTGCTGAAGCTCTCGGACCTGATCCATGAGCGCAGTCGCGAGAACGGCGAGCTCAACGACGTGAACGCGTCCCTGCGTGACGACGTCGAGGCGCTCGCCGAGCGGGACGACGGCAGCACCGAGGCGGAGGACGCCAAGCTGGCCGCGCTGGAGCACAACGCCGGCACCCAGAAGCTGACGGGCGAGGCCATCTCGGTCACGCTCAACGACGCCCCGCCGGACGCCACGGCCAAGCTGCCGGGATACCCCGAGCCGCAGCCCGACTACCTGGTGATCCACCAGCAGGACCTCCAGGCCGTGGTGAACGCGCTGTGGCAGAGCGGCGCCAAGGGCATCAAGGTCATGGACCAGCGGCTGATCTCCACCAGCGCCGTGCGCTGCGTGGGCAACACGCTGATCCTCCAGGGCCGCGTCTACTCACCGCCGTACAAGATCACGGCGGTCGGTGACCCGGAGAAGATGCAGCAGGCGCTCGCCGCCTCGAAGGCGATCCAGAACTACATGGTCTACGTCAATGTCTACGGCCTCGGCTGGAAAGTCACCGAGGACGGAACGGTGACTCTGCCCGGCTACTCGGGCACAGTGGATCTGCAATACGCCAAGCCCGTGGAGTGACCTTCCCTGGAGCTGCCGGTGCGCGTCGTCGTGAGGACCGTCAGCGAGCTCTGCATCACCACAGGTACCGTGATCGTCCTTTTCGTCATCTATGTACTTTTCTGGACGGGCGTGAAGGCCGACAACGTCATGGACGACCAGATCGACCAGCTTCAGGAGCAGTGGGCGCAGAGTGCGGTGCACCCGCCGGACACCGCTCCCGGCGGCGCCGCGGCGAGTCCGGGGGCGACCGCGAGTCCGCCGAAGCCGGCGCCGTACACGGCGGACAAGCCCTTCGCGATCATGTACATCCCCCGGCTTGGTTTCACGTGGAACAAGCCGGTGCTCGAAGGCACCGCCACCAAGACCCTGAAGAAGGGCCTCGGCCACTACGCGAACACCGCCCAGCTCGGCCAGAAGGGCAACTTCTCGGTCGCCGGTCACCGGCGCACGTACGGCGATCCCTTCAAGGATTTCCCCAGGCTGGGGCCCGGTGACGCGGTGGTGCTGACCGACGGAACGACCTGGTTCACGTATCGGATCGACAAAGGCCCCTACAAAACACTGCCCGCCGACGTTGAGGTGATTGACCCTGTGCCCCGTAAGTCGGGGTACACGCGTGAAGGCCGCTACCTGACGCTGACCACGTGCGATCCCGAGTGGGGGCACAGTCATCGGCTGATCGTGTGGGCCCACCTGGACTCCACCCAGCCTGTGGAGGCCGGGAAACCGGAAGCGTTGCGCCGTTAGTCTGTTGGCTGTACGGCGTGAGTCTGAGTGCCGTGGTGCGACGGAAGGGACGGCATGTACGGCTGGATCTGGCGGCATCTGCCGGGGAACGCGTGGGTGAAGGCGCTGCTCTCGCTCGCGCTGGCCATGGCCGTCGTCTACGTCTTGTTCAACTACGTCTTCCCGTGGGCCGAACCGCTCCTGCCCTTCAACGATGTGACGGTGGACAACCAGTGAGCGCGCGCATTCTCGTCGTGGACAACTACGACAGCTTCGTCTTCAACCTGGTCCAGTACCTCTATCAGCTGGGCGCAGAGTGCGAGGTGCTGCGCAACGACGAGGTGTCGACGACGCACGCCCAGGACGGCTTCGACGGCGTACTGCTCTCGCCGGGCCCCGGAACTCCCGAGGAGGCCGGCGTCTGCGTCGAGATGGTGCGGCACTGCGCCTCCACCGGGGTGCCGGTCTTCGGTGTCTGTCTCGGCATGCAGTCGATGCAGGTGGCGTACGGCGGTGTCGTGGACCGTGCGCCGGAGCTGCTGCACGGCAAGACCTCGCTGGTCGAGCACGAGGGCAAGGGCGTTTTCGCCGGCCTGCCCTCGCCCTTCACGGCGACCCGCTATCACTCCCTGGCGGCGGAACCGGCGACGGTCCCGGCCGACCTCGAGGTCACGGCACGCACGCACGACGGCATCATCATGGGCCTGCGCCACCGCGAACTCCCGGTCGAGGGAGTCCAGTTCCATCCCGAGTCGGTGCTGACCGAGCACGGGCACCGGATGCTGGCCAACTGGCTGGTGGAGTGCGGTTACGAAGGCGCGGTGGCGAGGTCGGCGGGGCTCGCCCCGGTGGTGGGCAGGGCCACGGCGTGACCGCCCTGCGCCCTGAGCGCGACTCCGGCGCCGCCTACGGGGAGTCCTTCGCGGACTCCTACGGCGACACCGGCGACCAGGGGAGCTCGTACGGGCAGCAGCCGTACGAGGGCTCCGGTGCGCTCGGGGAGTGGTACGGCGGGGAGAGTTACGTCACCCAGGCGCAGCAGGCCGCCGAAGCGCGGGGCGCCGCCGGGTACGGCGGCGACGGCTACGGCGCCGACGGCTACGGCTACGAGGGCTACGCCGCTCAGGGCTACCGCGACCAGGCACCCTCCGCGACCCAAGAGCCCTACGCGGAGCCGTACATGCCGCCACCGGACGACGAGACCGTGGCCCTGCGGGTTCCCGACCCGCCGCCCTCCCGCGAGCCCATATCGCCCTCTCCCGCCTCATCCGCCGCTTCCGCCTCTTCCACCCCGACGGGTGGCCGTGCGGCCCGCAGAAAGGCCGCCAAGGGGCGTCACGGGCGCCATGGCGGAACACGCCAGGCGTCGGACGCGGCCGAGGCGGACTCGGAGAGCTCCGGTGCTCCGCTCTCCCGCATGGAGGCACGTCGGCAGGCCCGGGCGCGCAAGCCCGGTCCGGCCACGGTCGCCAGCCGGGCGATCGGTGAGGTGTTCATCACGACCGGCGTGCTGATGCTGCTGTTCGTGAGCTACCAGCTGTGGTGGACCAACGTCCGGGCACACGCCCAGGCGGACAAGGAAGCCAGCAGCCTCCAGGAGGACTGGGCCAGCGGCAAACGCGCCCCGGGGAGCTTCGAACCGGGGCAGGGCTTCGCCCTCCTGCACATCCCGAAGCTGGATGTCGTCGTGCCCATCGCGGAGGGCATCAGCAACAAGAAGGTGCTCGACCGGGGCATGGTCGGTCACTACGGCGAGGGCAAGCTGAAGACGGCGATGCCGGACGCCAAGACCGGCAACTTCGGCCTGGCCGGGCATCGCAACACGCACGGTGAACCGTTCCGCTACATCAACCGGCTCGCCCAGGGCGACGAGATCGTCGTCGAGACGCAGGACAAGTACTTCGTGTACAAGATGGCGTCGATCCTGCCGGTGACGTCGCCGAGCAATGTGAGTGTGCTGGAGCCGGTTCCGCCGGGGTCGGGTTTCACCGGACCGGGCCGCTACATCACACTCACCACGTGCACGCCGGAGTTCACCAGTAAGTACCGGTTGATCGTCTGGGGCAAGATGGTCGAGGAACGGCCGCGCAGCAAGGGCAAGCCGGATGCGCTCGTCAGTTAAGGGCAGATGAAACGTGGCAGCGACCACCGAGGGCACGGAAGACCACACGGCCGCGCCCGCCTCACGACGTCCCCCGGTTCGCCGTCGGCGCATGGGCCGGATCGCGATGGCCGTCAGCGTCTTCGGGGAACTCCTCATCACGGCGGGCCTGGTACTGGGCCTGTTCGTCGTCTACTCCCTGTGGTGGACGAACGTCATCGCCGACCGGGCGGCGGACAAACAGGCCGACAAGGTCCGTGACATCTGGGCCCACCAGGACGACGGCTCCGGCCGTCCCGCCGAGTTCGACGCCAAGAACGGCATCGGCTTCCTGCACGTCCCCGCGATGACCAAGGGCGAGATCCTGGTCGAGAAGGGCACGACGTCGAAGATCCTCAACGACGGCGTCGCCGGCTACTACACCGACCCCGTCAAGGCGACCCTGCCGACCTCGGACAAGAAGGGGAACTTCTCCCTCGCGGCGCACCGGGACGGCCACGGCGCGAAGTTCCACAACATCCACAAGCTCCAAAAGGGCGACCCGATCGTCTTCGAGACGAAGGACAAGTGGTACGTCTACAAGGTCTACGCCGTCCTCCCCGAGACCTCGAAGTACAACGTCCAGGTCCTCGGCGGCATCCCGAAGGAATCGGGCAGGACGAAGGCCGGCCACTACATCACCCTGACGACCTGCACCCCGGTCTACACGAGCCGCTACCGCTACGTCGTGTGGGGCGAACTGGAGCGCGTGGACAAGGTCGACGAGGACCGCACGCTGCCGGAGGAACTGCGCTGACCACCGCCCTCCTCGAGGGTGAGAACGACGAGGCCCCGGCACCCTTCAAGGGTGCCGGGGCCTCGTCGTGATCCCGGAAGGCCTCCGTCAGCCGAAGATGCCTCCGTTGTCGCCACCGCCGTTGTTGTTCCCACCGTTGCCGAAGCCCACGGTGGTCAGCGTGATCTGGGTGTTCGCCGGGTCGTCGACCTGCTGGTTGCCCTTGGGGTCCTGGTCCGTGACGAAGGCCGTGTCGTTCTGGTCACTGCCGTTGGCGAACTGGATGTTGGTGAAGCCGGCCGCTGCCAGCGTCTGCTTGGCCTGGCCCACCGTCTGACCCACGACGCTCGGCACCGGGGTCTTCTGCTTGGCCTGCTTGCCGATCTGGATGGTCACCGTGGAGTCCTTGTCGACCTCGGAGCCCGCCGACGGTGAGGTCGAGATGACCTTGCCGACCTGGTTCGGGTCCTGGGTGTCCACCTCTTGGCAGTTGCCCGACAGATCGTTGGCCTCCATCTGGGCCTTCGCCTCGTCACACGTCTTGCCGAGGACGTCAGGAACAGTGGACTGCTCCTTCTCCTTGGCGACGGTGAGGGTGATGGTGCTGCCCTTCTCCTGCTCAGTGCCGGCTTCGGGGTCCTGGCTGATGACGACGCCCGGGTTCCGGTCGGACTCCTCGGTCTTCTGCTGAACGTCGAAGCCCTTGTCCTCGAGGTCGGACTTGGCCTTCTCGTAGGGCAGGCCCTCCATGTCCGGCACCGTCACCTTCGGCGCCCCGGTCGACACCACGATGTCGACGGTGGTGTTCTTGTCGACCTTGGTCTTGGAGTCGGGGGTCTGCGAGCAGATCTTGCCCTTGCTCTGGTCCTCGCACTCCTGCTTCGTGACCTTGCCGATCGTGAGATCGACATTGCCGAGCAGGTCCCTCGCGCTGCTCTCCGTCTCGCCGACGACGTTCGGCACAGCCACCTGGCTGTTGCTCGCCGTGTCGCCGTCGAAGACCCACTTGCCGATCAGGATCGCGCCGACGAGAACCAGCACGGCCGCGACGGCCAACAGGATTGTGGAGGTGTTGGACTTCTTCTGGCGGCGCCGGTCCGGGCGGTCGTCGTAGCCGTAGCCACCGTCGTCCGGGTTCATCGGCGGCAGCATCGACGTGGCGCCGGCGTCCGCGGAGCGCAGGGCCGTGGTCGGCTGGTCGTCCGGGTAGCCGCCGTAGCCCACGGAACCCATGGCCGCGGTGGCGGCGACGGGCTGGCCGTCGAGGCACGCCTCGATGTCGGCACGCATCTCGTCGGCCGACTGATAGCGGTAGTTGGGGTCCTTCGTCAGGGCCTTCAACACGATCGCGTCCATCTCGGGCGTGATCTCGGGGTCGAAGACCGACGGTGCCTGGGCCTCTTCCCGAACGTGCTGGTACGCCACGGCCACCGGGGAGTCACCCACGAAGGGGGGCCGCACCGTCAGGAGCTCGTACAGCAGACAGCCGGTGGAGTACAGGTCGGACCGCGCGTCGACCTGCTCGCCCTTGGCCTGCTCCGGGGAGAGGTACTGGGCGGTGCCGATGACGGCCGAGGTCTGCGTCATCGTCATGCCGGAGTCGCCCATGGCGCGGGCGATGCCGAAGTCCATCACCTTCACCTGGCCGTTGCGCGTGAGCATCACGTTGGCCGGCTTGATGTCGCGGTGGACGATGCCGCTGCGGTGCGAGTACTCCAGGGCCTGGAGGATCCCGATGGTCATCTCCAGGGAGCGCTCCGGCAGCAGCTTGCGGCCGGAGTGAAGCAGCTCACGGAGCGTCGAGCCGTCTACGTACTCCATGACGATGTACGGGATCGACACATTGTCGATGTAGTCCTCGCCCGTGTCGTAGACCGCCACGATCGCGGGATGGTTGAGCGAGGCGGCCGACTGGGCCTCCCGGCGGAAGCGGGCCTGGAAGGACGGGTCGCGCGCGAGGTCCGCGCGCAGCGTCTTCACCGCCACGGTGCGGCCGAGCCGGGTGTCATGCGCGAGGTAGACCTCCGCCATGCCACCACGGCCGAGCACCTGGCCCAGCTCGTACCGGCCGCCGAGGCGACGCGGCTCTTCCATAAGCTACCTACCAGCCCTCTCCGTCGGTCCCGACCTCACCCTTGTGGGTGGGGCGGTGTGCCGTCCGGGCATACCGTACCCGGCTCATCTTGTGTGACCTGGCCAAGCCCGTAACCCGATACAGGACCGGTATCGCAACGTGCACCGATGTGAAGGGGACGTGAGCAGGTTCACTTCTTGCTCTTGATGACCGCCTCCATCACGCTCTTGGCGATAGGCGCGGCGAGGCCGCCACCGGAGATGTCGTCGCGGACCGCGTTCTGGTCCTCCACCACGACGGCCACGGCCACCGGGGCGCTGCCGTCGTCGAGCTTGGCGTAGGAGATGAACCACGCGTAGGGGTTCTCGCTGTTGTCCACACCGTGCTGGGCGGTACCGGTCTTGCCGCCCACCTTCACGCCGCTGATCTGAGCGTTCTTGCCGGTGCCGTCCTCGACGACCGTCTCCATCATCGACTGGAGCTTCTGAGCGTTCTCCGCCGACAGCGGCTTGCTCATCTCCTCCGGGTCGGTCTTCTCGATGGCGTCGAGGTTGTTGGTCTGGAGCTCGTCGATCATGTACGGCTTCATCAGCGTGCCGTTGTTGGCGACGGCCGAGGCGACCATGGCCATCTGGAGCGGCGTCGCGGCGGTGTTGAACTGGCCGATGGAGGACAGGGCCGTCTGCGAGGGGTTCATGTCGTCGGAGAAGACCGACGCGCTGGTGCGGGTCGGGGTGAACTGCTCCTCGGTGAAGCCGAACTTCTTGGCCGTCTCCAGCATCTTGTCGTTGCCGAGGTCGGAGCCGACCTTGCCGAAGACGGTGTTGCAGGAGAACTTGAGGGCGACTCGCAGCGTCGCGTTCTTGCAGGGGATGTTGCCCTCGTTCGGCAGCTTGGTGGTGGTGCCTTCCATGACCCACGGGTCCGGCGAGTCCGTCTTCGCGTCGGCGTCCGTGTACAGCCCGTGCTCCAGCGCCGCGGCCGCGGTGACGACCTTGAAGGTCGAGCCGGGCGGGTAGACCTCACGCAGCGCCCGGTTGAGCATCGGGTCGTCGGGGTTGTTCTTCTTCTGGAGCTTCGTCCACGCCTTGGAGTCGGTCGTGGTGGAGTTGCCGGCGAAGGACGAGGGGTCGTACGACGGGAAGGACGCCAGCGCCAGGATCTTGCCGGTGGACGGCTCCAGGGCCACGACCGCGCCCTTGCCCCGGTCCTTCAGACCTTCGTACGCGGCCTTCTGCGCGGCGGCGTTGAGAGTGGTGACCACATTGCCGCCCTCCCTCTCCTTGCCCGTGAGCATGTCGAGGGTGTTGCGGAAGAACAGCCGGTCGTCGTTGCCGGTGAGGATGCCGTCCTCGATGGACTCCAGCTGGTTGGCACCGAAGGCCTGCGAGGCGTAGCCGGTGACCGGCGCCCACATCGGGCCGTTCGTGTAGGTGCGCTTGAACTTGAAGTCGGTGCCCGAGGTCTCCTTCGAGCCGGTGATGGCCTTGCCGTCGACGATGATGTTGCCGCGCGGGGTGCCGTAGCGCTCGATGGTGACGCGGCGGTTGGCCTTGTCCGTCCTCAGCTCGTCGGCCTGGACGTACTGGATCCAGTTGTCGCGGATGAGCAGAGCCAGGACGAGGAGTCCGCAGAAGATCGCGATCCGGCGTAGGGGCTTGTTCACGGACGGACCACCTGGGTCATCTCGGCGTCGGGGTTGGGCGCGGGGGCGGGCGCGGGCCGGCGTGCGGTGTCGCTGATGCGCAGCAGGATGCCGATCAGGGCCCAGTTGGCGATGACGGAGGAACCGCCGTACGCCACGAAGGGCAGCGTCATACCGGTCAGCGGGATGAGGCCCATGACACCGCCGGCCACGACGAAGACCTGGAGGGCGAAGGCGCCGGACAGGCCGACGGCGAGCAGCTTGCCGAACGGGTCGCGGGCCGCGAGGGCCGTACGCACACCGCGCTCGACGATCAGCCCGTAGAGCAGCAGGATCGCCATGACGCCTGCCAGGCCCAGCTCCTCGCCGAAGGTGGCGAGGATGAAGTCGGAGTTGGCGGCGAAGCCGATGAGGTCGGAGTTGCCCTGGCCGAGACCGGTGCCGAGGGTGCCGCCGGAGCCGAAGGCCCACAGGGCCTGCATGGCCTGCTCGGAGTGGAGGATGCCGTCCTGGACGCCGGCGCGGCTGAGCTGGAACTCGCGCGCCGGGTCGAGCCAGGCCTGCACACGCGTCTGGATGTGCGGCTCGAAGCTCGCCACACCCACGGCGCCGACCGCGGACATCAGCAGACCGAAGACGATCCAGCTGGTCCGCTCGGTGGCGACGTACAGCATGATGACGAACATCCCGAAGAACAGCAGGGACGTTCCGAGGTCGGTCTCGAAGACCAGGATGAGGATCGAGATGACCCAGACCACGAGGATCGGACCGAGGTCGCGGCCGCGCGGCAGGTACAGGCCCATGAAGCGACGGCTGGCCAGGGCCAGGGCGTCTCTCTTGACCATGAGGTAGCCGGCGAAGAACACCGCAAGGACGATCTTCGCGAACTCACCGGGCTGGACCGTGCCCAGGCCGGGGATGTTGATCCAGATCTTGGCGCCGTAGATGTTCGCGCCGAGTCCGGGCACGAGCGGCAGGATCAGCAGGAACAGCGCGCCCGCCATCGAGATGTACGTGTAGCGCTGCAGGACGCGGTGGTCCTTGAGGAAGATCAGCACGGCCACGAGCAGGGCGACGCCGAGCGCTGAGTACAGCAGCTGCCGCGGTGCGGCGTCGGCGTAGTTACTGAGTCGCTTCGACTGGTCCAGCCGCCAGATCACGACCAGGCCGAGCCCGTTCAGCAGGGTGGCCAGCGGCAGCATCAGCGGGTCGGCGTACGGCGCGAACTTGCGTACGGCGAGGTGGCCGATGCCGGCCAGGAGGCCGAGCCCGAGTCCGTAGCCCAGCAGGCCGGCCGGCACCTCGTCGTTCATCGCCAGGCCCACGTTGGCATAGGCGAAGACCGGGATGACGACCGCGAACGCCAGCAACACCAGCTCGGTGTTGCGCCTGCTCGGCGCGCCGATCGCGCCGATCGTGGAAGTGTGATGCGTCGGCGAGTTCGTAGTACTGCTCATGGTGTGACGGGGCCTCTCGCGGCTTGCCTACTGCGTACCGCAGTTCGAAACGACCTTCTGCTCTTCCTCCGAGAGTGTGGGGCCGGGGCTTGGCGTCGCAGTCGGTGTCGGGGAGGTGGACGGGGGCGGGGACTTGGTCGACGCCGAGGGATTCGGTGTCGGTGTCGCCTTGGACGTAAGAGAGGTACGGGTGGTTCCCGTGGTACCTCCGGCCTCGCCCTCACCGGTCTTGGCGTTCTGCTCGCTCTGGGCGGCCTGCTGCGCGGCACGCTTCTTGCACGCGGTGGCCTGGAGCTGGAGTTCGTCGATCTTCGCCTGGGCGTCCTTCAGACCGCCCTCGGCGATGGTCGCCTCGACGAGCTTCTGCTGGTAGGGCGGCAGGTACTTGAGTTCGATCTCGGGGTGGTCCTTCTCCACCTTCGAGAGCGAGACCCAGGCCAGGTCCTGGCTGATCCCGCGGTACAGGGCGACGTGTTCCTCGTTCGTGCCGACGTAGTACTGCGTCTGCGTCCAGCGCCAGCCGCCGTACATCCCGCCGCCGATGACGGCGAGCGCGAGGACCGAGTAGAAGGATCTCTTCAGCCACTTGCGGCCCTTGCGGGGCTTGACGAAGTCGTCGTCGGTGTAGTCACCGAAGCCGCCCGCCGGGGCGTACCCGGTGGTGTCGCCGGAGCCGGGCGGGCCGAACTCGCCGCCCCCGCCGCCCTGCCCGGGCACCTGGCGGCCGAGCCCGGAGGCGCGTCCGGCCGGGGTCTGCATGATGCCGTTGTCGTGCAGGTGGTGCGGCTGGTTCTCGGCGACCGCGCCGACCACGACCGGGGTGTCGGACAGCTGCCCGGCGAGGGTGTCGCCGGTGTCCAGGTCGAGGACGTCCGCGACGATCACCGTGATGTTGTCGGGGCCGCCGCCGCGCAGCGCGAGCTGGATGAGCTCCTGCACGGTCTCCTGCGGGCCCTGGTAGCTGGCGAGGGTGTCCTCCAGGGTCTGGTGGGACACGACGCCGGACAGGCCGTCGGAGCAGATCAAGTACCGGTCGCCGGCGCGGACTTCACGGATCGACAGGTCGGGCTCGACATGGTCGCCGCTGCCCAGCGCGCGCATCAGCAGCGAGCGCTGCGGATGCGTGGTCGCCTCCTCCTCGGTGATGCGGCCCTCGTCGACGAGCCGCTGCACCCAGGTGTGGTCCTGCGTGATCTGCGTGAGGACGCCGTCGCGCAGCAGGTAGGCGCGCGAGTCGCCGACGTGCACGAGGCCGAGGCGCTGACCGGTCCACAGCAGGGCGGTGAGCGTGGTGCCCATGCCCTCGAGCTGGGGGTCCTCCTCGACCATCGAGCGCAGCTGGTCGTTGGCGCGCTGCACGGCCGTGCCGAGCGAGGTGAGGATGTCCGAGCCGGGGACGTCGTCGTCGAGGGCGACGATGGTGGAGATCGCCTCGGAGGAGGCGACCTCGCCCGCGGCCGCGCCGCCCATGCCGTCGGCGATGGCGAGCAGGCGGGGTCCGGCGTATCCGGAGTCCTCGTTGCCCTCCCGGATCATGCCTTTGTGCGATCCGGCGGCGAAGCGCAGTGACAGACTCATGCGCACCTCGCCCGTCGGCTCCGGGTACATCCGCACGGTGCCCACCCTCCGGTCGGGAGCGCGCCGGGGCCCTTGGTGTGGGCCACCGCTGCGTGCTCGCTCCGCTCGCTCATTGTCGTACTACTTCCGCAGCTCGATGACGGTCTTGCCGATGCGGATCGGCGCGCCCAGCGGAATCGGTGTCGGGGTCGTGAGCCGCGTTCGGTCGAGGTACGTGCCGTTGGTGGAGCCCAGGTCCTCGACGATCCACTGGCCGTCGCGGTCCGGGTAGATCCTGGCATGCCTGCTGGAGGCGTAGTCGTCGTCCAGCACGATCGTGCTGTCGTGCGCGCGGCCCAGGGTGATGGTCTGGCCCTGCAGCGCGACGGTGGTGCCGGTCAGGGTGCCTTCGGACACGACCAGCTTCGAGGGAGCGTTACGGCGCTGCCGGCCGCCGCCCTGCTGGCTGCGCTGCTGCGGAGGCGCCGCGGCCTGCCTGGCAGCCTGCTGCTGCCGTCCGGCCTCTCGCCTGGACCCGCGCTGGGTGACACGCGTACCGAACAGGTCGCTGCGGATGACCTGCACGGCCACGATCACGAACAGCCACAGTACGGCCAGGAAACCCAGCCGCATGACCGTGAGGGTCAGCTCTGACATTGCCCCCGCTTCACCCTTCGGCTTGCCGGTAAATGATGGTGCTGCTGCCCACGACGATCCGCGAGCCGTCGCGGAGCGTAGCGCGGGTGGTGTGCTGCCCGTCCACCACGATGCCGTTGGTGGACCCGAGATCCTGGATCGTCGAGGGCGTTCCGGTCCGGATCTCGCAGTGCCGGCGGGAGACGCCGGGGTCGTCGATCCGCACGTCGGCGTCGGTGCTGCGACCCAGCACGAGCGTGGCGCGGGAGATCTGATGGCGGGTGCCGTTGATCTCGATCCAGTAGCGGGTGCGGCCGCCTGCCGCGGGTGCGGCGGGAGGACGCTGGCCGCCCGCGGGCTGCGGGTAGCCGTAGCCGCCGGGACGCCCGCCGGGCGGCCAGCGTCC
>Ga0247818_10001896_pt1 | contig 13425 bp, 12 predicted proteins | sample 13C_Glucose_Day1_FD_192424 | JGI IMG/M metagenome (GOLD analysis project Ga0247818, IMG submission 192424) | Soil microbial communities from agricultural site in Penn Yan, New York, United States - 13C_Glucose_Day1 | ecosystem: Environmental > Terrestrial > Soil > Agricultural land | place...
GGCATAGGATGCGGGGCAGTCGGGCTTGTGAACTGCCTCACATGTGCACGATCTTGATGAGGTGGCGAGCCGGTCGCCCGATGCGGTCCAACGGTCAAGGACGACTGGAAGGAGCGAGGAGCGTGAATGCCTACGCGCCCATCCTCGTGCTCGGCGCCCTCGGGGCAGGGTTTGCGATCTTCTCCGTGGTCATGGCCACGCTTATCGGCCCGAAGCGGTACAACCGAGCAAAGCTCGAAGCGTACGAGTGCGGCATCGAACCCACCCCCACTCCAGCCGGAGGCGGCCGTTTTCCCATCAAGTACTACCTGACGGCGATGCTGTTCATCGTCTTCGACATCGAGATCGTCTTCCTCTATCCCTGGGCGGTCACCTTCGACGCCCTGGGGATCTTCGGGCTCGTGGAGATGCTGCTCTTCGTGCTCACCGTCTTCGTCGCCTACGCGTATGTGTGGCGCCGGGGCGGCCTGGAATGGGACTGAGGGGCTGAGGGGCACACATGGGACTCGAAGAGAAGCTGCCGAGCGGCTTTGTGCTGACCACCGTCGAACAGGCCGCCGGCTGGGTACGGAAGTCCTCCGTCTTCCCTGCCACCTTCGGCCTCGCCTGCTGCGCCATCGAGATGATGACGACCGGCGCGGGGCGGTACGACCTGGCCCGTTTCGGGATGGAGGTCTTCCGCGGTTCGCCGCGACAGGCGGATCTGATGATCGTCGCGGGGCGGGTGAGCCAGAAGATGGCCCCCGTCCTGCGGCAGGTCTACGACCAGATGCCCAGCCCCAAGTGGGTGATCTCCATGGGGGTTTGTGCGTCATCAGGTGGAATGTTCAATAATTACGCCATTGTTCAGGGTGTTGATCATATTGTCCCGGTCGACATCTATTTGCCGGGATGCCCGCCGCGTCCCGAGATGCTGATCGACGCGATCCTCAAGCTCCACCAGAAGATCCAGGGCTCCAAGCTCGGGGTCAACGCGGAGGAGGCCGCCCGCGAGGCGGAGGAGGCGGCGCTCAAGGCACTTCCCCTGATCGAGATGAAGGGGCTGCTGCGATGAGCGACGAATCCAACAGCAACAGCGGCCAGGTACCCGTCCCGCGCGAGGACTCCGGTGAGGTCATCGGCGTACGCAAGGGCATGTTCGGCGCGAACAACGGCGGTGACACCTCCGGCTACGGGGGACTCGTCCGCACGGTGAGCCTTCCGGGCGCCACCGCGCGGCCGTACGGCGGCTGGTTCGACGAGGTCGCCGACGAGCTCGAAGGGGCCTTGGAGGAGCAGGACCTGCTCCCCGCGAACGCCCTCGAGAAGACCGTCGTCGACCGGGGCGAGATCACCTTCTTCGTCGCGCGCGAGCACCTGGTCCAGGTCGCCCGCACCCTGCGCGACGACCCGGCCCTGCGCTTCGAGCTCTGCACGGGCGTCAGCGGCGTCCACTACCCGGGGGACAAGGGGCGCGAGCTGCACGCGGTGTACCACCTGCGCTCACTGACCCACGGACGGCTGATCCGTCTCGAGGTGTCCGCCCCGGACAGCGATCCGCACATCCCGTCACTCGTCGGGGTCTACCCCACCAACGACTGGCACGAGCGCGAGACCTACGACTTCTTCGGCCTGATCTTCGACGGGCACCCCGCCCTGACCCGGATCATGATGCCGGACGACTGGCAGGGCTTCCCGCAGCGCAAGGACTACCCGCTCGGCGGCATCGCCGTCGAGTACAAGGGCGCCCAGATCCCGGCTCCGGACCAGCGGAGGTCGTACAGCTGATGACCACTCCCCATTCCCACGCGACGCCCGGCGTGTCCGGGACACCGTTCTCCGACGCCCGTGCCACGACCGAGGGGACTGTATATACAGTCACCGGCGGCGACTGGGACGAGGTCGTCGAGTCCGCCGCCAAGTCGGACGACGAACGCATCATCGTCAACATGGGTCCCCAGCACCCCTCCACGCACGGCGTGCTGCGGCTGATCCTGGAGATCGACGGCGAGACCGTCACCGAGGCCCGCTGCGGCATCGGTTACCTCCACACCGGCATCGAGAAGAACCTCGAGTTCCGCAACTGGACGCAGGGCACCACCTTCGTCACGCGCATGGACTACCTGACCCCCTTCTTCAACGAGGCGGCGTACTGCCTCGGGGTCGAGAAGCTGCTCGGCATCGAGGACCAGGTCCCCGACCGGGCCACCGTCCTGCGCGTGCTCCTGATGGAGCTCAACCGGATCTCCTCGCACCTGGTGTGCATCGCCACCGGCGGTATGGAGCTCGGCGCCACGACGATCATGATCTACGGATTCCGGGACCGTGAACTCGTCCTCGACCTCTTCGAGCTGATCACCGGGCTCCGGATGAACCACGCGTTCATCCGCCCCGGCGGCCTCGCCCAGGACCTTCCCATGGGCGCGGTCGACCGGCTCCGCGAGTTCGTGAAGACCATGAAGAAGAACCTGCCGGAGTACGACAAGCTCGCGACCGGCAACCCCATCTTCAAGGCCCGTATGCAGGACGTCGGATACCTCGACCTCACCGGCTGCGTGGCGCTCGGCGCCACCGGCCCGGTCCTCAGGTCCGCAGGACTCCCGCACGACCTGCGCAAGACCGATCCGTACTGCGGCTACGAGACGTACGACTTCGACGTCCCGACCGCGGACACCTGCGACGCCTACGGGCGCTTCCTCATCCGCCTGGAGGAGATGCGCCAGTCGCTCAGGATCGTCGAGCAGTGCCTGGAACGGCTCGAACCGGGTCCGGTCATGGTCGCCGACAAGAAGATCGCCTGGCCCGCGCAGCTCGCGCTCGGACCCGACGGGCTCGGCAACTCGCTCGACCACATCAAGAAGATCATGGGCACCTCCATGGAGGCCCTGATCCACCACTTCAAGCTGGTGACCGAGGGCTTCCGGGTCCCGGCGGGGCAGGCGTACACCGCCCTGGAGTCCCCCAAGGGCGAACTCGGCGTGCACGTGGTCTCGGACGGCGGCACCCGCCCGTTCCGGGTCCACTTCCGCGACCCGTCGTTCACCAATCTGCAGGCCATGGCGGCGATGTGCGAGGGCGGCCAGGTCGCCGACGTCATCGTCGCCGTCGCGTCCATCGACCCCGTGATGGGAGGCGTCGACCGGTGACCGCATCCAACCAAGAAGTCAGCCTGGGGATGCCGCAGCTCCCCGCCCCCGCCTACCCGGCCGAGGTGCTCGCCCGGCTCGAAGCGGACGCGAAGGAGGTGATCGCCCGCTATCCCGGCAGCCGTTCCGCGCTGCTGCCGCTGCTGCACCTCGTGCAGTCGGAGGAGGGGTACGTCTCCCGTACGGGCATGGCGTTCTGCGCCGACCAGCTCGGCCTCACCACGGCGGAGGTCACCGCGGTCGCCACCTTCTACACGATGTACCGGCGCCGGCCGAGCGGTGACTACCAGGTCGGCGTCTGCACCAACACCCTGTGCGCGGTCATGGGCGGCGACGCCATCTTCGACCGGCTCAAGGAGCACCTGGGCGTCGGCAACGACGAGACGACCGACGACGGCAAGGTCACCCTCGAACACATCGAGTGCAACGCGGCCTGCGACTTCGCGCCCGTCGTGATGGTCAACTGGGAGTTCTTCGACAACCAGACACCGGAGAGCGCGACGCGGCTCGTCGACGACCTGATCGCCGGCCGCACCGTCGAGCCCACCCGCGGCGCGCCCCTGTGCACGTACAAGGACACCGCCCGCATCCTGGCCGGCTTCCCCGACCCGCGCCCCGGCGCGGTCGAGGCGAGCGGCGGGGCGGGAGCCGCCTCGCTGATCGGTCTGAAGCTGGCCAGGGGCGAGGCCGCCCCGCAGGCACGTGTGGTCGGACCGAGGGGCGAGACGCCCCGGGGCACCAAGGACGTGCAGCCCGAGGACGCGGCGCCCCACGACCCGTCGCCGACCGAGCACCTCAGCTCGCACGACGCACCGCAGAAGACGTCGGCCTCCGACCCGGAGCACCCGGCCGGGCCCGCCGCCGAGGAGGGGGAGTGATGACGTTGGCAGCCGAGATCGACAAGAACGGGACCAGCCCGGAGAAGCTCCTGGCCCCGGTCCTCTCCGCCTTCTGGGACGAGCCGGAGTCCTGGACGCTGGACACCTACCACCGCCACGACGGGTACGAGGGTCTGCGCAAGGCCCTGGCCATGGAACCCGACGACCTCATCGCCTACGTCAAGGACTCCGGTCTGCGCGGACGCGGGGGCGCCGGCTTCCCCACCGGGATGAAGTGGCAGTTCATCCCGCAGGGCGACGGCAAGCCGCACTACCTCGTCGTCAACGCCGACGAGTCGGAGCCCGGCACCTGCAAGGACATCCCGCTCCTCTTCGCCAACCCGCACAGCCTCATCGAGGGCATCGTGATCGCCTGTTACGCGATCCGCTCCTCGCACGCCTTCATCTATCTGCGCGGCGAGGTCGTGCCCGTACTCCGGCGGCTGCACGAGGCCGTGCGCGAGGCGTACGAGGCGGGCTATCTGGGGACGAACGTCCTCGGCTCGGGGCTCGACCTCGAGCTCACGGTCCACGCCGGCGCGGGCGCCTACATCTGCGGAGAGGAGACCGCGCTCCTCGACTCGCTCGAAGGACGGCGCGGACAGCCCCGGCTGCGGCCGCCCTTCCCCGCGGTCGCCGGCCTGTACGCCTGCCCCACCGTGGTGAACAACGTCGAGTCCATCGCCTCGGTTCCCGCGATCCTGAACAAGGGCAAGGACTGGTTCAAGTCGATGGGCAGCGAGAAGTCCCCGGGCTTCACGCTGTACTCGCTCAGCGGGCACGTCACCAGCCCCGGCCAGTACGAGGCACCGCTCGGCATCACCCTGCGCCAGCTGCTCGACATGAGCGGCGGCATCCGGGAGGGGCACCGCCTCAAGTTCTGGACCCCCGGCGGCTCCTCCACCCCGATGTTCACCGACGAACACCTCGACGTCCCCCTCGACTACGAGGGCGTCGGCGCCGCCGGATCCATGCTCGGCACCAAGGCGCTGCAGTGTTTCGACGAGACCACCTGCGTGGTGCGTGCCGTCACCCGCTGGACCGAGTTCTACGCCCACGAGTCCTGCGGCAAGTGCACACCGTGCCGCGAGGGCACGTACTGGCTCGTCCAGCTGCTCCGCGACATCGAGGCGGGCAAGGGGCAGATGGCGGACCTCGACAAGCTCAACGACATCGCCGACAACATCAACGGCAAGTCGTTCTGCGCGCTCGGGGACGGTGCCGCCTCGCCGATCTTCTCCTCGCTGAAGTACTTCCGCGAGGAGTACGAGCAGCACATCACCGGTAAGGGCTGTCCCTTCGACCCGGCCAGGTCGACCCTGTGGGCCGACGACAAAGACGACAAGAACGCTCACCGGGGGGTGAACGCATGACAGTCACCACGAGTGCGCCCTCCGGGGGCGGCGAGGCGGCCGTTCCGCCCGAGGACCTCGTCACGCTCACGATCGACGGCATCGAGATCAGCGTGCCCAAGGGCACCCTCGTCATCCGTGCCGCCGAACTCCTCGGCATCGAGATCCCGCGCTTCTGCGACCACCCGCTCCTCGACCCGGCCGGCGCCTGCCGGCAGTGCATCGTCGAGGTCGAGGGCCAGCGCAAGCCGATGGCGTCCTGCACCATCACGTGCACCGACGGCATGGTCGTGAAGTCGCAGATCACCTCGCCCGTCGCGGAGAAGGCCCAGAAGGGGGTGATGGAGCTCCTGCTCATCAACCACCCGCTGGACTGCCCGGTCTGCGACAAGGGCGGCGAGTGCCCCCTGCAGAACCAGGCGATGTCGCACGGAGGCGCCGACTCCCGCTTCGACGGGAAGAAGCGCACCTTCGAGAAGCCCGTCCCCATCTCCACCCAGGTGCTGCTCGACCGTGAGCGGTGCGTGCTCTGCGCGCGCTGCACCCGGTTCTCCAACCAGGTGGCGGGCGACCCGATGATCGAGCTGATCGAGCGCGGCGCGCTCCAGCAGGTCGGCACCGGTGAGGGCGACCCCTTCGAGTCGTACTTCTCGGGCAACACCATCCAGATCTGCCCCGTCGGGGCGCTCACCTCGGCGGCGTACCGCTTCCGGTCCCGGCCCTTCGACCTGGTGTCCGCGCCCTCCGTGTGCGAGCACTGCGCCGGCGGCTGCGCGACCCGGACCGACCACCGCCGCGGCAAGGTCATGCGGCGGCTCGCCGCCAACGACCCCGAGGTCAACGAGGAGTGGCTCTGCGACAAGGGCCGCTTCGGCTTCCGCTACGCCCAGCAGCGTGACCGGCTCACCACCCCGCTCGTGCGCAACGCGGACGGCGTGCTGGAACCGGCGAGCTGGCCCGAGGCGCTCGAAGCCGCGGCGGCCGGACTCTCGGCGGCCCGGGGCAGGACCGGGGTGCTCACCGGAGGCCGGCTGACCGTCGAGGACGCCTACGCCTACAGCAAGTTCGCGCGGATCGCCCTCGACACCAACGACATCGACTTCCGCGCACGCGTCCACAGCGGCGAGGAGGCCGACTTCCTCGCCTCGCGGGTGGCCGGCCGAGGCCGCGACCTGGACGGCAGCGGAGTCACGTACACCGCGCTGGAGAAGGCCCCGGCCGTCCTGCTGGCCGGCTTCGAGTCCGAGGAGGAGGCGCCCGGCGTCTTCCTGCGGCTCCGCAAGGCCCACCGCAAGCACGGGCAGCGGACGTTCGCGCTCGCCTCGCACGCCAGCCGGGGCCTGGAGAAGGCGGGCGGCACCCTGCTCCCCGCCGCGCCCGGCACCGAGACCGAATGGCTGGACGCCCTCGCGGGCGGGGTCGGCCTGGACGGTGACGGAGCCGTGGCGGCCGAGGCGCTGCGCGGCGAAGGCGCCGTGATCGTGGTCGGCGAACGGCTCGCCGCGGTGCCCGGCGGACTCACCGCCGCCCTGCGCACCGCGGCGGCGACCGGCGCCGCACTGGTGTGGATCCCGCGCCGGGCCGGCGAACGCGGCGCGCTGGAGGCGGGCGCCCTCCCGTCGCTGCTGCCCGGAGGCCGTCCCGCGACGGACCCCCGGGCCAGGGAGGAGGTGGCGTCCGTCTGGGGCGTCGCCGAACTCCCCGCCCGCTTCGGCCGGGACACCGGCCAGATCGTGGAGGCCGCGGCCACCGGAGAACTGGGCGCGCTGCTGGTCGCGGGCGTCGACCCCGAGGACCTGCCCGACCCGGCGGGAGCGCTGCGGGCCCTGGACGAGGTCGGCTTCCTGGTCTCCCTGGAGCTCCGGCCCGGTGCGGTCACCGAGCGCGCCGACGTGGTCCTGCCCGTCGCCGCCGTCGCCGAGAAGCCCGGTACCTTCCTCAACTGGGAAGGCCGGGCACGGATGTTCGAGGCCGCGCTGAAGCCCGAGCAGATGCCGAGGACGCTCTGCCCGACCGACGCGCGGGTGCTCCACATGCTGGCCGACGCGCTCGACGTGCACCTCGCCCTGCCCGACCTGCGCGCGGCCCGCCGTGAACTCGACCGCCTCGGCGGCTGGCAGGGCGGTCACGCCGACGACCCGCGGGCCACGTCCCGCCCGGTGCCCCGGCCCGGTGACGGCGAGGCGGTCCTCGCGGGCCACCGGATGCTGCTCGACCGGGGCCGGCTCCAGGAGGGCGACGAGGCGCTGGCCGGTACCCGGCACGCGGCCGTCGCCCGGCTCTCCCCGGTCACCGCGGCCGAGTCCGGAGTGAAGGACGGCGACCTGCTCGCCGTCACCGGCCCCGCCGGCACCACCGAACTCACCCTGACGGTCACCGAGATGCCGGACCGGGTGGTCTGGGTCCCGCTCAACTCCGTCGGCCGGGGCATCCCCGCCGACACCGGCGCCCAGCCCGGCGGACTGGTCCGGATCGGTCCGGCCGCCCCGGGATCCCACGTCGTGACAACGGAGGTAGGAGAGTGACCGGCCTCGCCCAACTCGCCACGGCACCGGGGGGGACCGTCCTCGCGGCCGAGGACCTCTCGATGTTCGGCACCGACCCCTGGTGGCTCGTCGTCGTCAAGGCGGTGTTCTGCTTCGCGTTCCTGATGGTGACCGTGCTCTTCTCCATCGTGTGGGAGCGCAAGGTCGTCGCCTGGATGCAGCTGCGCATCGGCCCCAACCGGCACGGCCCCTGGGGCATGCTCCAGTCGCTCGCCGACGGCATCAAGCTGATGCTGAAGGAAGACGTCGTCGTCAAGCGCGCCGACAAGGTCGTCTACATCCTGGCCCCGATCGTGGCCGCCGCCCCGGCGTTCATGGCGATCGCGGTGATCCCGTTCGGCCCGGCCGGCAACGAGGTCTCGATCTTCGGCCAGCGCACGACGATGCAGCTGACCGACCTGCCGATCGCGATGCTGTACATCCTCGCGGTCGCCTCCGTCGGCATCTACGGCATCGTGCTGGCCGGCTGGTCCTCCGGATCGACGTACCCGCTGCTCGGCGGTCTGCGCTCCTGCGCCCAGATGATCAGTTACGAGATCGCGATGGGCGCCGCCTTCGCCTCGGTGTTCCTCTACTCCGGTTCGATGTCGACCTCGGAGATCGTCGCGGCGCAGCAGGACCGCTGGTTCGTCCTGCTGCTGCCGGTCTCCTTCATCATCTACGTCGTCACGATGGTCGGGGAGACCAACCGGGCGCCGTTCGACATGCCGGAGTCCGAGGGCGACCTGGTCGGCGGCTTCAACACCGAGTACTCCTCGATCAAGTTCGCGATGTTCATGCTCGCCGAGTACGTCAACATGGTGACGGTCTCCGCGGTCTCCGTGACCCTCTTCCTGGGCGGCTGGCGGGCCCCGTACCCGATCAGCACCTTCTGGGAGGGCGCCAACCACGGCTGGTGGCCGCTGCTCTGGTTCGTGATCAAGGTGCAGCTCCTCCTCTTCTTCTTCATCTGGCTGCGCGGCACGCTGCCCCGCGTCCGCTACGACCAGCTGATGAAGCTCGGCTGGAAGGTCCTGATCCCGGTCTCCGTGGTCTGGCTCATGCTGGTCGCCACCGTCAGGGCGCTGAACAACGAGGGCTACGACTACTCCAAGATCCTGCTGTACGTCGCGGGAGCCGTCATCGCCGTCCTGCTGATCTCCTTCGTCGCGGACACCTTCCGGGACCGCAGGACCAAGGCCGCCGAGGAGGCGGCCGGTCCGGAGCCGGCGTTCGACCCGATGGCGGGCGGATTCCCCGTGCCGCCGCTGCCCGGCCAGACCCTGCCGCCGGTGCCGCGCCGCAGTCCGCGACGCGAGCGCGAGCTCGTTGTCAGTGGCGGACCGGATACTCAGAGTGACGACCATGCGAGTGCGGGAAGTTCGAGTGACGGAAGGGAGGCCGACGGTGTCTGAGTCGTCAGAACCCTCAGGGGAGAAGTTCCAGAATCCTGTGGCCGGCTTCGGCGTGACCTTCAAGGCCATGTTCAAGAAGCGGCTGACCGAGCAGTACCCGGAGACGCAGAAGGTGACGGCGCCGCGCTTCCACGGCCGGCACCAGCTCAACCGTCATCCCGACGGACTGGAGAAGTGCGTCGGCTGCGAGCTCTGCGCCTGGGCGTGTCCGGCGGACGCCATCTACGTCGAGGGCGCGGACAACACGGACGAGGAGCGCTACTCCCCGGGCGAACGCTACGGCCGCGTCTACCAGATCAACTACGCACGCTGCATCCTGTGCGGGCTCTGCATCGAGGCCTGCCCCACCCGGGCGCTGACGATGACCAACGAGTTCGAGCTCGCCAACACCACCCGCGAGAGCCTCATCTACACCAAGGACGAGCTGCTCGCGGGCCTGGAGGAAGGCATGGTCGACAGCCCGCACGCGATCTTCCCCGGCATGGACGAACAGGACTACTACCGCGGTCTGGTGACCGAGGCGGCTCCCGGCACGGAGCGTCAGGCCGCCGTCTCCAAGGGAGAAGCGGACAAGGGGGTGGACGCATGACCGCCGCCCTGGCCGCAGCGGCCACCACGACCTCGACCGGCGAGGCCGTCCAGTTCTGGATCCTCGGCACCGTCGCCGTCGTCGGCGCCCTCTCCACCGTCCTGATGAAGAAGGCGGTGCACAGCGCGCTGTCGCTCGCCGGCACCATGATCGTGCTGGCGGTCTTCTACCTCGCCAACGGCGCCTACTTCCTGGGCATCGTCCAGGTCGTCGTCTACACCGGCGCGATCATGATGCTGTTCCTCTTCGTGGTCATGCTCGTCGGCGTCACGGCGGCGGACTCGCTGAAGGAGACCCTCAAGGGCCAGCGCTGGCTGGCCGCCGCCTGCGGACTCGGCTTCGGCATCCTGCTGATCGCCGGGATCGGACAGGCGTCCCTCCAGTCCTTCAACGGCCTGGGGGCGGCGAACGCGCAGCACGGCGGAAACGTCGAGGGCCTCGCCAACCTCATCTTCACCAAGTACGTCTTCGCGTTCGAGATCACCGGCGCCCTGCTGATCACGGCGACCGTCGGCGCGATGCTGCTCACGCACCGCGAGCGCACCGAACGCGCCAAGACGCAGCGCGAGCTCTCGCAGGAGCGGGTGCGCAGCAGCCATCTGCCGCCCCTGCCGGCGCCCGGTGTCTACGCCCGGCACAACGCCGTGGACATCGCGGGACTGCTCCCGGACGGCACCCCGTCCGAGCTCACCGTGATGCGGACGCTGCGGCAGCGCGGCCAGATCCGCGACGTGTCCGGCGACTCGCTCGCCGAGCTCAAGGCGCTGGAACAGCGCTCCGGGGAGCGGCTCGGCCGTGACCGCGGACCAGCCCGTGACCATGCGGAAGAAGAGGAGGAGGTCGCCAAGTGAATCCGGTCAACTACCTCTACCTCGCGGCCCTTTTGTTCACGATCGGCGCCTCCGGTGTGCTGATCAGGCGGAACGCGATCGTGGTGTTCATGTGCGTCGAGCTGATGCTCAACGCCTGCAACCTCACGCTCGTCGCGTTCTCCCGGATGCACGGCAACCTCGACGGCCAGATCATCGCGTTCTTCACGATGGTCGTGGCCGCCGCGGAGGTCGTCATCGGGCTCGCGATCATCGTGTCGCTCTTCCGCTCCCGCCACTCGGCCTCGGTCGACGACGCCAGCCTGATGAAGCTGTAAGGGGTCGGAATCGTGGAAAACCTGATTGCGCTGCTGGTCGCGGCGCCCCTGCTCGGAGCGGCGGTCCTGCTCTGCGGCGGACGCCGGCTCGACCGGGCCGGACACTGGATCGGCACGGTGCTCGCCGCCGCGTCGTTCGTCGTCGGCGCGGTGCTGTTCACCGACATGCTGGGCAAGGGGGCCGAGGACCGCACCCTGCGCCAGCACCTGTACAGCTGGATCCCCGTCGAGGGGTTCCAGGCCGACGTGGCCTTCCAGCTCGACCAGTTGTCGATGACGTTCGTCCTGCTGATCACGGGTGTGGGCACGCTGATCCACATCTACTCCATCGGGTACATGGAGCACGACGAGCGGCGACGCCGTTTCTTCGGCTACCTGAACCTCTTCCTCGCGGCGATGCTCATCCTGGTCATCGCCGACAACTACCTCCTGCTGTACGTCGGGTGGGAGGGCGTCGGTCTGGCGTCGTACCTGCTCATCGGCTTCTGGCAGCACAAGCCCAGCGCGGCCACCGCCGCCAAGAAGGCCTTCCTGGTCAACCGGGTCGGTGACATCGGCCTGTCCATCGCGATCATGCTGATGTTCACCACCTTCGGCACCTTCGCCTTCGGGCCCGTCTTCGAGGCCACCGGCGACACGAGTGAGGGCAAGCTCACCGCGATCGGCCTGATGCTGCTCCTCGCCGCCTGCGGCAAGTCGGCCCAGGTGCCGCTGCAGTCCTGGCTCGGTGACGCGATGGAGGGCCCGACCCCGGTCTCCGCCCTCATCCACGCCGCGACCATGGTGACCGCGGGCGTCTACCTCATCGTCCGCTCCGGAGCGGTCTTCAACGGGGCGCCCGACGCGCAGCTGGTCGTCGTGGTGGTCGGAGCCGTCACGCTCCTCTTCGGTGCGATCGTCGGTTGCGCGAAGGACGACATCAAGAAGGCCCTCGCCGGCTCGACGATGTCGCAGATCGGCTACATGATCCTCGCCGCGGGCCTCGGCCCCATCGGCTACGTCTTCGCGATCATGCACCTGGTGACGCACGGCTTCTTCAAGGCCGGGCTCTTCCTCGGCGCCGGTTCGGTCATGCACGGCATGAACGACGAGGTGGACATGCGGAGGTACGGCGGCCTGCGGAAGTTCATGCCGGTCACCTTCGTCACCTTCGGCCTCGGGTACCTCGCGATCATCGGCTTCCCCGGCCTGTCCGGCTTCTTCTCCAAGGACATGATCATCGAGGCGGCCTTCGCCAAGGGCGGCACCGAGGGCTGGATCCTCGGCTCCGTCACCCTGCTGGGCGCCGCGATCACCGCGTTCTACATGACGCGCGTGATGCTGATGACGTTCTTCGGGGAGAAGCGCTGGCAGCCGGACGCCGAGGGCCACGAGCCGCACCCGCACGAGTCGCCGAAGTCCATGACGATCCCGATGATCGTGCTGGCCTTCGGGTCGGTCTTCGCCGGAGGCTTCTTCTCCCTCGGCGACCGCTTCCTGCACTGGCTGGAGCCCGTCACCGGCCACGACCACGGACACGCCCCGGTCAGCGCGGCCACCGTCACCGCCGCCACCATGGTGGTGCTCGTCATCGGTGTCGCCATCGCCTGGGCGATGTACGGGCGCAGGCCCGTCCCCGCGGTCGCCCCGCGCGGCTCCCTGCTCACCAGGGCCGCCCGCCGGGACCTCCTCCAGGACGACTTCAACCACGTGGTCCTGGTCCGCGGCGGCGAACACCTCACCCGCTCCCTGGTCTACGTCGACCACACCCTGGTCGACGGTGTCGTCAACGGCACGGCCGCCTCGATGGGCGGGCTCTCCGGCCGGCTGCGCAAGCTGCAGAACGGCTACGCCCGCTCCTACGCGGTCTCGATGTTCGGCGGTGCGGCGGTCCTCATCGCCGCGACCCTGCTGATGAGGGCGGTCTGATCCCATGTCCTTTCCCCTCCTGACAGCGACGGCGGCGCTCCCGGCGATCGGCGCGATCGCCACCGCCGCCGTCCCCGCGGCCCGGCGCACGGCGGCCAAGTGGCTCGCCCTGGCCGTCTCGCTGGCGACGCTCGTCCTGGCCGGCATCGTGTTCGCCCGCTTCGAACCGGGCGGCGACCGCTACCAGCTCACCGAATCGCACGCCTGGATCAAGGACTTCGGCGTCCGCTACGAACTCGGCGTCGACGGCATCGGGGTGGCGCTCCTCGCGCTCACCGCCCTGCTGATCCCGTTCGTGATCCTGGCCGGCTGGCACGACGCCGACGTCCTGGAGACGAACTCCAGCCGCTGGCGCCCCACCCAGGGCTTCTTCGCCCTGATCCTCATGGTGGAAGCGATGGTGATCCTCTCCTTCGTGGCCACCGACGTCTTCCTCTTCTACATCCTCTTCGAAGCCATGCTCATCCCGATGTACTTCCTCATCGG
>Ga0247818_10001898_pt1 | contig 13423 bp, 9 predicted proteins | sample 13C_Glucose_Day1_FD_192424 | JGI IMG/M metagenome (GOLD analysis project Ga0247818, IMG submission 192424) | Soil microbial communities from agricultural site in Penn Yan, New York, United States - 13C_Glucose_Day1 | ecosystem: Environmental > Terrestrial > Soil > Agricultural land | place: USA...
GGCGGTGTCCTAGGCCCCTAGACGAAGGGGACACGCTACAACATTCACTCCCCGCCGCGTTTCGCTGTGTGCTTTACGCTGCAAGTGGCGCGCATTCTATGGATGGTTTGAGAAGTCGTCAACCCCCGAATATAAATTTATTTAAATCAATGACTTCGACCTGCTTTACGGGAGCATTCAGGCTTTTCCGTCGCCCGACGATTGACGCCTATATTCCGCCACTCGCCAAGGCGTTATAGTCCGCAACACAATGATGGCAATCTGCGCACCTTGCGCCAGCATTCATATAAGCAGTGTGCAGCCGATATACACGGAAGTTGCTGAATCAACTCGTCGAGCGGCGCTGGGCGCCTGAATGTCCAGCCACTACACTCGCATGCGAACCCTATAAAGAGGTCTTACCGGTGACACCACTCATGATCACCCTGCTAGTCATAGCCGGGATCGCAATTCTGATCGCCATTGGCTACATGAACCATGTGGTGGAAAACAACAAACTGGAGAAGGCCCGCACCAAAGTCGAACTCAACGACCGCCTGCGCCGCTGCGGCGAACTGACCGAAACCTTCCCCGGTCAGTTCATGACCCCGGCACTCAAGCTGCTGCTGACCCGTCTGGAACTGAACGTCTGCCAACGTCTGCTGAACCTGGAAAAAACCAGCGCCACCATGAAAGCACGCATCACCGAACTGAGTGCGCTGGTGGCCCAGGGCGAATCGATCCCGGTCAACAATCCACCGGCGCCGATCCTGACCGAAGTCAAAGCCAAGGACGTCCGCTTCCTGCTCGAAGCCTTGCACGGCCAGATCACCCGCGCCGCCCATGACGGCTTCCTGCCACCGAACGAAGCCAAACACTGGATCAAGGAAGTCCGCCACATCCTGGTTCTGCTGCACATCGAATTCTTCAACAACCTCGGCCAACAATCCCTGCAACAAAACCAACCCGGCCAGGCCCGCCTCGCCTTCGAACGCGGCGTGCAATACCTGCGCAAACAGCAAGACCCGCAAATGTACTCGGAACAACTGCAATACCTGGAAAAACTCCTGGCCCGCGCCAATGCGCAGGTCATGGACAAGATTGCTCCGGTCGAGGGCGAAGTGAACCAGTTGACCGAAGGTCTAAAAGAAGTCGAAGCCGATGCGGACTGGAAAAAGAAAGTGATTTACGACTGATGTTCGAGAGTTGAAGAAAAGCCACCGAGAGGTGGCTTTTTTGTGGGTGGTGGGCTGAATGCCATTGAGAACATTCAGTCAGAGAGTGGTTGACTGTCAGGCCGCCTTCGCTGGCAGGCCAGCTCCCACAGGGTTGAGTGTTTCAGTCAGGGATTGGTCGTCTCGTAGGCCGCCATCGCCAGCAGGCTGGTTCCTACAGGTGGAATGGGTGTAGTCAGTTGGAAATTGCTCGGCTGTCAGGCCGCTATCGCTGGCAGGCCAGCTCCCACAGGATTGAGTGTTTCAGTGAGGGATTGGTCGTCTCGTAGGCTGCCATCGCCAGCAGGCTCACTCCTACAGTTGGAATGGGTGTGTTCAGTTGGAGACTGGTCGGCTGTCAGGCCGCCATCGCCAGCAGGCTGACTCCTACAGTTGGAATGGGTGTGTTCAGTTGGAGACTGGTCGGCTGTCAGGCCGCTATCGCTGGCAGGCCAGCTCCCACAGGATTGAGTGTTTCAGTCAGGGATTGGTCGTCTCGTAGGCCGCCATCGCCAGCAGGCTGGCTCCTACAGGTGGAATGGGTGTAGTCAGTTGGAAATTGCTCGGCTGTCAGGCCGCCATCGCTGGCAGGCCAGCTCCCACAGGATTGAGTGTTTCAGTCAGGGATTGGTCGTCTCGTAGGCTGCCATCGCCAGCAGGCTGGCTCCTACAGGTGGAACGGGTGTAGTCAGTTGGAGACTGGTCGGCTGTCAGGCCGCCTTCGCGAGCAGGCTCACTCCTACAGTTGGAATGGGTGTGTTCAGTTGGAGACTGGTCGGCTGTCAGGCCGCTATCGCTGGCAGGCCAGCTCCCACAAGATCAAGATCAAAAGATCGCAGCCTTCGGCAGCGCCTACACAGGATGAGCGCAAGCTCGGCTGCAGCTCTTGATCTTGCCGTGCCGGCCCCGTCGGCAGGCTGAGTGGAGGGGTTTATCCGGGGGTGGGAGCGCAGCGACCGTTCGACGAAGTCGAACACATCGAGAGGAGGTGCAGCGAAGCAAACCGGAGGCGATGCGCCCGGATGAATCCCGCAGCGAAGGAACCCGAGCCTAAGCGAGGGCCGAACGCTGGGGCCAAGCCTTTTGGTTACTTTTTGGCGTCTGAAAAAGTGACTCGCCGTAAGGGCGAAACCGCCAGCCGCAACACCAAAAAAAACGGATATTCACCCAAAACCCCAAGAACCTGGTCGGCCCAGAGGCCGCCAAGTCAAAGCCGAAAATGCCCAACCATCCCCTTGAGCTCCCCCCCCAACCGCGCCAGCTCAACACTAGAAACCGCATTCCCCCGCATCGCAATCGAAGACTGATCCGCACTCGCGCGAATACTCGTCACACTGCGATTGATCTCCTCAGCCACCGAACTCTGCTCCTCGGCCGCCGCCGCAATCTGCTGATTCATCTGCTGAATCAACGAAACCGCCGCCGCAATACTGCCCAGCGCACTTTCGGTCTGCAGCGCATCACTGACCGCCAGCTTCACCAATTCACCACTGCTCTGAATCTGCTGCACCGACGAATGCGCCGCCGAACGCAACGCACTGACCAGACGCTCGATCTCCTCGGTCGATTGCTGTGTACGCCGCGCCAACGCACGAACTTCATCAGCCACCACCGCAAAGCCCCTGCCCTGCTCCCCGGCCCGCGCCGCCTCGATCGCGGCGTTGAGCGCCAGCAGATTGGTCTGCTCGGCAACGCTCTTGATCACATCCAGCACCGTACCGATGTTCTGGATCTGCGCACTGAGACTTTCGATGCTTGAACTGGCCGACGTCGCCGAATCCGCCAGTTGCTCGATCCGCGCCATGCTCTGGCGCACCACCTGCTGCCCGCTCTCGACTTTGCCATCCGCCGTTTGTGCGGCCAGCGCCGCCTCTTCGGCATTACGCGCCACATCATGCACGGTGGCGGTCATCTGGTTCATGGCCGTGGCCACCTGCTCGGTCTCTTCCTTCTGGCTATTGACCTCGAGGTTGGTCTGCTCGGTTACCGCCGACAGCGATTGCGCGGAACTGGCCAACTGCTCGATCCCCGCCTGCAAACCGCTGACGATTGTGCTCAGCCCGCTGCCCATCTGTTGCATCGCCAGCATCAGTTGACCGATTTCATCACGCCGGGTGACCTCTACCTTCGCACTCAAATCCCCGGCCGCAATCTGCTGTGCAACCCGCATCACACTGCGCAACGGCGCGACGATCAAGCGGGTGATGACCCACGCGGCAATCAGCCCGACCAGCAATGCCAGCGCTGAAGAACCGATGATCAACGCCGAGTTTTTCTTCAACTCCGCCTGCATCGCGCCGTCCTCGGCGCCATAGGCCTGATCTACACGTTCCACCACCTGCGCCGCACGCTGGTGCAACTGTTCGTAGACGGTTTTTTCCTGGGCCAGCAGGCCGGTGTACTCGGCGAGTTTGTCGTTGAAACCGGCGATGTGCCCGGACACTTCATTGAGTACCGTCAGGTAGCCCTCATCCTTGACTGTGGTCTTCAACTGCTCGGCCTGAGCCTGCGCCTGGGCGGCCTGCTCGATGTTGCCCTTGCCGGCACTCTCGGCATCGCCCTTGCGGCTCTGGTCCAGACGAATACGCGCCTCGTTCATCGCCTGCAGCATCAGCCGCGACACCTGGCTGACCTGACTGGCCTGCTCAATGAATTGCGCGCCATCCTTGCCCTCGGTGTCCTTCAAGGTATACGCGCCGTCATCGGCCAGCCCGGCTTGCAGCACATCCAGGTTGTTGGCCACGCTGGACACCGACCAACTGGCCATTTCCAGCGCCAGATCCTTGCCTTGGGTCAGCGAGACAAACTCATCGAAAGCCTTGCGATAGGCGCCCAATGCCTGCTCGACATCGTTCATCACCGCCACGTTGGCCGGAGATTGCGCCTTGAGTTGCGCCGCCTGAGCCAGCAAAGCGTCTACGCCTTCGTGCAAGGCATCGACGGTTTTCGGGTTGCTGTGCAGCGCATAATCCTGCTCCAGCAGCCGCACCTTGAGCAGTGCACTGTTGAGCGCCGACATCTGCTTCAGCCCATCGAAACGCTGACTGATGGTCTGCAGGGACCAGACCCCCATGGCGGCCACCAGCGCGGTCAACAGCAGCACCAGCACGAACCCGATACCCAGTTTCTTCGCCATACCGAGGTTGGCAAAACGTCCTTGCACGGCGGAAATCATTGCGCGTAGTCCCCTGCCAAAGTCTGTTGCCGAAGATTCGCAACGGCCATGGAGCAGCACAAGTCTCCGGCGTCGGAATAATGGCAAAAAGCTACGCACGCGTCGTTTTCAGAACGCTTGAGGTCGATTCACGCGAGTGCTGCGAAAAAACTGCCGGGCCCGTGGATCACAGGCATAGGCGACATTGATCCGCTGCCACTCACCGACTTCGCCACTGGGACTGAAAGCCCCCGGAGCACACAGGCGCACGCCACTGCATTGCGCCTGCCCGTGCAAACGGGCTGGATCGCTCAGCGGTGCCCGGGCCCAGATGAACAGGCCACCACACGGCTTGCCGAAAACCTCCCATTCAGCATCTTCCAACGCCTGCAACGCGGCAATCCGATCAGTGTTCAGGCGCTGACGCTGACGCTGGACCATTTTGCGATACGCACCATTGGCCAGAAGACTGGCCAGCACTGCCTCGTTGAAACTCGAGGTGCCCATGCTGCTGATCATCTTGACCCGCGCCAGACGCGCAATCAGCGGCGGCTCGGCATACACGAACCCGACACGTAGCGAGCTGCTCAGGGTCTTGGAAAAACTGCCGACGTAGATCACTCGCTGATCGAGTGCCGCCAGGCGTGTGCCGTTACCATTGTGCAGGTCAGCGTAGACATCATCTTCGATCACGCGCACATCGTGGGCGTTGCACAATTGCAGGATCTGTTGCGCAACGCCCAGGGTCAGGCAGGAGCCGGTGGGATTGTGGTGATGGCTGTTGATGAACATCGCCACCGGCCGGAACTGCCGCAACAGCGCTTCGAGCGCCTGGGGATCCGGCCCGCTCGGGGTGCGACGCACTTCCAGCATCTGCACCCCGTGCAGGCGCAACAACTCAAAAAGTGGCGCGTACCCGGGGGTTTCGACCACCACACGATCCCCGAACTTGAACAGCGTGCGCACAAGCAGATCAAGTGCGTGGCTGGCACCGGAGGTCGTCAGCACCTGCTCATCCCGGGACTGGACGCCGATCAGCCTCAAGCGTTTGACGATCTGTCCGCGCAGGGCCGGCAGACCCAGCGGGCTGCTGTAATTGAACAGACTTGCCATGTCGGTACGGGCCACCTGACGGATCGCGTAACTCAAATCATCGGACTCCCGCCAGCTTTGCGGCAAGCCTCCTTCGCCGAGTTTCAAGCCGTCCTCCACTTGCTCGCAGTCGATCCCGACCGACCTGCCGCCGTGGGCGGCCACCATGAATCCGGCCCCCTGACGCGGAGCCAGAATGCCTTGCGCCACCAACCGCTCGCAGGCCTCGGCCACACATGACTGACTGAGCAGATTGGCGCGCGCAATCTGCCTGACTGAAGGCAGTCGCGTGCTCGGCGCCACACCACTTCGGGAGATCCACTCGGTCATGCCATCAACAATCTGCTGTACGACCGGCACCATTGCCTGTCGGTCAATTCTCAATTCCATGAGCACGCAAACTCCTGTCCGTTTTGCTGGCGGCAGTAAATCACAGCCACGACCTGCAGGCTGTGCGACAAAGCCGTCAAAAGGGACAGTTCTAACTATTTGATACACATTGTTTAACGGATTCCCGGAACTGACGGGCAACAACAAGAAAACCCGCAGCCAGGCGGGTTTTCCAAAGTCTTGCGGCAACCCATCAGAAAGCGGTGACGCCACCATCCACCGCCAGGGAATGACCGGTGGTGAACGCCGCGCCATCACTGCACAGATACAGCACTGCGCTGGCAATTTCCTCGACTTTGCCGATGCGGCCCACCGGGTGCATCGCGTTGGCAAATTCGCCTTTCTTCGGATCGGCCTCGTAGGCGCGGCGGAACATGTCGGTGTCGATCACCGCCGGGCACACGGCGTTGACGCGGATTTTCTTCTTCGCATATTCGATCGCCGCCGATTTGGTCAGGCCGATCACCGCGTGCTTCGACGCCGCATAAATGCTCATCTTCGGCGCCGCGCCAAGCCCCGCCACCGACGCGGTGTTGACGATCGCCCCGCCGCCCTGAGCGAGCAACAGCGGCAACTGATATTTCATGCACAGCCAGACGCCTTTGACGTTGACGCCCATGATCGCGTCGAACTCGTCCATCGAGCCGTCGGCCAACTTGCCTTGCTCGATTTCGATCCCGGCATTGTTGAAGGCGTAGTCCAGGCGCCCGTAAGTATTGATCACCTCGTCCATCAGATTCTTCACTTCGCTTTCGACGGTAACGTTGCAGCGCACGAAGGTCGCTTCGCCACCGGCTGTACGAATCAGCGCCACCGTGCCTTCGCCCCCTGCCGCGTCCAGATCGGCCACCACCACTTTCAAACCTTCGCCGGCGAATGCCTGGGCGGTCGCCCGGCCAATACCGTTGGCTGCTCCAGTGACTACGACCACCTGGCCGGAAAACGTCATGCTCATTTGTTATGTCCTCGAAGGGAGAGATGCAGGAGGTATTTGCAGAATCGCAGCATAGCCACCGGGGCGCGCCCCACGGCAGCACTATCAGAAGGCTGTTTATGCCTTCATGCGTCGCAGTGATAAAAGCTGCCGGGGGACTATCACTGCACTGGATCATTGCGCATTCGCCGCATCAGCCAACCTTGCAGCATTGGCCTCGAGGGTCTATCAACAAGGCTTCATTCAGTTCGAGTGCCTGCCATGACCAGCCAGACCAACCGCCAGTTCCTCCTCGCCAAACGTCCGGTGGGGGCTGCGACCCGTGAGACCTTCACCTATCAGGAAGTCCCGGTCGGCGAACCGGGCGCAGGCCAGATACTGGTGAAAAACCAATACCTGTCCCTCGACCCGGCCATGCGCGGCTGGATGAACGAGGGCAAGTCCTACATCCCGCCGGTAGAAATCGGTGAAGTCATGCGCGCCTTGGGCGTGGGCCAGGTCATCGCTTCGAACAACCCGGGCTTTGCCGTCGGCGACTACGTCAACGGCGCCCTCGGCGTGCAGGATTATTTCCTTGGCGAGCCCAGAGGTTTCTACAAGGTCGATCCGAAACTGGCACCGCTGCCGGTGTATCTGTCCGCGCTGGGCATGACCGGCATGACCGCTTACTTCGCCCTGCTCGACGTCGGCGCACCGAAGGCTGGCGACACGGTGGTGTTGTCCGGGGCTGCCGGGGCGGTGGGCAGCATTGCCGGACAAATTGCCAAGATCAAAGGCTGCCGGGTCGTCGGCATCGCCGGTGGTGCCGACAAGTGCAAATACCTGATCGATGAACTGGGCTTCGAAGGCGCCATCGACTACAAGCACGAAGATGTATTGGCCGGACTCAAGCGTGAGTGCCCGAAAGGCGTTGATGTGTATTTCGATAACGTCGGCGGCGAGATCCTCGACGCTGTGCTCAGCCGTCTGGCGCCGAAAGCCCGGGTGGTGATCTGCGGCGCCATCAGCCAGTACAACAACAAGGAAGCGGTCAAAGGCCCGGCCAACTACCTGTCATTACTGGTCAATCGTGCGCGTATGGAAGGCTTTGTGGTGATGGACTACGCCGCCCAGTACGCGAGTGCCGCGCAGGAAATGGCCGGCTGGATGGCCAAGGGGCAGCTCAAGAGCAAGGAAGATATCGTCGAAGGTCTGCAGACCTTTCCGGAAACGCTGATGAAATTGTTCAGCGGGGAGAATTTTGGCAAGTTGGTGCTGAAGGTCTGAAGCAAGATCAAAAGATCGCAGGCTGCGCCAGCTCCTACAGGTGTTCACATAACCCCTGTAGGAGCTGCCGAAGGCTGCGATCTTTTAGGCCAGTTCGGCCACGACCGAAGCCAGCGCCTGAGCAGGATCTGCCGCCTGGCTGATCGGACGGCCGATCACCAGGTAATCGGAACCGGCATCCAGCGCCTGACGCGGCGTCAGGATACGGCGCTGGTCATCTTGCGCGCTGCCCGCCGGACGAATCCCCGGGGTCACCAGTTGCAACGACGGGTGTGCCGACTTCAGTGCGGTGGCTTCCAGCGCCGAGCACACCAGACCGTCCATCCCGGCCTTCTCGGCCAGCGCGGCCAGGCGCAGCACCTGCTCCTGCGGCTCGATATCCAGACCGATACCGGCCAGATCCTCGCGCTCCATGCTGGTCAGCACGGTCACGCCAATCAGCAACGGCTGCGGGCCGCTGCGCTTGGAAAGCTCTTCACGGCAGGCCGCCATCATGCGCAGACCACCGGAGCAATGCACGTTGACCATCCACACGCCCATCTCGGCAGCGGCTTTCACCGCCATCGCGGTGGTGTTGGGAATGTCGTGGAATTTCAGGTCGAGGAACACCTCGAAGCCTTTGTCACGCAGGGTACCGACGATTTCCGCGGCGCAACTGGTGAACAGTTCCTTGCCCACTTTGACCCGGCACAGTTTCGGGTCCAACTGGTCGGCCAGCTTCAGTGCGGCGTCACGGGTGGGGAAATCCAGGGCGACGATGATAGGAGTCTGGCAGGCGGACATGAATGGGCTCTCAGGCAGGTCGAAATCGGCGCGCATTGTAGCGGAACCGGCGGCAGCGCGGCACCCGATGATCGGTAAATCGTCGCACCAACCGTGATCAGCATAGCGCTCGCTGCTATTGTGTCGACTCCGATACACAACCGACACGCCAGCAACAAGCACCCGCGCTAGCCTCGCCAGCCGCAACACGTCCTTACATCAGCACTTCCCGGCTCACGGCCGGACGCCTATGCTGAAACCACCACCTCGCAGCCCATCTTTTGTGGTTGGCGGCCTACTGGCAGATGAACAGCCTCATGCACAACACCCAAATGACCGCGACGGATGAGCCTAAAGACGAAAAGCGCTGGAGCATTCGTGCGCTGATCGTCGATGACGACGTGCCGATCCGCGAGCTGATGATCGATTACCTTGCCCGCTTCAACATCCACGCCAGCGGCGTTACCGACGGTGCGGCGATGCGTCAGGCGCTGCTGGCCGAGCATTTCGACGTTGTCGTGCTGGATCTGATGCTGCCCGGCGAAGACGGCTTGTCGCTGTGCCGTTGGCTGCGCGCTGAATCGGACATCCCGATCCTGATGCTCACCGCCCGTTGCGAACCGACCGACCGCATCATCGGCCTGGAACTGGGCGCTGATGACTACATGGCCAAACCGTTCGAACCGCGCGAACTGGTCGCGCGCATTCAGACCATCCTGCGCCGGGTGCGTGATGACCGTACCGAACAACGGGCCAACATTCGTTTCGACAACTGGCGCCTGAACAGCGTCCTGCGCCAATTGATCGCCGACGATGGGCTGGTGGTGCCGCTGTCCAACGCTGAGTTCCGCCTGCTGTGGGTGTTTATCGAACGTCCGCGCCGGGTGCTCAGCCGCGAGCAATTGCTCGACGCGGCCCGGGGTCGCTCGATCGAAGCATTCGACCGCAGCATCGATCTGCTGGTGTCGCGTCTGCGGCAGAAACTCGGCGACGACCCGAAAGCCCCGCAGTTGATCAAAACCGTGCGCGGTGAGGGATACCTGTTCGACGCGCGAGACATCGGCTGATGCGGGCGCGCTTCGACACGCTGTTCGGGCGCCTGTTTGGCGTGCTGTTCGTGGCGATCGTCCTGGCGCACCTGCTGGCGTTCACCTGGTTCCGCCTCTACGGCCCGCCCCCGCCTCCGCCGCCGGAATTCTCCCAAAGCGCCAACGGCCAACCAATTGCGCAAGACCCACGCTATCCGCCACGGCCACCGCGCCCATGGTTCGGTGGCCCGGTGGTGCCGCTGACCTTTCAGTTCATCACGCTGATGATCGCGGCATGGTATGGCGCGAAACTGCTCAGTCGTCCGATCCAGCGCCTGAGCGACGCTGCCGAACGCCTCAGCGAAGACCTCGACAGCCCGCCACTCGACGAGTCCGGCCCGCGTGAAGCACGACAAGCGGCGCACACCTTCAACCTGATGCAACGGCGCATTCGCGAGCAGGTGCAGCAGCGCGCGCGGATGCTCGGCGCGGTATCCCACGACCTGCGCACACCGTTGTCTCGGCTGAAACTGCGTCTGGAAAACATCAGCGATGAAAAGCTGCAAGGCCAGATGCGTCAGGATCTGGATGACATGATCGGCATGCTCGACGCCACCCTCACCTACCTGCACGAACAGCGCACCAGCGAAGCGTTGCAGTTGATGGATGTGCAGGCGCTGGTCGAATCGCTGTGCGAAAACGCTCAGGATCAAGGCGCCGACGTGCAGGTCAGCGGCCACTGCGCGCCGCTGCCGGTGCAGCCGATGGCACTGCGTTCGTGTATCAACAACCTCATGGACAATGCTCTGCGCTATGCAGGGCAGGCGCGCATTGAATTGCAGGATCAGCGCGAGCAACTGCTGATCCGCGTGATCGACCACGGCCCGGGGATTGCCGAGGACAAGCGTGAGGCGGTATTCGAGCCGTTCTATCGCCTGGAAGGCTCGCGCAATCGCAACTCCGGCGGCGTCGGCCTGGGCATGACCATTGCCCGCGAGGCGGCGCAGCGTCAGGGTGGCCAGCTCGACCTCGAAGAAACCCCGGGCGGTGGCCTCACTGCCGTCATTCGCCTACCGCGCCCCTGAGAAACACACAATCCACTGTGGGAGCGAGCTTGCTCGCGAAGGCGCCGGCTGATTCAACATCGAAGTTGACTGTACCGGCCTCTTCGCGAGCAAGCTCGCTCCCACAGGGTTTTATGGTGTTTATTCAGTCTGTGTACCCACCGGTACAAATCCCACATACCCCCGACAATTTGCGCCCTGACGCTGCATAAGCCGGTACACCCACCGGTTTGCCATTCCAGGGAGTGAGTCCGATGATCGGTAGCGTCAGCAACTACACCAGCTATACCAGCACCAGCAGCACCACCACGCAAAACGCCCGCAGCCAGCAACTGCAAAAAGAACTGTTTGCCAAACTCGACAGCAACGGCGATGGCGCGGTCGATCAGGACGAACTGAAAAGCGCCCTGTCGCAGAAATCCGACGACGGCCTGCTGGTCAACCTGAGCAAGCAATTCGGCGACTTGGACAGTGACGACAGCGGCAGCCTCAGCGCCGAAGAAATGACCGCCATGGCGCCCCCGCCGCCGCCACACGATCAAGCACCGGACACCGACCTCGCCGAAGCCCTGATCAGCGCCCTCGACACCGATGGCGACGGCAGCGTGACCGCGACCGAACTCAGCAGCGCACTGCAAACCAGCGACAGCGCGACTTCAACCGCCAGCACTGACACCAGTGCTGCGCTGCTCAAGGTTCTCGATAGCGACAGCAGTGGTGGCGTGAGCAGCGACGAGCTGAAAGCGGCTTTACAGGCAGGGCGAGAACGGCCGGATGAAGAACAGACCGCTTCGACCCAGAGCACCACTGAAGCCCTGAACCGCATGATTGCCAATTTGAGCAAACAGTACTCGCTGGAGAAAACGGCGTCGGTGGGCAAGTATTTGAATGTGGCGACTTGAGTCGACGACATTATTTACCACGGACAATCAAAAGCCACTCACCCTAGCCCTCTCCCAGAGGGAGAGGGGACTGATCGAGGTGTTTGGGAGAGCTACAGCGACATGCGGTACCGCGTTGAACTCGGGCTTTGAAAAGCACACAAATCGGCTCCCTCTCCTTGGGGAGAGGGCTGGGGTGAGGGGCAGCTCCAACACAAAACCACAGCCGACCACGCTGTGTTCTTCACCACTCAACAGGATGAGCGTTAGCTCGGCTGCCGCTTTTGATCTTGATCCATGGGCGACGTCGGAAGGCTGAGTGGAGGGATTGATCCGGGGGTGGGAGCGCAGCGACCGTTTGGCGCAGCCAAACACAGCGGGAGTAGGTGCAGCGAAGCAAACCGGAGACGCTGCGCCCGGATCAATCCCGGAGCGAAGGAACCCCGAGCCCCAGCGAGCGGGCCGCACGCAGGAGCAAGCCTTTTTGGTTACTTTTGGGGCGTTTGCCAAAAGTGACCCGCCGTAAGGGCGGAACCCTAAGCAGCCGTTACCGCAGCAACGGATATTCACCCAAAACCCAACACCCAAAACAGCTACCGCCGATCCTCAACCCGAGACTGACTCTTGCTCCAATCCGTCAACAAACTATAAGCCACCGCCAACAACGTAGGCCCGATAAACAACCCGATAAACCCAAACGCAATCAACCCGCCAAACACCCCAAGCAACACAATCACCAACGGCAAATTCCCGCCGCGACTGATCAGATACGGCTTGAGCACGTTATCCACGCCACTGATGATGAATGTCCCCCAGATCCCGAGAAACACCGCCATCCCATACTCACCCTTCCACGCCAGCCAGGCCGTCGCCGGCACCCACACCAACGGCGGCCCCATCGGAATCAGACTCAACAGAAAGGTGACAATCCCCAGCACCAACGCCCCCGGCACCCCGGCAATCAAAAACCCGATCAACGCCAGAACCGCCTGCGCCGCCGCCGTGCCGATCACGCCGTTGACCACGCGCTGCACCGTACCGGCCACCAGCTCGATGTAATACCCGGCGCGATCGCCGATCAAGCGCTCCAGCAAACTGTGCACAAACGCCGCCAGTCGCGGCCCGTCACGGTAGAAAAAGAACACAAAGACAATGCTCAACGTCAGTTCGAGAATGCCACCACCAATCTGCGCACTGCGCGCCAGCAGCCAGTTACCGACCTGCCCCAGATAGGGTTTGATCGATACCATCAATGCGGCACCCTGCTGATCAATGCTGTTCCACAACCCGACCAGGCGCTCGCCCACAAACGGCACAGTCCCCAGCCACGCCGGCGCCTCAGGCAGACCGTCGACCTGCACATCCTTGATAAACGCCGTGGCATCACGCACATGATCGGCCAGGTTGAACCCCAGCCACACCAGCGGCGCCGCCACCAGCAGCATCCAGCCCAGCGTCAGAATCGCCGCAGCCAAGGACTCGCGACCATTGAGCCAACGGGTCAGCAGGCGCATCAGCGGCCAACTGGCAAACGCCAGCACCGCGCCCCAGAACAGCGCCGACCAGAACGGCGCCATCACCCACAGGCTGGCACCAAACAACACCAGCAGCAGGATCTGCACCAGCAGGCGATCGTTATTGAGCATGTAAGGTCTCGAA
>Ga0247818_10001899_pt1 | contig 13422 bp, 14 predicted proteins | sample 13C_Glucose_Day1_FD_192424 | JGI IMG/M metagenome (GOLD analysis project Ga0247818, IMG submission 192424) | Soil microbial communities from agricultural site in Penn Yan, New York, United States - 13C_Glucose_Day1 | ecosystem: Environmental > Terrestrial > Soil > Agricultural land | place...
GGCGCTCGGCAGCGTCGGGGGGGCGGCGAGCTTCTGCCCGAGTGCGCCGACGACCGCTGCTCCGGCCGTCACGCCGGCGGCCCCGAGCAGGAACGTGCGGCGCCCTGCCGTGCCCGGCCTTGCCGCCTCGTATGCCGTGCCCTCCAGGGGGGTGCGCGGTCCGGCACCATCGCCGGCGAGGGCCTGCGGCTCGCTGGCGTCTCCGGTCAGGGCGAGGAGGCCCCGGAGGACGGCGACCCCCACCACGGCGGCGGCCAGGGCGGGGAAGGCGTCGAGGGGCGAAGCCGCGGGGCGAGCCAGGGCAGCGGCGCCGGCGAGCCCGGTCAGCAGGACGAGGAGGACGAGGGCGAGCGTGCGCCGGCGGCGGGCCAGCAGGCCGATCGCCGCGGCAGCGAGCAGGGTGACCAGGGCGACGCTGCCGAGCAGCACCGGTTTGTCAGCCGTGCCGAGCGTCGCGACAGCCCACTCCTTGACCGGGGTCGGGGTGGCGTCGATGACCGCCCCGCCCACGGCGACCACGGGGGAGGCGCTGGGGTTCACGAGGGCAGCGACGAGGTGACCAGCCGCGATGCCCGCGATCGCGGCGAGGACGCCGGCCACGGCATACGGCCAGCGCGGGGCCATGCGCTGCCTGTTCATGTCATGTCATTCGTAGCCCTGACCGGCCCGGATGGGCACCCCCCTCGACCCAGGAGATGTGGCGGCCGCAGGTACGGTGACTGTCGTGAACGAACCCCGCCGCTCGCCCAACTTCATGAGGTTCCTCGCCACCGGGGCGATCCTGGGCTTCGTCGCCGGCTCGGCCGTGGCCTTCTTCGGCCAGCAGGCCCCCGGCTATGGCGAAGGCGCGGCCGTGGCCTACCTCGGCCTGCTGGGCGCGGCGCTCGGCGCCATGCTGGCCGGCGTGGTCGCCGTGCTGCTGGACCGCCGCCGCTGACGTTGCCGTCCCTGTGGGAGACTGACGCTCGTGGCACGCGGAGACGGACGGCTCACCCACGACCTCCTCCCTGGCGAGAAGGGGCCGCAGGACGCCTGCGGCGTCTTCGGGGTCTGGGCCCCTGGTGAGGACGTCGCCAAACTGGCCTACTACGGCCTCTACGCCCTGCAGCACCGCGGCCAGGAGTCGGCGGGCATCGCCACCTCGGACGGTCGCAGCATCCTCGTCTACAAGGATATGGGCCTGGTCTCGCAGGTCTTCGACGAGCGCTCCCTCGGCGCCCTGAAGGGCCACCTCGCGGTCGGCCACTGCCGCTACTCGACGACCGGCGGTTCCACGTGGGAGAACGCCCAGCCCACGCTGGGCGGCCACGAGCAGAGCACCGTCGCGCTGACCCACAACGGCAACCTCATCAACTCCGCCGAGCTGCGCGACCTCGTCGAGGCGCGTCGGGCCGAGGGGTTCGGCGCCGAGGGCGGCGAGCTCCGGCGCGGCAACACCACCGACACCGCCCTGGTCACCGCCCTGCTGTCGGACGACCCGGACCGGTCGCTGGAGGCCGCGGCGCTCGATGTGCTTCCCCGCCTGCGCGGGGCCTTCTGCTTCGTGTTCATGGACGAGCACACCCTGTATGCCGCGCGCGACCCCCAGGGGATCCGCCCCCTGGTCCTCGGTCGCCTCGAGCGGGGCTGGGTCGTCGCCTCCGAGACGGCGGCGCTCGACATCGTGGGCGCCTCGCTCATCAGGGAGGTCGAGCCGGGCGAGCTCATCGCCATCGACGAGGACGGCCTGCGCACCCAGCGCTTCGCCGAGACCCAGCGCAAGGGCTGCGTCTTCGAGTACGTCTACCTGGCCCGCCCGGACACCACCATCAACGGCCGCGGCGTGCACGAGTCGCGGGTCGAGATGGGCCGCACGCTGGCGCGCGAGCACCCGGTCGAGGCCGACATGGTGATGCCCACGCCCGAGTCGGGCACGCCCGCGGCGATCGGGTTCGCCCAGGAGTCCGGCATCCCCTACGGCCAGGGCCTGGTCAAGAACTCCTACGTCGGGCGCACCTTCATCGCCCCCTCGCAGACCATCCGTCAGCTCGGCATCCGCCTCAAGCTCAACCCACTCCGCGAGGTCATCAAGGGCAAGCGGCTCGTCGTCGTCGACGACTCGATCGTCCGCGGCAACACCCAGCGCGCGCTGGTGCGGATGCTGCGCGAGGCCGGGGCGGCCGAGGTGCACGTCCGCATCTCGTCGCCGCCGGTGCGCTGGCCCTGCTTCTACGGCATCGACTTCGCCACCCGGGCCGAGCTCATCGCCACCGGCATCGGGGTCGACGAGGTCCGCACGAGCATCGGCGCCGACAGCCTCGGCTACATCAGCGAGGACGGCATGATCGCCGCGACCGAGCAGCCGCGTTCTGCCTTGTGCACGGCGTGTTTCAGTGGTGACTACCCGATCCCGCTGCCCCACGAGAGCAGCCTGGGCAAGAACCTCTTCGAGCCGCTGCCGCTCGACGTCGAGGGTGTGTCGACCGGCATGGCCGGCGGCGCGGCCGACGCCCTGACCCGCCCCTAGAGAGGCGGCACTAGGCTGGGCGGGTGACTGAGCAGACTCCGATCACCTATGCCTCTGCCGGTGTCGACGTCGAGGCCGGTGACCGGGCGGTCGAGCTGATGAAGGCCTCGGTCCGGAAGGCGCAGCGGCCCGAGGTGCTCGGCGGTCTCGGAGGCTTCGCCGGCATGTTCGACGCCTCGGCCCTGGTGGGCATGACCCGCCCCGTGCTCGCCACCTCAACCGACGGCGTCGGCACCAAGGTCGCCATCGCCCAGGCCCTCGACCGGCACGACACCATCGGCTTCGACCTCGTCGGCATGGTGGTCGACGACATCGTCGTCTGCGGTGCCGAGCCCCTGTTCATGACCGACTACATCGCCACCGGGCGCGTTGTGCCCGAGCGGATCGCGGCGATCGTCTCCGGCATCGCCGCGGCCTGCCAGCAGGCCGGCGTTGCCCTGGTCGGCGGCGAGACGGCCGAGCACCCCGGCCTCCTCGCGCCGGACGAGTACGACGTGGCCGGTGCCGCCACCGGCGTCGTGGAGTATGCCGACGTGCTGGGTCCGCAGCGCGTGGTGCCGGGTGACGTGGTGCTGGCCCTGGGGTCGAGCGGGCTGCACTCCAACGGCTACTCCCTGGTGCGCCGGGTGGTCGACGCAGCGGGCTGGACGCTCGACCGCGAGGTCGCCGAGTTCGGCCGCACCCTCGGCGAGGAGCTCCTGACACCGACCCGGGTCTACTCCGCCGACCTGCTGCACCTGATCCGCACCGACGGTCTCGACGTCCACGCGCTCTCGCACGTGACCGGGGGCGGGCTGGCGGCCAACCTCGCGCGCGTGCTGCCCGAGGGCGTCTTCGCCCGCCTCGACCGGTCGACCTGGACGCCCCCGCCGGTGTTCACGACCATCGGCGAGCTCGGCAGGGTGCCGCAGGCCGACCTCGAGCGCACCCTCAACATGGGCATCGGCTTCGTCGCGATGCTCCCCGCAGCCCACGCCGACCTGGCCATCCGCACCCTGGAGGCCCGCGGCATACCGTCCTGGGTCCTCGGCGAGGTCACCGCGCTCGACGGCGCGCCCATCGCGGAGGGCGTCGAGGTGGTCCACGGCGCCAAGGGCGTCGAGGGCGGCGCCGTGCAGGTGGTCGGCGAGCACCCGCTGGCCTGAGAGCCCGGTTAGTGCCGTTGGGGCATGGCAGCCCCGGAGGCCGCCGTCCTACGGTGAGGGCGTGCGGCTTCTTCCCCTTCGCCGCGGGCCTGGCGGCAACCCCACCACGACGGCTCCGGTGCCGGTCTTCGGCACGCCGGCCGAGGACCCCGTGGTCCGGCAGTACCGCTTCCTGCTGCGCACGGGTCCGCTCGACGCCCTGGAGGCCGCCCACGCCGAGGCCCTGCCCCTGCTCGGGGCACCCGTGCGTGCCAGCGTGCTCAAGGCAGCGCAGGACCACCTCGTGGCGGGCCTCCGTCTCGGGCCCGACGACACGGCGCGGCTGGCCCACCTCGTGGCCCTGGGGGAGCGCCGCGCGCCCGGCGCGTTCATCGGCGCGTGCGACGCCAGTGCCCTCCAGGTCCTGGCCCAGGCGGTGATCGACACCGAGGCGGTGTGGGGCCTGTTCGGCGGGTATGCCGGGTGGGACGGCGCCGAGCCCGTGCCACCGGTGGTGGTGGCGCACATGGCCGGCTTCGACGAGCGCTGGCACCAGGCCCTGCGGGCGCCGGTGCCCTACCCGGGGATCGCGGGCCCCTCCTCGCCCGACTCCTGGGGCGGCGGGGGCCTCTGAGTATGCCGACCCATGTGGTCGCGGGGTCGTGACCCGACACTGGGCCGCATGGAGACCGCAGCCGCCCGTGAGCGCCGCCGCTTGGCCGATGCACTGCTGTGGGCCGCCGGCGTCGCGTGGCTGGGCGGTCTGCTGATCGGCGTCGCCATGCTCTGGCTCGAGGTCGCCGCCGAGATCTTCTTCGCCTTCGTGCACATCTTCGTCCCGGGATCGGGCACCGGTGACACGTCCGAGTGGCTGCTGAGCGTCGGGGCGACCGCCATGGCGATGTGCCTGCTCTCGGCCGTCGGCTCGGCCTGGGTGCTCGTGCAGACGCCTGGCTCGACCGCACAGCCGTGGCTGGTCGGCGCGCTGTCCGGCCTGCTGGGGTGGGCGGTCGGCTCCGGTGTCGTGCTGCTCGCGCTCGGTGGCCCCTACGGGTAGTGGGCAGCACCTCGAGAGAACGGAGCGGCCCGAGCGTGCCGAGGGCTCACACCCAGCACGCCGCCACCAGGGCACGACGCGCGTGCACCGACTCCTCGGTCGAGCACTGCGGCACACGGGCATGCACCCGTGTGCCGCAGTAGCCGATCAGTGACACGGGCCAGCCGGCCCGCGCATGAGGTGACGATCAGTGGCGAGGCCAGTTCAAGACTGGCTCGAGGCCCACTTCCCGTAGTCGTCGTAGTCGTCGGTCTCCTCGACGTCGTCGGAGGCTCGCTCCGGCTTGTCGTAGGAACCGCCGTGTAGTTCTCGCTCAAGCGCGCTGAGGTCGGTGTTCGGGGAGAAGTACTTCAGCTCCCGAGCGACCTTGGTCTGCTTGGCTTTGGCCCGGCCGCGCCCCATGGCGTGACCCCCTCATGCGTCTGCCGGGACGGCATCGCCCAGTCAAAGAACCCTAGGGTCCTTCGACTCCACGGAGCGGTCCCGGGAATCGTGTATATGTCGTGGGGACAACGCTACATCAGCAGCGCAAGTTTCGTGGTGCTGGTCCTGCCTGATGGGGTGCGTTTCGTGCCGAATCGTCGCCCATCAGGCAGGACGCGCGTCTCAGCGCGCGGGGAGCCAGATCCCGCCGCCGGCGGCAGCGGCCATCCGCTCCTCGGCGACGTGGTCGGCGGCAGCGGCTGCGGAGATGCCCTTCTCGTCGGCGGTGCGCAACACGGTCAGGGTCTGCTCGAAGATCGCCGCGGCGGCCTTCTTGGCGCGCTCGAAGTCGAAGCCGTGCAGCTCGTCGCTCACCTGGATGACCCCGCCGGCGTTCACGAGGAAGTCGGGGGCGTAGGTGATGCCCCGTGCCAGGAGGCGGTCGGCCGTGCCGCCCTCGCCCTCCTCGACGAGCTGGTTGTTCGCGCCGCCGCAGACGACGGTCGCGGTCAGGGCCTCGACCGTCGCGTCGTCCAGGGCCCCGCCCAGGGCGCACGGGGCGTAGACGTCGATGTCGGCTCGCACGAGCGTCGCGGTGTCGGCGACGACCTCGACCTGCGGGTACCTCGCCTTGAGGTCGGCAAGGGCCCGCTCGTTGACGTCGGTGACCATGACCTTGGCGCCGTCCTCGATGAGGTGGCCGGTCAGCAGCCGGCCGACCTTGCCCACGCCCGAGATGCCGACGGTGCGCCCCCTCAGGGTGGGCTCGCCCCAGAGGTGCTGCGCGCAGGCGCGCTGTCCCTGGAAGACGCCGTATGCCGTGAGCACCGACGAGTCGCCCGCGCCACCGTTGGCCTCGGATCGGCCGGTGGCCCAGCGCGTGGTCTCGCTGACGACGTCCATGTCGGCGACGTAGGTGCCCACGTCGCACGCCGTGACGTAGCGGCCGTTCAGGCTCTCGACGAACCGGCCGTAGGCGCGCAGGAGCTCCGGTGTCTTGTCCGTGGTGGGGTCGCCGATGATGACGGCCTTGCCGCCGCCGAGCTCGAGTCCCGCGACCGCGTTCTTGTAGGCCATCCCCTTGGACAGGCGCAGCACGTCGTCGAGGGCGGCCTGCTCGGAGGCGTACGGGTAGAACCGCGTCCCGCCGAGCGCCGGCCCGAGGGCCGTGCTGTAGATGCCGATGATGGCGCGCAGGCCGGTGGCCTTGTCGTGGCAGAAGACGACCTGCTCGTGCTGGGCGAGCGGGCTGGTGGGCGACGAGGACGCGGTCACGGTGGTGACTCCTAGAGCTCGGTGGGTACGCGGGTGGACGTGGCGCGGATCACGCGCCGACCCCAGCGTATTCCCGTAGCAGGAGCCGCCGTCTGACTAGTCCCTTTGGGCTATTCGGGACCACCCGGATGGATTGTTCCCAATGTGGGGCGCTTGTCCGATTATTAAGGCCTGCACAACATTGAGGAGTAAGTCATGGTCGCTCGCCCTACCGAGGCTGAGAAGCTGCTCACCCCTGCCGAGGTGGCGTCGCTTTTCCGTGTCGACCCCAAGACGGTGACCCGCTGGGCCAAGGCCGGAAAGCTCAACTCGATCCGGACCTTGGGCGGACACCGCCGCTACCGCGAGGCTGAGGTTCGCGCCCTGCTGTCAGACGTGCTCTGACCCTGAGCCCGGGCGGGGCGCTGCGTGCAGGGGATCGGCGCCCGCCCGGGACTGCTCAGGACGGGCTGTCGAGGACAGCCCACAGGCGCGGTGCCGCACCGTCGGCCACAACGCCCAGCATTCAGCCCTCGCCGCCGGTCGCCTCGTGGGGCTCGCCGACGGGCTTGGACTCCGGGGAGCCACGCTCGCGCAGGTAGATGCTGAGCACGACCATGCTGCCCACCGCGAGGAACTCCGACTGCCAGTTCTGCAGCGTGCGGTTCCAGAAGTCGGGCGCCAGCGCGTAGTCGATCCACCCCAACGGGTCGCTGCGCTCCTGGAGCTGCTCGGCGTTGTAGGCGCTTCGGCCGGCGACGAACTGGGCGAGCCACGACAGCACGAAGATCAGGCCCATGGTCAGGCCGAGCGAGTGCGAGTACAGCGAGAGGCGCCAGCCGCGCTGCCTGGACCACATCGGCGAGTCCGGCCCGGCGTACTCGGCCACCTTCTGGTCCTTGTCCGACTCCCGACCGCCCTTGTGCAGGGGCTTGGACTCGGTCGAGCCCCTCTGGAACAGGAAGACCGTCAGCAGGACGAACAGCAGGAACTGGAGGTACTCCGACTGCCAGTTCTCGGCGACGTCGACGGTGAACTGCGACGACGTGACGTACTCGCCCAGGCTGATCGTCGGCAGGCCGGCGTCGAGCGCCTGCTCGTTGTAGAACGCCTGGCCGGTGAAGGCCTGGCCGACGAGCGAGAGCAGGAGCAGTGCCCCGAAGACCAGGCTGAGGCCGTTGTTGCGCAGCCGCTCCCTCACCGGGCCATCACCCCGATCGCGATGCAGTACGCCAGCCCGGCGAAGATGAACGTCAGGTATGCCGTGAACATCGGACGCATCCTCAGCTCCCCTCCACGTCGCAGTCGTAGGGACGGTCGCCGTTCGGGGTGCAACCGGCGGCGGTGACCCGCCAGCCGTCATCGAAGCGGGCCAGGAAGAGCGTGTCCTTCTCGAGGTGGACCACCGCGTCCTTGCCGTAGACCTCGACCCGGCGGACGGACCCTGCCGCGGGGAGGTCCTGCTGCGGCAGCGCCTCGGCGCAGGACGTCTCGCTGCTGTCCTCGAGCTGGACGCGGGTCTGTGGGGCGAGCAGGTCGCACGCCGACGGGGTGTCGGCGGTGACGTCCCGGGCGAAGCGTTCCGCGGCATCTGACGCAGCGGCGTTCTCCGCCGATCCCTGGCCGGCGCAGCCGCCCAGGGCGAGGAGGGCGCCCGCAGCCAGCCCCGCGGCATACCGGCTGGTGTTCGTGCTGGTCACGGCCCTGACGATAGCGGCGCGCGAGGGTCTCAGCCCGGCGGGCAGCACCTCAGGGGCGAGGGTCGCGGGCGGTCTTCTCCTGGTGGGCGATCTTGCGGTCGGTCACGACGATGGAGACCACCAGGACAGCGCCGCCGACGGCGGCAAGGAGGAAGAACACCATGGCGATGGAGGGGTAGCCGAGGATCGTCGAGTCGGTGGGCACCTGCATCATCAGCGCCGCCCCGACCACGAGTGCCGCGAGCACGATGCCGGTGGTGAGGCGGTTGGCCAGGCGCTGCAGCACGTGGAGCAGGCGGGCCTCGTCCACCGCGTCGACTCGGACCGAGAAGGTGCCCTCCGCGAGGTTCTGCATCACCTTGTTGGCCCGCCGCGGGAAGTTCGCGGTGAACTCCTTGGCGTCGATGGCGGCGGCCATGACCCCGCTGGCGGACACGCGCAGCCCGCTGCCCATGATGTCGGCGACGCTCTCGCGGATGGCCTCGGCGGGAGCGAACCCCGGGTCGAGGTGCTGGGTGACCTGGTCGAGGTTCAGCAGGGCCTTGCCCACCATGGCCATCTCGGCCGGGGGGCGCAGGCCGTGGACACCCGAGAGGCGGCTCAGCTCCACCAGCACGGCCCCGGCCTGCACGTCCCCGCCGAGGGAGACGGCGCGGGTGACGAGGGCGGAGACGTCCTCACGGAACCGCGTCGCGTCGTAGCCGTCGAGCGGCGAGCCCATCTGCGCCAGGACCGAGGCGGCCTCCTCACCGTCGGCGTCGCTGATCGCCAGCAGCAGCTTGACGATGCTGTCCTGCACCCGCGGCGGGACCGTGGCCACCATCCCGAGGTCGATCAGGGCGAGCCGGCCGTCGGGGGTGAGCAGGACGTTGCCGGGGTGCGGGTCGGCGTGGAGGAAGCCGTCGACGAGGATCATGTGCAGGTAGGCGCTGAACAGGTCGCGCACCAGCGGCTCGCCGTCGACGTCGAGCAGGCCGAGGGGTCCGACGTCGGTCACCTTGCGGCCCGCGACGTAGTCCATGGTCAGCACGCGGCTGCTGGTGTAGTCGGTGACGGGCTCGGGCACGAGCAGGTGCTTGTAGTCGCGGGTGAGCTGCCTGAGGCGGCGCAGGTTGGCGGCCTCGCGCTGGTAGTCGAGCTCGCCCGCCAGCGACCGGCGGAACTGGCCGAGCAGCTGCCCGAACCCGTAGCGGCGGCCGACGTCGGTGTGGCTGTCGGCGAAGTCGGCGAGCCGGGCCAGCGCCTCCATGTCGTCGCGGACGGTCTCGCGGATGCCGGGCCGCTGCACCTTCACGACGACCTCGCGCCCGCTGCGCAACGTGGCCCGGTGGACCTGCCCGAGCGACGCCGCGGCGAGCGGCAGCTCGTCGAACTCGCCGAAGGCGTTGCCGATCGAGACCCCCAGCTCCTCCTCGACGATCGCCCGGACGTCCTCGAACGGGAAGGGGTCGACCCGGTCCTGCAGGCGGGTCAGCGCCTCGGTGTAGGCGGGCGGGAGGAGGTCGACCCGGGTCGAGAGCAGCTGGCCGAGCTTCACGTAGGTCGGACCCATCCGCTCGAGGTCGGCGGCCAGCGACTCGGCAGCGCTCTCGCTGCCCTCGGGCCGCTCCTCCTCGACGAGGAACTCGTCGAACCCGGCACCCGAGACGACGTCGGAGCGGCCGTGGCGCACCAACAGGCGGGCCAGGGCGGCGTACCGGGCTGCGTGAGCAGGGTTGAGCGGCATCTTCATGACCCGAATCATGTCGTGTCCGCCGCTGGAGGTCGCAGCGGGTCATGAGTGGTCGAGTTCTTCGTCAAGAATGCGCCAAGTGCCTAGCGTTCCGGCGTTGTCGGCGAGGATCGTCAATGGTGCAGCCGCCGGGGCGGCGCGACGGGGGTCGGTTCTCAAGCAGAGGGAGATCCTTGTCAACGGTCCGGGGGCGTGCGAGTCACAGCTGTCGCGGGGCGGTGCCCACCCCCACCCAACGCCGCCCCGCGACGCCTGTGCCAAGGGTCTCGTCCTGCACCGTTCGGCCGGGGCGAGGGATCAGCCGTACAGGTGACCGGCGGCAAAGGGACGGTCACTGCAGGTTCAAGAGAACGTAAAGAATGCCTCTGGTGCTCGTTTGGCTCCGTTGAATGCGATCTACGTGCATCGCAGACCGCTCGGGCCCACTCGGAGGCCAGGGGCGCCGGAGGCACCTTCGTCGACACGGGCCGGCGGACCTAGAGACAGGGAGTTCCATGAACAGACTCGGGGCGTACGTTCGCGCGGAGATGGCCGACCGGGAGTGGGCTCTGTCGGATCTCACCCGGGGCACTGGTCTCGACGAGAGCGACCTGATGCCGATTCTCAGCAAGGACTGGCTCGCCGACTGGCCCAGCTCCCAGGTCATCGACGCGCTCGCCCGGGCGCTGCACGTGCCCGCGCGCGAGCTGGTCCTGCGGGCTGCCGAGGCCTGTGGCCTGTCGGTGGACCTCGAGGCGTCGGCTGACGGTCTCGCGGACGCCAGCAACGAGCAGCTCATGCGTGAGCTGCGCCGCCGCCTGGCCCTCGGGGCCAGTGCTGGCAACTACCTCGCCACCGCGCCGAGCCCCTGGCTGTCGCTGGTCGCCCCGCGCGTCGAGGTCGGCTGAGCCGGCGCCGGCTGACCCGGTGTCGGTGAGCCTGACGTCGCGGCCGGCCTGGCGTCGCGGCCGGCCTGGCCGTCGGGCGGGCTAGCTCCCGTCGCGCAGCTCCTCGCGCAGCCGGGGCTCAGTCCTCCGTTCCGGGTGGATGCCGTGCTTGTCGCGGTAGAACTCGCGGACCTTGTCCATGTCGGCGACGACATCGGAGGTCGCGGTGAACGTGGGGCCGAATCCCGCTGTGCGCGTGGGTCCGTCGATGAACGCGAGGCTGATCGGCAGCCGCGCGCTGCGTGCCAGGCGCCAGAAGCCCGACTTCCAGTAGTCGCCCTTCGTCCGCGTACCCTCGGCCGCGAGGATGAGGAGGAACGGCTCGCCGCTGCGGGCCTCGCGCACGAGCTCCCGCACGACCCCGCCCGGGTTGGCCCGGTCGAGCGGGATGCCGCCGAGCCGGCGCAGCAGCCACCCCAGCGGCCCGCGGAACAGCTCCTTCTTGATGAGCACCCGGGGCGTGACGCCTCCGCGCCACATGATGAGCAGCATCATCACGAAGTCCCAGTTGGAGGTGTGCGGGGCCCCTACGAGCACGCCGGTCCGGGGGACCTCTCCGACCGGCGTCCAGCGGACGGCGCGCAGCACCAGGTCGGCGAGCAGACTTCTCATGCGGGGCTCCTGCGGTTGGGGCGGTGTGCCTGCGGTGTGCCAAGAACGGCGGTCGAACCCACCGGAGGCCGGTTACAACCTACGCACCCGTAGGTTACTGTCGCAGAGTCGGGCTGGGGCCCGGCTCTGCGCCGGCAAGGCCGTTGCCCCGACGTGGGAGGCGATGGCGTGACGACCGACCGACCGTGGCTGAGCAGCTACGCACCGGGAGTGCCGGCGACCGTGGACGTCCCGGACGAGTCACTGTTCGACATGCTCGAGCGCTCGGTGGAGCGCTTCGGGCCGCAGGTCGCGCTCGACTTCTACGGCAGCACGACCACCTACGCCGAGCTCGGCGAGCAGGTGCAGCATGCCGCGGAGGCGCTCCGGCGGCTCGGGGTCGAGCACGGTGACCGGGTGGCGCTCGTGCTGCCGAACTGCCCCCAGCACGTGGTCGCCTTCTATGCCGTGCTGCGGCTCGGCGCGATCGTGGTGGAGCACAACCCGCTCTACACCGCCGGAGAGCTGCAGCACCAGCTTGCTGACCACGGAGCCCGCGTCGCGATCGTGTGGGACAAGGCGGTGCCGGCCGTGCAGCAGGTGGCCGGGCAGACATCCGTGGAGACGGTCGTCGCGGTGGATCTCACGACGGCACTTCCCTTGGCGAAGCGCCTCATGCTGCGCCTTCCGGTCCGCAAGGCCCGCGCCACGCGGGCCGCCTTGAGCGGACCGGCCCCGGGTGCGCTGCCCTGGGAGCGGCTCGTCGACCAGGCGGGCCGGCTGGACCCCGCCCAGCCCCGGCCCACGAGTGGCGATGTGGCCCTGTTGCAGTACACCGGAGGCACCACGGGTGCTCCGAAGGGTGCCATCCTCACGCACCGCAACCTGCGTGCCAACGCCCTGCAGGGACGGGCCTGGGTGCCGGGCCTGCTCGACGGCAAGGAGACCATCTACGCCGTCCTGCCGCTGTTCCACGCCTACGGGCTGACCCTGTGCCTGACCTTCGCGATGAGCATCGGGGCCAGGCTGGTGCTCTTCCCGCGCTTCGACGTCGACCAGGTCCTCGAGGCCATGAAGCGGCGGGCCGCCACGTTCCTCCCGGCGGTGCCCCCGATCTACCAGCACCTCGCCACCGCTGCGCGGGAGCGTGGGGTGGACCTCTCCTCGGTGCGCTTCGGCATCTCGGGGGCCATGGCCCTGCCGCGGGAGGTCGCCGAGCTCTGGGAGCGGGAGACCAGGGGACTCCTGGTCGAGGGCTATGGCATGACCGAGGCCTCGCCCATCGCGCTGGGGAACCCGGTCTCGGACGCCCGCCGCCTGGGCACGATCGGTGTGCCGTTTCCCTCGACGGAGATCCGGGTCGTCGACCCCGACGACCCGACCGTCGAGCGGGGCCAGGGTGAGCGCGGCGAGCTGCTGCTGCGTGGCCCGCAGGTGTTCTCGGGCTACTGGGGGCACCCGGAGGGGATGGAGGGCGCACTCCTGCCCGGGGGCTGGCTGCGCACCGGCGACATCGTCGAGATGTCGGACGACGGGTTCGTGACCGTGGTCGACCGGATCAAGGAGCTCATCATCACCGGGGGCTTCAACGTCTACCCCTCGGAGGTGGAGGCCGCCCTGCGCCGGGTCGAGGGTGTCGCGGACGCTGCTGCGGTGGGCCTGCCCACGGAGACCGGCGGTGAGGAGGTGGTGGCTGCGGTCGTGCCCAAGGAGGGTGCGGTCCTCGACGGGGAGGCGGTGAGGGTGGCCTGCCGCGACTACCTCACGCCCTACAAGGTGCCCCGCCGGGTCGTCATCGTGGACGACCTGCCGCGCTCGCTGATCGGCAAGGTCCTGCACCGTCAGGTCCGCGAGTCGCTGCTGTCCCAGGACAGGACAGCAGCGACCCCGGCTGAGTGACGGCGCTACTGCCTCACTCGGCGAACGTGGCCTCGAGCGTGATGGGCACGGCCTTGAGTGCCTGGCTGACGGGGCAGCCGGTCTTGGCGCCCTCGGCCGCCTCCTGGAACTGCTCGGCAGTCATGCCTGGCACGGAGCCAGTGACCTTCAGGACGATGCCGGTGATGCCGGTGCCGGGCTGGAACGTCACCTCGGCCGTGGTGTCGAGGG
>Ga0247818_10001900_pt1 | contig 13418 bp, 9 predicted proteins | sample 13C_Glucose_Day1_FD_192424 | JGI IMG/M metagenome (GOLD analysis project Ga0247818, IMG submission 192424) | Soil microbial communities from agricultural site in Penn Yan, New York, United States - 13C_Glucose_Day1 | ecosystem: Environmental > Terrestrial > Soil > Agricultural land | place: USA...
GCACCCGGCCGACCCCCTCCTCCGCGCCCAGCCAGGACACCGACTCCGCGCGGGTCAGCGGACCCACCTCGATGCGGGCCAGGCAGCGGCCCGGCCTGACGACGGCCGGGTGCAGCCGCTCCAGGTCCTCGTTGGTCGTGACCCCCACCAGCACATTGCGTCCCTGGCCCAGCAGACCGTCGGTCAGGTTGAGCAGCCGGGACAGCGCCTGGCCCGCCGTGTGCTTGGCCTCGCCGCGGATCAGCTCGTCGCAGTCCTCCAGCAGGAGCAGCCGCCAGCGTCCCTTCGACGAACCGTCGTCCTCCCCGATGGCGATGTCCATCAGATAGCCGACGTCGTTGAACAGCCGCTCCGGGTCCAGCACGCAGTCGACCTGGCACCAGTCGCGCCAGGACCGGGCCAGGGTGCGCAGCGCCGAGGTCTTGCCGGTGCCCGGCGGACCGTGCAGCAGGAGCAGCCTGCCGGCGATGTCGTCGGGGGTCACCTTCATCAGCCGGTCCATCGCAGCGGCCACCGGAGCCGTGTAGTTGGACCGGACCTCGTCCCAGGTGCCGGCGGCGATCTGCCGGGTCGTGCGGTGCGGGCCCCGGCGCGGTGAGACGTACCAGAAGCCCATGGCCACGTTCTCGGGCTGCGGTTCCGGCTCGTCCCTGGCGCCGTCCGTCGCCTCGGAAAGGATCTTCTGCGCCAGCTCGGGGGAGGTGGCGGTGACCGTGACGTCAGCACCCCGGTTCCACCGGGAGACCAGCACCGTCCAGCCGTCGCCCTCGGCCAGCGTCGCGCTGCGGTCGTCGTCGCGGGCCGACCTCAGCACCTCGGCCGCCGCGGGGAGCAGGGTCGCCCCCGGCCTGACCCGGTCGAGGGAGGAGCTGTGCGAATGAGGCTGCTCGCCCGTCGCGAAGCGGCCCAGGAACAGCGCGTCCACGACGTCGGACGGCGCGTCGCTGTCGTCCACGGTGAGCCGGATCGGCAGTGCGGACTCGGGGTTGGCAGACATGGCGCCCATGATCCGGCACGGTGTCCTCCCGCGCACCCGGGTTTCATGAGCTGCCCCCGGGTGGCGGGACGGGGTCACGGACCCGGTCCGGCGCCACGGCACCGGACCGGGAACCCGGGATCAGCAGGACCGGGAGCCGTCCGGCCCGCGACGCACCCGGCGTGCGCCGCGTACGACGGCGAACCCCTTGGTGAGTACCCGGTCCACCGCGAACGTCCGTGCGACCGCCCGGCCCTCCACCAGCCGCGCGAACTCGGCGGCGCCCGTCCGGCGGCGCACGGTCGTCCGCTCCAGGGCGTACGGCCCCTGGCGGCGCCGTGCCAGGGCGTTGCCCACCGCCAGGGACTGGGTGAAGCCCGCTGCCCGCACCGACCGCCGCACCCGGCGGGTGGAGTAGCCGTACGGGTAGGCGAAGGAGGCCGGGGAGCACCCAGTTCGGCGACGACAGAGGGTGAAAAGGGCGCGCGGTGGCGAGTCGTGCGCCATCTCTCGCCGGATGATCCGTGCGGCCCGCTTTGTCATGTGACGGGCTGAATGCCGGGCCTGGACGTGAGGGGTCGCCAGGCGTGCCGAGAGGAAGTGTTGTTCAAGCTTCTTGGCATGGACACTTCCGGAATTCATGTCGGTACTGCTACCACGGAGTAGGCAGAGATCCTGCCCAAGGAGGTTCCATGAAAATGTCCAGACTCGTGGCGTTCTCGTCGTCTCTTCTGCTCGGTACCGTTCTCGCCCTGACCGGCGCGGGCGTCGCCCAGGCCAAGGAGTCCGCCGCGGCCGTCGACTACGTCGCGCTGGGGGACTCGTACTCGTCGGGTGTCGGTGCCGGCAGCTACGACAGCGCGAGTGGTGACTGCAAGCGCAGCACCCGTGCGTACCCGGCTCTCTGGAAGGCGGCCAACAACCCCGCATCCTTCGCCTTCACGGCGTGCTCGGGCGCCAGGACCGGTGATGTCACGGCCGGTCAGCTCGGCCCGCTCAACTCCGCCACCGACCTCGTGTCGATCTCCATCGGCGGCAACGACGCGGGCTTCGCCGATGTCATGACCACCTGCGTCCTGCAGTCCGAAGCCACGTGCCTGAACCGGATCGCCACCGCCCGCGCCTACGTGGACTCGACCCTCCCCGGCAAACTGGACTCCGTGTACTCGGCGATCAGCGCCAAAGCGCCCTCGGCCCGCGTCGTCGTGCTCGGCTACCCCCGCTTCTACCAGCTCGGCGGCAGCTGCATCGCCGGTCTCAGCGAGAAGGAACGCACCGCCATCAACGGCGCCGCCGACTACCTCAACGCCGCCACGGCCAAGCGTGCGGCCGACCACGGCTTCACCTTCGGCGACGTCACCTCCACCTTCACCGGACACGAGATCTGCTCGGGCAGCGCCTGGCTGCACAGCGTGAACTGGCTCAACATCGGTGAGTCCTACCACCCCACCGCCGCCGGGCAGTCGGGTGGCTATCTGCCCGTCCTGAACTCCAGGGCCTGACCCGTCCCCGCGCTGCCGGCGCCGGGAATCAGCCGTGCGCCGAGGAGGGGGCTCCGTCCCGCGGAGCCCCCTTCCCGTGCGTCGTGGAGGCGTTCGCGGGCGCCCCGGCGGGCGGGCTCGCCGACCAGGCCGTCACGGCCGCCGTGCCGCCGCTCCTGTCGTCCTGGCCGTCGTCCCCCGCCAGCGCCCACACGAGACCCAGGGCGACGAGCAGCGTGACCACTGCCGCGACGGCCACCAGGACGCCGGTGCGCTGCGCGGGCCCGTCGGGTTCCGGCGGATCCGCGGCCGACCCGCCACCCCCGTCCGTCGCGTCCGTGCCGTCCCCCGGCGGAGCGGCGGGAGGGCCGGTCGGGGAGCCGGTGCCGCCCGCGGCCAGGATCCGCAGCCGGCGCTCCGCCTCCCCGGCGGTGAGCCGTTCGGCGGGATCCCCGCGCAGCAGCCCCTCGATCACCGGGCCGAGCACGCCGGCCCGGTCCGGAGGCGGCGGCTCCTCGTCGGCCACCGCGCGCAAGGTGTCCGCGGGGGTGTCACGGCCGAAGGGGGACCGGCCTTCGGTGGCGGCGTACAGAAGCACTCCGAGCGACCAGAGGTCGGATTCCGGCCCCGGCGTGCGCCCCGTTGCACGTTCGGGCGCCACGTACTCCGGTGTGCTGATCGGCTCACCCGCCAGGGTGAGTTCCGGCGTCCCCCGGTCCGCGGTGATGCCGAAGTCCTTCAGCATCACCCGGCCGTCGTTGGCCAGCAGGACGTTTCCCGGTTTCACGTCGCGGTGCAGCACGCCGGCCGCGTGCCCGCCGCGCAGCGCCGCGAGCACCTCGGCCCCGATCCTGGCCGCACGCCGCGGGGAAAGCGGGCCGTCGGCCTCCAGGACGTCGGACAGGGTGAGTCCGCGGACCAGTTCCATGACGATCCAGGGCCGGGAGTCCTGGGTGACCACGTCGTGGACGGTGACGACGTTGCGGTGCGTGACGCGCGCCGCCGCACGGACCTCTCCCTCCAGGCGCGCGTGCAGCCGCTCCGCCCCGGCGGCGGGCAGGTCCGCCGGGATCCGTACCTCCTTGACGGCCACCTCGCGCCCCAGCACCTCGTCGCGGGCGCGCCATACGGTGCCCGCCCCGCCCTCGCCCAGCGGGTCCAGGAGACGGTAACGATCGGCGATCACACGTCCGGTGTCCGGAACTTCGCTCATCGGTGACCCTCCATCAGCAGCGTTGCGCGGTAAGGCGAATCACCTCCAAGCTAACCCAACCCGTCCTGGGGTCGACAGGACGTGGTGACGGGCCGTCAACCCCCGTGTACAGGCGTGCAATCCTGCGGCCGGGATACACGAGTGTCACTGCGGGACGATAGGGTTAACCTGCCCGGGCCGGGTGCCCTCGTACGGGTGGGGAGTGACATGGAACAGATAACGGTGCGTAGCAGGCCGCGTGTGCCTGCGATCACATGTGGGAGCGGTGCGACCAGTTCGCGCCTCGACCGCCATCTCGCGGTGCTGGGCGGCCCTGCCGTTCCGCGGCGGGAGTCGGCCGAGGCGACGCTGCTCATGCTCGAGCTCACCTCGCGCGACGCCGCGCACACCCGCAGGAGCAGGAGCGCGCGTGTCTCGCTCTTCGCCCCCCTGCGGCGACTGCGTCGCTCGCTCTTCGGCAGCCGCCACTGACCGACGGCTGTCACGACAGGTCCGGCCCTCCGCTCAGGGCCGTGTCCACGATCACTCCGTTCCGGCGCAGTGCTGCTGTCCGCCCGTCCGTCATCCCCAGGGCATGGCAGCGTTGCGTCGGTGTGTTCCCCCGCGCCGGTCCGGCACCCATCGGCGTCTGCGCCCCGGCCCCGCAGCGCGGCCGTGAGCACCCGCGTACGAGCACATCCCGCCCGGTACCTCCGGCGCGACGGCCCCCGGTCTCACAGCAAGGCGAACTGCCCCTCCGGGCCCTCCTCGCGGTGGTCCAGCACGGAGGCGGGCCGACGGGCCCACGCGGGCACGGGAAGCACCCCGGCCGTACGCAGCCCGTCCCGGGTGAGCGTGTCCGCGCTGTCCAGCGCTTCCCGCAACGCCTTCTGACGGGGCCCCAGTCCGGCCAGCAGCGCCAGGACGGTGATCAGCTCCAGCAGTTCCGACGTCCGCTCCCGCGGCCAGTCGCGCGGCCCGACGGAGGCGAGGCCCTCCGCCGCCGCCGTACGGCGCTCGAACCAGAGTTCCAGCACACGCACACCGCCGACGCGGAAGTCCCAGGCCGCGGCGGGAACGGGGGAGACGCGCCCCTCGCCGATCACCAGCGTCTCCTCCCCGGCGTCGAAGCGGATGCCGTCCGGCCGGGGCCGGATCGCGGCCCGCACGTACGGTCGTCGGCCGCCGGGCAGGCGCGGACGTTCCCCGCCGTGCGCCCCGCGCAGCTGGATCCGCAGCAGCTCCTGTCCGAGCTCCACACCCAGCGCCCAGAGGCCGCCGTCCAGGGGCAGCGGGACGAGGGGGCCCGCGGGGGAGTGCCGGGCGGCGGCGAGGATCCAGGCGAGCACCGATCCGGCGGTGACCGTGGTCCCGTACCGCTCGGACAGCAGGGCGGTCAGCCCCGGTGCCAGATTGGGCTCCTGCCCGCCCGGCCGGCGGTACAGGGGCCTCGTCCGGCCGGGCCGTCCGGCGGGTGAGTGCCCGTCCGGCAGCAGCGCCGTCGCGGACAGGCAGGGTCCGTCGTCCTGGGGCAGGTGTCCGTGCTCGACTGCGAAGATCTGGTGTCCGTCGGCGACCCGCCACAGCTCGGGGCGGGCCGCGTCGAGCAACCGGTGGTCGGGAATCAGCCACTGCTCGTCGAAGGGGCCGTGCAGGACGCGTACGGGTTCCGGGTAGGGGCCCGGGTCCCGGGCGAACGCCCCGGTCCCGGTGGCCGTGCCCGGCAGCGCCGCGGCCGGGGCCAGTGGCGTACGGGAGCGGCTGGGCCGGAACAGGCGTTCCTGTTCCGCTCCTTCCGCCCGTGCCAGCAGGTCCCAGCGGGCCCGGAGCGAGGCGGCGTCGGGGGCCGTCACCCAGGGGCGCCCCGTCCTCAGCGGGCGCACCGACCAGGGCATGAGGTCGTCCAGCAGCGGGAAGTCGTCGCCCCCGCCGGTTCCGGCCGCCACCCGTGCTGCCACCGTGTCGTCCTCCCCGTCGCCACGTCCGCCGCCTCCGGCATCGTAACGACCCCGCCGTGCCGGTCCCTCCGTCAGTGCGCGTCGACGGTCACCGAGAAGGAGAAGCGGTCCCCCCGGTAGCGGATGCGCGCCACGTCCACCACGGTGCCGTCCTCGTCGTACGTCACCCCGGTGTAGTGGAGGATCGGGCTGAGCAGCGGGACCTGGAGCAGCTCGGCCGTCGCGGGGTCGGCGAGGCGCGCCTCGACGGTGTCCGTGATCCGGGAGATGCGTACGCCGACGACGTCACGCAGCACCTTGGTCATCGGCCACCGTTCCAGATCGGTCACGTCGAGCCGGGCGGCGGTCTCCGGGCGCAGCGCGTTCTCCGCCCAGTTGGTGGGCTCCCCCGTCCCCTCGTCGCAGCGCAGCCGCCGGTAGCTGACCACCTCGGAGCAGCCGGGGAAGAACTCCGCGAGATCACCGGGCACGGGCGTCCGGCCGTGGCCGAGCACGGTCGTCCGCTCGCCCGACTGCTGGGCGACGATCGTGTCGATCGACCCCAGCAGCCGGACCGGTGAGGTCCGCCGGGCGCGTGGCTCGATGAACGTGCCGCGCCGCCGGTGTCTGCTGATCAGCCCCTCGCTCTCCAGCTCCTTGAGGGCCTGGCGCATGGTGAGGACGCTGACGCCGTAGTGCGCGGCGAGCTGTTCCTCGGTGGGCAGCCGGGCCGAGGCGTCCTGGGGCCGGCCCAGTATGGACGCCCGCAGGGACTGCGACACCTGGTACCAGAGGGGCAGCTTCCGGTTCAGCACCAGGGAGTCGGGGGCGAATCCGGGCCGGCTCGCCTCGTTCACCTGATTCATCCGGTTCACCCGATCTCTCCGAGGAGCGGCCGGCGGTGCGGTCTCACGGCCGGAAGTTGCGGCTCAGACCCTGCCACACGTCGTCGTAGCCGCGCTGCAGATGGTCCGCCTCCGCGGCCTGCGCGGTCGCCGTCACCGGCCAGCGGGTCTCGAACATGAACGCCAGTCCGTCGTCGATCCGCTGCGGCACCAGCTCGGCCGCGCTCGCCCGGTCGAAGGTCTCCCGGTCCGGGCCGTGCGCCGACATCATGTTGTGGAGCGAGCCGCCGCCCGGCACGAATCCGCCGGCCTTCGCGTCGTACGCGCCCTCGATCAGGCCCATGTACTCGCTCATGACGTTGCGGTGGAAGTACGGCGGCCGGAAGGTGTCCTCGCCGACCAGCCAGCGCGGCGCGAAGACGACGAAGTCGACGCCCGCCAGCCCCGGGGTGTCCGACGGCGAGGTCAGCACCGTGAAGATCGACGGGTCGGGGTGGTCGTAGCTGATGGTGCCCATCACGTTGAAGCGGCGCAGGTCGTAGACGTAGGGCGTGTGGTTGCCGTGCCAGGCGACCACGTCGAGCGGGGAGTGGTCGTACGTCGCCGACCAGAGGTTCCCGCAGAACTTGTTGACCACCTCGACCGGACCCTCGCGGTCCTCGAACGCCGCGACGGGTGCCAGGAAGTCCCGCGCGTTGGCCAGGCCGTTCGCGCCGATGGGGCCCAGGTCGGGCAGGACGAAGGGCTGCCCGTAGTTCTCGCAGACGTAGCCGCGGGCCGTGGTGTCCAGCAGCTCGACGCGGAAGCGCACACCGCGCGGGATCAGCGCCACATGGCCGGGCTCGGCCCGCAGCAGGCCCAGTTCGGTGCGGAGCAGCAGACCGCCGCGCTCGGGGACGATCAGCAGCTCCCCGTCGGAGTCGCCGAACACCCGGTCCGTCATGGAGGCGTTCGCGCTGTACAGGTGCACGGCCATGCCGGTGCGCTGCGTGGCGTCCCCGTTGCCCCCCAGCGTCCACAGACCGGCCAGGAAGTCCGTGCCGGGCGCCGGGTCGGGGAGGGGATCCCAGCGCAGCCGGTTGGGATCGGGCACCGTCTCGGTGAACGGGCCGGTGCGCAGGGTGCCGTTGTCGACGCGCACGAAGGCGGGGTGGGCCGCCGAGGGGCGGATCCGGTAGAGCCAGGAGCGGCGGTTACGGGCGCGGGGCTCGGTGAAGGCCGAGCCGCTGAGCTGTTCCGCGTAGAGTCCGAGGGGGGCGCGCTGGGGCGAGTTGCGGCCGTGCGGCAGGGCGCCCGGGACGGCCTCGGAACTGTGCTCGTTGCCGAAGCCGGACATGTGGCCGAGATTCTCCGCCGCTTTTCTCGCCTGCTCGATGCCGCTCATCACGCGCTCCCGTCGGAAGGGGACCCTGTGGATCCCCGACCAGGAATCCTATGGATCACCGTAGGAATCGAAGCGGGGCCCGTCAACGGCATACGGGCATCATGGAGCCGTGTCCCACGCTCATACGAACCTCCGGCGCGTCCCCGTGCAGCAGCGCAGCGCCGACCGCCTCGCCCGGATCCTCGACGCCGGAGCCGCGCTGCTCGACGAGGCCGGCTACGAGCTGCTCTCCACCCGGGCGGTCGCCGACCGGGCCGGCGTCCCCATCGGTTCCGTCTACCGCTTCTTCCCCAACAAGAGGGCGCTCGTCGACGCCCTGGCCGAGCGCAACCTGGAGGTCTACGCCGGGCGGGTCGTCGCCCGGCTCGAAGGGATCCCGGAGCGTGAGTGGCGTGCGGCCATCGACGCCGTGCTCGACGAGTACCTGGCGATGAAGCGCTCCGTCCCCGGCTTCGCGCTCGTCGACTTCGGCCCGCCGGTGCCCACCCCCGGCCCGCTGGACGAGGAGGCGAACCGGCGCGTGGCGGGGCGCCTGACGGAACTGCTCTCCGGCCATCTCGGCCGGGGCCGCGACGGTGCGCCCGGCGACGCCGCGCTCCTGCGCACGGTGCTGGTCTGCGTGCAGGCCGCCGACGCCCTGCTCCAACTCGCCTTCCGCACGGACCCGGTGGGCGACGCGGACCTGATAGCGGAGACCCGGACCCTGCTGCGGGCCTACCTCGCGGGGATTCTCGACTAGACGGTGACCGGGCGGCGGCACAACGGGCCGCTCCAGGGCCTCGCCCCCATCCGTACCGGTCGGTATGCTCGGTCACCCGGGTGCCGCGACCGCCGGACGCGCCGCGGGACGCCGGATCACGCCCGCGCGCCACCGCCGCCCCGGGGAGGGCCCATGTCCCACGACTCCCGCACCGCTCCGCGCATCTGCCCGCTCTGCGAGGCCACCTGCGGACTCACCCTCACCATCGAGGGAACGACGGTCACCGGCGCCCGCGGTGACCACGACGACGTGTTCAGCCAGGGCTTCATCTGCCCCAAGGGCGCCTCCTTCGGCGGCCTGGACGCCGATCCCGACCGGCTGCGCACCCCGCTCGTCCGCACGGACGGCGTCCTGCGCGAGGCGACCTGGAGCGAGGCCTTCGACGCCGTCGCAGCGAAGATCCCCGCCCTGACCCGGGAACACGGCGAACAGGCCGTCGGCGTCTACCTCGGCAACCCCAACGTGCACACGATGGCGGGCGGGCTCTATCCGCCGCTGCTGCTGTCCGCGCTCGGCACCCGCAACGTCTTCACCGCCAGCACCCTGGACCAGATGCCCAAGCACGTCTCCAGCGGACTGCTCTTCGGGGACGCCCAGGCCATCCCCGTACCCGACCTGGACCGCACCGCCCACCTGCTGCTGATCGGCGCCAACCCGCTGGAGTCCAACGGCAGTCTGTGCACCGCCCCCGACTTCCCGGGCAGGCTCAGGGCGCTGCGCAGGCGCGGCGGCACCCTCACCGTCGTCGACCCGCGCCGGACCCGCACCGCTCGCCTCGCCGACCGGCACGCGGCGATCCGTCCCGGCACCGACGCCCTCCTGCTCGCCGCGCTCACCCAGGTCCTCGTCGAGGAGAAGCTCACCGACCCCGGAGCACTCGGCGAGCACCTCGAAGGCCTCGACGAACTGACCGAAGCCATCGCGGACTTCACACCCGAGGCGGTGGCGGCGGCCTGCGACCTGGACGCGGAGACCATCCGTGCGATCGCCCGGGAACTCGCCGCGGCGCCCGCCGCCGCCGTCTACGGGCGCATCGGCAGCTGCACCGTCGAGCACGGCACCCTGGCCAGCTGGCTCGTCGACGTGCTCAACATCCTCACCGGCAACCTCGACCGCCCCGGCGGCGCCCTCTTCCCGCTCTCCGCGACCGCCCGCGCCCCCCGCGCCGCCGCCCCGGGCAAGGGCTTCGCCCTCGGCCGATGGACGAGCCGGGTCTCCGGGCACCCCGAGGCCAAGGGAGAACTGCCCGTCAGCGCCCTCGCCGAGGAGATCGAGACGCCGGGGGAGGGCCGGATCAGGGCCCTGATCGTCGTCGCGGGCAACCCCGTGCTCTCCGCCCCCGACGGCGACCGCCTCGACCGGGCACTCGCCGACGGCCTCGACTTCATGGTCAGCGTGGATCCGTACCTCAACGAGACCTCTCGTCACGCCGACGTCGTCCTGCCCCCGCCGCCTCCCTCGCAGGGCGCCCACTTCGACTTCGCGCTCAACTCCCTCGCGGTGCGCAACCAGGTGCGCTACAGCCGCCCCGCCGTCCCCCTGGAGGAGGGCCGGATGGACGAGAGCGAGATCCTCGCCAGGCTGGTCCTCGCCGTCGGCGGCATGCACGGCGCGCCGCCGGAGGCCGTCGACGACCGGGCCATCGGAGCCGCGCTGGCCAAGGCGGGAGCCCCCGCGTCGCTCGCCGGCGAACTGACCGGCCGCACCGGTGCCGAACGGCGCCTCGACCTGATGCTGCGCCTCGGCCCGTACGGGCTCACGCTGGAGCAGCTCCTCGCGCATCCGCACGGGATCGACCTCGGCCCGCTGAAGCCGCGCCTCCCCGAAGTGCTCAGGACCCGCAGCGGACGCATCGAGCTGCTGCCGGCACCCATCGCGGCCGACCTGCCCCGGCTCCGCGCGTCGCTCGGCGCGCGGCCCGCAGGCCTCGTCCTGGTCGGCCGCCGCCATCTGCGGTCCAACAACAGCTGGATGCACAACGTCCCCGCCCTGCGCGGCGGCTCGAACGTCTGCACCCTGCAGATCCACCCCGACGACGCGGCCCGGATCGGGCTGGCCGACGGCGACACGGCCCGGATCACGGCTGCGGGCGGTGAGGTGGAGGCGTTCGCGGAGATCACCGACTCCGTGCGGACCGGAGTCGTGAGCCTTCCGCACGGCTGGGGGCACAGCCGCCCGGGCACCCGCATGTCGGTGGCCGGAGACGATCCGGGCGTCAACGTGAACCAGCTTCTGGACGGCACGCTCCTGGACCCGCTGTCGGGCACCGCCGTGCTCAACGCCGTCCCCGTCACCGTCACGCCAAGTCGTTGACCTGGGGTTTTGCTCGTATTGCTCACACGTCAACGTCTTGTTAACGCCGTGTAAGGGCCCCTAACGTCACTCGCACCGCCGGCACCGGTGAGAGTTCAAAGGTGAACGTTAGGTAGCCCATATGTTGACAGTCCTCGGCTTCGCCATGATCGCGACCTTCCTGGTCCTGATCATGACGAAGAAGATGTCCCCGATCGCGTCCCTGGTCCTGATCCCCGCCCTGTTCTGCGTGGCCGTAGGACAGGGCGCGAAGCTCGGTGACTACGTCATCGAAGGGGTCGGCACCCTCGCGCCGACCGCGGCGATGCTGATGTTCGCCATCGTCTACTTCGGCGTGATGATCGACGTCGGCCTCTTCGACCCGATCGTCCGGGCCATCCTGCGCTTCTGCAAGGCCGACCCGATGCGGATCGTCGTCGGTACGGCCCTGCTCGCCGCGATCGTCTCGCTCGACGGCGACGGGTCCACCACCTTCATGATCACGGTCTCGGCCATGTACCCGCTCTACAAGCGGCTGAAGATGAGCCTGGTCGTGATGACCTGCGTGGCCGCCACCGCGAACGGGGTCATGAACACGCTGCCCTGGGGCGGCCCCACCGCCCGGGCGGCCACCGCCCTCAAGGTGGACGCGGCCGACATCTTCGTGCCGATGATCCCCGCCCTGGCCGTCGGGCTCCTCGCCGTGATCCTCCTCGCCTTCGTCCTGGGCCGCCGCGAGCGCAAGCGGCTCGGCACGCTCACCCTCGACGAGGCGCTGGTGACCGAGCCCGAGACCGTCCTGGTCGGTGCGGGCGGCGGGGACCGGCTCACGAAGGCGCCGAGGGGCACCGGCACCGGTGGCGGCACCGGCACCGGCACCGGTGGCGCGGGCGCGGGCGGTGCGGACATCGCCGAGGGCGACGACGAGGAGCAGGAGTTCAAGGGGCTCGACCCCGACAGGCCCACGCTGCGTCCCAAGCTGTACTGGTTCAACGCCGGTCTCACCGTGGCCCTGCTGGCCGCGATGATCCTGGAACTCATGCCGATCCCGGTCCTCTTCCTGATCGGCGCGGCCCTGGCCCTCACGGTCAACTTCCCGCGCATGCCCGACCAGCGGGCCAGGATCGCGGCCCACGCCGACAACGTGCTCAACGTCTCCGGCATGGTCTTCGCCGCCGCCGTCTTCACCGGCGTGCTCACCGGCACCGGTATGGTCGAGCACATGGCGGACTGGCTCGTCGGGGCGATCCCCGACGCCATGGGCCCGCACATGGCCGTCGTCACCGGCCTGCTGAGCCTGCCCCTGACCTACTTCATGTCCAACGACGGCTTCTACTTCGGCGTGCTGCCCGTGCTCGCCGAGGCCGGCGCCGCCCACGGCGTCTCCCACCTGGAGATCGCCCGCGCCTCCATCGCCGGACAGCCGCTGCACATGTCGTCCCCGCTCGTGCCCGCCGTCTACGTGCTGGTGGGCATGGCCAAGGTCGAGTTCGGCGACCACACCCGGTTCACCGTCAAGTGGGCCGTGCTCACCTCGCTGGTGGTCCTCTGCGCCGGCGTCCTCTTCGGCATCATCTGATGCCTGCGGAACCACGGCCCGGCAGGGGCTGGCTGCTGCGCCTCGTCATCGCCTTCGCCTTCGCGCAGGGGGCGGTGTCGATGGCGCGGCCCGCCGTCTCCTACCGGGCCCTCTCGCTGGGCGCCGACGAGCGCGCGATCGGCGTCATCGCCGGCGTGTACGCGCTCCTGCCGCTCTTCGCCGCCGTACCGCTGGGCCGGCGGACCGACCACGGCCGCTGCGCACCGCTCCTTCCGGCCGGGGTCCTCCTGATCGGCGGCGGCTGCGCGCTCAGCGGCACCTCGGGCTCCCTCGCGGCCCTGGCCGCCTGGAGCGGGGTCATGGGGCTCGGCCACCTGTGCTTCGTCATCGGCGCCCAGTCGCTCGTCGCCCGGCAGTCCGTCCCGGCGGAACAGGACCGCAACTTCGGCCACTTCACCATCGGCGCCTCCCTGGGCCAGCTCGTCGGACCGATCGCCGCGGGCTACCTCATCTCCGAGAGGGACGGCGCGATGGCCCGTACGAGCGCCCTCGCGCTGCTCGTCTCGGCCGCCGTCGCCGCCGTCTCCCTCACCTCGCTGTGGCGCATCGAGCACCGCGGGGCCGCCGGGTCGTCCCGGTGCGCGGCCCCGAAGGTGCCCGTCGGCAGCATCCTGCGCACCCGCGGGGTCCCGGCCGGCATCTTCATCAGCCTCGCCGTGCTCAGCGCCACCGACATCCTCACCGCCTATCTGCCGGTCGTCGGCGAGCACCGCGGGATCGCACCCGCCACCGTGGGCCTGCTGCTCAGCCTCCGGGCCGCCGCCACCATCGCCTGCCGGCTCGTGATGACTCCCGTGCTGCGCCTGGTCGGCAGGACCGCCCTGCTCTCCGCCACCTGCCTGCTGGGCGGCCTCCTCTGCGCGGCCGTCGCCCTGCCCGTGCCGGTATGGGGGCTGGCCGTGGTGCTCGCCGTGCTGGGCTTCTGCCTGGGGTTCGGCCAGCCCCCATACC
>Ga0247818_10001901_pt1 | contig 13405 bp, 12 predicted proteins | sample 13C_Glucose_Day1_FD_192424 | JGI IMG/M metagenome (GOLD analysis project Ga0247818, IMG submission 192424) | Soil microbial communities from agricultural site in Penn Yan, New York, United States - 13C_Glucose_Day1 | ecosystem: Environmental > Terrestrial > Soil > Agricultural land | place...
ACCCTGAAATCTGGGTTGCCTTCTTTACCCTGACCGCCCTGGAAATCGTCCTGGGTATCGATAACATCATCATGATTTCGATCCTGGTCAGCCGCATGCCCAAGCACATGCAGCAGCGTACCCGGATTTTCGGCCTGGCCCTGGCCATGATCACGCGGATTCTGTTGTTGCTGTCGATCACCTGGGTCATGCGCCTCACCGCCGACCTGTTCGAAGTGTTCGGCCAGGGTATCTCCGGGCGCGACCTGATCCTGTTCTTCGGTGGTCTGTTCCTGCTGTGGAAGAGCTCCCAGGAGATGTACCACGCGCTGGAAGGCGAAGATGAAAGCGGCGACGAGCCTTCGGGCAAGGGCGGCAACTTCCTCTACACCATCATCCAGATCGCGATCATCGACATCGTGTTCTCGCTGGACTCGGTGATCACCGCGGTGGGCATGGTTTCCCACGTACCGGTCATGGTTGCAGCGATCATCGTTGCGGTGCTGGTGATGATGGTCGCCTCGCGCACCATCAGCGAGTTCATCGACAAGCACCCTTCGCTGAAAATGCTGGCGCTGTCGTTCCTGTTGCTGGTCGGTACCGTGTTGATTGCCGAGTCTCTGGATGTGCACCTGCCAAAAGGCTACGTTTACTTCGCCATGGCGTTCTCGCTGGCGGTGGAGACGATCAACATCAAGCTGCGCACCGCGATGGCGAAAAAGCGCAAACAGACGGACCCAGTGAAACTGCGCAAGGATATTCCGGGCCAGTAACCGAGGGACTTGTAGGAGCAGCCGGTCGACGCTCGATTGCTCGCGAAGGCCTCAAGGGCGACGCGTTCATTCAGACGATACGCGTAATCGTTGACGTCCATCGCGAGCAAGCTCGCTCCTACATGAACAGGGGGCCTTCGGGCCCCTTTTTCTTGTCCGCATCAAAATGTTTTCATGACAGTTTTGTTTCAATCACTTCTTTAGCTATGCGATGCTGGCGCCCAGACCGTTAGCCAACTACAGCTTAAATACAGAACGTAGAAAAAAGCGCGGCACCGTCAACTTTGCCCCATTGGGGCGCTACCACCACAGGGGGCCTGCATGCTCACCCTGCTCAATTTGTTATCCGCCGTGGCCTTGTTGATCTGGGGCACGCACATCGTCCGAACCGGCATCCTGCGGGTCTACGGCTCCAACTTGCGCCACGTCATCGGCCAGAACATGTCCAGGCGCTCGCTGGCATTCATCTCGGGAATCGTGGTGACGGCCATGGTCCAGAGCAGCAACGCCACCGCCATGCTCGTCACCTCTTTTGTCGGTCAGGGCCTGATGGCACTGACCCCTGCCCTGGCGACCATGCTCGGGGCCGACGTGGGTACCGCGCTGATGGCGCGCGTGTTGACCCTGGATTTGTCGTGGCTGTCGCCGCTGCTGATTTTCCTCGGGGTGATTTTCTTCCTGTCCCGCAAACAGACCCGACTGGGGCAAATGGGCCGCGTCAGTATCGGTCTGGGGCTGATCATCCTGGCGCTGCAACTGATCGTCGAATCCGCGGCGCCGATCACCCAGGCCCAGGGGGTGAAAGTGATCTTCGCCTCGCTGACCGGCGACATCCTGCTCGATGCCCTGGTCGGCGCGCTGTTTGCCATGATTTCCTATTCCAGCCTGGCCGCCGTCCTGCTGACGGCGACCCTGGCCGGTGCCGGGGTGATCAGTCTGCCCGTGGCCATCGGCCTGGTGATCGGCGCCAATATCGGCAGCGGCATCCTCGCCTTCCTCAGCACCAGCATGCAGAACGCGGCTGGACGCCAGGTGGCGCTGGGCAGCCTGCTGTACAAGCTGATCGGCCTGCTGCTGATCATTCCGGTACTCGATCCCTTGGCGCACTGGATGGATGGCCTGGACTTCAGCCCCCAGGAAATGGTCATCGGCTTCCACCTGCTCTACAACACTGCCCGCTGCCTGATCCTGCTGCCCAGTGTCGGGCCGATGGCCAGGTTCTGTGCATGGGTGCTGCCGGAGCGTCCGCAAATCAACGGTACCGCCAAACCACGACATCTTGACCCGACCGCGTTGGTCACCCCTAGCCTGGCGCTGGCCAACGCCGCCCGGGAAACCCTGCGCATCGGCGATCTGATCGACAACATGCTTGAAGCCATGCTCGACGTGCTGCGCGGCAAGCAAACCGCCGTCACCCAGGAAATGCGTCGCCTGACCGATGATGTGGAGGCGCTCTACGGCGCCATCAAGCTCTATCTGGCGCAAATGCCCCGGGAGGACCTCAGCGACCAGGACAGTCGGCGCTGGGCGGAAATCATCGAGCTGGCGATCAATCTCAAACTCGCCAGCGACCTGATCGAGCGCATGTTGCGCAAGGTCCAGCAGCAGAAAACCTCGCAGCGGCGGTCTTTTTCCGAGGTCGGGCTGGAAGAATTGGCCGGGCTGCACAGCCAGTTGATTTCCAACTTGCGACTCGGGTTGTCGGTGTTCCTCAGTGCCGATAAGGAAAGTGCCCGCCAGTTGCTGCGTGAGAAACGTCGCTTTCGCGCCCAGGAGCGCCGTCTGGCCCATGCTCACGTCAGTCGATTGCAACGCAAGGTCGTGCAGAGTATCGAGACCAGTTCGCTGCATCTGGAGTTGATTGCGGACATGAAGCGGCTGAACTCGCTGTTCTGCAGCAGTGCTTATGTGGTGCTGGAGACCTCGGACACCGGCGCGCTGGCTGTCGATGATTTGGCAGACATCACGCATTCGCCTTGAACGTCTGGCACAGTGGTCAGTCAGTAAGATGTATTCCGCCTTCAGACCGCCATCGCGGGCAAGCCCGCTCCCACAAGGGTCGGCTGTGTTGCACAAAATGAGTGAACACCCCTGAACCATTGTGGGAGCGGGCTTGCCCGCGATGGCGGCCTGAAGGACGACACGGATCTCCGATTGATTGCCTGGAAGCCTGCTATGCGTTGCCTGTTGTTCGCCTGCCTGTTGCTTGGTTCATTCCCTTCATTCGCCCTGGATCGCTTCCAGGTTGAAGGCTATACCCTGCCCAACGGCCTGCAATTGCTGCTCAAGCCCGGCACCGAGCGCGGGCATGTAGCGATTCGTCTGGTGGTCGGCGTCGGTATCGATGATTTCAGTTGTGCAGACAAGGGGCTGCCGCACCTGCTCGAGCACTTGCTGTTCAGCGGCATCGACGCCACTGGCGAAGGTGGCCTGGAGGAACGCATGCAGGCCCTGGGCGGCGAGTGGAACGCGTTCACCAGCAATGCCGACACGACATTCGTCATCGAGGCCCCGGCGAAAAACCAGCGCAAGGTCCTCGATCTGCTGTTGGCGCTGCTGACCCAGACCCGAATCGACGACAACTCGATCAATGCCGCCAAACAAGTGGTCGAGCGCGAAGAAGGTGGCCACTACACTCACCTGCAACGCTGGCTGGATCGACAGGACCTGGGCCATACGGCGAGTAATCAGCTGGCCGTGGAACTGGGCCTCAAATGCCCTGAGCGGCCAGAAGTCGATTACCTGACCCGTGAACAACTGGAGACGGTGCGCAAGGCTTGGTACGCACCCAACAACATGACCCTGATCGTGGTCGGCGACCTCGACCGCTTGCTGCCGGCTTATCTGGAGCGGACCTATGGCGCGCTTGAGCCGGTCGAGCCTAGCGATCACCCGCCCCTGCCGGACATCAAGACCAGCGCCGCCCACGAGCGCACGCTGAATCATGGTTTCGTCGGCGGTGCCGCCAAGTTGCACTGGCTCGTGCCGGAGCCAGTGCAGGAAAATCAACACGACCAGACCTTCGACCTGCTCAAGGACTATCTGGACTGGGCGCTCTATCGCCAATTGCGCCTGACCCATGGTTTGTCCTACGGCCCCTCCGCCGAACGCGAGGTGTTTGGCGGCGTGGGCTTCATGAGCCTGAACGCGGACCTCGACCGCGATGACGTGCCTAAAGCCAAACAGGTGCTGGATGAGTTGAAAGCCCGCTTGCTCAAGGACGGACTGGATGCCGATACCTTCAACCGTCTCAAGCAGGCCGCCATCTCCCGTCAGGCCTGGGCAGTGCAAGGCAACAGCGCACTGGCCGATTATTACTGGAGTGCCCTTGCGAGCTATGAGGACGGCCGTTTCGCTGACCCGGCCAAGGAACTGCGAGGGGTGACGCTGGCAGAGGTGAACAAGGCCATGCGCGAATTGCTGCTGCAACCGGGCTATCTGCGGATCGAAAAACCGTTGATGAGCGATGACCAGTTCATGTGGTCGATTGCCGGGGTGATGGGGTTGATCGTCCTGGGATTGCTGGGCTGGCGAATCCATCGCAGACGCTAATCGTTCCCCCTCGCCACACCGCCTACCGGGCGGTACTCTGTCGAGGATTTTCCCACGACTAATGCGAACCGCCGAATGCCTACCCTGACCCTTTTCGTACAGCGCATCCTGGCATTGATGAAGCGCTACCCGGGTGTCATTGCGCTCGGCGGTTTCATTTCGGGGGTCGGCAGCTTCATGCTGGTGGATCGTCAGCAAGGCCTGGCGACGTGGATCACCATCATCATGCTGATCAGCTGGATCTGGCTGATGCTGGAAAACAGCCTGACCAAGCTGTTCGCCAGGATATTCAACCGCGAAATCCCCCGGCCTCTGCTGCGTTACGCCACGCAGATGATCCACCAGGAAAGCCTGTTTTTCGTCCTGCCCTTCTTTTTCATCACCACTACCTGGAACAGCGGCCAGTTATTCTTTACCGGGATGCTGTGCATTGCCGCACTGATTTCCATCATCGACCCGCTCTACTACAAGTGGCTGGCACCACGACGCTGGGCGTTCCTGGCGCTGCATACCCTGACGCTGTTCGCGGCACTGCTGACCGCCCTGCCCGTCATCCTGCACCTGACCACCTCCCAAAGTTTCAAACTGGCCCTGGGCACTGCGGTCGTGCTGTCGTTCCCGAGCCTGGCGTCGATCTTCCCGATCAGAACCGTGCGCAACGCGTTGGCCATCCTGAGTATCACCGTGGGTATCGGTGGCGTGGGTTGGGTACTGCGCTCGTGGGTTCCGCCGGCAACGCTGTGGATGACCGATGTGGCCATCAGCACGCAAATGCAGGACCGCACCCCCGGCGCCAGCCTCGATGAAGTCAGCGCCGAGCAGATTCGCGGCGGCGGTCTGTACGCCTACACCGCGATCAATGCCCCCCGCGGTCTGGACGAGCGGATTTATCACGTCTGGCAGTTCAACGGCAAAGAGGTCGACCGCATCGCCCTGGATATTCACGGCGGGCGCAAGGAAGGCTACCGGGCCTGGACCCACAAACAGAATTTCCCCGGCAACCCTGCGGGCAAGTGGCAGGTTCGGGTGTTGACCGAAGACGGCCAGTTGATCGGGGTGTTGCGTTTCGAGATCACGGACAGCACACCGGTCAAAGAAAAGTAAGGCCGTTCATGCTATTAACGTAGGTCTGCGTAACAGCCGAACAAGCATGGAGCTTATGACCAGCAGCACAATGGCCGGCAATGCCCGACTGGACACCTCTGACACCCCTGCTCAATTGCAGATTACGGGTGACTGGACGCTCGCCCATTACGCCGATCTCAAGCGCCAGAGCGAACAGCTGCACGGCCGCTACGACGACAGCACCCACATTGACCTTAACGGCCTCGGCGCGCTCGATACCGCCGGTGCATCGTTACTGGTGGAGCTGCTTGGGTCCGAGCGTCTTGGCAAGTCTGCCGAGCATCCCGATTGCACCCTGTCCTCGGCCGACCGCGCCCTGTTGCAAACCGTCTATTGCTCGCTGACCGACTTCTGCGTTCCGGTCAAGGAGCCGCAAACCAGCGTCGGCATTCAACTGCTGACCCGCATCGGCCGCGCAGTGGCAACGGTCTGGCAGGACACCCTGCAACTGCTGGGCTTCGTCGGCCTGATCCTTGAAACCATGGCCCGCGGCCTGTTTCGCCCCAAGCGCTGGCGCCTGACGCCGATGGTGGCGCACATCGAACAGACCGGCCTTGATGCTGCGCCCATCGTCGCCCTGTTGACCTTTCTGGTGGGTGCCGTGGTGGCATTTCTCGGGGCGACGGTGCTGGCGAGTTTCGGCGCGAGTATTTTTACCGTGGACCTGGTGGCGTTCTCTTTCCTGCGCGAATTCGGTGTGTTGCTGACCGCGATCCTGATGGCCGGGCGCACCGCCAGTGCCTTCACGGCGCAAATCGGCTCGATGAAGGCCAACGAAGAAATCGACGCCATCCGGACCCTGGGTCTGGACCCGATGGAACTGCTGGTGGTGCCGCGCGTCCTGGCGCTGCTGGTGGCGCTGCCGATGTTGACGTTCCTGGCGATGCTTTCGGGGATTATCGGTGGCGGCGTGGTCTGCGCGGTGTCGCTGGATATTTCACCGGCGATGTTCCTGTCGCTGTTGCAAACCGATATCGGCGTTCAGCATTTTCTGGTGGGGATCGTCAAAGCGCCGATCTTCGCGTTTCTCATCGCCGCGATTGGTTGCCTTGAGGGCTTCAAGGTCAGCGGCAGCGCCGAATCTGTTGGCGCCCACACCACGTCGAGTGTGGTCCAGTCGATTTTCGTGGTCATCGTGCTCGACGCCGTGGCCGCACTGTTTTTCATGGAGATGGGCTGGTGAGTCGAATACCCCGAGCGCCCACCGAGGCAGTGATCGAAGTCCGTGGGCTGTGCAATCGTTTTGGCAGCCAGAGTGTGCACGAGGGCCTGGACCTGGACTTGTACAAGGGCGAGATCCTCGCCGTGGTGGGCGGCTCCGGTAGCGGTAAATCGGTGCTGCTGCGCAGTATTGTCGGTTTGCGTCAGCCCAGTGAAGGCGAGGTAAAAGTCTTCGGCAAGAACCTGCCGACGCTGGCCGAACATGAGCGCTCGCTGGTCGAACGGCGCTTTGGCGTGCTGTTTCAGAAAGGCGCCCTGTTCTCTTCGCTGACCGTGACCGAGAACGTGGCCTTGCCCCTGATCGAGCATGCTGGACTGAGCCGCGACGACGCCGAGCATCTGGCGGCGGTGAAGCTTGCCCTGTCAGGGCTGCCGCTGTCGGCGGCGGACAAATACCCTGCTTCGCTGTCCGGCGGCATGATCAAGCGTGCGGCGCTGGCCCGGGCGTTGGCGCTGGACCCGGACATCCTGTTTCTCGACGAACCCACCGCCGGCCTCGATCCGATCGGTGCGGCGGCGTTCGATCAATTGATCCTGACCCTGCGCGATGCCCTGGGGTTGAGCGTGTTTCTGGTGACCCACGACCTCGACACCCTCTACACCATCACCGACCGGGTCGCCGTGCTGGCGCAGAAGAAAGTGCTGGTGGCCGATGCCATCGATGTCGTTTCGGAAACAGACGATGCGTGGATTCACGAATACTTCCATGGCCCTCGCGGCCGCGCGGCGCTGACCGCCGCTAACCAGCTAAACGAGGCCTGACATGGAAACCCGAGCCCATCATGTATTGATCGGCCTGTTCACCGTGATTGTGGTGGCAGGCGCCCTGCTCTTCGGGCTGTGGCTGGCCAAGTCCAGCGTCGACACCGAGTTCAAGGACTACGAAATCGTCTTCAACGAGGCGGTCAGCGGCTTGTCCAAGGGCAGCGCCGTGCAGTACAGCGGGATCAAGGTCGGCGACGTGGTGACGTTGCGCCTGGACCCGAAAGACCCGCGCCGGGTGCTGGCGCGCATCCGCCTGGGCGGTGATACGCCGATCAAGGAAGACACCGAGGCCAAACTGGCGCTGACCGGGATTACCGGGACCTCGATCATCCAACTCAGCGGTGGCACGCCACAGAGCCCGACGCTCAGGGGCAAGGCCGGTGATTTACCGACGATCGTTGCATCGCCCTCGCCTATCGCCCAACTGCTCAACGACAGCACCGACCTGATGGCCGGCGTGAACGTGCTGATGCACAACGCCAATCAGATGTTTTCTTCGGAGAATGTCGAGCGCATCAGCAAGACCCTTGAGCATCTGGAGCAAACCACCGGCACCCTCGCCGATCAGCGCGGCGACATCCGCCAGGCCATGCAACAACTGGGAGCCATCGGCAAGCAGGCCACGGCCACGCTGGAGCAGACCGCCGCGTTGATGCGCAATGCCAACGGCTTGATCAGCGATCAGGGCAAACAGATGTTCGGCAGTGCCGAACAGGCCATGAAATCGCTGGAACAGAGCAGCGCCACGATCAACAAGCTGCTCACCAACAATCAGGATTCGCTGAACAGCGGGATGCAGGGCCTCAATGGCCTGGCGCCGGCTGTGCGTGAATTGCGCGATACCCTGACGTCGTTGCGGGCCATTTCCCAGCGCCTGGAAGCCAACCCCAGCGGTTATTTGCTGGGCAACGACAAGAACAAGGAATTCACGCCATGAAAGTGAGTCACCTCGCTATCCTCGCCGCTTTAGCGTTGACCGCTTCCTGCTCGATCCTGCCCCAGTCAGAGCCGTCCGATGTCTATCGGCTACCGACGTCCCAGAGCAGCGCCTCAGGCAATCCAGCCATGCCGCAACCCTGGTCGCTTCGCCTGACCAAGCCGCAGGCCAGCCAGGCGTTGAACAGCCCGAACATCGCGGTGATCCCGCAGGGTGACTTGATCAGCAGCTACAAGGCTTCACGCTGGAGCGACCCGGCGCCGGTGCTGCTGCGCAATCGTCTGCTCGATGGTTTCCAGCGTGACGGTCGGGTGTCGCTGCTGAGCACCGATGACAGTAATTTCCAGGCGGACCTGGAGCTGGGCGGCAATCTGCAGGCGTTCCAGACGGAATACCAGGACCGCACGGCGAGCGTGGTCGTGCGGCTGGATGCGTTGCTGGTGCGCGGTCATGACCAGCGGATCCTCGCCAGCCGGCGCTTTGAAGTGCGTCAGCCGTTGAGCGATGTGAAGGTGCCGGCGGTAGTGACCGGGTTTGGCCAGGCGAGTGATCAACTGACGGCACAGGTGGTGGCCTGGGCGGTTGAGCAAGGGCAGAAAGCGGCGCTGCCGCCGAAACCTTGAGTCCAGCGCTGACCCCTGTAGGAGCGAGCTTGCTCCGGGCGGCGTTCCGACGAAGAACCTGAGAGCGCTGCGGGGTATCAGTTTTCCAGTGTCATCGTTGACGACCATCGCGAGCAAGCTCGCTCCTACAGAGGGGGTCGGTTAGCCGAAGAACCAGTAACAGACCCCGATGGCGCCAAGAACGCCGGCCAGTTCCGCCAGCAACGCACACCCCACCGCATGGCGCGCGCGCTGAATGCCCACGGCACCGAAGTACACCGCCAGCACATAGAACGTCGTTTCAGTACTGCCCTGCACCGTCGCCGCCACCAATGCCGGGAAGCTGTCTACCCCGGACGTCTGCATGGTTTCGATCAGCATCGCCCGGGCCGCACTGCCTGAAAACGGTTTGACCATGGCGGTCGGCAAGGCATCGACGAAGCGGGTGTCCCAACCGGCCCATTCCACCAGATGCCGAATCCCGTCCAGGCCAAAATCCAGCGCCCCGGACGCTCGCAGCACCCCGACAGCACAGAGCATCGCCACCAGGTACGGCAGCAGATTCTTCGCCACATCGAAGCCTTCTTTGGCGCCTTCGACGAACGCCTCGTAGACCTTCACCTTGCGTAATGCGCCGATCACCAGAAAGAGCATGATCAGACCGAACAGCGTCAGGTTGCCGAGGATCGATGACAGGCCGGCCAGAGCGGTCGCCGAGAGCGTCGCCAGTAGCGCCATGAAGCCACCCAGTATCAGGGCGCCGGGAATCATGTACGCGAGCACCACCGGGTCCCACAGGCGCAGGCGTTGCATGACCGCCACTGACAACAGCCCTACCAGCGTCGAGCAACTGGTCGCCAACAGGATCGGCAGGAACACCAGCGTCGGATCAGGCGCACCTTGCTGGGCGCGGTACATGAAGATCGTCACCGGCAACAGGGTCAGGGAAGAGGCGTTAAGCACCAGGAACAGGATCTGGGCATTGCTGGCGATGGTGGCGCTGGGATTGAGCTCTTGCAGCGCCTTCATGGCCTTGAGGCCGATTGGCGTCGCGGCGTTATCCAGGCCCAGGCCATTGGCGGCGAAGTTGAGCGTGATCAGGCCGATGGCGGGGTGACCGGCCGGCACTTCCGGCATCAGGCGCAGGAACAACGGACCCAGTGCCTTGGCCAGCCACTCGACGATCCCGGCTTTCTCGGCGATCCGCAGAAAGCCCAGCCAGAGGGTGAGGGTGCCGAACAGCAGGACCATGACCTCGACCGACAGTTTGGCCATGGCGAAAATGCTTTCCACCATCGCCGCGAAGATACCGGCGTTGCCACCGATCAACCACTGCGCCAGCGCCGATACGGCTGCCACGATGAAGAAGCCGAGCCACAGGCCATTGAGCATCAGTCAAATCCCCCAAAGAATGCGGCGAATGATACTGGGGTAGCCAGAAACGACAAACCCCGGATTTCTCCGGGGTTTGTTTTGAGTCTGCGCGGTCAACTCCGTACTGTAGGAGCGAGCGGTGCGGCGATCCGACTTGCCCGCGAATGGGACGCCGCGGTGTATCAGGTACACCGCGTTATCGTTCTTCGCGGGCAAGCCACGCTCCTACAGGAGCAGATTGATCAGTTGCTGGAGGTTTCACCCGCTGGCAACTTCTCTTTGCTGCGCCAGTGCGGCAGGGAGTTCCAGTAGCGCTGGCCCTTGGCGTCGTCGTACATGCCTTCCCAACGGGAGATGACCAATACGGCCAACGCGTTGCCGATCACGTTCAGGGCGGTGCGGGCCATGTCCATGATGCGGTCGACACCGGCGATGAACGCCAGGCCTTCCAATGGAATACCCACGCTGCCCAGCGTTGCCAGCAGCACCACGAAGGACACACCCGGTACGCCGGCGATGCCTTTGGAGGTGACCATCAACGTCAATACCAGCAGCAATTGCTGGCTGATGGACAGGTCGATGCCGTACAGCTGGGCGATGAAAATCGCCGCAATGCTCTGGTACAGCGTCGAACCGTCGAGGTTGAACGAATAACCGGTCGGCACCACGAAGCTGCAGATGGCTTTCGGTGCACCGTAGGCTTCCATCTTCTCGATGACACGTGGCAGCACGGTTTCGGAACTGGCGGTGGAGTAGGCCAGCACCAGCTCATCCTTGAAGATGCGCATCAGCTTGATCACCGAGAAACCGAACAGGCGAGCAATCAGGCCCAGCACCATGAAGGCGAAGAAGGCGATGGCGAAGTAAACCAGGAGCACCAGTTTGGCCAGCGGCAGCAGGGAGGCGAAGCCGAAGTTGGCCACGGTCACCGCGATCAGTGCGAAAACGCCGATAGGGGCGTAGTTCATGATCATGTGGGTGACTTTGAACATGCTTTCCGACACGCCCTGGAACAACTTCACCAGCGGGTCGCGCAAATCGGGTTTCAGGCTCGACAAGCCGAGGCCGAACAACACCGAGAAGAAGATGATCGGCAGCATCTCGCCACGGGCGATTGCCGCGAAGATGTTCGACGGGATCAGGTTGAGAATGGTTTCGATGAACGCGTGTTCATGCTGTACCTCGGCGGCCGTGGCCTGGTACTTGGAAATATCGACGGTACCCAGCGTGCTCATGTCGATGCCGGTACCCGGGTGGAACAGGTTGGCCAGGACCAGGCCGACGACGATGGCAATCGTGGTCACGATTTCGAAGTAGATGATGGTCTTCAGGCCGATGCTGCCGAGCTTCTTCGCATCGCCTACACCCGCGATACCGACGATCAACGAGGAAATGACGATCGGGATCACGATCATCTTGATCAGACGGATAAAGATATCGCCTGCCGGTTGCAGAACATTACTGATCCACCAGGCCTTTTCGGAACCGAAATGGTTGAGCAGCGCACCGATTGCAATCCCCAATACCAGACCGATGAGGATCTGCCAGGCGAGGCTAAGCTTTGCCTTCTTCATATCTTTACCCTTACTTGCGTTTGACTCAGGCCGATGCAGGAACTGGAACGCTTGTGGCGAAAAAGTCCTGTGCAGCTGCCCCCGTATAAGGTGCCCCGGAGCGCTTGTTAGTGCTCTCTGGCAGGCGAAAAAAGGCGCAACTATTCCGATGCAAGGGAGCGGCGTCTAATGCCGTAAACGCCTACCCTATGCCGAATCGGCATGAGTTTTTTTCCCTGAAACTCTCGTCCCAACCGGTTCGAATGCGACATTTCGGCAGGCAAAAGTGCCGTGAACCGGCCATTTCAGGGAAGCTTGAGTGTTTTTTAATCAGCGAAGCGAGGGGGTTTTTCTGAAAAATTGCGACAATTCGCGGAGAAAAATCACGGTGCAAGGCCGGTAATATTTCTCGATGTACGGTCGTGCGGGGACGCGCGGGAAAGTATTTTCAGGGATTCTGGCGTGGATTTTCAGGTAAGCGAGTGAAACCGAATGGATTGCTCTGATTCAAGGCTTTGCATGCAAAAGCTCTTCGCAAGTCCGTCGAGCATCTTGATCGGCGAACTTGCGTCGCAGCTTTTTGCCTGACCCGGCCCTTGCGCAGGCACCCCATGTACCCGTAGGTCACTCCGCCCCTGTAACAGGCAGAACATCCCGACCCCTTGGTCATGCGTCTACCGTTCTCGGGTAGCGCATTTGGAAAGAAGCAGTCGGCTTCTTTCATATTTGAAAATCAGTACCAGTTTGGATCTTTCCTCAGCTGTTCCATCAGCAATTCCTGCATACCCTGGTCTGGTTTTCCCAGAAAGCGATAGTTGGCATGGCGCGTCGGCGACTTGTCAGTCGGCAATCCCGCAGGCACTTCAACCAGCATAGCGTAGGCATGATTTTTGTCGAAGCTGACAGCGACTATTAATCGATTATTCAGGCATGTAGCCTTCGATTCGCACAGCGGCCCCACCAGATACTGGTCACCGTCTTCTTCAACGGCATTCATTTGTTCGGCATCACCGGTCAGGTTCATCACCCAATCCGGCAGGCGTTCTTCTTTCTTCACAACGCCTTGCCAGGTTTCAAGGTATTGCGGGTCTGTGCTGAACAGCTCGTTGACCCGCGCCTGGCCATCATTGGCGGCCATGACCATGGCACTACCGCCCAGAAGCAGGGCGGCTGCCAGTGACTTGAAGGAAACGCTCATTTTCAGCCTCGACCGCGACGGCCAAAGAAGAACGAAACAACGAACATCACCAAGAACACGACAAAGAGAATCTTGGCGATACCCGTGGCGGTGCCCGCGATACCACCGAAGCCCAGTACTGCAGCGATGATGGCAATGATCAAGAATGTGATTGCCCAGCTCAACATGGTGATTCTCCTTACGCTTCTATTTTAGAGGTGATGCTTGTGGTGCTTTCCCGACGCAGAGCGCGCCAAGATCATGAACTCAGAACACCCAACGTTCCTGCCGGGGCATCTCGTCCCCAGGTTGTGCCTGGTCGACGTCCATCATTCGCATTGGCGCGA
>Ga0247818_10001903_pt1 | contig 13400 bp, 9 predicted proteins | sample 13C_Glucose_Day1_FD_192424 | JGI IMG/M metagenome (GOLD analysis project Ga0247818, IMG submission 192424) | Soil microbial communities from agricultural site in Penn Yan, New York, United States - 13C_Glucose_Day1 | ecosystem: Environmental > Terrestrial > Soil > Agricultural land | place: USA...
GCCTGGATCAACGGCTGGCGAGAAGGACGCGGCGACAACTGGGACGGTATGACCGGCACTGCGGGGATCCACAGACTCAACGAACTTCACGCCGTCGGCTGACACAGGGCACTTATTGCAACACGACAATCTGAATTTGTAGCGACTTACCATGCACGTCCTTCCCGGACGGCGGGCTGCGGCCCAGGGGCTCCTTCGAGGAGCCCTTTTTTATGCCTGACACACTATTTATTTGTGCAGGAACACAAAACCTGTGGGAGCGAGCCTGCTCGCGAAAGCGACGTGTCATTTAGTGAAGTGTTAGCTGAACGGACGCCTTCGCGAGCAGGCTCGCTCCCACAAGGGGATCAGCGCAGGGCAGCGATCGCGTCTACCGATTCACGAATCAGCGCCGGGCCCTTATAGATGAAGCCCGAGTAAATCTGCACCAGACTCGCACCCGCCGTGATCTTCTCGGCCGCATGCTTGCCCTCGGTGATGCCACCGGCCGCGATGATCGGCAACCGACCACCCAGCTCACCCGCCAACACCTTCACGGTATGCGTGCTCTTGTCACGAACCGGGGCGCCGGACAGACCGCCCGCCTCGTCACCGTGCTCCATTCCCTCGACGCCGACGCGACTCAGGGTGGTGTTGGTGGCGATTACCGCGTCCATCCCGGTTTCGATCAGTGCCTGAGCCACCTGCACCGTTTCTTCGTCGGTCATGTCCGGAGCGATCTTGATCGCCAGCGGTACGTGCTTGCCGTGGCGCAGGGCCAGTTCGGCGCGGCGCGTGGCCAGATCCGCCAGCAACTGCTTGAGCGAATCACCGAACTGCAGGCTGCGCAGGCCCGGGGTGTTCGGCGAGCTGACGTTGACCGTGACATAGCTGGCGTGGGCATACACCTTGTCCAGGCAAATCAGGTAGTCATCAACGGCGCGCTCGACCGGAGTGTCGAAGTTCTTGCCGATGTTGATCCCCAGCACGCCCTTGTATTTGGCCGCCGCGACCCGCGCCAGCAGGTTATCCACACCGAGGTTGTTGAAGCCCATGCGGTTGATGATCGCCTCGGCCTCCGGCAGGCGGAAGATCCGTGGTTTCGGGTTGCCCGGCTGCGGACGCGGGGTCACGGTGCCGATTTCGACAAAACCGAAACCCAGTTGCGAGAAACCGTCGATGGCCGCGCCGTTCTTGTCCAGACCGGCCGCCAGACCCACCGGGTTCGGGAAGTCCAGGCCCATGACCGTCACCGGCACATTCGCCGGCTTCTTGCACAACATGCCGTTGAGGCCCAAACGTCCACCCGCGCCGATCAGATCCAGCGACAGGTCGTGGGAGGTTTCCGGGGAAAGTTTGAACAACAGCTGACGGGCCAGGGTGTACATGGGCGGCGATGACTCGGGCGGCGAAAAGAGGCGGCGATTATAGCCGGGCATCGCCCCCCGGCGCGAGGCGCACAGGCAAATCAGACTGACTGGCATATGCCTTGCACTTTCAGGGTTATCAGCCCACCGGCCAATGACGGCGTGAGGGCACGGACAATGGCGTCGTTCGCAGGTTTTGCCTGAGCAAAGCCTGGGACGGCGTTTTTTTTGAAGGTGGCTTTATATGAGTGATTCGTCCGTCGGGCCGCTGGCCTGGGTCCATGGCAGTGATGCCCCGGAAAAGAGTGTGATCAACCTTGGTTTCATGGCCCTGAGCGATTGCGCATCGGTGGTCGTGGCCGCCACGCAAGACTTTACCCAGCCCTACGGCCTGACGATCAACCTCAAGCGGCAGGCGTCCTGGGCGACGTTGCGCGACAAACTGGTCAGCGGTGAACTGGATGTCGCCCATAGCCTGTACGGGCTGATTTACGCGGTGCATCTGGGCATCGGCGGCGTAGCGCCGAGCGACATGGCGGTGCTGATGGGGCTGAACCAGAACGGCCAGAGCCTCAACCTCTCCCACGGTTTGCAGCAACTGGGCATGACCAGTCCTGAGGCGCTGGATCGGCACGCGCACCAAACCCGCGCAAAACTGACCTTCGCCCAGACCTTCCCCACCGGCACCCATGCGATGTGGCTTTATTATTGGCTGGCAAGTCAGGGCATTCATCCGTTGCAGGACGTCGACAGCGTGGTGGTACCGCCGCCGCAAATGGTTGCGCACCTGCAAGCCGGGCGTATCGATGGCTTCTGCGTCGGTGAGCCGTGGGCGGCCAGCGCCGTGCAACAGGATCTGGGATTCACCCTCGCCACCAGCCAGAGCATCTGGCCCGACCACCCGGAAAAGGTCCTCGGCTGCACCCGCGCGTTCGTCGAGCAATACCCCAACACCGCACGGGCGCTGGTGATGGCGATCCTCGAGGCCAGCCGTTTCATCGAGCAAAACCCGGAAAACCGCCGCAGCACCGCGCAGTTGCTGAGCGCCCCGGAATACCTCGATGCCCCGCTGTCCTGCATCGAGCCGCGTTTTCTCGGTGATTACGCCGATGGCCTCGGCAATCGCTGGCAGGATCCGCACGCCCTGCGCTTCCACGGCAACGGCGAGGTAAATCTGCCGTACCTGTCCGACGGCATGTGGTTCATGACCCAATTCCGCCGCTGGGGCCTGTTGCGCGAGGATCCCGACTACCTCGCCGTTGCGCGTCAGGTTCAGCAACTGGACATCTACCGCGAAGCGGCCACCGCCGTCGGTGTCGCGGCCTGGGGCAAGGAAATGCGCAGCAGCCAGTTGCTCGATGGCAAAGTCTGGGACGGCAGCGATCCCGCCGCTTACGCTCGCAGTTTCAAGCTGCACGCCATGAGCGACAGCGCTGCCCTTCTCGCCCGCCGCTGACAGGAGACCGCCAATATGCTGCGCATTCTGCTGATCAACGACACCGCGAAAAAAGTCGGCCGCTTGAAGGCCGCGCTGACCGAGGCCGGTTTCGAGGTCATCGATGAGTCCGGCCTGACCATCGACCTGCCGGCGCGCGTCGAAACGGTGCGCCCGGACGTGATTCTGATCGATACCGAGTCACCGAGCCGCGATGTCATGGAGCAAGTGGTGCTGGTCAGCCGCGACCAGCCCCGGCCGATCGTGATGTTCACCGACGAACATGACCCGGGGGTGATGCGTCAGGCGATCAAGTCCGGAGTCAGTGCCTACATCGTCGAAGGCATCCACGCTCAGCGCTTGCAGCCGATTCTCGATGTGGCGATGGCGCGCTTCGAAAGCGATCAGGCGTTGCGCGCGCAACTAGTGGCCCGCGACCAGCAACTGGCCGAGCGCAAACGCATCGAACTGGCCAAAGGGCTGCTGATGAAGATGAAGGACTGCAACGAAGAAGAGGCCTACACCCTGATGCGCCGCCAGGCCATGAGCCGCCAGCAGAAACTGATTCAGGTGGCGGAGCAGATCATTGCCATGAGTGAGCTGCTCGGCTGATTGAAGAGCAAAAGATCGCAGCCTTCGGCAGCTTCTACAGAGGCACTCAATTTCCTGTAGGAGCTGCCGAAGGCTGCGATCTTTTGATCCTTGGCACAAATCTGGCTAGGCATTCAGCACAGGTAACCAACGGCGGTTGCCCACCCACGACAAAGACGTCGCTCACCCGTTCGCCCCACCGGCGTATCAGGTAGCGGCGTTTTTGCGTTTTGGCCCCACAGCTCGGGGCCGGTGGTGCGGCCGTGGCGGCGCTCCACCTGCTGTGACTCCTTTCGAGACTCTTTTCAGCTGAGGTGCGCGATGAATTCAAGCTTCTGGAAATCCGGCCACACCCCGACCCTGTTCGCAGCCTTTCTGTATTTCGACCTGAGTTTCATGGTCTGGTACCTGCTCGGCCCGTTGGCGGTGCAGATCGCCGCCGACCTGCACCTGACTACGCAACAACGTGGTCTGGTGGTGGCGACGCCGATTCTGGCGGGTGCGGTGCTGCGCTTTGTCATGGGCATGCTGGCGGATCGTCTGTCGCCGAAAACCGCCGGCCTGATCGGTCAGGTGATCGTGATCTGCGCACTGTTCGGCGCGTGGAAACTCGGTATCCATAGTTATGAACAGGCGCTGATTCTGGGACTGTTCCTCGGCATGGCTGGTGCCTCGTTTGCCGTCGCGCTGCCACTGGCTTCGCAGTGGTATCCGCCGCAGCATCAGGGCAAGGCCATGGGCATCGCCGGCGCCGGTAACTCCGGCACCGTGTTTGCCGCACTGATTGCCCCGGTGCTGGCTGCGGCGTTCGGCTGGAGCAACGTCTTCGGTTTCGCCCTGATTCCCTTGATCCTGACGCTGGTGCTGTTCGCCTGGCTGGCAAAAAACGCACCTCAGCGGCCCAAGGCCAAAGCCATGGCCGACTACTTCAAGGCCCTCGGCGACCGCGACAGTTGGTGGTTCATGTTTTTCTACAGCGTCACCTTCGGCGGCTTCATTGGTCTGGCCAGCGCCCTGCCCGGCTATTTCAATGACCAATACGGCCTGAGCCCGGTGACCGCCGGTTACTACACCGCTGCCTGTGTGTTTGGTGGCAGCCTGATGCGTCCACTGGGCGGCGCGTTGGCGGATCGCTTTGGTGGCATCCGCACCTTGTTGGCGATGTACACCGTAGCGGCAATCTGCATCGCCGTCGTCGGTTTCAACCTGCCCAGTTCCTACGCCGCACTGGCGTTGTTCGTCTGCACCATGCTCGGTCTCGGTGCCGGCAACGGCGCGGTGTTCCAATTGGTGCCGCAACGTTTCCGCCTGGAGATCGGGGTGATGACCGGGCTGATCGGCATGGCCGGGGGCATTGGCGGTTTTGCCCTGGCGGCCGGCATGGGCGCGATCAAGCAAAGCACCGGCAGCTATCAACTGGCGCTGTGGTTGTTCGCCAGCCTCGGCGTGTTGGCGTGGTTCGGTCTGCATGGGGTCAAGCGCCGCTGGAGAACCACCTGGGGTTCGGCGGCGGTTACCGCTGCGCGAGTCTGAGGCGTCGATGCCCCTGCAACTGAGCTTTGCCCAAGCCAGCGCCACCGGCCCGCGCGCGGAAAACCAGGACGCCCTGCGCCTGGTGACGCCCGCCCCGGCGCTGGCCGCGAGCAAAGGCTATCTGGTCGCCATCGCCGACGGCGTAAGCCAATGCGCCGACGGCGGCGTGGCTGCACGCTCGACCCTGCAAGCACTGGCGCTGGACTACTACGCCACGCCGCAAACCTGGAGCGTGGCCCAGGCGCTGGATCGCCTGCTGCTCGCACAAAATCGCTGGTTACAGGCCAATGGCGGCGGGCAACCGCTGCTGACCACGGTCAGCGCGCTGGTCCTGCGCGGTCGGCGTTTCACCCTGGCCCACGTCGGTGATTGCCGGGTCTATCGCTGGCAGGCCGACGGTTTGCAGCGGATCTCGCAGGATCATGTCTGGGAGCAGCCGGGCATGCAGCACGTGCTAAAACGCGCGCTGGGGCTGGATCAGCATCTGGTGCTGGATTTCCTCGACGGTGAATTACGCGAGGGCGAATGTTTCGTGCTGCTCAGCGATGGCGTGTGGTCGACCTTGGGCGATACCGCGATTGCGGCGATTCTGCGCGATCAAACGGATCTCGACAGCGCCGCACACACGCTGGTCAATGCCGCGCATCTGGCCGGCAGTCAGGACAATGCCAGTGCGCTGCTGGTGCGGGTCGATGCGCTCGGCGAAGCGAACATCGGCGATGCGCTGATTCACTTACAGCAATGGCCGCTGCCGCCAGCGCTGAAAACCGGGCAGATGTTCGACGGCTGGCAGGTGCAGGGCGTTGTCGCTCAGAGCCAGCAATCGCTGCTGTATCGAGTGATCGATGGCCAAGGTCGAGGCTGGTTGTTGAAAACATTGCCGGCGCGACTGGCCGATGATCCTCTGGCCGGGCAAGCCTTGCTGTCGGAAGAATGGTTTCTCAAGCGTGTCGCCGGTCGGCATTTTCCTGAAGTCCATGCCGGCACTCAGCGTCAGCATTTGTACTACGTGATGCGCGAATATTCCGGGATGACCCTGGCGCAACTGTTTCAACACCACCAGCCATTACCGCTGGCGCAATGGCAGGACATTGCCGAGCGTCTGCTGCGGGCGGTGGGCCTGCTGCATCGACGGCAAATTCTGCACCGCGACATCAAGCCAGAGAATCTGCATCTGGGTGACGATGGAGAGTTGCGGCTGCTGGATTTCGGTCTGGCGTACTGCCCCGGTCTGTCCGAAGACGCACCGTCAACACTGCCGGGAACGCCCAGCTTCATCGCCCCGGAAGCCTTTCGCGGCGAGCCACCGAGTGCGCAACAGGATTTGTACGCAGTGGGCGTGACCCTGTTTTTCCTGCTGACCGGGCACTTTCCCTATGGCGAAGTCGAAGCCTTTCAACGGCCGCGATTTGGCCTGCCGGTAAGTGCCGCTCGCTACCGCCCGGACGTGCCGGAATGGATTGCGCAAAGTCTGGAGCGTGGCGTGGCGGCGGATCCGCAACAGCGCTTTGAAACGGCTGAGGAATGGTTGCTGGTGCTTGAACAAGGTGAGCGGCGCAGTTTGAGTGTGCGACCCAGGCCTTTGCTGGAACGTGAGCCGTTGAAGGTCTGGCGAACGCTGGCGTTGTTGGCCTTGCTGGGGAATCTGGTGCTGCTGGTTGTGTTGTTTCATCACCCTTGAAAGATCGCAGCCTTCGGCAACTCCTACAGGGAATTGCGTACACCTGTAGGAGCTACCGAAGGCTGCGATCTTTTGATCCGGCGCTCCAAAAAAGCGCAACACGCCTCCAGAAAGTGCAGCGAGACATCTCCAATCAATCAAGTAACCCAGCAATTACGGCTCTCCAGCCAGTTGGCACAACCACTGCATTACTCGTTTCACCATACATAAAGCCCAGCCTTCAACGACGAAGGCCGGGCTTCCCGAGAGAACGGGACCAGGACAAAGGCGTCCTCGCTAGGCAACTAGCGGGACGCCTTTTTTTGTTTGCGCAACATTTGTCGAGCAAGGCCTGACTGCCCACAAGAGGCCAGCCACCGCTCCCCGGAGAACCTGATGAAAAAACTCAAACTGGTGATGATCGGCAATGGCATGGCCGGGGTTCGCACCCTGGAGGAACTGCTCAAGCTGAGCAACGAGCTGTACGACATCACGGTCTTCGGCGCCGAACCGCACACCAACTACAACCGCATCCTGCTGTCGCCGGTGCTGGCCGGTGAGCAGACTTTCGAAGAGATCGTCCTCAACGACCTCGACTGGTACCTGGAAAACCACATCAAGTTGCTGCTCAACCGCAAGGTGGTGCAGATCGACCGGGTCAAACGCCGGGTGATCGCCGAGGACGGCACCGAGGCTGAATATGATCGCCTGCTGATCGCCACCGGCTCGACACCGTTCATCCTGCCGATTCCGGGCAATGACTTGCAGGGCGTAATCGGCTACCGCGACATCGCCGACACTCAGGCGATGATCGACACCGCCAAAACCCACAAACACGCGGTGGTCATCGGCGGCGGCCTGCTCGGCCTCGAAGCCGCCAACGGCCTGATGCTGCGTGGCATGCACGTCACCGTGGTGCACATCGGCGAATGGCTGCTGGAGCGACAGCTGGACAAGACCAGCGGCCAACTGCTGCAAACGGCGCTTGAAGCCCGTGGCCTGCACTTTCGTCTGTGCGAGCAGACCCAGGCCCTGCACGACGCGGGCAATGGCCGGGTCGGCTCGGTGCAATTCAAGAACGGCGAGATCATCCCTGCCGATCTGGTGGTGATGGCCGCCGGCATCCGCCCCAACACCGAACTGGCAGAACGGGCCGGCATCCCCTGCAATCGCGGGATTCTGGTCAACGACACCCTGCAGACCTACGATCCGCGCATCTATGCCATCGGCGAGTGCGCCAGCCATCGCGGCATCGCCTATGGCCTGGTGGCACCGCTGTTCGAACAGGCCAAGGTCTGCGCGAACCACCTTGCGCAACTGGGTTTCGCCCGCTATCAGGGCTCGGTGACCTCGACCAAATTGAAAGTCACCGGCATCGACCTGTTTTCCGCCGGCGACTTCATGGGCGGCGAAGGTACCGAAACCATCACCCTCTCCGACCCGATCGGCGGTGTGTACAAAAAACTGGTGATCAAGGATGACGTGCTGGTCGGCGCCTGTCTGTACGGCGATACGGCAGATGGCGGTTGGTATTTCCGGCAGATTCGTGAGAATCACGCCATCGGCGAGATCCGCGATCACCTGATGTTCGGTGAAAACGCCTTGGGCGATGTAGGACATCAGGGCCAGGACAAAGCCATGTCCATGGCCGACACCGCCGAAGTCTGCGGCTGCAACGGCGTATGCAAAGGCACCATCGTCAAGGCGATTCAGGAACACGGCCTGTTCAGCGTCGATGAAGTGAAGAAGCACACCAAGGCTGCCAGTTCCTGCGGCTCCTGCGCCGGGCTGGTCGAGCAGATCCTGATCAATACCGTCGGCGGCGCGGCGGACGTCAAACCGAAAAGCGAAAAAGCCATCTGCGGTTGCAGCGACCTCAACCACGGGCAGATTCGTCAGGCGATCCGCGAACAACATCTGCTGACCATCGCCGGAATCATGAGCTACCTCAACTGGCGCACCCCGAATGGCTGCGCCACCTGCCGTCCGGCGCTGAACTATTACCTGATTTCCACCTGGCCCGGCGAAGCCAAGGACGATCCGCAATCGCGCCTGATCAACGAACGCGCCCACGCCAACATTCAGAAGGACGGCACCTATTCGGTGGTGCCACGGATGTGGGGCGGCGTGACCAACCCCTCGGAATTGCGCCGGATTGCCGACGTGGCCGACAAGTACAACGTACCGATGGTCAAGGTCACCGGCGGTCAGCGCATCGACCTGCTGGGGATCAAGAAGCAGGACTTGCCGGGCGTCTGGAAGGACCTCGATATGCCCTCCGGCCACGCCTACGGCAAATCCATCCGCACCGTGAAAACCTGCGTCGGCAGCGAGTTCTGCCGCTTCGGCACGCAGAATTCGACGCAGTTGGGCATCGAACTGGAGCACGACCTGTTCAACATGTGGTCGCCGCACAAAGTGAAACTCGCTGTCTCCGGATGCCCACGCAACTGCTCGGAAGCGGGGATCAAGGACGTAGGAATCATCGGTGTCGACTCCGGCTGGGAGATGTACATCGGCGGCAACGGCGGGATCAAGACCGAAGTCGCCGAGTTCTTCGTCAAGCTGAAAACCGCCGAGGAAGTTCGCGAATACAACGGCGCGTTTCTGCAGCTATATCGCGAAGAAGCCTTCTACCTCGAACGCACCGTGCACTACTTGCAACGGGTCGGCATGGAGCACATCAAGCAAGCCGTGCTTGAAGACCCGGAGCGTCGGAAGGCCCTGAATGAGCGCCTGCAATTCTCCCTGTCGTTCGAACAGGACCCGTGGAAAGAACGTCTGGCGCAGCCGCAATTGAAGAAAGAATTCGACGTGATCCCTGTGAAAAACCTGGAGGTGCCGGCATGAATTGGCTCGATATCTGTGCCTTGGAAGAGATCAACGCCCTCGGTTCGCGGATCATTGCCGGGCCGAAAGGTGACATCGCGATTTTTCGTACAAGCGACGACGAAGTTTTCGCCCTCGACGATCGCTGCCCGCACAAGGGCGGGCCGCTGTCACAGGGTTTGATCTACGGCAAACGCGTGGCCTGCCCGTTGCACAACTGGCAGATCGACCTGCAAACCGGCGAGGCCCAGGCTCCGGACATCGGCTGCGCGCACCATCATCCGGCCCGAGTCGAAAACGGCCGCGTGCAGCTGGCACTGCGGGATGCGGTCTGATGAACCGGCAGACGACCGCCTCGACCTGCTGCTACTGCGGCGTCGGCTGCGGCGTGCTGATCGAGCATGACGGCGAGCGCATTCTCGGCGTCAGCGGCGATCCGGCGCATCCGGCCAACTTCGGCAAATTGTGCAGCAAAGGCTCGACCCTGCACCTGACCGGCGATCTGGCCGCCCGGGCGCTGTACCCGGAGCTGCGTCTGGGCAAAAGCCTGGCCCGCAGCCGTTGTGACTGGGATACGGCGCTGGATCACGCGGCCCAGGTCTTTGCCGAGACCATCGCCGAACACGGCCCGGACAGCGTGGCGTTCTACATCTCCGGCCAGTTGCTGACCGAGGACTATTACGCCTTCAACAAATTGGCACGAGCGCTGGTCGGCACCAACAACATCGACAGCAATTCCCGGCTGTGCATGTCGTCGGCGGTGGTCGGTTACAAGCGCAGCCTCGGCGCCGATGCGCCGCCGTGCAGCTATGAGGATCTGGAGCTGAGCGATTGTGTGATGATCGCCGGCAGTAACATGGCCTACGCCCACCCGGTTCTTTTCCGACGCCTTGAAGAGGCAAAATCGCGCCGGCCGCAAATGAAAGTCATCGTCATCGATCCCCGGCGCACCGACACCTGTGAGCTTGCAGATTTGCATCTGGCGATTCTACCCGGCACCGATGTCGCTTTGTTCCATGGGATTTTGCATCTGCTGCTGTGGGAAGACTGGATCGACCGCGACTTCATCAAGGCGCACACCGACGGTTTGCCTGAGCTGAAAAATCGGGTGCGCGACTACACCCCGCAAATGGTTGCGCAACTGTGCGGGATCAGTGTCGAACAACTGCAGCAGTGCGCGGAATGGGTGGGCACCTCACCGAGTTTCCTGTCGCTATGGTGCATGGGCCTGAATCAGTCCACCGCTGGCAGTGCAAAAAACAGCGCGTTGATCAATCTGCACTTGGCCACCGGCCAAATCGGCCGCCCGGGTGCAGGACCTTTCTCCCTGACCGGTCAGCCAAATGCCATGGGCGGGCGGGAAACCGGCAGCCTGTCCAATTTGCTGCCCGGTCACCGTGAGGCAGCCAACCCCGAGCACCGCGCCGAAGTGGCAGCCTATTGGGGGGTCGATCAACTGCCTGAAAACAGCGGCCTGAGCGCCATCGAGCTGTTTGAGCAGATGCGCAGTGGCCAGATCAAGGCGCTGTGGATTGCCTGCACCAACCCCGCGCAGTCCATGCCAGATCAACACGCGGTTCGCGAGGCGCTGCAGGCCTGTCCGTTCGTGGTGTTGCAGGAAGCCTTCCGCACCACCGAAACCGCCCCCTTCGCCGACCTGCTGTTGCCTGCTGCCAGTTGGGGCGAAAAGGAAGGCTCGGTGACCAACTCCGAACGGCGCATTTCCCACGTGCGCCAGGCCATTCTCCCACCCGGTGAAGCGCGGCCGGACTGGGCGATCACCGTGGATTTCGCACAACGGCTGGAGCAACGTCTGCGCCCGCATCAGCCGAGCCTGTTTGCTTTCCAACACCCGGCGCAGTTGTTCGACGAATACAAACAACTGACCCATGGACGCGATCTGGACCTGTCGGGCATCAGCCATCAATTGATCGATGAACTGGGGCCGCAGCAATGGCCCTTCCCCGCCGGCGCCCGGCAAGGTACGGCACGCCTGTATGGCGACGGGATTTTTCCCACGGCCAACGGTCGTGCGCAGTTTGTTGCCGATCCTTATTGCGCGGCCAAAGAACAACGCGATGCACGGTTTCCGCTGACCCTGATCACCGGCCGCCTGCGCGATCAATGGCACGGCATGAGCCGCACCGGCACCGCGGCGCAGTTGTTCGGTCACGTCGGCGAAGCGCTGTTAAGCCTGCACCCGGACGAATTACGCCGACAACGCTTGCAGCCGGGGGATCTGGTCAACCTGAAGAGTCGGCGCGGTGCGGTGATTGTGGCGGTCGGCAGCGATGACGGCGTGCGTCCGGGCCAGGCCTTTTTGCCAATGCACTGGGGCGAGCGCTTTCTCAAGGGCGGAGTAAACAGCCTGACCGTGGCGGCCTTCGACCCGCTGTCGAAGCAGCCCGAACTCAAGCACAGCGGCGTGCGCCTGGAGCCTGTGAAGCTGCCATGGCAGCTCTTCGCACTCATCGAAGGCGATGTTCAACGGCATTTCGAGACGCTACGACCGCTGTGTGAGGCGTTTTCCTACGTCAGCCTCAGCCTTGCCGGACGTGAACGGCCCGCGCTGCTGATACGCGCAGCCAGCGCCACGGCGCCGGAGCCACAACTGCTGCGCGATATCGACCAGTGTCTGTCACTGCTCGACGGCCCGGTGCTGGCCTACGACGACCCGCGTCGCGCCATCGGCAAACGGGTGCGCATCGAAAACGGCCGCATCACCGCGATCCGCCTGGCCGGCGAAACCCTGGCCCAGCATTGGCTGCAGGGGCTGTGGCTGGAGGGCCGCGCCGATGAACAACTGCGACGCTGGCTGCTGGCGCCGATGAGCGCGCCGCCGGGCAGCGCCGGAGTCCGGACCGCAGCCGACAAAACCCTGTGCAACTGCCAAAACGTCAGCCATAGCGCGGTGTGTGCCGGAATTCGCCAGGGTCTCGATCTGCAAGGCCTCAAACAACAACTGGGATGCGGCACGCAGTGCGGTTCGTGTGTCCCCGAAATCAAGCGCTTGCTGGCGGCCGATGTGCAGCCGGTAGCGGTCATCTGAAAAGGAAAACACCATGAGTGCAAAAGTCTGGCTGGTGGGTGCAGGCCCCGGTGACCCCGAGTTGCTGACGCTCAAGGCGGTACGTGCGTTGCGCGAAGCGGACGTGGTGTTGATTGACGATCTGGTCAATGCCGCAGTGCTGGAACATTGTCCCACGGCGCAAATCATTGCCGTGGGCAAGCGCGGCGGCTGTCGCTCGACACCGCAGGCGTTCATCCATCGGCTGATGTTGCGTTATGCACGCCAAGGCAAATGCGTGGTGCGACTCAAGGGCGGTGACCCGTGCATTTTCGGCCGTGGTGGCGAAGAGGCACAGTGGATGCGCGAACGTGGGGTTGAGGTCGAGTTGGTCAACGGCATTACCGCCGGACTCGCCGGCGCGACACAGTGCGATATTCCCCTGACGCTGCGCGGTGTGGCGCGCGGCGTAACGCTGGTGACCGCACACACTCAGGACGACAGCCAGTTGAATTGGCAGGCCCTGGCGCAGGGCGGGACGACGCTGGTGATCTACATGGGAGTGGCCAAACTGGGCGAAATTCGCGAACAGCTATTGGCGGGCGGGATGGCGGCGGATATGCCAGTGGCGATGATCGAGAATGCATCGCTACCACAGCAGCGCGAATGCCGCAGTAATCTGTTGGCCATGGAAGAGGATGCGGTGGGGTTTGGCTTGAAGAGTCCGGCGATTCTGGTGATTGGGGTTGTTGCGGCTGTCGCAGAAAATCAAAGGATTGCAGCCTTCGGCAGCTCCTACAGGATGTGTGCGGATACCGTGTAGGAGCTGCCGCAGGCTGCGATCTTTAGAGCGTCAACGCCAAATCGCAAACAAAGAAAAGCCCGGCCTGAGCCGGGCTTTTCTCGTAGCGGCAGCTAATTACTTAGCTTGAGCTTCAACCTGCGCTTCTACGCGACGGTTAACAGCACGGCCAGCTTCAGTTTTGTTGTCAGCAACTG
>Ga0247818_10001907_pt1 | contig 13392 bp, 8 predicted proteins | sample 13C_Glucose_Day1_FD_192424 | JGI IMG/M metagenome (GOLD analysis project Ga0247818, IMG submission 192424) | Soil microbial communities from agricultural site in Penn Yan, New York, United States - 13C_Glucose_Day1 | ecosystem: Environmental > Terrestrial > Soil > Agricultural land | place: USA...
CGGTGCCCAGTCCGTGACCACGGTGGCTGCCGCCAACGATGCCGCCGACGACACCCCGGTGGTACTGCAAGGCTACGTGACCAAGAAGATCAACAACGACGACAAGTACGAGTTCAAGGACAACACCGGCACCATCACCGTCGAGATCGACGACGAAGACCTGCCAGCGACCCCGTTCAACGACAAGACCAAGGTCAAGCTGACCGGCGAGGTGGAAAAGCACCTGATGAGCCGTGAGGTGGATGTGGATATCGTCGAGATCATCAACTGATCCAAGGACCTCATCGCCGGCAAGCCGGCTCCCAAAAGGTTGTGGGAGCCGGCTTGTCGTGGCGACGAACCGCGGCGATTGGGCTGCAAAGCAGCCCCACTCAGGCAGTCTTCGGTGCCAACCTGCTCAAATGCAACGCCACCAGCAACGCCACCGCCAACAGGCTGCCGATGAACAGCCCGATACCGTTCCAGCCCCACTGGTGCCAGAACACCCCGCCCGCCGTCCCGGCGACACTCGACCCCGCGTAATAGCTGAACAGGTACAGCGAAGAAGCTTGCCCCTTGGCCCTCAGCGCTCGGCGGCCGATCCAGCTGCTGGCCACCGAATGCGCGCCAAAGAAGCCGAAGGTGAACACCAGCATGCCGAGAATGATCATGGCCAGCGGGTTGGCCAATGTCATGAGCAGGCCGCCGGCCATGACCACGATACTGGCCCAGAACACCTTGCGCCGCCCGAGCTTGTCGGCCAGCGCGCCGACCTGCGCAGAGCTGTAGATCCCCGACAGGTACACCACCGACAGCAGGCCGACCAGCGCCTGGTTCATATGGTAGGGGCCGGCGAGCAAGCGATAGCCAATGTAGTTGAACAAGGTGACGAAGGCGCCCATCAGCAGGAAGGCCTCGAGGAACAGCCAGGGCAGCCCGGCATCCTTGAAGTGCATGACGAAACCGTCCAGCAGGCTGCGGGGTTTCAATGATTGAGCCCGGAAGTTGCGCGATTCGGGCAGCACCTTCCAGAACACCACGGCCGCCACAAGGGCCAGGCCGCCGATCACCAGCATCGCCGTGTGCCAGCTGACGAAGTCGATCAGTACGCCGGTGATCAGCCGCCCGCTCATGCCGCCGATGGCATTGCCGCCGATATACAGCCCCATGGCCAGGCCAATGTGCTGCGGGTGGATCTCTTCGCTCAGGTAGGTCATCGCCACCGCGGCCAGGCCGCTCAGCGACAAGCCCACCAGTGCCCGCGTGGCCAGCACTAGCTCCCAGCTCGGCATCACCGCGCTGGCCAGGGTCGCCAAAGCCGCGCACAGCAAGGCGAAGACCATCACCGGCTTGCGCCCGATACGGTCGGAAATCGGCCCAGTAATCAGCAGCCCGATGGCCAGCATGGCCGTAGACACCGACAGCACCAGGCTGCTCTGCGCGGCGTTGATGGCGAATTCTTGGGACAGCAGCGGCATCATGGGCTGCACGCAGTACAGCAGGGCGAAGGTGGCAAAGCCGCCGCTGAACAGCGCCAGCACGGTCTTCATGAAGGCGGGTGTGCCTTTCTCGATCCAGATGTCGTTGACGACAGGGTCGGGCTCGATGGGCAGGGGGGCGACGGCGGATCTCACAGGAGCGGTACCTCGGGGCGTTGCGATGGAAAAATCATATAGCTGGCTAATGATTAGATCCAATATATTGTTCGACCTGTTTAAGACGTTTAACGACCTGTTCGGAGCCGACCATGGAGCTGCGTCACCTGCGTTATTTCATCGCTGTGGCCGAAGAGCTGCACTTCGGCCGCGCGGCCCAGCAACTGGGCATCTCGCAACCGCCGCTGAGCCAGCAGATCCAGGCCCTGGAACAGGAGCTGGGCGCACGACTGTTCGAGCGCACCAACCGTCGGGTCGAGCTCAGCGAGGCCGGGCGGTTGTTCCTCGAAGAGGCCCGGCAAGTCCTGGCCCAGGTGGAAAAGGCCGCCGACGTGGCCCGGCGTGCGCAATTGGGCGAGTTGGGCGAGATGAAGATCGGCTTCACCTCGTCGGCGCCTTTCACCTCGCGGATTCCCCAGGCTATTCACGCCTTTCGCCAGCGTTTCCCCTCGGTGCATCTGAATCTGGAAGAAATGAGCAGCCGTGAAGTGGTGGAGGCGGTGTTCGACGAGTCCATCGAAGTAGGCCTGATGCGGCCGATGCCTCTGCCGGACGGGATCGTTTGTACCGAACTGTTCCGCGAACCCCTGGTGGCCGTGCTCAACGCATCGCACCCGCTGGCCAGCGGCAGCGAGCAGGGGCTGTACATGCAGGCCCTGGCCCACGAGCCCTTCGTGTTCTTTCCGCGCAGCTATGGCAGCGGCTTGCATGCCCAATTGCTGAGCCTGGCGCGCCAGGCGGGTTTCAGCCCACATTTTGCCCAGGAGGCCGGGGAGGCGATGACTATCATCGGCCTGGTCTCGGCGGGGCTGGGGGTGTCAGTGCTGCCAGCGTCGTTCCAGCGCATGCGCATCGAGGGTGTGGTGTATCGCACACTGCTCGACGAGCAGGCCATGACCGCCGTGTGGCTGGTGCGCCGCGAAGCGTCTGGCTCGGCCATGGCCAATGCCTTCGTCGCGTTGCTGGCCGGGCTTGAGCAGCCCGAAGGTGCTGGCTAAACCGCCGCGCTGGCCACATACTCGGGCATTCGTTGATACACGGAGGTCTGACATGCGGCGCGTGGTGTTCAATCAGAAAGGTGGCGTGGGCAAGTCGAGCATTGCCTGCAATCTAGCGGCGGTCAGTGCCAGTGAAGGCTACCGGACCTTGCTGATCGACCTTGATGCCCAGGCCAACTCGACCCAGTACCTTACCGGCCTGACCGGCGACGACATTCCCATGGGTATCGCCGACTTTTTCAAGCAGTCGCTGTCCAGCGGGCCGTTCGCCAAGAAGAACAAGGTCGATATCTACGAAACCCCCTTCGACAACCTCCACGTGGTGACTGCCACCCCCGAGCTGGCCGACCTGCAGCCCAAGCTCGAGGCCAAGCACAAGATCAACAAGCTGCGCAAACTGCTCGATGAGCTGGACGAGGATTACGAGCGGATCTATATCGATACCCCTCCAGCACTCAACTTTTACGCGGTTTCCGCATTGATCGCGGCCGATCGCGTGCTGATCCCCTTCGACTGCGACAGCTTCTCGCGCCAGGCCCTGTATGGCCTGCTGGCCGAGATCGATGAGCTCAAGGAAGACCACAACGACGACCTGATGGTCGAGGGTATCGTGGTCAACCAATTCCAGTCCCGCGCCAGCCTGCCCCAGCAGATGCTCGACGAACTGCTGGCCGAGGGCCTGCCGGTGCTACCGGTTTACCTCGGCAGTTCGGTGAAGATGCGTGAGTCGCACCACGCCAGCCTGCCGCTGATCCACCTGGAGCCACGGCACAAGCTGACCCAGCAGTTCGTCGAGCTGCATGATCTGCTGGAGCGTAGCGCCTAGATACCTTGGCTGCGCAGCCACTCCAGCAATGACTGGAGTGGAAACGCGCCGGCCTGGCGGGTCACTTCGCGGCCGTTCCTGAACAGGATCAGGCTGGGGATCGAGCGGATACCCAACTGGCCGGCCAGGTTGCGGTTTGCCTCGCTGTCGAGCTTGGCCAGGCGGCAGCGGCCCGACAGCTGGCGCGCGGCTTGTTCGAAGGTCGGGGCGAAGCTCTTGCACGGGCCGCACCAGTCGGCCCAGACATCCAGCAGCAGCGGCAGGTCGCCTTTGATCTGGGCGGCGTAGTTGCCTTCGGTCAGCTCGAACGAGGTGCTCAGCAGCACGTTCTGTTTGCAGCGGCCGCATTTCGGGGTGTCGCCCAGGCGCTCAGCGGGGATGCGGTTGAGGCCGTTGCAGTGGGGGCAGGGGATTACCAGCGGATTGGACATTGGGGTCTCCAGTCGAAAGATGCGTCGGCGAACCGCAGCTCCCACAGGGTTGGCGCGCTCATTGTGGGAGCCGGCTTGCCGGCGATTGAGGGGGAGCCGTCGCAGAGTTTCACGCGCAGCAATGGAAATCAGGACGAACAGCTGATCTCCAGGTGCTTGCCCCACTCCGGCGGTCGCTCGGCATACGCTTGCATCCCGGGCTGTTCCTCGAACGGTTTGCTCAGCACCTGATGCAGCCGACGCACTTCACTGTAGTCAGCGGCCTCTGCCGCTTCGATAGCCTTCTGCGCCAGATAATTGCGCAGTATGTACAGCGGGTTGACCGCATGCATCCGCTCACGGCGACCTTCGGCATTACTCGGCTCACGCTCGCAGCGTGCCAGGTAGTCCGCACCCCAGGCATCGAAACCGGCCAGGTCGACGAAATCGTCGCGCACCACTTGCAGGGCCTCGGCCACCGGTTGCTCGCCCAGGCGGCGGAAGAACAGCGTGTAGTCCACACCGCCGCTCTGCATGCGTTGCAGCAGGCGTTCGACCAGGGCCATGTCGTCGTCCTCGGCGGTGGTCAGGCCCAGGCGGCGGCGCATCAGGTCCAGATAGTGGGCCTGGTACAGCGGCAGGAACAGCGCCAGCGTCTCCTTCAGCGGCTCGACCTCGATCACTGTGGTCAGGGCCTGGGCCAGGGCGCTGAGGTTCCAATGGGCGATCGGCACTTGGTTGGCGTAGCTGTAGCGGCCGCGGTCGTCGGAGTGGTTGCAGATGAAGTTGGCGTCGAAGTCGTCGAGGAAGGCGTAGGGGCCGAAGTCGAAGGTGATGCCGAGGATCGACATGTTGTCGGTGTTCATCACCCCGTGACAGAAGCCGTAGGCCTGCCAGCGAGCGATCAGCTCGGCATTGCGCTCGACAATGGTGCGGAACATGGCCAGGTAGGGCTGCTCGGCGCTGCGGCATTCGGGATAGTGCTGCTCCAGCACATGGTCGATGAGCACACGCTGCTGCTCGGGCTGTTTCGTGTAGTAGAAATACTCGAAATGGCCGAAGCGCACATGGCTCTGTGCCAGGCGCAGCAGCATCGCGGCGCTTTCGCGGGTTTCCCGCCACACTGCGGTGCTCGAGCCGATCACGCACAGCGCCCGGCTGCTGGGGATGCCCAGGGCGCTCAGGGCTTCGGAGGCAAGGAACTCGCGAATCGACGAGCGCAGTACGGCACGGCCATCACCCATGCGTGAGTAGGGCGTCTGGCCGGCGCCCTTGAGGTGCAGGTCCCAGTGTTCGCCGGCCTCGTTGAGGATCTCGCCCAGCAGCAGGCCACGGCCATCCCCCAGGCGCGGGTTGTAGGAGCCGAACTGGTGGCCGGAATAGACCATCGCGCGCGGGTCTGCTTCTTCCCAGAGCTTGTGGCCGCTGAACAGCTCGGCGAACACCGGCAGTTCGGCCTGGGCGGGGTCCAGGTCGAGCAGGGCCATCGCCGATTTGCTGGCAACGACCAGGCGGGGGTCGGCAATCGGGTCGGGCAGGACCTGGGTGGAGAAGGCATCGCCGAGTTGGGCGAAGCGGTTGTCGAAGGTGAGTTGGTCGAGGGACTTCACGGGGCCTGCTCCTGAATTCGGTGCCATTGGGGCCGCTGTGCGGCCCTTTCGCCGGCGAGCCGGCTCCCACAGGGCAAGGCATGCCATCTTGTGGGAGCCGGCTTGCCGGCGATCGAGGGCAAAGCCCTCGCCTGCATTCTGGAGGGCATGCCTGTCGCAGTCCACTCAGCTCGGCGGCGTGCTGTCCGGTTTGCTGTCCATCGGGATCAACTGCTGCTTGCCGTTCTTCGCGTCCATGAGGAACACCTCCACCTGGCGCACCGAGATCTTGATGTTGTGCGCCTTGAACTCACGGTTGATATAGCGGTTGAGCTCGTCCAGCGTCGGGTTGCGGTCGCCGAGGTCGCGCACGTGCATGCGCAGCTCGTGGTCCAGCGAGCTTTCGCCGAAGTTGAGGAAGTACACCAGCGGCTCCGGGTCCTTGAGCACCCGCGGGTTCTCGTGGGCGCCCTTGAGCAGCAGGTCGCGCACCAGGTCCAGGTCCGAGCCGTAGTCGATGCCCAGCTTCAGCGTCACCCGGGTGACGGTGTCGGTCAGCGACCAGTTGATCAGCTGGCCGGTGATGAAGGTCTTGTTGGGGACGATGATGTCCTTGCGGTCGAAGTCGGTAATGGTGGTGGCGCGGATGCGGATCTTGCTCACCGTGCCGGACAGGTTGCCGATGGTGATGGTGTCACCGATGCGCACCGGGCGTTCGAACAGGATCATGATGCCGGAGATGAAGTTGGCGAAGATCTCCTGCATGCCGAAACCCAGGCCCAGCGACAACGCCGCCACCAGCCACTGCAGCTTGTCCCAGCTGACTCCGAGGGTGGCCAGGGTGCTGACGATACCTACCCCGGCGATTACATAGGACAACAGCGTGGTAATAGCGTATGCGCTGCCCTGGGCCAGGTTCAGTCGTGACAGCACCAGCACTTCGAGCAGGCCTGGCAGGTTGCTGGCCAGGGCCACGGCGATACCGGCGATGACCATGGCGCCGAGCAGGTCGCCGAGGCTGATCGGTACCATGCTGGCAGCTGCGCCGGTGCCGCTGCTGTACTCGTACAGGGTGATGTTGTTGAGGTAGGCGAACACGGTGATCAGGTCCGCCCAGACCCAGTACAACCCGCCGATGAAACCGCCCAGCAGGGCCAGGCGAATCAGGCGCAGCGACTGCTGGTTGACCTGCTCGATGTCCAGGGTCGGCTCCTCGACCACCACCTCGCCATCCAGCCCTTCCTTGGCGGCCTGGCGTTTGCTCAGGGCGCGCTGGTAGGCCAGGCGCCGCGCCGCCACCGACAGGCCACGCACGAACGCGGCCTCGATCACCAGCCAGAACAGCAGCAGGTAGAGCGTGTAGATCAGCCGGTCGGTGAGCTTGAGGGCGGTGTAGTAGTAGCCGAAGCACACCGCCACGAACAGGGCGATGGGCAGGGCAGTGAAGGCCACCCCGACCGCTTTGCGGAACAACGAGGTGTTCTGGTGCGCGGGGCTGCTCAGCAGCAGTCGGCTGAGCAGCCAGGCCATCAGCGCATAGCAAGTCAGCACCACGCCGATGCCCAGCACGTCGTCGGCCAATGCCGAGGGCTGGTGTTCGGCCACCGCCACCACGCCCACCAGTGCCAGTACCACGGTACCGAGGCGACGTACCCAACCCCGCAGGAACTCGACCTGGGGCTTGTGCCAGCGGAAGTGAATTTCGGCGACGCCGCCCGGGGCAAGGATGCGGTAGGCGGTGTAGAACACCAGCCAGGCCTGGGCGATCTGCCACAACGCGGCGCCAAGGTTGGCGTTCTGTCCGCGGGCATCAAGCTGCAGGGCGTAGCTACCGAGAGTAAGCGCCAGGGCCACCGGCAGTGCCAGCAGGATGTTGATCAGGATCGCCTGGGGCGTGTGCCACTGGCTGTCGCGCTTGAAGTGGCCGATGTCCTGGTGGACCTTGCCCAGGCGCCGGTACAGGGCCTTGCGCCGCCACAGCAGGGCGCCGATCACCAGGATCAGCGGCAGGAACAGCAGTGGCTGCTGCACCAGGCCGTCGCCCAGTTCCTTGATACCCGCGCCCCAGGGCAGGCTGGCCACCTGGTAGGCCAGGCCCTCGGGCACTTGGCGCAGCCACTGCCAGTCCAGCGGTTTGTTGCTGGGGATCCAGAACATCTGCTCTTCCAGCGTGGTGCGCAGGTTCTGGGCAGTGCTCAGCAGTTGTTTCTGGTTCAGTTGCAGGGTGATGCATTCGTTGAGCAGCGCCGACAGCTCGCGGTTCAACCGCTCGAGCAGGTCGCCGCGGGTGATCGCCACTTCCAGCAGGGCCTTGCGCAGCTGCGGGGTGACGTCTTCCTCGGGCTGGCTGGCCAGCAGCTTGTCCACGTAAGCGGACGGGCTGCTCATCTGTTCGCGTTCCTGGTTGATCTCGAACTGGTACAGGCGGATATCGGCGATCTGGTCGGCCAGGTTGCGGTCGAGCTTCAGGTGCGGCAGGGCCTGCTTCTGCTTGTACAGGATCTTCGACAGCAGCAAGCTGCCCTTGAGTACGTTGATCTGCTCGTCGAGGGCCTGGTCGGCCTGGGTGAGGCTGTCGAGCTGCTGCTTGGTGCGCAGGTTCTGCTGGGTCACCTCGTTGAGGCGGTCGGTGCTGCGCAGCAGGTAATCGGACAACTGCAGGTTGGCGGTGCTCTCGGTGGCCAGCAGGTTGCTGCCGCCGGCCTTCTGCGCCTCGATCGACTGGCGGGTGACGGCCTGTTGCGACTGCGCCAGGCGCTTTTCGTTGATCAGCGTCTGCAGGTCCTGAATTTCCTGTTCCAGCCTTGTGGCGCGTTCGATCAGCAGGTCGTGGCGGGCGTTGCCCAGGTCCTGCAGCACGCTGTTGCCGGCCAGTTCCTGGCGGCGCAGCAGGGTCAGGGCGTTGAGCGAGGCCAGCTCGGCGTTGAGCTGGTTGCGCTGGTCGGCATTGATCGACTTGCCGTTGTCCTTGCCGCTCTTGAGGCTGTTGTTGATCTGCTGGGCACGCATCTGGTTGCCGCTGATCTCGGCCTGGGCGCGCTCGGGGCGGGTCTGGGAGTTGATGATCAGACTGTTGGCTTCGGACAGCGCCTTCTGCAGGTCGCCCTGCTGAGTGCTGCGCTCGCTGAGCATTTGTTCGAGCTGCGGCACCGTCAGGCTGGCGTAGCGCTGCGCCACCGGCACGACGCTGGAGGCCTTGAGCTTGATCAGTTCGCGCTGGCTGTCGCGGATCTCCTGAGGGGCATTGGCCAACTGCTGCTTGAGGGCTTCGAGTTTCTTTTCGCTGTCGTCGCGGGCGTTGAGCAGCGCCAGTGTCTGCTCCAGCACCTGCTGCACAGCTTTCTGCTCGGTTTCCGGCAGTTTGCGCTCGGCGATCTTGCTCAGGCTGCTCTGGATGCCCGGAGTGGTCGGGATTTCCACCGCGCCGGCGGCGAACGAGAGGGTCAGGCACAGCCCCAGCAGGGCTGCGCGGCAATGGTCACGCAGGGACATAGGCAGAGTTCTTGTGTTACGCGGCAAATCGGAGTTTAGAGGAACAGCCCGGGGCCGGGGCGGGTACCTTCGGGGAATCTGACGCCCACTTTCTGGATCTTGTTCCCGTCCATGACCGCGACGGTCCAGATCGTGCCGTGCCATTCGATCTGGTCGCCTACTACTGGAGCGCCTCCGACCTTCTGTCGGATGAACTGCGCCAGCGGCATCTTCGCGTCCAGGCCATCGAGTTTCAGGCCATAAAGTGCGGCCACCGCACCCAGCTCGGCATCGCCTTCGAGCACGAAATCGCCGAAGAAGCGCAGGTCCAGGCCGCGTTGCGGCGCCTGGCTGAACAGCTTGCCCAGCGCCGGCAGGTTATGTTCGTGGCCGATCACGCAGAGCATGTCGCCGACCTCCAGCACGGTGCTGCCCGACGGGTGCAGCAGCTGCTCGCCGCGGAACAAGGCGGCGATCCGCGTGCCCTCTGGCATTTTCAGCTCACGCAGTGCGGCGCCGATGCACCACTTTTCGGCGCCCAGGCGGTAGACGAACAGCTCCCATTCGCTAGTGACGTGTACCTCGAGCGCGGAGCGCGAAATCGGCGCCGGGTCCGGCGGTACCGTGACCTTCAGCAGCTTGGCCATCCACGGCAGGCTGGTGCCTTGCACCAGCAGCGACACCAGCACGATGAAAAACGCCAGGTTGAAGAACAGCTGGGCCTGGGGCAGGCCGGCCATCAACGGGAACACCGCCAGAATGATCGGCACCGCGCCGCGCAGGCCGACCCAGCTGATGAAGCCTTTCTCGCGGCCATGGAAGGCCTTGAACGGTAGCAGTGCGGCGACCACCGACAGTGGCCGGGCGACCAGGATCATCCACAATGCCAGGCCCAGGGCGGGCAGGGCGATGGGCAGCAGGTCGTGGGGCGTGACCAGCAGGCCCAGTACCAGGAACATGCCGATCTGGGCCAGCCAGGCCATGCCGTCGAGCATGTGCAGGATGCCGTGGCGACTGCGGATCGGCTTGTTGCCCAGCACCAGCCCGCACAGGTAAACCGCGAGGAAACCGCTGCCGTGCAGGGCGTTGGTCAGGGAGAACACCACCAGGCCGCCGGCCACTACCAGGATCGGGTACAGGCCGCCGGCCAGGTTGATGCGGTTGACCAATTGCAGCATCAGCCAGCCGCCGCCCAGGCCTATCAGACCGCCGATGCCGAACTCGCGCAGCAGGTGGGTGAGCAGGCTCCAGTGCAGGCCGGTCTGGCCGCTGGCGATCATGTCGATCAGGGTCACGGTGAGGAACACCGCCATCGGGTCGTTGCTGCCCGACTCGATCTCCAGGGTGGCGGTGACCCGTTCGTTGAGGCCCTTGCCGCCGAGCAGCGAGAACACCGCCGCCGCGTCCGTGGAGCCGACGATGGCGCCAATCAGCAGGCCCTGGATGAGGCTCAGGTCGAACAGCCAGGCGGCGACCATGCCGGTCAGTCCAGTGGTGATCAACACGCCCACCGTGGCCAGCGACAGCGCCGGCCACAGCGCCACGCGGAAGCTCGCCACCCGGGTGCGCAGGCCGCCGTCGAGCAGGATGACCGCGAGCGCCAGGTTGCCCACCAGGTAGGCGGTCGGGTAGTTGTTGAAAATGATGCCGCCACCGTCCACGCCAGCGACCATGCCGACCGCGAGGATGATGACCAGGATGGGGATGCCCAGGCGCGATGACAGCGAGCTGACCAGGATACTTGCACCCACCAGCAATGCGCCGATCAGGAACAGGCTGTTGATGGTGCTTGCATCCAAAGGCAGGTACTCCGGGACAGCGGGGGAAAGGGGACGTGCAACTATGAACTAGCAGGTCGCGTGCCAATCGATTCTAACCTGATGAATTGGCAGCCTGTAAAGCGTTTCTGCAGATGTAGAAAAGGCACCTCGAAAGGTGCCTTTTCTTGTGTTGCCTGTTACGGCCTCATCGCTGGCAAGCCAAGCAGGTCAGGCCTGCTTCACTTCACGCATCGGCTTGCCCTTCACCGGTGCATCGCCCGCCACGTAGTACTTGGCGGTGCTGCGCGGCAGCGGCTTGCGGCCACGGATCTTGTCCGAGATCTTCTCGGCGATCATGATCGTGGTGGCGTTGAGGTTGCCGGTGATGATCAGCGGCATGATCGACGCATCGACGACGCGCAGGCCCTGCATGCCGTGCACGCGACCCTCGCCATCGACTACGGCCATGTCGTCGGTGCCCATCTTGCACGAGCAGGACGGGTGGAAGGCGGTTTCGGCGTGTTCGCGGATGAATTTGTCCAACTCTTCATCGGTCTGCACGTGGGCGCCTGGGCTGATCTCGCGGCCGCGGTACGGGTCCAGCGCCGGCTGGGCCATGATTTCGCGGGTCAGGCGGATGCCGTCGCGGAATTCCTGCCAGTCCTGCTCGGTGGACATGTAGTTGAACAGGATGCTCGGGTGCTGGCGCGGGTCTTTCGACTTGGCCTGGATGCGACCACGGGCTGGCGAGCGCATGGAGCCCATGTGTGCCTGGAAGCCGTGCTCTTTCACACCGTTCGAGCCGTTGTAGTTAATCGCTACCGGCAGGAAGTGGTACTGGATGTTCGGCCACTTGAATTCAGGGCGGGTGCGGATGAAACCACCGGCCTCGAACTGGTTGCTGGCGCCGATGCCGGTGCCGTTGAACAGCCACTCGGCACCGATGGCCGGCTGGTTCCACCACAGCAGCGACGGGTACAGCGACACCGGCTGGGTGCAGGCGTACTGCAGGTACAGCTCGAGGTGGTCCTGCAGGTTCTCGCCGACGCCCGGCAGGTCGTGGACCACTGGAATGTCGAGGCTTTCCAGCAGGGCGCGCGGGCCGACGCCGGAGCGCTGCAGCAGTTGCGGCGAGGCGATGGCGCCGGAAGAAACGATGACTTCCTTGCGGGCGCGCGCTTCGACGCGCTCTTCGCTGTCACCGACCAGGTAAGTCACGCCAACAGCGCGCTTGTTGTCGAACAGCACGCGGTCGCTCAAGGCGTGGGTGACGATGGTCAGGTTCGGACGCTTCTTGGCCTGGTCCAGGTAGCCACGGGCGGTGCTGGAACGACGACCATTCTTGGTGACCGAACGGTCCATCGGGCCGAAGCCTTCCTGCTGGTAGCCGTTGAGGTCTTCGGTGCGCGGGTAGCCGGCTTGCACGCCGGCCTCGACCATGGCGTGGAACAGCGGGTTGTTGCCGGCTTTCGGCGTGGCCACGCTGACCGGGCCTTCGCCGCCGTGGTAGTCGTTCGGGCCGATGTCGCGGGTTTCGGCCTTACGGAAGTACGGCAGGCAGTCCAGGTAGGTCCAGTCCTCGAGGCCTGGCAGTTCAGCCCAGCCGTCGAAGTCCATGGCGTTGCCGCGGATGTAGCACATGCCGTTGATCAGCGACGAACCGCCCAGGCCCTTGCCGCGGCCACATTCCATGCGGCGACCGTCCATGTGCGGCTCCGGGTCGGTCTCGTAGGCCCAGTTGTAGCGGCGACCTTGCAGCGGGAAGGCCAGGGCGGCCGGCATCTGGGTGCGGAAGTCGAAGCGGTAGTCGGGGCCACCGGCTTCCAGCAGCAGCACGGTGACGCTGGCGTCTTCGGTCAGGCGGGTGGCCAGGGTGTTACCGGCGGAGCCGGCACCGACGATGATGTAATCGAATTCTTGGGACATTGAAGTACCCTCGTTGGCAGTTGTCAGGGAGCGGAAACGCCCGCGCTCAAGGGCGCGGGCGTGGCGGGACCAGGTTTAGAAAACCGAGTTGTAGCCGCCCAGCTCGACCTGAACCGACTTGATGCGAGTGTATTGAGCCAGCGAGCTGACACCGTTTTCACGGCCGACGCCCGACTGCTTGTAACCGCCAACCGGCATTTCGGCCGGCGACTCGCCCCAGGCGTTGATCCAGCAGATACCGGCTTCGAGCTTGTGGATGATGCGGTGGGCGCGGCTGATGTCGTTGGTGCAGACACCTGCGGCCAGGCCGTATTCGGTGTCGTTGGCGCGACGGATGACTTCTTCCTCGGTCTCGTAGCTGAGGATGCTCATCACCGGGCCGAAGATCTCTTCCTTGACGATGGTCATGTCGTCGGTGCAGTCGGTGAACACGGTCGGGGCGACGAACGCGCCCTTGGCGAAGTCGCCGTCCAGCAGACGCTCACCGCCGCACAGGACGCGGGCGCCTTCTTCTTTACCCTTGGCGATGTAGGACAGCACGCTTTCCATGTGCTGGAAGCTGACCAGCGGGCCGAAGTTGGTGTTCTCGTCTTCCGGGTTGCCGGCACGGATGCGGGCGACGCGTTCGGCGATCTTGGCTTCGAAGGCGGCTTTCATCGCGGCAGGGATGAACACGCGGGTGCCGTTGGTGCAGACCTGACCGGAGCTGTAGAAGTTGGCCATCATGGCGATGTCGGCGGCCTTGTCCAGGTCGGCGTCGGCGCAGATGATCAGCGGC
>Ga0247818_10001910_pt1 | contig 13373 bp, 15 predicted proteins | sample 13C_Glucose_Day1_FD_192424 | JGI IMG/M metagenome (GOLD analysis project Ga0247818, IMG submission 192424) | Soil microbial communities from agricultural site in Penn Yan, New York, United States - 13C_Glucose_Day1 | ecosystem: Environmental > Terrestrial > Soil > Agricultural land | place...
CTCTCGCCCCGGTTCCGGGACCAGCCCCGGCAGCCCGGGCTCGTGCTGGGTTTCGGCGCCATCGCCGTCGGGCGGATCCCTCAGGCGCTGGCACTGCTCCGAAAGGCGCTGTGAGGGTCGCCACCCTGTGAGGGGCCGCCCGCCCCAGGCGCAGCCCGCCGGTGGGATTGCGGCCCTGCCGCTTCCGTCGCAGGGTGGGGGTATGAGCCATCTGAGTGGAAAGAAAGTCGCCTTCCTCGTCGCCGCAGAGGGCATCGAACGGGTGGAGCTCACCGAACCGTGGAAGGCCGTCTCCGAGGCGGGCGCCAAGCCCGTGCTGCTGAGCCTCGAGGAGGGCGAGGTGCAGACGTTCAACCACCTCGACCGGGCCGAGAGGCTGCCCGTCGACCGGACGGTCGCCAGCGCGTCCGTGGCCGACTACGACGCGCTCGTGCTGCCGGGCGGCGTGGCCAACCCGGATGCGCTGCGGATGGACAAGGAGGCCGTGGCATTCGTCCGAGACTTCGTGGAGTCGGGCAAAGTCGTGGCCGCCATCTGCCACGCCCCGTGGACCCTCGTGGAGGCCGACGTCGTGCGGGGGCGAAAGCTCACGTCGTGGCCCAGCCTGCAGACGGACCTGCGCAACGCCGGTGCCGAGTGGCACGACCAGAAGGTCGTCGTGGACGGCAACCTCATCACGAGCCGCAACCCCCACGACCTGCCCGCGTTCACCGGCCAGCTCCTCGAGTCCCTGGCCCACGGGGCAGCGGGCTGACCTCATCCCGCCGGCATCGAGCACACCTGCCTCCGTCGACGGCCCACCGCGCAGCTACACCCTGCAGCCCACCCAGGGTGTGTCGGCGCGAGGACGGCGGGTGGAAGGTGGCCATCGCCACGGCCACAGTATGACCGAATGACGTGCCCGAGCAGCGTCACGCGAGGGCATCGGTGTCGCGCGCAGGGCTTCCCGTGCCCTCCCTGCGGATCACGCAGCAGACGTGCTTATTTCCCCGCGAACCACGCCTCTCCTGTCCGCGGTCTCGCGGCCTGCGGAGGCTTTTTTCATGCCCGGTTCCCAGCTCACTCCTTCCCCTCCCCTCCCACCCGTGGACGTTCGCCGTGCCGCCGCTCAGGACCGGCCGGTGCTCGAGCGCCTGTGGCTGCTCTTCCGCCACGACCTCTCGCGGTTCACCGGCGACCTGCCCCGCGCGGACGGCACCTATCGCTCCGAGCGCCTCGAAGCTGCGCTCACGAACCCGGGATGGGCCGCGGAACTACACTGCATTTGATCCGTCGGTTGACCTGAGCCATTTGGACGGGAGATGCCGTGAGCGAGTACGTGATCAGGCCACTCGGTGCCGAGACGTGGGACGCCTTCGCCCACCTGGCCGAGAAGCACAACGGCGTGTGGAACGGTTGCTGGTGCACGTGGTTCCACCCGGCGTGCGCGGAGAGGGGCGAGAGCCACGCGGCCAACCGCGCCTACAAGGAGCGTCTGGTTCGCGAAGGCAGGGCTCACGCGGCCTTGGTCTTCGACGGTGACGTCGCCGTGGCATGGTGCGAATACGGTTCTCCGGATGAGCTTCCGAGCATCTACCACCTGAAGGAGTACAACGCGGGCCTCGACACGGCGCCCGACTACCGCCTCACGTGCTTCTTCGTCGACAGGGACCACCGGCGCAAGGGCGTCGCAGCCGTGGCGCTTCGGGGTGCCCTCGACCTGATCGCGAAGGCGGGCGGCGGTGTGGTGGAGGCGTATCCGCAGGACACGCAGGGCAAGAAGACCTCGGGCTCCTTTCTCTACAACGGCACGCGCAGTCTCTTTGAGAAGGCCGGCTTCAGCTACGAGCGACCGAAGGGAAAGAACCACTGCGTGATGCGCACGACGGTCTCACCCGGCTAGGACACGGCGCCACGGAGCCCGCACGGTCAGGGCCCGGCGTCCACGATCTCCGATTCTCCGGGCATCCACGCGGGCTCGACGGCGTTGCCTCCGCCGGGGTGCCTTCGGCGGAAGGCCATCGGCAGGCCTCGAGCACTCGGCCAGTGCACGGAGTCCGTCACCTGCACGTGTACGTGCGGCTGGGTGCTGTTGCCGGAGTTCCCGCACTCGCCGATCTGGTCACCGGCCCTGACCGCTTCACCCGTAGCGACTCGCACAGTCCCGCGGCGCAGGTGAGCCGTCAGCACGAAGGGGCCACCGGGGCCGAGCGCGATCACCACGTGGTTGCCGGCGATGGCCGCGGCACCTTCACGGACTCGCTGGCGCTGACCGAGCGCATACGGCACCAGCGTGACCTGGGACCGTCGCGCCGCATGATCCGCCTCACCGTCGTGAGCGGCAACCACCGTCCCACCGGCGGGCGCCAGGATGGGTTCGCCGAAGCCACGGAACACCTCCGGTGGCTCGACGGCGAAGACGCTGCGCCACGTCCGCGGAGCCGGTCTGCCGTGCTCGTCGACCGCGATGAAGTCGATGGCGTAGGTCACCCCGAAGGCATGCGTCCCATGGCTGGGTACCCGTCGCGCCGGACTGTTGCGTGCCAGCCAGAGTCCGCGAAAGGGCAGGTCGAGGAGAACTGGGTCCGACTGCACGGTGCCCACCTCCGTCACTCCCTCACGGACCGCCAGCGGCATGATCGCATCCTTGGACACGGTTGAGCATCTGGGACAGGCTTGCTGCGTGCGCTCTCGAACGGACGGTATGTGGTGGGGGACCGCTGTCGAGGCTCCGGACCCCGGCGCCTTGGCGAACTTCTACTCCGAGCTGCTCGGTTGGCCCATCGCTCACGAGGAACCGGGAACGGCCATCCTCGCCCCGCCCCAAGGGTCCGTCTACATCGTGTTCCAGCAGGCAACGGACTACCGGGCACCCGTCTGGCCGCCCGCAGGCGGGGAGCAGCGTCCGATGATGCACTTCGACTTCCAGGTCGGCGACCTCGATTCCGCGGTCGCTGATGCCCTCGCCCTCGGGGCGACGGTGGCTGGGCACCAACCCCAGGAGAACGTCCAAGTGCTCTTCGACCCAGCTGGCCACCCGTTCTGTCTCTGCCTCGACCAGGACTGATCGCACGAACGCTGATCGGCATCGACACGCCCATCACGAGATGCTGCCGAAGAAGTGCGCCAAGGGACGGCCCTGACGCTGGACACCCAGCACGCCTCGGGTGATCAGCCTCCGGAGACGGACAGCTCGGCCTGGGCCACCGACTCGCGGGCGGCGTCGTTGAGCGCCTGCGACTCGAGCCATCCCTCGGGCAGCGCGACGTGGCGCGGTGAGCCGGCGCGACCACGCTGGCCCTCCGCCGCGTCACCGGGCCACGGCGCGTCGGCGTCCATCGTGGCGATCAGCCGGTCCAGGGCGGCCAGGGAGTCGACCAGCGCCAGCTGGTGGCGAACGGTCGAGCCGGCCGGGAACCCCTTGAGGTACCACGCGATGTGCTTACGGATGTCCCGGCAGGCCTTGTACTCGTCGCCGTAGAAGTCGATGAGGTACTCCGTGTGGCGCCGCATCGTTGCGGTGACCTCGCCCAGCAGCGGCTGCACCCGAGCGCTGGTGCCCGCGAAGGCTGCCGCGAGGTCCGTGAACAGCCAGGGCCTGCCGAGGCAGCCACGGCCGACCACGACGCCGTCGCACCCGGTCTGGCGGACCATCTCGAGGGCGTCCTCGGCAGACCAGATGTCGCCGTTGCCCAGCACCGGGATGCTGCGCACGGCGTCCTTGAGCCGGGCGATCGCGCTCCAGTCCGCCTGCCCCGAGTACGCCTGCGCCGCAGTGCGTCCGTGCAGGGCGACCGCGGCCACGCCCGCGCCCTCCGCGATGCGCCCGGCGTCGAGGTAGGTCAGGTGGTCGTCATCGATGCCCTTGCGCATCTTGACGGTGACCGGCACGGCATACGGGCTGGCCTCGCGCACCGCGGCGGTGACGATCGCCTCGAAGAGGTCCCGCTTCCATGGCAGGGCTGCGCCGCCGCCCTTGCGCGTCACCTTCGGCACCGGGCAGCCGAAGTTCAGGTCGACGTGGTCCGCACGGTCCTCGGTGACCAGCATCCGCACGGCTGCTGCCACGGTGGCGGGGTCGACGCCGTAGAGCTGGATCGAGCGGGGGCTCTCGTCGGGGTCGTGCTCGATGAGGCGCATCGACTCCGGGGTGCGCTCGACCAGCGCGCGCGAGGTGATCATCTCGCTGACGTAGAGGGAGGTGGCACCGCTGGCGCCGCCCTGCTCGAGGCCCTCGCGGCCGTACTCGCGGCAGAGCCGGCGGAAGGCCCTGTTGGTGATGCCCGCCATCGGCGCGAGGACCACCGGGGACTCGATGGTGTGGCGGCCGATCTGCAGCGGCGGCAGGACAGGGGCAGGCACGGGCGTCTGGCTGGTCTCGGGGGCGGCGGCGATGGTCGGGGTGCTGGTCATGGCTCGCCCATTGTCTCAGGTCTGCCGATCATGCCCGGACGCAGCGCGAGCGCCGGCCTCCTCGGCGAACTCCCGGAGGAGCACGGCCACGGTCTCAGGGTGCGTGATGGGGAGCAGGTGCGACGCCCGCGGCACGACGACGATCCTCGGATCGCGGCACAGCGCCGCGAAGCGCCGGACGTGCAGGCCGAGCTGGTCGAACTGCCCGTTCACCAGGAGCACGGGCGCCGACAGCCCCCGCAGCTGCTCGGGGCGACAGTCCCGCATCACCGCGGCCCAGGCGTCGGCAGTCGCGTCGTAGGTCGCGCCCCCGGCGAGGACCGTGGCCCCTGCCTCGGCGCCGGCCATCCTGGCGAGAACCCGGTCCGACAGACGCGCCATCCGCTCCGGGCCGATCCGGGCAACCAGGGATGCAAAGCCGCGGTATGCCGCCGCGCCCATTCCCCGGGGCACGGCACTGGCCCCGATGAGGACCAGGCCGGCAAGCCGGTCCGGATGCTCCGCGGCATACGCCATGGCCATGTAGCCGCCCAGCGAGTGCCCGGCGAGGACCACGGGCGCCCCCGGCTCTGCGGACTCCACCGCCTCGCGGATGACCGCGACGGCGGCTTGGGTGGTGAACCTCTCGCCCGCCCGCCGGCCGTGGCCCGGAAGGTCCGGCGCGACGACGTCGAGCCCGGCCAGGACGTCGCGGTAGGCGGGCAGGTCCCACTGGGTGCTGCTCACCCGTGTTCCATGCACCAGCACGAGCCTGGTCCGCGTCATGGCGCTGACGGTACGCGAACGCTGCAGGGCTGCGGTTGACTGTGCGGCATGACCGCGCTCATCTCGCCCGAGGAGCTGCGTGACGCGCTCGGGTCCGTCGTCCTGGTCGACGTGCAGTGGAGCCTGACGGCGGCGGCGGGCCGTCCGGGGCGCGAGCTGTACGACACCGGTCACCTGGCCGGGGCGCACCACGTCGATCTCGACGCCGAGCTCTCCGGCCCGCCCGGTCCCCAGGGCCGCCACCCGATGCCGACGGCGCACTCCGTCCAGCAGGCACTGCGCCGCTGCGGAGTCGACGACGACTCCGCGGTGGTGGTCTACGACCAGGGTCCCTGCATGGCCGCAGCCCGCGCGTGGTGGGTCTTCTGCTACTTCGGCCTCGGGTACGTCCGGGTCCTCGACGGCGGCCTGGCCGCGTGGCGTGCCTCCGGCGGCACCGTGACGGACGAGGTGCCCGAGCCCGGAGCGGGGCGCTTCGCCGCCCGCGTCGGCCGCCTGCCGGTCCTCGACGCCGAGGGGGCAGCCGAGGTCGCCCGCCTCGGCGTCCTGCTCGATGCCCGCGCCGTGGAGCGCTACGCCGGGGAGACCGAGCCGATCGACCGGGTTGCGGGGCACATCCCGGGCGCCGTGAGCGCTCCGACGGCGGAGAACACGGGCGCCGACGGAAGGTTCCTCCCCCACCACGAGCTGCGCGACCGGTTCGCCCGGCTCGGCGTCCGGCCGGGCAGGCCGGTCGGCACCTACTGCGGCTCGGGGGTGACCGCGGCCCACCAGGCCCTGGCACTGCACGAGATCGGCATCGAGGCACCCCTGTACGTCGGCTCGTGGAGCCACTGGATCAGGGACCCGGGCCGGCCGGTCTCGACCGGCCGGCTGCCGTAGGGGTGGCCAGGAGCCGGGGCCGCACCGGCGGTCCTGCCCGGTGGTGGCGGACGGTGTCGTGCGCCTACGGCACGCGGACGGCGATGGTCCCGGCACCCGCCGCGCCGCCCGCGCTGACGCGGGAGACCCGGCTGACCTCGCCGCTGGCGAGGTCCCAGCTGAGGACCCAGGCGCCCGTGTCATCGGTGGACTCGAAGAGGAGCTCATGGCCTGACAGCCACCCCAGCGGAATGCAGCAACCGGTGCGGGGTGTGGAGTCGTTGCGGAAGACGAGGAGCCGCCGGCGGGAGGGCGTGTCGGCCTGCACGGCGAGGATGCCCCGCGCGTATGGCCCACGCAGACCGATCTCCTCGGCGTCGAGGCGCACCCTGGCGGCCGCCCAGCCGGAGAGGCTGGCCACGGTGTCGCCCTCGACGCCGGCAAGCGGTGTGCGGATGGTCGTCTGGGCCGTGCGCCGCCCGTAGGCGTCCCAGGTGTGCAGCCGCGGCCTGCCCGAGTCGACGCGGATCTCGTAGTGGCTGGGCACGGCCAGCTCCGACAGACGGGTCACGTGACCCGTGGCGGTGTCCACGAACCACGAGGCCTCCCTCGAGCGCGCCACGATGCCGCCCTGCCCCACCGTCCAGCCGGCCCACTGCAGGTGTGGGTCGTCCACGGTGATGCGGTGCGCCGACGCGCTCGCGAGGTCGAGCACCACGACGGCACGCGGCTGCGGGAAGACGACCTGCGACCCGTTCGGGGCTATCGCCGAGGCGTCCATACGCCAGGACGAGGCGCCGTCCACCCCCTCGGTGCGGGTCAGGGTGAGGCCCACTTCCACGTGCCGGCGGTCGGGCAGCACGACCACCGGCACGGCCCCGTCCCCGGTGGGGCGCAGGTATGCCGCGACGGCCCGACCGCTCTCAGACCTCTCGGTGCGGCTGAGGGACGCGAGCGGGACGGTGGGGGCGTCGAGGCGCAGGTCCGGGGGCAGCCCGCTCGCCCGCTCCGGAAGGTCGGCCTCGCTGCCGGCGGCCGGCCCCATGACGAGCACGGTGCCGTCGGGCGCCGTGTCGGTGACGGGCGCGGTCCTCGCCGTCGTCGGGCTCGGGTTCGGACTGACCCGATCGGGCTCGTCCGCCCCCACGGCGATCCCGGTCATCACCAGGGCCGCCACACCCACGGCTGCTATCCCGCCGAACACCGCCCGGCGCCTGCCCTGCTGCCGGCGCACCGCGTTCCGCCAGGCCTGGTCGGCGAAGTCGACCTCGGGAATGGGGGCGCTGAGGTCGTCGAGCAGGACCTCGACGTCCTTCAGGGTCAGGGGTGCCGCACCCGGCCGAGGCGCCGGCTGCTCCGGCGCCGGGCCGGCAACGGAGTGCTCGCGGGTCGCGCGGTTCGGTGCATGGCGGGGCGCAGACTGGCCCAGCCGCGCCAGGGCGGCGCTGGCGTGGTGCCTGACAGCCCCGACGCTGATGCCGAGCACCTCAGCGGTCGAGGCCTCCCCGCGGCCCTCGAAGCACCGCAGGACCAGGACGGCGCGCTGCCTGGCGCCGAGCCCTGCCAGGGCCTGCATGAGACGGTGCTGGTCGTCGAGGTCCTCCAAGCGCCCGGCCCCCATGTCCTGAGCCGGCTCCGAACCGTCGGCTGGCACCCAGTCGCGTGCTGGCACAGAGCGGGCCGACGTTGCATGCGCGTGGCCATCCGGCTCCTGGGGGGTGCGGCGACGCGCAGACCCGGCCGCACGGTAGACGAGCGCGCGGACGACGTCGTCGGGGTCCTCGCCGCGGAGCCGGGCCCAGCGCAGCGCCAGACTGGTGAGCACCTTGGCGACCAGCGCTTCAGCGTCGCGGGCGTTCCCCTCGAGGAGGTACGCCGACTGCAGGAGGTGGTGCTGCCGGGCCCGGACGTACTCGGCGAAGTCCGCGTCGGTCTCGGTGCGCATGCCACCTCCGCTCGGCCTCCCGTACCGTCCCTCACTGCATTAACGCACGCCGGGCGCCCCCGCGAGACCCCGTGCCGCGCACGACTCCTCAGCACGCGCGCGGCCGGGCAGCAGACCTGGCCATGCGGCATACGGCCGGCTGCCTCAACAGCCCGCCACGCGGCATACCGACGGCTGCGTCAGCAGCCCGCCAGGTGAGCACCGAGGTAGGACTCGATCTTGTCGAGGGAGACCCGCTCCTGGCTCATGGTGTCTCGCTCGCGCACCGTCACGGCGTGGTCCTCGAGGGTGTCGAAGTCCACCGTCACGCAGAAGGGTGTGCCGATCTCGTCCTGGCGGCGGTAGCGGCGGCCGATGGCGCCGGCGTCGTCGAACTCGATGTTCCAGTTCTTGCGCAGGGTGGCCGCGAGGTCGCGCGCCTTGGGCGTGAGGTCGGCGTTGCGCGACAGGGGCAGCACGGCCGCCTTCACGGGGGCCAGTCGCTTGTCGAGGCGCAGCACGACGCGCTTGTCCACGCCGCCCTTGGTGTTGGGGGCCTCGTCCTCGGAGTAGGCGTCGACGAGGAACGTCATGAGCGAGCGCGAGAGCCCGGCCGCCGGCTCGATGACGTAGGGCGTGTACTTCTCGCCGCTCGCCTGGTCGAAGAAGACGAGGTCGGTGCCCGAGTGCTTCGTGTGGGTGGTCAGGTCGAAGTCGGTGCGGTTCGCGATGCCCTCGAGCTCGCCCCACTCGCTGCCGTGGAAGCCGAAGCGGTACTCGATGTCGACGGTGCGCTTGGAGTAGTGCGACAGCTTCTCCAGCGGGTGCTCGAAGTGGCGCAGGTTGTCGGGGTTGATGCCGAGGTCGGTGTACCAGCGGGTCCGCTCGTCGATCCAGTACTGGTGCCACCCCTCGTCCTCGCCCGGCTTGACGAAGAACTCCATCTCCATCTGCTCGAACTCGCGGGTGCGGAAGATGAAGTTCCCCGGCGTGATCTCGTTGCGGAAGCTCTTGCCGGTCTGGGCGATGCCGAACGGCGGCTTCTTGCGCGACGCGTTCATGACGTTGAGGAAGTTGATGAAGATGCCCTGGGCGGTCTCCGGCCGCAGGTAGTGCAGGCCGGACTCGTCCTCGATGACGCCGAGGTGGGTCTTGAGCATCATGTTGAACTCGCGTGGCTCCGTCCACGCCCCGCGGGTGCCGCAGTTGGGGCAGCCGATGTCGCTCAGCGGGATCGTGTCGGGGTCGATCTCCTTGCCCTTCTTCGCCTCCCTGTGGGCGATGGCCTCCTGCATGTGGTCGACGCGGAAGCGCTTGTGGCAGGACTGGCACTCGGTCAGCGGGTCGCTGAACTCCCCGACGTGGCCGGAGGCGACCCAGGTCTGGCGCGGCAGGATGATGGAGGAGTCGATGCCGACGACGTCCTCGCGACCGGTGACGACCGACTTCCACCACTGCCGCTTGATGTTCTCCTTGAGCTCGACGCCGAGGGGACCGTAGTCCCAGGCGGAGCGGGTGCCGCCGTAGATCTCACCGCAGGGGAAGACGAAGCCCCTCCGCTTGCAGAGGGAGACGACGGTGTCGACGGTGGAGGTCGGTGCAGCCATGCGGAGAAGGTTACCGACCGCCCGCTGCGCGCCGGAGCCGGTATGCCGCGTGGCCGGCACTCGCGCCGACTCCGCCCGCTGTCCGCCCACCCCCGTCGCGGCGCCACCGGCTCAGGCGTGGGCTGCACGCGGGCTGCCGTAGGGTTGCTGGCCGTGTCGAGTTTCCGTGAGTCCCTCGAGCGGGCGAGCCTGCCCCTTCTCCACCGGCTGAGCCGGCTGCCGCGCGCCGTTCCGTTCCTCCTCGTCCTGGCGCTGCTCGTCGGCGGCATCCTCATCCCCGGGTGGGGATGGGTGCTGACGGCGCTGGTCGCCCTGTTCCTCATGTGGATGCTCGTGCTCGGCTGGCCCCGGCTCAGCGGCGTCGAGCGGCTCATGCGCGTCGCCGTGGTCTTCATTGCCCTGGCGATCGCCGTCTCGCAGGCCATCCCCCGCACCTGACTTTTGACAATCATTCTCATTTTGATTGAGAATGATTGTCATGTTGAACCGCGCCGCTCTCGCTGCTTCGGCCGCTGCTGCGCTGGCGGTCGCGCTGGTGGCCGGGTGCGGGACGGCGAAGGGCCCCGGCTCGGACGGAGCGAAGGTCGAGGTGGCGGCGGCGTTCTACGCCCTCGACTACGCCGCCCAGCGCATCGGCGGAGCTGACGTCAAGGTCACCGCCCTGACCAAACCCGGGGTCGAGCCCCACGACGTCGAGCTCAGTGCCCGCAAGGTCGCCTCGGTCGCCCTGGCCGACCTCGTGGTGCACTTCCGCGGCTTCCAGCCCGCGGTCGACGAGGCAGTCGACAGCCAGGCCCGTGGGCGGGCGCTCGACGTCACCAGTGCAGCACGGCCGCTCGCCGCGGCCCCGCACGAGCACGAGGGCGAGAGCCCGGTCGAGCACGCAGAGCACTCCGGCGAGACGCCCGAGGAGCCTGCGGCGGACCCGCACTTCTGGCTGGACCCGCAGCGGTACGCCGACGTCGCGAACGCCATCGGCGCCGAGCTCGCTCGGGTGGACCCCGATCATGCCGACGGCTACCGCGCCCGAACGGCCGACTTCACCGCAGAGCTGGACGCCCTGGACCGCGAGTTCTCCGCGGGCCTCGCGAACTGCCGCAGCCGCGAGCTCGTGACGAGCCATGCTGCGTTCGGCTACCTCGCCGACGCCTACGACCTGCACCAGGAGGGGATCACCGGGCTCTCGCCCGAGGCGGAGCCCAGCCCCGCCGCCCTGGCTCGCATCGCGCGGTTTGTCGAGGATGAGGGTGTGCGGACCATCTACGCCGAGACGCTGGTGAGCCGGGACGTGTCGGACACCCTCGCCCGCGAGAGCGGGGCACGGGTCGCCGTACTCGACCCGATCGAGGGACTGACCGACGAGTCGGCCGGCGACGACTACTTCGAGGTGATGCGGGCGAACCTGTCGACCCTGCGCGCCGGACAGGAGTGCACATGACCGCAGCACAGCCCGTGTCGACGAGGTCCCGGCCGACGCCGGTGATCGAGGTGGAGCACGCCTCCTTCGGCTATGCCGACATCCCCGTCGTGCGCGACGTGACCCTCACCGTGGCACCCGGCGAGGTCATCGCCCTCCTCGGCGCCAACGGCTCGGGCAAGTCCACCCTCGTGAAGGGGCTGCTGGGCCTCAACAGCCAGCTGGGCGGGCAGGTGCGGCTGTTCGGCGTCCCGCGGGAGGACTTCCGGGACCACCCGAGAGTCGGCTATGTGCCCCAGCGGCACACGCTCTCGGCGTCGGTCAGGGCCACAGTGGCCGAGATCGTCGCCGTCGGCCGCCTGCCCCACCGGCGCTGGTGGCAGCCGCGGATCGGCCACGGCGCAGCCGAGCACGAGGTCATCAACCAGTGCCTGGAGGTCGTGGGCCTGGGTGACCGCGCCGGGGCAGACGTGAGCACGCTGTCGGGTGGCCAGCAGCGGCGGGTCCTCATCGCGCGGGCCATGGCCTCGCACCCGGACATCCTCGTGATGGACGAACCGACGGCTGGCGTGGACACCGCCAACCAGGAGGTCCTGGCGGGGGTCCTGTCGCGGCTCGCCGCCGGCGGCACGACGATGCTCATCGTCACGCACGAGCTCGAGGCGCTGGCCGACATCGTCACGCGGATCGTGGCGATGTCCGCGGGACGCATCGTCTTCGACGGCGCCCCTGACGCGTTCGCCGAGGCGCGGGCGGGCCTGGGCGTCGTGGAGCACGGACACCACCATGCCGAGGAGCTCGAGCCCGCAGAGCCTCGGCTGGCCGGAGCGCCGGCAGCCGGACCCCTCGACCCCCAGGGAGGTGAGCGCCGTGGCTGAGCTCCTGAGCCTCGACTTCATGCGCCAGGCTCTGGTCGCGGCGCTCCTGGTCGGCATCGCCGCCCCGCTCGTCGGCGTCTTCCTGGTCCAGCGTCGGCTCTCCCTCATCGGCGACGGCATGGGCCACGTGGCCCTCGCGGGCGTCGCCGTCGGGGTCCTGACCGGCACGGCGCCCGTCCTCACCGCGCTGGTCGCCGCCGTGGCGGCGGCCGTGGCGATCGAGGCCATCCGCGCCCGTGGGACGACCAGCGGGGACGTCGCCCTGGCGGTGATGTTCTACGGCGGCATCGCCGCCGGCGTGGTGATCATCGCGAAGTCGCCGAGCGGCAGCCCCGCCAACCTCACGGCATACCTCTTTGGGGCGATCACCACGGCCAGCACCAGCGACCTGTGGGTCTTCGCCGGACTCGCGGTCATCGTCATGGGTGCGACGTGGCTGTTGCGGCCCTGGTTCTTCGCCGTGGCGAACGACGAGGAGTACGCCCGAGCGACCGGCATGCCCGTCACCGGGCTGAATGTCGCACTGGCCGTGCTGACCGCCGTCACCGTGGTCGTCTCCATGCGCGTGGTCGGCCTGTTGCTCATCAGCGCCCTGATGATCATCCCCAATGCCACCGCCCAGCTGCTCGGCCACAGCTTCCGGGCCTCGGTGCGGTGGGCGGTCCTCGTGGGCGTGGTGTCCAGCGTCGGCGGGGTGGTCCTGTCGTTCTACGCGGAGACCCCCTCGGGCGGCACGATCGTCCTGCTGGCGATCGCCGGCTTCGTCGCTGCCGCCGTCGGCACCGCAGCGGCCACCCGGTGGCGGGCCCACCTCCACCAGCGGGCAGAGGCACACGACCACGAGCACGGGATCGGCTGCGGCCACCCGGCGATCGTCCACGGCGACCACGTGGACTACCTGCACGACGGCCAGCTTCACTCGGCGCACGAGGGGCACTACGACGAGCACGGATCCGCCCCGGACGACGCCGCGCCGACACGACGCCCTGAGGAGGTGCAGTCCTGATGGCGCGGGCGAAGCCGGCTCCCCCCAGCCCGAGCGACGCGGACGGGTCCCGGCGGCAGGGCAACGGCACTGCAGGCGCCCCCGACGCCGGCCGCCGGCCCACCAAGCAGCGGGCCGCCGTGGCCGCCGTCCTGGCCGACGTCGAGGAGTTCCGCTCGGCCCAGGAGCTGCACGCCCTGTTGCGCGACGGCGGCGCGAAGGTGGGGCTCGCCACCGTCTACCGCACGCTCCAGGCGATGGCGGCGGACGGCGCGATCGACATGCTGCGCACTGACGACGGCGAGGCCGTCTACCGCGCCTGCAGCACCGGCCACCACCACCACCTGGTCTGCCGTGAGTGCGGCAAGACGGTCGAGGTGGAGGGCCCTGCGGTCGAGCGGTGGGCGCAGCAGGTGAGCGAGGAGCACGGCTTCACCGACGTGCAGCACACGCTGGAGATCTTCGGCACCTGCGCCGACTGCGCGAGCTGACGGCCGCCTCCCACCGACGTGGGGGTTGCAGGGCCTTCGGTCAGGCGGTGGGC
>Ga0247818_10001911_pt1 | contig 13363 bp, 12 predicted proteins | sample 13C_Glucose_Day1_FD_192424 | JGI IMG/M metagenome (GOLD analysis project Ga0247818, IMG submission 192424) | Soil microbial communities from agricultural site in Penn Yan, New York, United States - 13C_Glucose_Day1 | ecosystem: Environmental > Terrestrial > Soil > Agricultural land | place...
GCACCAGTTATGGCTTTTGACCTACCGCGAAGCCCAGACGCAAACCTATGGCGACGCGTTTCTGATGATCATGGTCTGCTTCATCATCGCCACGGCGATGGTGCCCCTGATGCGCAAGGTGCAACCACCGGCCGCGCCCAGTGCCGATGGGCATTGAGGCTCAGACTTTTGCGCGCCTGGCACTGACACCGAACAGCCGGCGTGGGGTTTCACCCATCTTGATGGCGTCGGCGGAAGTGGGTGTGGCACCAAGTCAGTCCCCCTGGTGCTCAGCACAAATAGCCAATCTTTCAGAAGTCGAGGAGGCCACGGGGTCCTGACAACGCGTTTTTTGGGCTAAACATGACTGCGATCACGCAACCACTGCAAAAACCCCCGTTTCTGCGCCACAACCGGCACATCCTGGGTCAGCGATTGCGCCTTGTGCAACCGGTAATCCAGCAAGGCTTTCATCGCATCATTGATCTCGTGCCGGGCGTCCAGGCACGGTTTGAGGTATTGCTTCTCGATGCGGTACAGGGCGCAGGCGGTTTTTGCGGTAAAGGTGGCGGGCAGCGCGGAATCGGACAGGATGCCGGCCTCGCCGATCACCTCCCCCGGGCCCATGCGACCGGATTCTAACGGCACACCCTGGCGGGTCAGCGTCACTGTGACCACCCCGGATTCAATGATGAACAAATGATCGCTGACCTCCCCCGCCTGCAGAATCGTCTCCCCGGCGCGAAAGGCTTGCAGGGTCATGTTCTGGCTGAAAGTGTCTTTCTCCTCCTGACGCAAGGTGGAGAAAATCGGCGAACTGTCGAGCAGCGCCCGTTGCCGTGACAGCCCGGCCGAAGGAGCGAATTCCTCGCTGGACAACAAACTGACCCCACAAGCCTGCAAGTGCCGATAGGCCAGATCGAACAGTTGGTTACGCACCGAACGTTTCTCGCTCATCGACGCGACGAAGCCGCTGATTTCATACTCGACTCCGGTACTGCCGGAGCTTTTCAGTGCCACGCTCGGTGCCGGCTCGTTGAGCAGAAAGCGACAGCCCTGCATGGCCCGCTCCAGGGCGTCGATCACTGTATTGGGCCGTGCATGGGGGCTAAGTACCAGGGAAATGGAAACGCCGAACATATTGCTCGGCCTGCTGAAGTTGATGATCTTGGCCTTGGCCGCCAGGGAGTTGGGGATCACCGCCATGCTGCCCTTGGCGGTTTGCAGGCGCGTGGCGCGCCAGTCGATATCGGTGACCCGGCCTTCAGTGCCGTCTATGGAGATCCAGTCATCGAGTTGATAGGGTTTGGTGGTGTTGAGGACTATCCCGGAGAACACGTCGCTGAGGGTGCTTTGCAAAGCCAGGCCGACGATGATCGCCAAGGCACCGGAGGTCGCCAGCACGCCTTTGACCGGCAGCTCGAGCACGTAGGCCAGGGCCGCGATGACCGCAATCAGGAAGATCACTGCCCCGAGCAGATCCTGCAGCAGCCGCCCGGTGTGCCCTACCCGTTGCATCATGCCCGCGCCAATCAACACCGTCAGGGTTCGCGCAGCAAACAGCCACCAAGCGATCTGCAAGCCAGTGGCCGCCAGGTGCAGGGGCACGTTATCGGGCCAGGGCGCGGGTTCCAGTGGATTGAGACCTTCATTGAACAGCAGCACGCTGAACAGGGCGAAAATCACCACCCGTACGAGCAGTCGCCAGGCGCTGCCCATGGAACTGAGCAAGCGCCACAAGCCCAGATCGATGACGATCAACGTCATGGCGCAGACCAGCGGGTGTTCGGTAAGCAGTGACAGCATCAAGCAACTCCAGCAAGGCCAATACCGCGATGATTGGCCATAGTGTAGGAGCAATTGATTTCGCTGGATGAATACTGCCTGCAAAACACCATGAGCTCCTACAGGGGGACGGGTCAGCCAGCAGGTTTTTAGCGGCAAGCTGATTGGGGGTAGCGGAGATTTTATTTCAGACATAATATCGCAAAGAATTACAGCCATAATATCTTCTGCTCTCCGAGGACATGAACATGCAAAGCCCCACCCGTGACGCCACCCTCGCCCAATGGCTCGCACAGGAACAGGCCATGCGCGAACGCCTTGCCGGGCCTGGCAGTTTGTCCATGGCCCAAGTCAGCGCCCTGTCCCCCGCCGAGTTTTTCGAAGGTATAGGCGAAGGCAAACTGCCCTCTCCACCCATCGGCGCGCTGATGGATTTCATCCCCATCGAATGGTCCGCCGGGTTGTTCATCTTTCAGGGCACCCCGGACTCGCGGCATTACAACCCGTTGGGCAGCGTGCATGGCGGGTATGCCGCAACCTTGCTGGATTCGTGCATGGGTTGCGCGATTCATACACAACTGAAAAAGGGCCAGGGTTACACCACCCTGGATCTGCGCATCAGTTATGTCCGGGCATTGACCGGTGCCAGCGGGCCGGTGCGGGCCGAGGGCAAGATTGTCCATCTGGGGCGCTCGACGGCGCTGGCCGAGGGGCGGATTTATGATGTGGATGGGCGGCTGTATGCGACCGGGTCGACGACCTGCATGATTCTTGAGGCTCGCGGGTAAGGGTTCAGACCGAGTCGCCGCCATCGCCGGCAGGCCAGCTCCCACAGGGGATGGTTGCAGGCCATTAACTTAGTGTTCACTGAAGATCAAACTGTAGGAGCGAGCCTGCTCGCGATGAGGCCGGCACATCCAGCGTCACTGGTGACTGACATTCTGCGATCGGCGGTCTTGATCGCGGCCTGCGGCTGACCAGCCCCAAAGGCATTGCGCCGCGCCGGGATTGAACGTCAGTCTTGCTGGAGTCGTTGATCCAGCCGCGTCATGGCTTGCTGCATCTGATCAACGGCGGCGTTGATCAGTGACGCGCTGCCGTCACTGCATGCCCGCTCCAGCTGCTCGCAACAGGCCACCAAGGCGTCCGCGCGGACCATCAGTGCGCCACCCTTGACCCGGTGCGCCAGCTCACGCAATCCAGGGCGGTTACCGCTGGCATGCAAGGCCAACAGGTAAACGCGGTCGTCGCGGTTGGCCAGGGAGATATCGAGCAGCAACTGATCGACCAATTCAGGGTCCGAACCGATGTATCGATCCAGGCCACTCAAATCGAATTCGGCCGGTTCGCTTGAGATGATCTGCCCTGCCCGCTCACCGCTGAAGCGCGTTGCCAACCATGTCTGCAGATCCGTCAGGCGGATAGGTTTGAACAGGCAATCGTCCATGCCAGCCTCCTGACAGCGGACTTTCTCGGCGGCCTGCGCATTGGCGGTAAAGCCCAGAATCAAGGTCGACGGCAGTCTCTGTCGGCGTTCTTCGTCACGTATGGCGCCGGCCAGTTCATAGCCACTGAGCAACGGCATGTTGCAATCGGTGATGACCAGATCGAAATCATGCTCACGCCATTGCGCAAGGCCCTGCACCCCATCCTGCGCGGTTAGAACGCTATGCCCCAGGTAGCTCAATTGCCGTGAGAGCAGCAGAAGATTGGCCGGATAATCGTCAACGGCCAGTATGGTCAACGCGCGCGTCGGTCGCGGTGCTGCGTCCTGACAGGACTCGCTGGCGGACAACGGTTGCAGCGCGACCAGATCGAGCCTGATAGCAACTTGAGTACCACGCCCCAGTGTACTTTCGAGCTGCAACTGGCCGCCCATCATCTCGCAGAGCGTTCGGCTGATCACCAGGCCCAGTCCCGAACCCTGCCGACCGGACTGCTGAGTGTTGCCCGCCTGAACAAACGGACTGAACAGACGTTTGCGGTCAAATTCACTGATGCCGATGCCACTGTCTTCGATAATGACGCTGACCGCCAGATGCGCCGTGGGCCGGGGCTCGACCTGCAGCTTCAGACTCACCTGGCCGGCATTGGTGAACTTGATCGCGTTGTTCAGCAGATTGGACAGAACCTGTTTGAAGCGCGTGGGGTCAAGCATCACATCGCGATCACTGTGCTCGTCAAGTTCAACCCGCCAGCGCAGGTTTTTCTCCAGCGCCAGGCCTTCAAAAACCCGACACACCGACGCCACCAGCGCTCGCAGGTTGACCCGCTCCGGCGCCAGGGACAGATGGCCGGATTCGATGCGGGCGATATCCAGTATGTCGCCGATCAACGCCAGCAACTGTTGCCCTGCATTGGAGGCCACCTCGATGGCGCAACGGTCAGTCACGCCTTCATCGGCGCGTTTCAATGCCAGTTCGAGCATACCGATCAGCGCGTTCATCGGCGTGCGTATTTCATGGCTCATGGTCGCCAGAAATGTGGTCTTGGCACGGTTGGCGTCATCCGCTGCATCCTTGGCTTGCTGCAGTTGACCCAGCAATTGCTGGCGCAGACGGATCTGGCGGCGCTGCCAGAGGATCCCGGCCAACGCGAGAAACAGCAGGGTGCCGGCAAAGGCGAACGCCTGGAAAATGGTTTTGCGGTGGCGCAACCAATAGCTCTGCTCCACCATCGAGTCGTAGCGCCAGGGTTGGGTCAGCTTGTCGATTTCTTCGGGAGGAATACTCAGCAGCGCCTTGTCCAGGATCGAATGCAACTCGACGGCCTCGCGACTGGTCGCCAGGGCGCTGCGCGCCGGGTCGGTGCCTACTGTGCTGGTCACTTGCAGCAGATCACGGTATTGGCGCGAAATCAGATAGCGGGCACTGATCAGCGAATTGATGCCACCTTGAGCCTCGCCCCGGGCGACCATTTCCATGGCATCAGACGACAGGGGCGCATCCTTGCACCGAATCAGCGGGAAGTGGTGCCGAATGTACTCACCGGCGATGTTGCCCCGGGTCAACGCCAGGGTTTTTCTTGCCATGTCATCCAGGGTCCTGGGGCTGTCCGGCCCTATGCGGGTGACCAGCACCGACGGGCTGCTGAGGAACGCCCGGGTAAACGACAGCTCGTCTTCACGCTGGGAGCTGAGGCCGATTCCCGCCAGTACGTCGACCTCACCGCTCTTTATGGCGTTGACCATCGCTGTCACCGATTTCATGGCCTGGATGTCAAATTGCAAGCCGGTACGCAGGCTGATTTTCGCCAGCACATCGACGCTGATCCCGCGGTATCTGCCCTCGCCATCGATGAACGAAATCGGTGGGATATCCTCGTTGATCGCCACCCTCACACGCGGGTGACGATCGAGCCAGCGCTGTTCGGCCACGCTCAACTGTAATGTATGAGTTCCCGGGATAGACACTCCGCTCGCCCCCCAACGCAACAGGATGTTCATCTGTTCATTGGCTGAGACGGCTGCCAGCGCCTTGTTGACGATACGCAACAGCGGCTGATTCTCGCGGGCCATTGCGAAGGCAAAGCGGCCGGACTCCAGCGGTGAGAAGTCGGCAAACTGGACGTTATTCAGGTAATTCATGCTGATCAGGTAATGAGCACTGATCGCATCGCCCAGATAAACGTCCGCCTGGCCGAACGCTACCGCACCCATTGCCGCCAATGTCGAGGGATAAGGCTGTACCTGAGCGTCGGGATAGAACTGTTGCACGCTTCGTTCAGGCAGATAGTGATAGAGGGTCGCCAACTGTTTGCCGGCCAGTGTCGGCTGCGGTACTTCGGATGCATCGGCGCGGATGACCAGCACGGGTTGATCAACCGCATAGGCACTGGACATCTGCAGTTGCGGATCTTCAGCTTCATAGCGGTTGGCGGTTCCCAGCAGGTCTGCCTCGCCCTCCTTGATTGCCCGCACCGCTTCAGCGCGTGATGGATAGCGATGAACGTCGATCTCCACGTTCAACAGCTGCTGCAGTATTCCAGCGTAATCCCCCGTCACCCCTTCGAACACCTTGCCCGCGGAGTTGAACTCGAACGGTGGATAATCCGGAGCGGAGACAGCCAGCACCAACCGTTGTTTCTGGTGCAGCCAGCGCGATTCGGCTTCCGACAGCCTGATGGCCACGCCTTCGACGTCCGAGCGACCCAGCAACGTCAATGTTTGCGGCTGTGCCCAGACAGTCGACGTGCAGAAAAGAAAGCCCGACAACACCAGGCCCGACAGGCCTCGAAAAATTTTCATTCAGATCAGATGATTGCGCAGGGCGAAATCGCGCAAAAGCACCAGCGATCGCACATTGAGCTTGTCAATCAACCGGGATTTGTAGGTGCTGACCGTTTTGTAACTCAGGTGCATGATCTCGGCGATTTCATTGTTTTTTGATCCCCGGGCCAGATGTTGCAGAATGGCCAGTTCGCGGTTGGAGAGGCTGTCGATCAGTTCCTTTTCGCTGCGTTGCAATGACCCCATCGACACGGAGATCGAATCCAGCTGGGCAAAATAGGTGTAACCGGCCATCACGGATTTCACCGCGGCTTCCAGATCTTCCAGACTCCTGCTTTTGGACACATAAGCGGCAGCACCGGCACGCATGCACCGCTCCTGATAATGATCAGGCGGCATGGAAGTGAACACCACCACCCGGCAACGCGCTTGTTCCGCCTTGAGGCGCGCCAATATATCCAGCCCGGCCATATTCGGCAGGTCCAGATCCAGCAGCATGATGTCCGGTCGATGTTCACGAATCATCGCCAGTGCTTCATCGCCGCGGGTTGCTTCATATATCCGATCGAATCCCGCGCCCCTGAGGACGAGTTTGATCATCCTGCAAACCACCGGATGATCTTCCACAATCACCGCTGTCTTCGTGGAACTCATGGAAATTTCCTGTGCAAAACTCCACGACTGAGCAGAAAAACGCCCGGGGCATGGCCGTAAATCGTTGCCACGGCTGCGCGGGACTCTTGCATGGAAGGGTGGATAAAACTACCTGTCAGAAATGACAGTTCCGACGAATGGTAGCCTGGGATCAACAGCTGCCATCAGCTTCTGAACGCAAGACAAATCAGGCAGTTCGGCATGACTTATCCAGACCGTCTGCCCAATACAGTCCGGGACTGCAGCCAGTTGTGCCTGGCGGCCATCAAAGATGAAGGCATGCCGAACCTGATGGTTATCGATGAAAAAATCCGGCAGATTCAACGACCCGTCTGCCATCGAGCTATTGATGAGCACCAGATCGAAAGGCTGGCTGCCGTATTCCGTCAGCCGCAGAAGCTCTTCGAGGCTTTGAACCGGGGCCACAGCAAAATAACCGAGCTGGTTGAACAGCCGTTCGATTCTCATGCAGTTAAAGTGCTGCACGTCGGCGATCAGGATTCGTAGCGCGTGATTCGGCAACGGGACCTCCATTGGAATGTCGGAACTCAACAAGGCGCAAAGGCTACGCAAGCCCGTTACAATTTTCTGTAGGACTATTCCTAAATGCCAACCGGTTAGTCTGATGCCAGCCCGTCAAGGGCAAGCGCGTCTCACGCCGGCCATTGGCGGTCCACACGATTGCCGCGTCCCATTATTCGGTGGTGCTCGGACTCCAGAATGCCTGCACCACCAGCGTCGACATCGAGATCCTTGTCACCAGCGCATCGAGTTCATCGCCATCCACCGAAGTGGTTGCCAGCGTGGCCTGGATCTGGATTTCGTCTGCACCGAAGGCATGCACATCGACATCACGGGCCGGGTAGTTGCTGCGTTCCAGTTCGGCTTCGAGCAAGACCAGAACGGCTTTGTGCTGCGAGCGCCGGGCGATCACATAGACGATGTTGGTGACCTCGGCTGAAATCACATCCAGCGGCTGACGGTTGATGTTGTTGACGATCGGGCGCAACAAAGTGTTTGCCGCCAGTACGAACAGCGTGCCCAGCAGCGCCTCGGCCAGCAGGTCGGCACCGGCACAGGCACCCACCGCAGCCGACGTCCAGAGGGTAGCGGCAGTGTTGAGGCCGCGCACATTGCCCTCTTCGCGCATGATGACCCCGGCACCGAGAAAGCCGATGCCCGACACCACATAGGCCACCACTCGCACCGCGCTTTCGGCACCGCCAAGACGATTGGCCATATCGACGAATATCGCCGCGCCCACCGCCACCAGTACGTTGGTGCGCAGGCCGGCAGTGCGCTGCCGGTACTGGCGTTCGAATCCGATCAGGCCGCCGAGGATGAAGGCCGCACTGAGGCTGACCAGGGTGTCGAGCAGTGAGGTCAAGTTGATGTTGTTGATGGCTTGCATGAATACGGCTCCTGGAGTGTCGGAAAACCGTCGAGCAGGTACGTCCACGCCGCTGCCGCCGCAACTGCCGGCAAGGCAAGGCCTGGCGCGCCGGTCACGAATGACAGGCGTGTCGACAGGTGTGAGAGCGACCGGAAAAGTCGAAACCACACGCTGATCAGCGTCGATGAGAAGGACGTTGGAACACGACCAGGATTGGCCGCGATCGGGATGCCGCTGCTCGCTTGTCGGCGAGACAACGGCACAGGAGACTGCGCGTTATCTTGCCGAGAATACGCCGGTTACCGGGACCGGCCGACAACTGTCACTCGAACAAGTACCCACTGTGGGTCTCCGTGATTGATGAAAACGCGCGAAGCTTACGCCCCGATGTTTGGAGAGTAAACCCGTTGGAAATGCCTGCTGGGGGAATTGCGGGGTTCTTCAGGAAGGGTTCAGGTAAATCAAAAAACAGTCCGAACGGCGGTGCCCGCGATGCCGACGCTGCTCAGTTCCTGCACTCTGACAACACCACCTGACAGGTTCTCGGCGTACCACCGGAGCGCCCGGCATAACGTATGCAGTTATTCAGGGATTTCTGCCTCGCGATGCTCAAGGTAGAGCCCCACGCCAGACCACCCTCGCCAGCAGTCGGTAGCGCCTTGGCATAGCAACTTGAGCCGATGCTCGAGGACGCATGGCGAGCAGTTTTGCCTGCACAGCCTGCGGTCAGCGCCAGGCTGATCGCGAGCAGTGAAGACAGGCCCCATGACGAGCATTGCCATGCTGTTTTTCCGCTCATCCCGTTTTCCCTGAAGCTGGAGGCTGGAGGCGTACCAGTGCCTGTGCGCTAGCGACTGTGCGCGGCATCCGCCAGTTGCCCGGTGTCTACCCTTACAAAAATCGAGTCGCCAACGGCCGTAAGTACGTCCCCTGCGTAGACCTCGCAGATGACGCGGGTTTTGCGGCCGACTTCACCTTCCACTTTCGCCCGCAACGTCAGTGGTACGCCCATGGGCGTCGGCTTGATGAACTTGATGCCAAGGTTGCCGGTGACACAATTGATACGCGGCAGGCTGGCGACTTCACGCTGTTCCATGCGGTAGTGCCAGGCCATCGCCGCCCAGTTCGAATGACAATCGACCAGCATCGCGATCAGTCCGCCGTAGACCAGATCCGGCCAGCCGCAATACTTGGCATCCGGCAAGTATTGCGCCACGACATGCTCGCCGTCCTCATGCCAATAGCTTTTGATGTGAAGCCCGTGGGGATTGCTGCTGCCACAGCCGTAACAAACGCCGTCGGGCGCCGCGCTGTCTTGCAGGGAGGTGTCGAGCCTGGACATACCTTGATCATCCTTAATAATGTGAACCAATGCCTTCGGATTCTAACGCTGAATCGATTGCCGCGAGCGCTCGAATTCCAACCCGCCCCATCACGCTCGATCAGCGGCTACGTTTAACCGAACGTGTGATCGCAGAGGAGACGCAGCATGGACCGATACACCGGTGGTTGCCTGTGCGGCAATGTCAGGATCGAGGCGACAGGACAGCCCTACCGGGTCGGCCTGTGTCACTGTCTCGACTGCCGCAAGCATCACGGCGCGCTGTTTCACGCCTCGGCGATATTCCCTCAGGAGGCGGTGACGATCGAGGGCGAAACCCGCGACTACGCCGGACGCTTTTTTTGTCCGCGCTGCGGCTCGTCGGTTTTCGCCCGCAGCAACGATGAAGTCGAAGTGAACCTGGGATCCCTCGATGCCCCTGACCAGCTCAAACCTACTTACGAAAGCTGGATCATCCGCCGCGAGTCCTGGTTGCCGCCCTTCCCGCTGACTCGACACTACGAGCGCGATCGTGAGGGCACAGGACGCCTTGAGGAGTAGTCCGCCTGGCCTCAGAGGTGGTCCGCATCAATCACCGCCTTGGCGAACGCCTGCGGATCCTCCTGGGGCAGGTTGTGACCGATGCCGCCACTGATCAGCCGGAACTCGTATTTGCCGGTGAAACGCTTGGCGTAGTCCTCGGGAGCCGGGTGCGGGGCGCCGTTGGCATCCCCTTCCAGGGTGATGGTCGGCACGCTGATGGACGGCGCGGTGGCCAGTTTCTGTTCCAGCGCTTCGTACTGGCTCTCGCCCTGCACCAGGCCCAGGCGCCAGCGGTAGTTGAACACGGTGATATCGACATGGTCGGGATTGGCCAGCGCCTTGGCACTGCGGTCGAAGGTGGCGTCATCGAATGCCCATTTGGGTGACGCCAGCTGCCAGATCAATTTGGCGAAGTCATGGGTGTTCTTCTCGTAACCGGCGCGACCGCGGTCGGTGGCAAAGTAAAACTGATACCACCACTGCAATTCAGCCTTGGGCGGTAACGGGTTCTGGCCCGCCGCCTGATTGCCGATCAAATAACCGCTGACCGAGACCAGCGCCTTGACCCGTTCCGGCCACAGCGCCGAGACGATGTCGGCCGAGCGTGCGCCCCAGTCATAGCCACCGAGCACAGCCTGCTTGATCTTCAGTGCATCCATGAAGTCGATGACGTCGCTGGCCAGCGCGGCCGGCTGGCCATTGCGCAGGGTTTTCGCCGAAAGGAAGTGCGTATCGCCGTAACCACGGGCATACGGCATCAACACTCGATAGCCCTTGGCTGCCAGCAAGGGCGCGACCTCATCATAGCTGTGAATGTCATACGGCCAGCCATGCAGAAGGATGACCACCGGGCCATCGGCCGGACCTGTCTCGGCGTATGCCACGTCCAGCAGCCCGGCGTTGACATGCTTGAGCGGGCCAAAGGGAGACGCAGCGGCACTGGTGCTGCCGGCGCTGCTCTGGGCTGGCTGTGCGGTTGCAGCCGCTTGCACATGGGCCATGCCAAGAGCGCCGAACAGACTGAACGCGAGCATCGTGTAGCCGACCAGACGGCGGCGGGGTTTAGCGGTTTTGTCGTGCTGCAGTGCCATCTTCATGCTGAAGTCTCCGTTGCAAGCCGTCGGCCAGGGGCTCCGATTGATCCCTGTAAACCTTGCCGACATTTGAACGCGGCGACGTATCCGGCGTGTGTCGCAGCGCGGGCCGGGTGCAAGCGGGTGTATCGAGTGCTGGTGCAGACACAGTGTGATACACGGCAAATAATCTGCGGGGCCGCTGTTGCCGGCACTACTTCACCGACTAGCCCTGGATATCCCCACAGAAAATATCGATGTTGCCGTCTGGTGCCGACGTTCGCACGAGGATGTAGTAACCACCGGAAAGCAGGGCGGGCAACGCGATCGGTGCGCTTCTTGAAAACGTCCAGCCACGTATTGGCTGGCGCTCTGTGTTGACTTGTTCATTCATCGCAAAGGCGACTGGCCCCGGTTGCTGACAACTGCCTTTGTTGATGAAGGAATAGAGGCGCAAGGGCAATGTACCGCCGCCAGGAACACCACTGATAAAGAAGCTGAGCCCGGTTTTATTGTCATAGGAAGACAAGGCTACATTGCCGATCTGGCCGCTGTTCTGCCGGGTGGCAACCAGGGGAATGGTCACGCTCTGGCTTGATGATGTGGCACAGCCGAACAGACAGGTCGTGAGCATGAGTGCTGCGAGCGGGTTGCTGAATTTCATCGCCAATCTCCTCGGTTGAAGAACTGCAATGGAAGATTGGGTATAGCTCAATATTAACTTGCAGGCCGTGAGCACTATCCGGAGCAGCGGGCCTGCATGTGTTTGCACTCATCCACGTGACACCGAATCGACAAGCCATTCCTGCAGTTGTGGCGAGTAACAATTGGCGGATTGCAGACACCTCGTCAGGTGTTTTTGGCAGAGGCCAGATAATAGGCAACCAAAGCATTAGCGTGACCATGCCCCATACCGTGCTCGGTCTTGAGCCAGGCAACCATTTCCATATGCTTCTTGCCACTGACTGTATTGAGCAGCGCGAGCCAGTAGCTAATCGGGTGTCCATATTTCTTTTCGATTGACGGGAAATATGAAGCGGGTCCTTTGGTTTTGGTGTCTTCGGTCACGATACAAACTCCCTTTCTGCTTAACCAGACGCCATGTCATGGCGCGTTTATTGGTCACTGGCAAGCGCCCAATCGCGCTTCTGGTCGACATTTTAGTCTAAGTGCACTCACGTCTCCTGGCGTAGTTGGCTCCGTTGCGTGCCAGTTCTACACGTTGCGAGATCAGGGACATGCTTAGGCCTTTACTGTTGTGCCTACAGGGGTGTCAGTCAGGCTTTTGGTGATCTGTTCCGTCAGTTGCCAGAGCATTCACGCAGAGGGTGTTCGGTGCCCGACAGTACGCACCGCGTAAATCCTCAATGACCTGGTTGATCGAAGGCCCTTGAATGGCTGGAGGTTGCGGACGTTCCCCGAACTCGCGCCAGATGAACAGCGTCAGTTCCGCGCCATCGGTGAGTGACCCGGCGTTTTCGATCGAGGCGAAGGTCTCCAGCAGTCGATATCTGCGATCCTTCCAGAACAGTTCTTCAACCCAGTGATAGACAGGAATGAAGTGGAAATGGATGGGGTAGCCAGGGTCATGACCGAATCGACTGATATAGAGCCATTTCGGTTTCAGCCGGGTTTCGAGGGTTTTCTGAATTGTCGCGAACAGGCCACCCAGTTCAGCCAGGGCATCGGCCGGCAGGTCGGCCAATGAGCTGACATGCTCCCTTGCCCCCAACATCAGATAGCCAGGAAGCGCGGATGACATGTGGTGATTGAGTATCCAGTGGGCAGTCTGGTGGATGATGAATTTTGGTGCCACTTCCATGGTGATGTCCGTGATCGATCGATCCCGCAGAGTACCAAGGCATCGCTGCAGAGTTTGTTAAACGTTGTCCCACAGCACGCGTGCAAGCAAGCGGCACCCGTCACCCACTGATTGCCAAAAAAAATGCCCCGATCTCTCGACCGGGGCATTTGCTTGTAGCTTGTAGCTAGCAGCTGCTTTTAGTGCGATACCGCCCCACTCGCGCCCAGACCGGTCTGCGAGCGAACGAATTGCGGGAAGAACAGCGCCCGCTCGTTATCAGCCGCGGTCGACTTGTCGGTAATCGAGAAGAACCAGATCCCGACAAAGGCAATGATCATCGAGAACAGCGCCGGGTACTCGTACGGGAAGATCGCCTTCTCGTGATGCAGGATCTGCACCCAGATGGTTGGGCCAAGGATCATCAAGCCCACAGCGCTTACCAGGCCCAGCCAGCCGCCGATCATCGCACCGCGAGTGGTCAGCTTCTTCCAGTACATGGAAAGCAGCAGGACCGGGAAGTTGCAGCTCGCCGCGATGGAGAACGCCAGGCCGACCATGAACGCGATGTTCTGGCTTTCGAACA
>Ga0247818_10001912_pt1 | contig 13359 bp, 14 predicted proteins | sample 13C_Glucose_Day1_FD_192424 | JGI IMG/M metagenome (GOLD analysis project Ga0247818, IMG submission 192424) | Soil microbial communities from agricultural site in Penn Yan, New York, United States - 13C_Glucose_Day1 | ecosystem: Environmental > Terrestrial > Soil > Agricultural land | place...
GGTGTGGGAGGTGCTGGCCGACGGCTGGCTCTACCCGCTGTTCGTCGTGGGTGCGTCCCGGATGCGCGACGTCGACGCGTCGTGGCCCGCGGTCGGCGCCCGGCTGCACCACAGCGTCGGCTCCTGGCCGTTGATGATCGACGACACGACCGAGGTCCTCGAGGTCGAGGAGGCCAAGCGGATCCTGCTGCTCGCCCGCGGCTGGCCGGCCGGTCAGGCGCACGTCGACATCTCCCTGCAGCCCAGCGGCGACACCACGGTCGTCACCATCACCGAGGACGCGACGGCCGGCCCCGGCCTCCTCGTGCCCAAGCCGCTCCGCGACGTCCAGCTGCACTGGCGCAACGTCGAGACCCTGCGGCGGCTGGCCTTCGTGGTGGAGGGCCGGACGCAGTGAGCGCCGGCCCGTCGAGCGGGTACGACGCCGTCGTCGTCGGCGCCGGGCCCAACGGACTCGTCGCCGCCAACCTGCTGGTGGACGCCGGCTGGCGGGTGGTGGTGCTCGAGGCCCAGTCCACCCCCGGCGGGGCGGTCCGGAGCGACCGCGAGGTCCATCCCGACTTCGTGCACGACACGTTCAGCGCGTTCTACCCCCTGGCGGTGGCCTCGCGCGCGATCGCCGGCCTCCGGCTGGAGGAGCACGGGCTCACCTGGGAGCACGCCCCGGCGGTGCTCGGCCACCAGTTCGGCGACGGGCAGTGGGCCGTCCTGCACCGCGACCGCCACGACACGGCGGCCGGGCTCGACGCCCTCCACGCCGGCGACGGCGACACCTGGCTGGAGCTCTGCGCCACCTGGGACCGGATCGGCCCGGCGCTCGTCGACGGACTCACCTCGCCCTTCCCGCCGGTGCGGGCTGGCGCCCGGCTGGTGCCGGCGCTGGCGCGCTCCGGCGGCCTCGACACCGTCCGGAGGCTGGCGACCCCGGTCGCCTCGCTCGGGCGCGAGCTCTTCGCGGGCCCCGCCGCCCAGCTGCTGCTCAACGGCAACGCCGGCCACGCGGACTTCCCGCTCGCCTCCCCCGGGTCGGGGGTCTTCGGCGTGCTGATGACGATGCTCGGCCAGACGGTCGGCTTCCCCGTCCCGCGCGGCGGCGCCCAGCAGCTCACGGACGCGCTCGTCACCCGCTGCACCGCGCGCGGCGCCGAGCTGGTGACCGACGCGGAGGTGACGTCCGTCGACGTCCGCGGCGGCCGCGTGACCGGCGTACGCACACGTGACGGTCAGTCGTACGCCACCCGCGCCGTGCTGGCCGACGTGTCCGCCGTCCACCTCTTCGGCCGCCTGGTCGCCGAGGAGCACCTGCCCGAGCGGCTGGTGCGCGGCATGCGCGACTTCGAGCTCGACCCCGGCACCGTGAAGGTCGACTGGGCGCTGTCGGGCCCGGTCCCGTGGACCAACCCGCCCGACCGCGCGCCCGGCACCGTGCACGTCGCCGACTCCGTGGAGGAGATGGCCCAGACGCTGACCCAGGTCTCGTCCGGGGTCGTCCCCGACCGCCCGTTCCTGCTGACCGGCCAGATGACGACGAGCGACCCCACCCGCTCGCCTGCGGGCACCGAGTCGTTCTGGGCCTACACGCACGTGCCCCAGCCCGGGAGGACCACGCACGACGCAGCGGGCGAGGTCACCGGCGCGTGGGACCACGACGACTGCCAGCGCTTCGCCGACCGGATGCAGGCGCGGATCGAGGCCCGGGCGCCGGGGTTCGGGGACCTCGTCCTCGAACGCCGGGTGCTCGGCCCGCACGAGCTCGAGGCACGCAACGCCAACCTGGTCGGCGGCGCCGTGAACGGCGGCACCTCACAGCTCCACCAGGAGCTCGTCTTCCGCCCGGTCCCGGCGATGCGCGGTCGCGCGACGACCGGCCTCCCGGGGCTCTACCTCGCGTCCGCGTCCGCGCACCCCGGTGGCGGCGTGCACGGCGCCGCCGGTGCGAACGCCGCACGTGCGGCCCTGTGGCACAGGAGGATCCGTCGATGACCGACACCGTCCCCTTCGGCTCCCTGACCATCGCCTTCGACGATCGCGTGCTGCGCCCGCGCGAGTGGACGGCCGCGCAGTCGGAGTGGGCCGCCGACCTGATGGCCACCGCACCGGGCGGCACCGTCCTCGAGCTCTGTGCCGGAGCCGGCCACATCGGGCTGCTCGCGGTCGCGCAGACCGGTCGCCGCCTGCTCTGCGTGGACGCCAACCCGGTCGCGTGCGACTACGCCCGGGCCAACGCCCTGGCCGCCGGGCTCGCCGAGCTGGTCGAGGTTCGCGAGGCGCGCCTCCAGGAGGCGCTCGCACCCGACGAGATGTTCCCGGTGGTCATCGCCGACCCGCCGTGGGTGCCCCGCGAGCAGACGGGCCGCTTCCCCGAGGACCCGCTCACCGCGATCGACGGGGGCGACGACGGGCTTGACGTCGCCCGCGCGTGCCTCTCCGTCATCGACGACCACCTTGCCCCCGGCGGCTCGGCCGTGCTGCAGGTCGGCACCCGGGCCCAGGCCGACGCCCTGCGTCGGGAGCCCTGCTTCACGGACGGCCGGCTGGTGATGGTCGAGGTGCGCCAGCAGGTGCGCGGGGTGCTGGCCCGGATCGACCGCGCCTGAGGTCGTCGCGCCCGGCCTGAACACTCGTACGGGTGGAAGTTCATCGGGTCCGACGCTCACGCCCCGAGGATCGGCCTGAACTTCCACTCGTACGCGTGGATATCCATCGGGTCGCACGCTCAGGCCCCGAGGATCGGCCTGAACTTCCACTCGTACGCGTGGAAATCCATCGGGTCCGACGCTCACGCCCCGAGGATCGGCCGGGCGTCCTCCGGCGATGCTTCACCATGGGATGTGGGGACCTCCTGCACTTCCCTAGGTCAACGAACCCAGGGAAGTGTGGACCTTCCCGACATCCCATGGTGAAGCAGCAGCAGAACGACGACGACGACCGTACGGCGATCAGCGCGGGATGACCTTGTGGGTCCCGTCGCACCAGGGCAGGCGGCTCGACTTCTCGCAGCGGCAGAGGGCGACGACCGGGCGGTCGACGGGGTGGACGGTGCCCTCGAGGTCCTGCACGGACTCGGCGCCGCGGAGCAGCATCGGGCCGTGCGGCACGAGCACGACGTCGGGGTGGTCGAAGTCGCGTTCGCTCACCGCTGGCCCTCCCACGCCCCGAGCATCGCGGTCGCGAAGCGCGCCTCGACGTCGAGGCAGGTGAAGGCGCCGAAGCGGATCTCGGCCGCCTGGTCGGGCTCGTCGTCGGCGAGGGTGCCGCAGATGTCCCGAGCGGCGAGGTGCTCGTGGATCGCGTCGGCCTCGACGTGCTCGTCGTAGTAGGCGGCCATCGGCCCGTCGAGCCCGAGCCGCTCGAGCCCCTGCACCATCTTGCGCGACGGCAGGGAGCTGGTCATCTCGAACGCCGCGAGGTGTCCCATCGCCGCGCCGCGCAGCCGGCGGTGCAGGCCGAAGAGGGAGCCGGCGTTGTTCATCTCGAGGTTCTCGGGGACGGCGTCGTCGACGTAGGCGCCGTACTCCGCCCGCAGCCCGACGGCCTCGAGGCCGCGTGCGAAGAGGTGGGAGTGGAGGCGGTTGGGGTCGCCGTCGCCGTACTCGTCGAACTGCAAGGCCATCAGCGCCGCCTTGGCCCGCACGGGGAGGCGGGGCACGACGAAGGCCGACGGGTCGGACTCCTTGAGGTGGTAGACGGAGCGCTGCCGCAGCAGCTCGAGCACCTGGTCCCGGTCGGCGCGCCGGCGGACGAAGTCGGCCAGCGACGGGCCGTCGTCCGCGGCGACGAGGTCCTCCAGGGCGCTCGGAACGTCGACGGGTGTTGGTGTCTCCACGACGCCGGCCTCCGTCCAGCGCGCGCGCAGCCGCTCCTCGAGGGCGGTCTCGAGGTGATGGCGTACGACGAGCAGCTCGGGGTCCCACTCGGCGCGGTCGTCGGCGTCCTCGAAGCCGCGGAACGACAGCTCGTGGAGCGTCCAGAGGGAGATCGACTCGTCGTCCCACGAGTCCGCGCCGGGCGCCGTGCCGGTCAGGCCCGGCTCCGCGAGCCGGGCGACGAGCCACTCGCTGAGCCCGCCGCGCGGCTTGGGGAGCCTCACGGCCGGAACACCACCTTCACCATGCCGTCCTCCTTGTCGCGGAACTTCCGGTAGGCCTCCGGAGCCTCGTCGAGCGGCAGGTGGTGGGTCGCGAACGACTCGACGCCAAGCACGTCCTCGTCCTGCTCGAGGAGGGCGAGGATGTCGTCGCTCCAACGGCGCACGTTGGCCTGGCCCATCCGCACCTGGATCTGCTTGTCGAAGAGCTGGAACATCGGCAGCGGGTCGGTGGGGGCGCCGTAGACACCCGAGATGCTGATCGTGCCGCCGCGGCGCACGCTGTCGATGCAGCTCATCAGGGCGGCGAGCCGGTCGACGCCGAAGTTCAGCATCACCTTCTCCTGGACCTTCTTCGGCAGCAGGCCGAGGACCTTCTGCGCCGTCTCGGCGACCGGCGAGCCGTGCGCCTCCATGCCGACCGCGTCGATCACCCCGTCGGCGCCGCGGCCGTCGGTGAGCTGTCGTACGGCGTCGCCGACCCCGTCGACCTCGGTGAAGTCGATCGTCTCGGCGCCGCGGCCGTGGACTCGGGCGAGCCGCTCGCGCACGGAGTCGACGACGATGACCCGCAGGCCACGGTGCAGCGCGATCCGCGCCGCCATGTCGCCGATCGGACCGGAGCCGATGACCAGGAGCGTGCCGCCGTCCTCCACCGCGGCGTACTCGACTGCCTGCCACGCGGTGGGCAGCACGTCGGACAGGAACAGGAAGCGGTCGTCCGGAGGGCCGTCCGGCACCTTGATCGGCAGGGTGTCGCCGAAGGGCACGCGCAGCAGCTCGGCCTGTCCGCCGGGCACCTGCCCGTAGAGCTTGCTGTAGCCGAACAGGCTCGCGCCGGTGCCGGTGTCCCTGTTCTGCGTGGTCTCGCACTGGCTGTGGAGCCCGCGCGAGCACATCCAGCAGGTGCCGCAGCTGATGTTGAAGGGCACGACCACGCGGTCACCCGGGACCAGCGACGTGACGGCCGAGCCGACCTCGCGCACGACGCCCATCGGCTCGTGGCCGACGATGTCGCCCGCGGTCATGAAGGGCGTCAGCGGGTCGTAGAGGTGCAGGTCCGACCCGCACAGCCCGGTCGACGTCACCTCGATGACGACGTCGGTGCGCTCCTCGATGACGGGGTCCGGGACCTCGATGACCTGCATGTCCTGCTTGCCCTGCCACGTGACTGCCTTCATGGGGCGAAGACCTCCTGGATCCCTCGTGCGATGTGCGTGTGCGGTCGTGGCATGCCAGTGCCCCGGACGGCCCCTTCCATGCGCCCGCGCGCGAGCGGCGGAGTGGTGCCGCGGCGCCAGCGCGGGTCGCCCGAGAGCAAACCCGTCGGCGAGCCGCTCGGATCGACGGGGATCGAGGGCTGACCCGCCCGTTGGCAGGTGGTGAGGATCCCTCTCGGTCTGTGAACCTCGGAGGCATGGACGACCAGCCCTCCCCCGAGCACCGCCGGCCCGACGGGGTCACCGACGAGACCGTCGAGGCGGTCGGGAAGCTCTCTGCCGCCCTCGACCACGTCGAGGACGCGCGCGGGCACCTCTACGCCTTCCACCGCCTGATGGGCAGCGCGGAGTCGACGATGGAGGAGGCGGAGGAGCTGGTGCGCAAGGCCGGGCACACCGACATCGCCGATGCGATGGACCGCGACGTGCTCGGCCAGAACCCCCTGCCCGGGATGTGGTCCTTCCAGATGGTCGACGAGTTCGACGACGGCTTCTACGCGCGCACCAAGGCCCTTCACCAGCGGGCGCTCGACGAGCTGATGAACGGCCAGCGCCACGTCTTCGAGGCCGAGATGAAGGAGCTGCGGCGCACCCGCGGGCGCGAGGGCCACGAGGCGAGGCCCGCGGCCGTCGAGGGAGACCCCGAGTACGACGCCTGAGCCGCGTCGGCGACCAGCCCTAGCCGCGCAGCTGCGGGAGCACGTCCGATCCGTAGGCCGCGATCATGTCGGCGTAGTGCGGCCCCATGTTGGCGACGTACACCTCGTCGAAGCCGGCGTCGACGAACGGCTCGTAGGCCTCGACGTGCTCGGCGACGTCCGGACCGAAGGCGCCGTTCTCCGCGAACTTCTCCCGGGTCACCAGCTCGCTGGCCTGCTCGAAGTGCTGCGGGCTCGGCAGCACCTGGCTGAGCTCACCCGGGACGCCGGAGTTGGGCCACAGCTCGTAGGCGGCATCGATGGCCTCGTTCCGGCTGGGACCCCAGGCGACCTTGAAGCCCGCCTGCGTCGGGGCGTCGGGGCCCTTGGCGGAGCGGAAGGTGTCCACCGACTCGCCGTCGGGCTTGGTGGTGATGAAGCCGTCGGCGATCCGGCAGGCCACGTCGAGCGCCTTCGGCCCGAAGGCGCTCATGTAGATGGGCGGGGGCTCGTCGGGCAGCGTGTAGATCCTCGCCGTGTCGACGGTGTAGTGCCGCCCCTCGCGGGACACCACCTCACCCGTCCACAGCTCGCGGATCACCTCGACCGCCTCCTCCAGCATCTCGAGGCGGCGCTCGGTGTGTGGCCACCTGTCGCCCAGCACGTGCTCGTTGAGCGCCTCGCCGGTGCCGACGCCCAGGGTGAAGCGCCCCTCACCGAGGAGCACCGCGGACGTGGCCGCCGCCTGCGCGACGATCGCCGGGTGCGTGCGCACCGTGGGGCAGGTGACGGCGGTGGTGACCGGCAGGTCGCACACCTGGGCGATCGCACCGATCATCGACCAGACGAACGGGGACTGCCCCTGGGCGTTGGTCCACGGGTGGAAGTGGTCGCTGATCCAGAGGCTGTCGAAGCCCGCCCGCTCGGCCAGCCGCGCCTGCTCGACCAGCTCGTCGGGCGCGTACTCCTCGCAGGAGAGGAAGTAGCCGAACCGGGCCATCAGTGCGTGGCGTGGGCGCCGACGCGGCTCCGGGCCGGCTCCGGCTCGGGCGACATCAGCAGCCCGTGCTGGATCGCCCAGAGCACGGCCTGCGAGCGTGAGGTGACCTCGATCTTGGAGTAGGCACCACGGATGTAGGACTTGACCGAGTTGATGCTGAGGTTGGTCTCCTCGGCGATGTCGCGGTTGGCCTTGCCGGCCGCGATCATCGACAGCACCTCGGTCTCCCGCTGGGTGAGGGGCCACTTCTCGGCGGCTGCCTTCTCGGCGTCGGCCTGACCGGTCCAGGCGTCGACGACGACGCGGCCGTCGGCGACCTGCAGCAGGTTCCAGACGAGGCGTCGGGCAGGCAGCCACTTGCTCACGAACCCGGCGGCGCCGCGCGACATCTCCGTGGAGACGGCCTCGGGGCTGCAGTCCCAGCCGAAGGCGACCATGCGGGTCGGGAAGCGCTGCGGTGCGGGGCGTACGCCGGCGGTGCGGCGGTGGGGCTCGTACAGCGTCAGGTCGCACAGCGGCGCGGGCCCGTCGGCCCGGTGCGCCACCAGGGTGATGAGCGCGGCGTGGGGTTCGAGCATGGCGCGCAGCCCGTGGACCACGAGCTCGCTCTCCTCCATGATCGCCACCTTGACGTGGCGGGTGACGGGGGGCGTGAGTCGCTGTTGCATGGCCCGCAGTACCCCGATGGGCGAGGCGCATACGCCCCGGGAGGTCCCGGAGAGGTCCGGGCCCGTGGCGCCCTCAGGCCAGCAGCACCCGGGCCACGCACGCCGCCTCCGACACGGACACCTCGGCGCGCTCGGCCGCCTCTCCCAGCATCACCGCGGCCACGTCCGTGGTCACCGCCATGCGAGCGGCGACCAGACCGACCGCCACGTCGATCAGGCGCTGCTCCCGCAGCTGCGCGGGCGCGTGCTGGGCGCGGCGGAGGGTCTCGAAGCCCAGGTCCGCGTTGGTGACCGCGCCCGCCTGCCAGGCCCCGAGCGCCTCGACGAGACCGTCGATGCGGTCGCTGAACGCGTGGGCGGTCGACGCGTAGAGGTCGATGTTCAGGACCGCTCGTCCGTGCTGCACGACGGGGAGGCAGACGGTGCTGGCGATCGCACCGAACGCCTGCTCACGGGCCATGTCGGCCCAGTCCAGCTCGTCGAGGGGGGTGGGCTCGCCCGCCGGCGGCCCGGGTCCGGGCGGGGGTGGCCCGTGGTGCGCCTCGTCGTGCGGCGTCGGGCCGGTCGCCTCCCGGTCGACCAGGGTGAAGGTCAGGTCCTCGTCGAGCAGCGTGACGCTCAGGGCCACGCAGTCCGGCACCGAGCGCACCGCCCAGCCCTCGATCACCCGCAGCAGGCCCTCCATGTCGTCGACGGACGCCGTCACGTACTCGTCCAGCGCCTCCCTGCTCTGGGGCAGCAGCTCCACATCCATCCCCTCGACACATCGGCGTTGCCTGAGCCCTCGATGCTCCTCCGACGCCCCGGGCCACACCACACCCGCGTGGGCGGTGGGGACGAGCGCATGGCGCCCCACCCGTCGGGGTACGACGCTGCCGTGAGCGCCGACACCCTCCACCACCCCGTCGTCGTCCTGGACCTGGACGGCACGCTGGTCGACTCGGTCTACCAGCACGTGGCCTCCTGGCACGCTGCTTTCCACGACGTCGGGCTCCACGTCAGCGCCATGCGCGTCCACGAGGCCATCGGGATGGGGGGCGACCGGCTCGTCGCCCACGTCGCCGGCGACGCGGCCGAGGCAGCGGTGGGCGACGACGTCCGCAAGCTGCACGACGAGTACTTCCGCTCCCACCTCCGGACGGTGTGCGCCCTCGACGGCGCCGCCGACCTCGTCGAGGCGCTCGCCGGTCACGGGCACCGCGTGGTGCTCGCCAGCTCGTCAGAGGCCGACCTCGTCGACGACCTGCTCGAGCTCGTCGACGTACGCCGCCACCTCACCGCGGTGGTGACCGGGTCGGACGACGTCGCGACCAAGCCGGCGCCCGACACGGTCCAGCTCGCGATCGAGCGCGCCGGGGGCGGCAAGGCGATCGTCGTCGGTGACGCCGTGTGGGACGCCCTGTCCGCCGAGGCCGCCGGCGTGCCGAGCATCGGGGTGCGCAGCGGTGGGATCTCCGCCGAGCGGCTCAGCACCGCAGGCGTGTCGTGGGTCTACGACGGCCCCCGCGACCTGCTGGACCGCCTCGAGGGCGGACCGCTTCGCTCGCACTGAGCCCGTGTCCGCGCCCACTCAGCCGGCCGGGCAGCTCGACGCACGAAACCCGCCGGAGTCTCCTCACACGGCGTACGGGAGGTCGAGACCGGCGGGTCTCGTGCTGGGCGCCGGGATCGTGGCGGGACGACCCCGGCGTGACCGAGGTGTACCCCTCAGGGGTGGAGTGCATACGCCCCCCGACTGACACGCCTGCGACGGGGTACGGGAGCCCGTCACCGCCACCCCATTCGCAGGAGGAGACATGAGTCAGTCCGACGACCGGTCGCAGGCACCCTGGACCGACCCCCAGACCCACCTCGACACCGACCCGGTGAACGACGAGCCGGCGCCGACCAAGGACGAGCACGAGGACGAGGAGGGGGACGGGTCGTGACCTCGCTCTGGATCGACCGTGCGGCCCCCGTCGCCGACGACCCGCTGCCCGACCCCGGGGACGCGCTGGACGCCCTCGTCGTGGGCGCCGGGCTGACCGGCCTGACGACCAGCCTGCTGCTCGCCCGTGCGGGGCTGAGGGTCGCCTGTCTCGAGGCCCGCCACGTCGGTGCGGTGACCACCGGACGTACCACCGGAAAGGTCTCGCTGCTCCAGGGCACGCACCTGTCCCGGATCCGCCGCCACCAGACCGAGGACGTCGCGGCGGCCTACGTCGACGCCAACCGCGAGGGCATGGAATGGCTGCTCCGCTTCTGCCGCGACCACGGCGTCCCCTACCAGCGCCGCACGGCGGTGACCTACGCCGCCGACGAGCAGGAGCGCTCGTCGGTCGAGCAGGAGCACGAGGCCGCCTCCGCGCTCGGTCTGGCGGTGGAGTGGCGCGACGCCCTCGACGTGCCCTTCCCGCACGTGGCCGCGACGACGCTCGCCGACCAGGCCCAGCTCGACTCCATGGACGTGCTCGCCGCGCTCGCTGAGCAGCTGCGTGCCCATGGCGGCACGCTGCACCAGGGCCACCGCGTGCGGTCGGTGTCGAAACGCGGCCGGCCGACCGTGCGCCTCGACTCCGGCGAGGCCCTGTCGGCCGAGCACCTCGTGCTCGCCACCGGCACCCCGATCCTCGACCGCGGGCTGCACTTCGCCCGCCTCGAGCCGCAGCGCTCCTACGTGCTGGCCCTCGACGGCGCCGGGCCGATGGAAGGGATGTACCTCTCCGCCGGGTCCGACGCCCGGTCGGTGCGCGACGCCCCCGGCGGCGTGCTCGTCGTGGGCGGCGCGGGCCACGTCGTCGGTCGTACGGACTCCCACCTAGCCCACCTCGAGGCGCTGCGCGCCTGGACCGCGGAGTGGTACCCCGCCACCACCGAGACGCACCACTGGTCGGCCCAGGACTACAGCAGCCCCGACGGGGTGCCGTACGTCGGACCGCTGCGGCTCGGCGGCGACCGGATCCACGTCGCCACCGGCTACGAGAAGTGGGGGATGACCAACGCGGTCGTGGCGGCGCGCACCATCTCGTCCGACATCCTCGGCGACATGCCGCCGTGGGCGCAGACGCTGAGCGGCCGGGCTCCGTCGGCCTCCCAGGCTGCCGAGGTCGCGCGGATCAACCTCGGGGTCGGAGCCGCGGTCGTCACCGGCGCCGTGCGGACCGCGCGCGACAGGCTGCCCGGGAACGCAGGTCAGGCCAAGGCCGACCAGTGCGGCGTCATCGGCGTGTGCACCCACCTCGGCGGGCTGCTGACGTGGAACGACGCCGAGGAGACGTGGGACTGCCCGCTGCACGGATCGCGCTTCACGCCCGACGGAGAGGTCCTGGAAGGCCCGGCGACGAGGCCGCTGCGCAAGCGCTCGGGCGCCGCGCAGGCGGGAGACCAGGGCTAGCGGATGCCCACCTCGGTCCTCCGCCGGGTCGTCAGCACCCGCGCCGCGATGAAGCCGCCGATGGCACCGAAGAGGTGGCCCTGCCAGGAGACGCCCGGCTGGCCGGGCAGCACGCCGAGCAGCGCGCCGCTGTAGAGCAGGAACACCGCGACCCCGACGAGGATCTCCGACGTCCGCCGGTTGAGGAAGCCGCGCACGATCAGGTAGACGATCCACCCGAAGATCAGCACCGAGGCGCCCGCGTGGGTGCTGCCCGGCTGGGCGAACAGCCACACGCCGAGCCCACCGACCACCCAGATGATCGCCGTGGCGGCCACCCCGCGGGCGAGCCCGGTCGCGAGGGTGAGGAAGCCCAGCACGAGCACCGGGACCGTGTTGCTGACCAGGTGGTCGAACCCGAAGTGCAGGGTCGGCGCGAGCACCACGCCCACCAGGCCGTCCTCGCTGCGCGGCTCGATGCCGTACGCGTCGAGCGGGTGGCCGATCGCGGTGTCGACGATCTCCAGCAGCCACAGCAGCGCGACGAACCCACCGGTGACGAGCGCGGCGCCCTTCCAGGCGGGCTCGCGGGCGGTGGTCTGCATGCCCTTCATCGTGACAGCCCTCGTGAAACGCGTCAGGACCGGCGGGCGGCGACCTCGGGCGGGAAGCCGCCGGTGGAGACGGTGCCCCAGCGGGTCGGGGTGATCCGGAGCAGCGACTTGCCCTGGTCGACCATGGCCCGGCGGTACTCCTCCCAGTCGGAGTGCTCGCCGGCGATGGTGCGGAAGTACTCGACGAAGGCGTCGAGCGCCTCCTCGCCCGCGCTGGCGTCGAGCACCTCGCACGTGCCGTCGACCTGCACCCACGCGTCGTCCCACTCGTCGGAGAGGACGACGACCGAGACGCCCGGTCGCTGCCGCACGTTCTTCGTCTTCGCGCGCTGGGGGTAGGTGGCGATGACGATCCGGCCGCTCTCGTCGACGCCGCCGCTGACCGGCGAGGCCTGCGGGCTGCCGTCCGCCCGCTCGGTGATGAGCAGCATGCGGTGGCGGGGGCGTACGAACTCCAGCAGCTCGTCGAGCCCGACCTCGGTGTTCGTCGCGATGTTCGGGGCCATGGGATCGAGGCTAGCGACCTCCCACGACCGCCTCTCCCCCGATCCAGACCCGCTCGACGCGGGCGGCGCCGATCTCGTCGGGTGCGTCGAAGGGGTCGCGGTCGAGGAGGACGAGGTCGGCGACCGCGCCCGGCTGCACCGTCCCGGCGTCGTCGCGGTGGCACACCCACGCCGAGCCGGAGGTGTACGCCGCGAGCGCGACCTCGAGCGGCAGTGCCTGGTCGGGGAGGAACCGCTCGGTCCCGGCGCGCCCCGGCTCGTCGTACGCCATCCGGTGCACGGCGACGTGGATCGCCTCGAGCGGGTTCGGGGTGCTGACCGGCCAGTCGCTGCCGGCGACGAGGCGGGCCCCGGCGCGGTGGAGGTCACCGAAGGGGTACTGCCGCGCCGCCCGATCCGCGCCGAGGAACGGGATCGTGAGGTCCACCATCTGGTCGTCGTAGCAGGCCCACAGCGCCTGGATGTTCGCGGCGACCTGCAGCTCGGCGAACCGCGGCACGTCGTCGGGGTGCACCAGCTGGAGGTGCGCGACGTGGTGCCGGTGCTGTGCCCGGGTGCCCTCGAGCGCGTCGAGCGCCTCGCGGACGCCGCGGTCGCCGAGGCCGTGGACGTGCACCTGGAATCCCGCCCCGTCGAGGGCGCCGACGATGCCGCGCAGCGCGACCGGGTCGACGAAGGACAGTCCCGCGTTGGTCGTCGCATGTCCGCACCTGTCGAGGTACGGCTCGACGAGGGCCGCGGTCGCGTTCTCCGCGACACCGTCCTGCATGATCTTGACCGAGGTCGCCGCGAACCTCCCGTGGGAGTACGCCGTCCGCTTCCCGACGAGCTCGGCCACCTGTTCCAGGCCGCGCTCGCGCTCCCACCACAGTGCGCCGACCACCGTCGCGCGGAGGTCGCCCGAGCGGGCCGCGCGCAGGTAGGTCGGCCCGGTGTCCTGCATGCCGGCGTAAGCGCCGACGATCGCGTCCTGCCACGCGGTGACGCCCAGCGACAGCAGGTAGCGCTGGCCCTCGAGCAGGCCGGCGTGGAGCTCGTCCGCCGAGGGTGTCGGCAGCACCGCGAGCACGAGGCCCATCGCCCCCTCGTGCAGCACGCCGGTCGGCTCACCGGAGGCGTCGCGCTCGATGCGTCCATCCGCCGGGTCGGGGGTGTCGCGGGTGATGCCGGCGGCGTCGAGTGCCCGGCTGTTGACCCACATGCCGTGGTGGTCGCGGTTCACCAGCGCGGCCGGGCGGTCCGCGACCACGGTGTCGAGCTCGGCCGCGCTGGTG
>Ga0247818_10001914_pt1 | contig 13354 bp, 10 predicted proteins | sample 13C_Glucose_Day1_FD_192424 | JGI IMG/M metagenome (GOLD analysis project Ga0247818, IMG submission 192424) | Soil microbial communities from agricultural site in Penn Yan, New York, United States - 13C_Glucose_Day1 | ecosystem: Environmental > Terrestrial > Soil > Agricultural land | place...
GCCCAGGGCCGCGAGGTCTTCTTCCACGGCTTTGGCCAATGCCAGTTGATGCAGCGAAACCTCGCGGCCCTGGGCCGTGAGGACAAACCGTAATGAGTCTGCCGATCCCTCGAACGCGACCAGGCGCTGGCGTTCGAGAAATCGCATGCTGGCCAGCGAGACTTCGCGGCCCGTGTAGTTAACAAAGGTGTTGATTTCCTCAAGGGTCAGGTTGTCGCGGATACACAAAATCGAAAGAACAAAAAACGTCTGTTCGTCCAGCTGCTGACTGCTCAGTAGCTGCCGCAGGACGTTCAGGACCTGATAGTGCCCACGCCCCAGCAGGTATCCGAGCAAGTCCTCGGTGTAGCTGCACTCTGGTGGCGGAGGGGTGGTAGCCAGTCGCAGTTCGCTGCGTGGCTTGCGCGTGGCCAGAGCGTATTGGCCACTCTGGAACGCCAGCGGCGCGCGGTCGCTGTGATCGAAGGCGAGAACCTCACCGACAAAGATCACATGGTCGCCGCCTTCGTACTGGAACGCCGTGCGGCACTGGAAGCGCGCGGTGCAATCTTGCAGTAGCGGTGCCTCGCTGATGCCATTGTCCAGTTCGATCTCGGCGAACTTGTCCTCGCCCTGGGTGGCGAAACGTCCCGACAGTGTCTCCTGCTCCGTGGACAGCACGTGCACGTTCCAATGCTTGCCGCTGCTGAAGATCGGCAGACTGCGTGCTTGCTTGGAGAGACTCCACAGCACCAGCGGCGGGTTGAGCGACACCGAGTTGAAACTGTTGGCAGTGATGCCCACCGGAGAGCCGTCTTCGGTCTGGGTGGTGATGATAGTGACCCCGGTGGTGAACGTGCCGAGCGCGGCACGAAATGCCTGGGGATCGAAGCTGATGTTTTGCATTGCCATGACTGGCCTCATGGAGTGGAGTTTTCGTTTGGCCAGTATTAGGCGTTTGCAGGTGCTGAACATCGTCTCAACGGACTAACACTAATGCAGGGCCTCGTCCGATTGGACGAGGCGGCGCAGGTGTTCGCAAGGCTAGGGTGGCGCCTGGCGCATGGGGCGCTTAATGGCCATTGAGCCAACCTGCAAGGGGAAAACAATGAGTTCAGCCACGTCTTGCGTCGAAGACCTTTCCAGCCTGCTGGCGCGACAGAAGAGCGCCTTTGCCAGTGCCGGGAGTGTCAGCGCCGACACCCGCCGCCAGCGACTCCAGCAAGTGATCGACCTGTTGGTCCACAACCATGCAGCATTGACCGCGGCGATCGACCAGGACTTCGGCGGGCGGCCTGCCGGTTTCTCATTGATGAATGACGTGCTGGGCGCACTGGCATCGCTCAAATATGCCCGCGATCATCTGCAGGCGTGGATGCAGGACGAGCCGCGCCAGATGTTCAGCCCTTATGATCAACTCGGCGCCACGGCCTGGGTCATGCACCAGCCCAAGGGCACGGTGGGCATCCTCGGCACCTGGAACGCGCCGTTGTACACCTTGTTCAGCCCATTGGCATCCGCTCTGGCAGCCGGCAATCGGGTCATCCTGAAGCCTTCGGAGGTGGTGCCACGCACCGCGCAACTGGTGGCGGATCTGTGCGCCGAACACCTCGACTCGCTGGTTGTGGCGGTGGTCAACGGTGGGCCGGTGCTGGGCGAGGCGTTCAGCAGTGAGCCCTTCGACCACCTCGTGTTCACCGGCAGCACGGCGATTGGCCGGCGGGTAATGGGCAACGCTGCGAAAAACCTGGTACCGGTCACCCTGGAACTGGGCGGCAAGTCGCCCGTGATCGTCTCGCGCAGCGCCGACCTGAACAAGGCAGCGTTCAGTATCGCGGCGGGCAAGGCCAGTAATGGCGGGCAGATTTGTATCAATCCGGATATGGTGTACGTGCCCAAGGTCTCGCTCGAACCGTTCCTCCAGGCGCTGCGCCGTGCTTATTGCGACCTCAACCCGACAGTCGCCGGCAACACGGATGTGGTGGCGGTGGTCAACCAGCGTCACCTGGACCGAGTCGAAGGCCTGATTGAGGATGCGCAACTGCGCGGCGCGCGCATCGAATGTCTGCCCGAACCACTGGCTGTAAATGTCCTGGACCGTCGTCGTCCACTGCGGGTGGTGATTGATCCGGCCCCGGAGAGCCTGATCATGCACGAGGAAATCTTCGGTCCGGCCATTGTCGTGCTGAGCTATGACGACCTCGATCATGTCATCGTTGAAATCAACGGCAGGCCGCGTCCACTGGCGCTGTATTATTTCGGCGAGGATGCACGAGAGCAACGTCACGTGCTGGAACACACCCTGTCCGGCGGGGTCACCATCAACGACGTGATGATGCACGCAGCCATGCACGATGCGCCATTCGGCGGTGTCGGCGCCTCGGGCATGGGCCATTACCATGGCCGTGAAGGATTTCTCGAATTCAGTCACTTGCGCACGGTGTTCAAGGCATCGGGCCTCGACCCGCGCCGCGAATGGGGCCTGTTGCCACCCTATGGTGAGCACTACCTGGCGGCCATGCTGGCTGGTGTCACACGCGACTGATTTCGGTGTGGGAGGGCTAGCGTTCCCGCCGGCAAGCCTGGCTCCTGCGAGGTCCTGCGTGCACGACCAAAATAACAATCATCAATCAGAGCACATTCGATACCATGGCTAACCACGAACACCCATCACTCGACTCTTCGATAACTGCTGAAACCGGCTGGCCGCGCCGCAGCGTGCTCAAGGCAGGTGCCGTGGCTGTTGGCGTCGGGCTCCTGGGGCGCTTTGCCGATGCCCGCGCGACGGGACTTTCAGCCGGCGACTACCAGAGCATGGACGCCTGGGCGATGAGCCAGGCGATCCGCAGCGGCGAACTGAGTGCCGAGGACCTGATCGCGGCGACGCTGGCCCGCTACAACGAAGTCAACCCCAGGGTCAACGCGGTGAACATGCTGCATGAAGCCTACGCTCGCACCTTACTGGCCCAGCGCCGGGCGACGGGCACTCACAATCAGGGCGCCCTAGCCGGCGTGCCGCTGCTGCTCAAGGACCTCAACACTCCTCTACAGGGCACCGTCACCAGTAACGGTTGCCGGATGTTAAAAGACTCACCACCCGCAACCCGCACCAGTACTCTGATTTCCCGTTACGAGCAGGCCGGTGCAGTGCCATTCGGCAAGACCACCTGCCCTGAGTTCGGCTTGACCACCACCACCGAATCCCTGGCATGGGGCCAGACCCATAACCCATGGAACCTGGCCATGAGCGCAGGCGGTTCCTCCGGAGGTGCAGCGGCAGCGGTGGCGGCAGGGATCGTGCCCGTGGCCCACGCCACCGATGGCGGCGGTTCGATCCGCATTCCGGCTTCGTACTGCGGCCTGGTCGGACTCAAGCCCAGCCGCTATCGCACCCCCAGCGGACCGCTGCATTTCGAAGGTTGGTTTGGCGCCAGTGTGGCCAACGTAGTCTCTCGCACGGTACGCGATACCGCGCTGTTCCTTGATGTCGGGCAGGGCCATGAAACGGGCAGTGCGTATTGGTGCCCACCACTGGTGCGTCCGTATGTAGAGGAATTGCAGCGCGAGCCGGGCAAGCTTCGTGTGGCCGTGGTGCGTCAATCGCTGACCGGTGCGACGCTTGATCCGGCGATTGCCGCCACCCTGGAGCAGACCATCAAGCAACTGCTGGCTTTGGGGCATGAGATCGACGAGTTGACGCTCAACGTCGATCCGCGACAGTTGTTCGGTGCCCATGGCATGGTGATAGGTACCGCGGTGCGGACCCTGGTCCACGACCGTGAGCAGGTGCTAGGAAGGGTTGCCACGGCGCAGGACCTGGAGAAAATCACCATGGTCAACCTGGAGCGTTCGAAGGGCACCAGTGGCGAGGACCTGTACCGCGCCCGCCAATCGTTCGAGAGTATCGGCGCAACCATGGAGCAGCACTTCGACCGCTTCGATGTGATCCTGTCGCCCGTCACCGGCAGCCTGACCCCAAAACTCGGCCTGTTGTCCCTGGACCAGCCTTGGGACAGCTATGCCCACAATGCCATGGGCAGCGCCGGCTTCACGGTACTGGCCAACGTCAGTGGTCAACCGGCTATCTCCCTGCCGCTTGGCCAGAGCGATGACGGCCTGCCGGTGGGCATGATGTTCACCGCTCGTCTGGGTGGCGAAGACGTGTTGCTGCGCCTGTCCAGCCAGCTGGAACAAGCGCATCCGTGGGCCGCCCGACGCGCCACGCTGTAACCGCCTGATGATCGTCCCCACGCGCCTGGGGATGATCATGTCCCTACAAACGAACCAGGTGCCGCGGTGTATTTGTTTGCGGGCAAGCCTCAAGCGTTATCACCCCTAGTCCACTTTGACGATGAACCCATTCCCCCGCAGCCCTGATCATGGGCTGCACTCCGCCAGCGCACCCGCAGCGTCGTCGGCGGTTTCTTTCTGACCTCAGCTAATGGCATAACAACAATGACGGCTCAAGTTCAGTCTCAGACCCACTATGACGTGATCGTCGTCGGTTCGGGCGCAGGTGCGATGACTTCGGCGGTGTTCCTCGCCGACCAGGGGATGCGCGTGCTGGTGGTGGAAAAAAGCGACCAGTACGGTGGCACGTCGGCGATCTCCGGCGGCGGTATCTGGATCCCGAATAACCACTACTTCGCTCGCATGAACGGCAACGACAGCTACGCTACGGCCCTGACCTACCTGCAAGCGGCGGCGGGCGAGCATGTCGATGACACGCGCCTGCGTGCCTACCTGGACAATGCGCCGAAGATGATCGAACAGCTCACCCGAATCAGCCGGGTGCGCTACGCGGTAGCGGCCAAATACCCTGATTATTATCCGCACCTGCCGGGAGCTCTGGCTGGTGGACGGACCCTGGATCCGGAGTTCTTCGACACCAGCCTGTTGGGTGAGGAGCTGTCGAACCTGCGCAAACCGTCGCCTTCAACCCTGCTGATGGGGCGCATCGCCTGGACTGCGCGCGATGCGCATAAGGCAATGGCCCGCAGTTTCGGCTGGCGCTTGCTGATCATGAAGTTGATGCTGCGTTATAAGCTGGACTTCAAATGGCGACGCAAAAGCAAGATGGATCGCCGCGCATCCCTGGGCAGTTCGTTGGTGGCCTCCCTGCGCCGCTCGCTGATGGACCGAGACGTACCGCTTTGGCTCAACACCGATTTTTCCGGCCTGATCACTGACAACGGACGGGTCAGCGGTGTAACCGTGCGGCGTGATGGTGCCGAGTTGCAACTGCATGCCCGCCTGGGGGTGATCCTGGCCTCTGGTGGTTTCGAACAAAACCAGCTGCTGCGCGACCAATACCTGCCCAAACCAACTCGCAAGGCATGGAGCGCGACGCCACCAGGCAACAACACTGGTGCGGCTCTACAAGCCGGTATGGCTCAGGGCGCAGCCACCGCTTTGTTGGATTGGGCCTGGTGGGCGCCGACCATTGCTGTGCCGGGGGAAGACAAGCCCCGGGGGATCTTTGCCGAACGTGCGTTCCCCGGCGCTATCGTCGTCAATGGCCTGGGGCAGCGGTTTGTCAATGAAGCGGCGCCGTACCTGGAATTCGTCGATGCCATGCATCGGGACAACCAGAATACCGGCGGGAAAACGGTGCCAGCCTGGGTGATCTTCGACGCCCATTTCCGTTTCAACTACGCCATGGGCCCGTTGATGCCCGGTCAGGTCATGCCTGACAGCCGCCTGCGCAAAGAGTGGCTCAATAACCTGTACTGGAAAGCCGACACCCTGGGCGGCCTGGCCCGGCAGATCGGCGTCGACACTGCAGGGCTGGAAGCCACCGTCAGCAAGATCAACAACTATGCAGGCACCGGTGTGGACCTCGACTTCGCCCGTGGTGGAAATGTTTTCGACCGTTATTACGGCGACTGCAACATCAAGCCCAATCCCTGTCTCGCGCCGCTGCGCAAAGGCCCGTATTACGCCATGCGCCTGGACGCCGGGGACATCGGCACCAAGGGTGGACTGTTGACCAACGAGCACGCACAAGTGGTGCGCGATGACGGCACGAGCATCGCCGGCTTGTACGCCATCGGTAACTGCTCGGCGTCGGTGATGGGCACCAGCTATCCGGGGGCCGGTGGCACTCTGGGACCGGCGATGACCTTCGGCTATGTCGCCGCCAACCACCTGGCCAGTCAGCGTTAGGAGGCTATATGTCAATGTCCGATAACATCCCCAGCACCGAAGTGCTGGCGCCCTTGCAAGTGGCCGATAGCAACAGCGTGACCTGGGACGAACAATGCGATGTGCTGGTCGTCGGCTGGGGGGCAGCCGGTGCCTGCGCCGCTCTTGAAGCTCGCGCTCATGGCGCCGATGTGTTGATTGCCGACCGCTTCACCGGCGGCGGTGCCAGCGCCAAGAGCGGCGGGGTGGTATACGCCGGTGGCGGCACTCGCCATCAGCAGGCTGCGGGCTTCAACGACAGCCCCGAAGCCATGTTCGATTACCTCAAGCACGAAACCCGGGGCGTAGTCAGCGACGACACCCTGTGGCGCTTTTGTTCCGACAGCGTGAGCAACCTGCAGTGGCTGGAAAGCCACGGCGCGCCCTACGCTCACCAGATGCCACCGGGGGGTAAGACCTCGTATCCGCCGGATGGCTACTTCCTCTATTACTCAGGTAACGAGTTGGTGCCCACCCACGGCGGTCCCTTGTCCCCCGCACCACGGGGACATCGCACCGTGGGCAAGGGCCAGTGCGGTGCGGTGCTCTATGCCCACCTCAAGGCCGCGTGCTTGAAAGCCGGGGCCCGACCGCTGTTGCAGGCGACGGCGCGCAGACTGGTAATTGATCCCCAAGGGCGGGTGCTGGGTGTCGAGTTGTGGTGCCTGCCCGAAGGCAGCAAAGAGGCTCAGTTGCATGCACGACTGGCCGCCCGCGCCGAACGCTTGCAGAACTTCGCCGCCGGCTATTGCAAGAAACTGCGCCAGAAGGTTTGCCAGCTCGAACGTGATTTCGCCCGGCCACGGCGGGTGCAGGCGCGCAACGGGGTGATTCTGAGTACCGGTGGCTTCATCTTCAATCGCCAGTTGATCGAGCAGCACGCGCCGAAGTTCCGCCGCAACTTCAAGGTCGGTGCCACCGGCTGTGATGGCAGCGGCTTGCGCCTGGGCGCCAGTGTCGGGGGCCAGGGTAGCGGGCTTGAGCGGGTATCGGCGTGGCGCTTCATCAACCCGCCGTACAGTTGGCATAAAGGCGTCGTGGTCAATCGCGAGGGACGGCGCTTCTGCAATGAGGAAGTCTACGGCGCCACCCTGGGTCAACCATTAATGGAAGAGCAGGGCGGCAAGGCGTGGCTGGTGCTGGATGCGCCGCTGCGCAAGAAGGCCATTCGCGAAGCACTGTTTGGCGGCTATTGGTGGTTTCAGAGTTTTCCGGCCCTGGCGCTGATGCTGTTCAAGGTGCGCAAGGGCAAAAGTCTCAGCGAGTTAGCCAGTGCGACGTCCATGGATCCCAACGTGTTGCGAGCTTCGGTGCTGGCTGCCAACGCCGCCGCCCGTGGCGAGGCGCCGGAGCCGTTCGGCAAGTCCGAGGGCGCACGTCAAGTGCTTGAGCAGGGGCCTTTCTATGCCTGCGATATCTCCGTGACCAACCCGGTGTTCCCACTGGGAGCCCTGACCCTGGGCGGTTTGCGCGTGGATGAGCGCAGCGGCGCGGTGCTGGATCAGCAGGGGCAAGCCATCGGTGGCTTGTACGCGGCCGGGCGCAGTGCCCTGGGGATTCCTTCGCACTTGTACATCAGTGGCCTGTCTCTGGCCGACTGCGTGTTCTCCGGTCGTCGTGCCGGCGCCGCCGTCGCCCGCCCACACGGCCAGCAACCCCATGCGACCCACACACGCGAGATGACATGATGACCCTCAATCACCACAACACACACGGCCGGGTTCACGGCAAGGTCGCGCTGGTCACCGGCGGCGCCAAGGGTATTGGCGCTGCCAGCGTGCGGCTGCTGGCGGCAGAAGGTGCCCAGGTGCTCATCAGCGACCTGGACACCGAGGCAGGTCAGGCCCTGGCGGCTGAAATCGGGCCGACTGCAGAATTTATCCGTCACGATGTCGGCAGCGAAGACGAGTGGCGCCAGGTCATCGACCATGTGCGCGAGCGCTACGGTCGTCTGGATATCCTCGTCAACAACGCCGGCATCCTGATCTGCGGCTCGATTGAAGAAACCAGTCTGGCGCAGTGGCACAAGGTGATGCAGGTGAATGCCGACAGCGTATTTTTGGGCTGTCGCGAAGGCATCGCGTTGATGAAGGACAGCGGTGGTTCGATCATCAACCTGTCTTCCATCGCGGCTTTGGCCGGGAGGGACGATTACCTGGCTTACAGTGCCTCCAAAGGGGCGGTGGCGGCGTTGTCGCGTTCGGTGGCGGTGCTTTGTCGGCGGCGCAAATACCGCATCCGTTGCAATACCCTGCACCCGGATGGCGTGCTTACCGATATGACCCGCGGCGGCTTCCCCGAGGGCGTCGACCCGAACCGCCTGACCATCGACAGCGATCCGATGAACCGCATGTGCCGGCCCGAGGACGTGGCGGCCAGCGTGCTCTTCCTGGCTAGTGACGAGGCTCGGGCGATCAATGGTGTCGAGTTGCGCATTGATAGTGGTCAGATGGTGATGAGTATCTGAGGCCTTGCTCCCACACAAAACCCCTGTGGGAGCGAACCTGCTCGCGGAGGCCGCGGGTCAGCCAACAGCGATGTTGAATGTGCTGGCCCCATCGCGAGCAGGCTCACACACAGGTTTTGTGCCTGATAGACGAGCGCCTAGTACCCTTCGAACTGCGCCGGGCGTTTGTCGATAAACGCCTGCATGCCTTCCTTCTGATCCCGTGAGGCAAACAGCAGGGCATTAGCCTTGCGCTCCAGGGCCAGGCCGGCTTCCAGCGGGGCGTCCATGCCGGCCAGAATGACTTCCTTGATCTGCTCGGCTGCCAGGGAAGGCATCGCCGCGATAACACGCGCCAGTTCCAGAGCGTGGATCTGCACCTGGTCATCGTCCACCAGATCGCTGACCAGCCCGGCGACCCAGGCTTCCTCGGCGCTGATCGGTTGCCCGGTGAGCGCCATGCGCATCGCCTTGACCTTGCCCACGGCTCGCACCAGCCGTTGCGTGCCGCCGATGCCGGGCATGATGCCGATGCGGATTTCCGGTTGACAGAAACGCGCGCTGCGCCCGGCGACGATCAGATCAGCGTGCATCGCCAGCTCGCAACCACCGCCATAAGCGTAACCGCAGACCGCCGCGATTACCGGTTTCGGGCAGTGCTGGATCGGCCCCCAGACCCGCTCGGTGTGACGCTTGTAGATATCGATGGCGCCGACCCCGGCCATGCTGTTGATGTCACCACCGGCCGCGAACACTTTGTCACCGCCCGTCAGCACGATGCAACGGATCTGCGGATCAATCGCCAGCTCACTGAAATGACGCGACAACAGCGCCTGCAATTCCAGGCTCAGGGCATTGGTCGTCTGGGGACGATTGAGCCGCAGCAGGGCCACACCCGGCAGTGGGCGTTCGAGCAGAACCGGTGCAGCGGATGAGTCGGACATGGGCATTTTCAAAGACCTGACAAGGTGTGAATGGCCGCCAGTGTCCTGTTCGTGAGGTTAAATTTTCATCGTCCGTTCAGACGTAGTTTGGCCCGCAGTTCATCCCTAGAGTGACCCTTGTCAGTAGAAAAAGGAGCACATGATGGAACTGCATTCGGGGCTTGATTATAACGGCAAGGTGGTGCTCGTTACCGGTGGCACCAGGGGCATCGGCGCGGGTATTGCACTGGGTTTCCTGGCCGCCAACGCACGTGTGATCGTCTGTGCTCGGCGCGAACCTGAACGGGTACCGACACTGGGTAGCAAGAGTGCGTCCTTCATTGCCGCCGATGTGCGTGACCACGATTCCCTGCAACGACTGTTCGCCACCATCGAGCGTGATTTCGGACGCCTCGACGTGGTGATCAACAACGCCGGGGGCAGCCCAGCCGCCGACGCAGCCACGGCCTCGCCCAGGTTTCATGAAAGCATCATCGGTCTGAATCTGATCGCGCCACTCAACGTCGCCCAGCACGCCAACCGACTGATGCAGGCACAGGTACAGGGTGGCTGCATCATCTTTATCGGCAGCATCAGTGCGCTGCGCTCCTCGCCAGGCACTGCCGCTTACGGCGCGGCCAAGGCTGGGGTGCTGGCGTTGGTGCAATCGCTGGCAGTGGAGTGGGGCCCAAAGGTGCGGGTGGTCACGGTCAGCCCGGGGCTGGTGCTGACCGAGCAAGCGCACCTGCACTACGGCACGGAGGCGGGTATCGCCGCCGTATCTGCCGGCATTCCGGCTGCACGCATGGCGGTGGCCGAAGACATTGCCAACGCATGCCTTTACATCGCATCACCGCTGGCCAGTTACGCCAGCGGTTGCAACCTGTTGCTGCATGGTGGGGGTGAACGCCCGGCGTTTCTCGGTGCTGCGCAGGTTCTGCCCACCTGATCGACCTATTGCGGCGACCGGGTTCGGTGGCCGCCTTCAATGTGAAGGAGACGACTTTGGCTGATCCACAATTGCTATCCAATGTGCGCGCCCTGGTGGGGCGCCAGTACGGCCGCGTGTATGCCTGGGACGAGGTCAATGCCCCGATGATTCGCCAATGGTGCGAGGTCATGGGCGTGGACAACCCGCTGTACACCGATCCTGCTTTTGCCTTGGGCACCCAACATGAGGGCCTGATTGCTCCGCCTGCGATGTTGCAGGTGTGGACCATGGAAGGCCTGTACGCCAACAACTATCCGCCTGGCTCCACCGACGAGAACCCTTACGAGGTGCTCAAGGAAATGGAAGCTTACGGCTATGCCTCCACCGTGGCGGTGAACTCCGAGCTGAGCTTTACCCGCCCGGTGCGTCTGGGGGAAAAGCTCTACTACACCACGCGTCTGGATTCGGTCGGCGATGAGAAAACCACAGCCCTGGGTACCGGCTTCTTCGTCACCCTGGTGATGAGTCATTTCGTTGAAAAGGCTGGCGGCGACGAGCCGGTGGGCGAGTTGTTGTTTCGCGTATTCAAGTTCCGCGCGTCCAATGCCCAGGCTCCGGCCAAGGTCGAGTCGGCACCGGCCAAGGCCAAGCGTCCGCTACCGGGCATCAGCGACGACACCCGGTTCTTCTGGGAAGGCTGCGAGAAGGGCCAGTTGCTGATTCAGCGCTGCACCGCCTGTCAAACCCTGCGCCATCCGCCAGCCCCTGTGTGCATCCAGTGCCACAGCTTTGACTGGGACACCCTGCAGGCCAGCGGCCGCGCCAAATTGTATTCGTTCGTGGTGATGCATTACCCCGAAGTGCCGCCATTCGATTATCCAAACCCGATCGGCCTGATTGAACTGGAGGAGGGCGTGCGCCTGATCGCCGGATTGGTCGGCATCGAGCGTGAGCAATTGCAGATCGGCCAGCATTTACAGGTCGAGTTCCAGACCTTCGATGACCAGTTGACCCTGCCTTTGTTTCGGCCGGTAGAGGCATAGGAGCCACTATGGATTTCGAATTGAGCGAAGACCAGCGCGCCATTGCGCAGATGGCCGACGGCCTGTTTGTCGATCATTGCCATGATGACTACATGCGTCAGTGGGACACCAGCGGCGAGCCAATGATGGCGCCGTTGTGGGCGTTGTGTATCGAGACCGGGCTGCATGCCCTGGCCATTCCCGAAGAGCATGGCGGCAGCGGTCTGGGCATGACCGAGTTGATGTTGGTGCTGCAAGCCCAGGGCAAGGCCCTGGCTCAAGTGCCCTTGTGGCGTCATCAATTGGCAGCGGCGACCCTGGCCGGTTTTGGCGCCGACGATAGCGCGGGATGGGTTGCCAAAGCGGCATCAGGCGAGGCGCTGCTGAGTCTGTCTATCGATGGTTTGAGCAGTGCGCTCGGCATTGAGTTGCATGCCCGTCCTTGTGCCGAGGGCTGGTCGATCAACGGCCGGGTCGCGGCCCTGGCGTTGGGCGATCAATCCCAGGCCGCGTTGGTGTTGGTAGAAGCCGAAAGCCAGCCACGCTTGCTGCTGCTGGACCTTTCAGCGCCCGAAATACAACGGGAGTCGGCGGTGTTGACCCATGGCGAAGCGGTGGCCGACCTGCACATCCAGGGCTTGACCGTGAGCACCACGGCGATGTTACCGAGCGAGGCCGTCGCCTGGTTGGAGCTTCGCTGTACAGCAGCATTGGCGGCCTTGCAATTGGGCGTCAGCGAAGAGCAAATCCGTCGCACCGTGGCCTATGTCAGCGAACGCCGGCAGTTCGAGCGCAGCATCGGCAGCTTCCAGGCGGTGCAGATGAGCATGGCCGACACCCATATCGCCGTCGAAGCCTTGCGCACCGTGCTGTGGCAACTGGCCTACCGCATCGATGCCGGTCTGCCTGCGCCCAGCGAAGCCCTGGCCACCGCGTGGATGGCCTGTGAAGCGGGGCATCGCATCGGCCATGTCGCACAGCACGTGCATGGCGGCATCGGCGTCGACCTGACGTACCCGATTCACCGTTTTCTCTACTGGAGCCGCGGCCTGTGCCTTGCCCTGGGTGGTTCGGCGGCAAGCCTGGAACGCCTGGGCGACTGGCTCAACGATAACGACAAGCTGGGATGGAAATATGACCTCGAAGAACACCAAGCGCTTTGACGACGTGCGCCCCGGCGAAGTACTGCCGGAGCTCGCGGTGCCGATCACGGTGACCCTGATCAACGGCGGCGCAATTGCCACCCGTGACTACTTCCCCGGTCACCACGACGCGGAGGCGGCCCGTGCCTTGGGTTCGCCCCACGTGTTTATGAACATCCTCACCACCAACGGGCTGGTGCAGCGGTTCATCGAACAGTGGGCCGGGCCGCTGGCGCAATTCACCACGCTGAAAATCAAGCTCGGCGCACCGAACTACCCCGGCGACTGCATGATTTTCAAGGGCAGCGTCAGCGAACTCGACGTCGACACCCGCACGGTGGAAATCACCTTGAGCGGCAAAAATTCCATGGGTAACCACGTGACCGGCACGGTCGCGCTGGTCTTGCCCTGACAGCCGGAGAGACACAGATGACTGATTCATCGATTTCCGGGCGTGCCGCGATCGTAGGTCTAGGCGCAACCGAATTTTCCAAGAACTCCGGACGCACCGAATTGCGCCTGGCCCTGGAGGCCACCTTGAGCGCGCTCAAGGATGCCGGCATCGATCCGTCCGAGGTCGAGGGCTTCAGCTCCTACTCGGTGGACAAGGTCCCGGAGTATGAAATCGCCCGATTGCTGGGGTGCAAGGACGTCAAGTTTTTCTCGCAAGTGCCCCATGGCGGCGGCGCGGCCTGCGGACCGGTGATGCACGCGGCGATGGCGGTGGC
>Ga0247818_10001915_pt1 | contig 13350 bp, 13 predicted proteins | sample 13C_Glucose_Day1_FD_192424 | JGI IMG/M metagenome (GOLD analysis project Ga0247818, IMG submission 192424) | Soil microbial communities from agricultural site in Penn Yan, New York, United States - 13C_Glucose_Day1 | ecosystem: Environmental > Terrestrial > Soil > Agricultural land | place...
CTGTTGAAATAGCGTGGCAAGGCGATAGTCATCAAGGTGGCGATGATTGCCATGACCACCATCAGTTCCAACAGGGTAAAGCCCTTTTGCCGACGCATGATTTCACCACTCCCGATAGGTGACGCCGTTGAGCCCCTTGCCCCGGGCCTTGGAGTAGACGTCAAAGACGTCCTCGCCCTCCCGCGGGTTCTCGGCCGAACTGTCATAGGAGCGCAGGCCCCAGCCACCTTCGTCGTCGCGCTTGACCACTGCCAGCGGGTCGCGGGGGATGCGCCGCAGGAAATAGAACTTGCCGCCCTTGGCGCTGCGCACGTCACGCACGCCATCGACCAGTATTTTCAGGTTCGGCGGGTAACCGCTGCTGTTCAGTGTCTTCTCGATGTAACCGGCATCGAATGCCCGCTTGTAAGCGTCGATGGCATCGCGAATCTGGTACAGCGCGGTGCGCAGGTCCTGCTCTTTGCCCCGGCGCACCACGGTCTCGGTCAGCGGCGCGGCCATACCGGCCAGCAGGCCGATCAGGGCCAGCGTCACCACGACTTCGATCAGGGTAAAACCGCGTTGCGAGGCGTTCATGATCATGGCTTCTCGATGGTTACTGTGGTGGCGATCGGCGATGCCATGTTCGGCGCCTGGACCGATGCACCCATTGAACGATCCGGTGCCTGGATGTGCATGCTGGTTTCGGTGCCGGTCGGGAATTCCATGTCCGACGGACTCTGGTACGGCAGGTTGCGCACAATGCGCGGGGTGATCGACAGCACCAGCTCGGATTTGATGACGTCGTCCCGGTTGCTGCCGAACAAACGGCCCAGGCCGGGAATGTCGCCAAGACCCGGGATCTTGTTGCCGGTGCTGCCATGGTCGTTGCGCACCAGGCCGGCGAGAATCTGCGTTTCGCCGTCATGCAGACGCAAGGTGGTCTGGGCGTTGCGGGTATCGACCTGGACCGGAATGGTGCCCTGGCGGGTCGGTTCCAGTGGCGTGGCGTTGCTGACTTCCAGCGCGACCTTGATGGCGACTTCGTTGTTCAGGTGCACGGTGGGTTGCACTTCCAGTTTCAAACCGACATCGAGGTAAGTCACGCTCTCGGTGATCACCGGCCCCTGGGTCGAAGGCACCGAAGTGGCACTGATGATCGGCACCCGCTGACCGATGTGGATACGCGCCTGTTCGCGGTTGCTGACCCGTATCACCGGGCTTGCCAGGGTGTTGATGTCCTTGTCCTGGGCGTTGATCTTGGCCTGTGGCGAGGGGTTGATAGTGATCCGGCCGGAGTTGATGCCTTTGAGCTGATCGAGGAGGGTCACCGCCGATCCGTCGCTGTTGACGACACCAAAGGTGTTCGGCCATTGCAGGCCAAGGTCGAGAATGCGCTGGCGGGCCACTTCCATGACTTCTACTTCCAGCACCACTTCGGGGTTGGACTGGTCCTGGGACTGCAGCAGTTTCTCGGCCATGCGGATGGCATCGCTGCTGTCACGCATGGTCAGGGTATTGAGGCGTTCGTCGACGAACACGTCACGGGTCTTGAGCATGGTCTTGACCATGTTCAACGCAGTGTTGGCATCGATGCTGGTCAGGTAGAAGGTACGCATCACCAGCTCCTGATAATCCTTGAGCTTCTGCGGCGAGTCGGGGTAGATCAGCAAGGTGTTTTCATTCACCACTTTCTGATGCAGCTGGTTCTGTTGCAGCAGCAGTTCCACGGCGTCTTCGATGCGCACATCACGCACGAAGATGGTGGCTTTCATGTCCGGGCGCAGATCCTTGTCGAAAATGAAATTCAGACCGGCAACCTGGGACAGCACTTCAAAGATGGTCTTGAGGTAGGCATCCCGAAACTCCAGGGTCACCGGCCGGTCGAGACGGGTGCGCAACTGCGGGTACGCCACCACATTGCGGCTCTGTACCAGACGGATGTTGTCTTGCAGCTCCAGGGCGCCTTCATTTTTCGGATCCAGCTCAAGAATCTGTTTGACCTGGCGGTCGGCGCCGTAGATGTCGCCGCGACGCAGGTCGCCGCGGGCCAGTTCAAGCTTCTCATCCATGCTGCGCAGGTAGTCGAGCTGACGCAGGGAATCCTGGGCGCGACGGTTGTTCGGTTCAATGTTCAGCAGCCGGCTGTAGGACATGCGAGCCCCGGCGAAATTGCGCTGGGCCCGATCCATGTCGCCCTGGGTCATCAGCGCCTTCACCGCACGGGTGCGACCGTTGTTCAGGGCGATGTGCAGCTGTGTATCGCGCGGATTTTCACGCAACCCCTCTTCGATGCGAGCCAGACCTGCTTCATACTGGCCCGCCTCGATCAGCTCGGACGCTTCCTCGTTGGCGAGCTGCGCCGTACTGCACGCAGCCAGCCCTAAACAGATCGCAAGGCTCAACAGCAAACGGGATCGGTTCATTGCGTGCTCCCCACAGACAAGGTCTGCGATAAACGCAGCGGCAGGTAGACCAGGCTCAGTTCCGCATCGGAAATCCGCTCGATCCGCCAGGTTTCGTCGATCACATCCCCTTTGCGCACGACGTAGATCTTTTCGCCGCTCTGCAAAAACACCTGCAGATCGGAGCGGTCAGCCAGCCTGCCGACAAACTCGAAGGGCACTGGCGGTGCAGTGGGGACTTGCACCTCTGGAGTCACGTCTACCGGTTGTTCGATGACGGTGGCGAGTGCCGGCGCGGCTTTCCAGCTGCGGGTAACGAACAGATCGCCCGCCGGGCTCAGGTCCTTGATCGCCACCGGCAAGGCGCGGGCTGGCGCGGCAGTCTGTGGGGCAGTTTTTGTGCCTTTGGCCGGGGTGGTCACGCTGGCGACCGCCAGGTCGCTGTCATCATCACGTTTGAGCAATTCGGGAATCCAGGCCAGCGCCGCCGCCACGCCGAAGAACGCCAGCCAACTCACAACACGTTTGGTATTCATCATGACCTCGACAGGTAAAGGGTCATGCGGATCCGCCCGGTCAGGTCGGTATCGGCGATTTTCTTGCGCTGCAACTCCACGTCCTCAAGCACCACCGCCGGCAACTGGCCGAGCAAGGCGTGCAAAAAGCGCCGTAGTTGCGGATAGCTGCCGCGCACCGGCAACAGAATCTGGTACCGCGCCAGGTGGGTCTTGGGGTCGATGCCCAGGGAGTATTCACCCCGGGCCAGGGTGATGCGCTCCTGGGCGGCCAGGGCATATATCTTGTCGATGGCGACGGTGGCCTGGGGCTGTGACGGCAGCTTGCTGCGGAAGTCGTCGAGCTGACGCTGCGGCACCACCGGGGCGGTGACTGTGCCGTCCTCGACCCGGGCCAGGTACTCGCTGGCTTCGCGGGTCTGCTGGCTCAGGTGCTGCAGCGACTGCCAGTCCGGCAACAATCCGGCCAGGCCGTAGGTCAGCGCCAGCACCAGCATTGCCAACCCGGTGAGGCCTGGTACACCCAGGCCCTGCAGGTATTCGTGGACGATCAATTTAGGGATTTGCATCGCCGATCTCCCAGGTAGCTGACAGGTTGAACTGCACCGGGTGTTCCGGCACGTTGGCAACGATTTCGTGACTGAGCAGCGAGACATCGGACAGCTCTTCGCTGGCCTCGAGACGCCGGTGGAAGTCGAGCATGGCGTCCAGGTCGCGCGCCTCGGCGCTGATCCGCACCTGGCCCTTGCGAGCGTCCGGGGTCAGGGTCAGCAGGGCCACGTTTTCCCGTGGCATGGCTTCCAGCGAGGCGAACAAACGCTCCCAGGGCCGGCGCAGTTGCAGGGAGACCTTGCGCATTTCCGCAAGGTTTTGTGCCTGCTCGCGGGTTTGCGCCGGGGTCAGGCTGACCTTGCCGCCGGTGTCACCGGTGAGCACACGCTGGGCGGTTTGCAGGTGGCCCTGCTGTTGTTCGGCCTCGCCGCTCAAGTGCTGCTGCACCAGCAGGCAGGTCAGCGTCAGCACCACGCCACCGGCCAGCAGGCTCCAGCCCAGGGGACCGGCGCGGCGACGGGGCTGAAAGTCGAGCACCAGGGCGCGCATTTCAGGCCACCGCCCGAGACATGACGTACAGGCTATCGCGTACGGATGTCCGGTCTTCGTCAAGGCTGCGCAGGTGCACACCGGGCACTTCGGGGTGTGAGTCAACACGTGCCGGGGCATGCAGGTAAACGTTCAGTGGCCGCTCGCTGGTGGAGGCCTGCAACTGGGTTTCGCGGCCGATCAGCGCGGTCAATGCAGCATCGCTGTCGCTGCTGCCCACCGAGCGCACCGAACTCCAGCGCCCTTCCCGGGCCAGCAACAGTACGCTGCGCACCGGCTCGGCGACCACGAACAGGAAGTCGCCGGCGTCGAAGCTCTTATCGAAATGATTGAACGCTGCCATCAGGTACGGCTGCACCGAACGCAGGCGCAGGCCTCGATCGCTGGCCAGGCTGCGCAGACGATCGAGCAGGCCTTGCGGCAGCGCACTGGCCACCCGGTCGTAGCCCGCAGGCTCGGCCGACAACACCAGGCTCCAGGGTTGCGTCGGTGCTCCGTAGAGGTCCTCGAAACACAGCTGGGCAAAACCGAGCAGTTCGCTCGGGGTGCTGATCTGGTCGCTCCACGGCACCAGACAAAACCGGCTGAAGTGTCCGGAAATCACCACGGTCAGCTCCGCCCTGGTGGTGACATGTTCGGCCAGCAGGCGGTCGAGGGTGTCCAGCGCCACGGTCCAGGCCTGGAAGCCTTCGTCGATGTAGCCGACGCTGCCCAGCCAGTGGGTGGCGCTGCCCTGGCGCTGACCCAGGCCGACGCCACTGGCGCCGAGCACGGCGACGTATTGATCACGAGATAAAAGTGACACGATTGATCTCCTCGAGAGTGGTACGACCTTGTTCCACCAGTTCAAGCGCCGATTCGCGCAACAGACGCAAGCCACGTTTGCAGGCATGGGCCTTGATTTTCGAAATGGGCTGACGCTCGACGATCATTTGCCGCAGTTCGTCGTCCAGGTGCAGCAGCTCGGCAATGGCGCTGCGTCCGCGATATCCAGTGCCACGGCAATGGCCGCAACCCTTGCCGTGAACGAAGTGGTAGTGCGCGACCTGAAGCGGGTCGAGCCCCGAGGCCTGCAACTCTTCCTCGCTGGGGCTGTAGGCTGTGCTGCAACTGGTGCAGACCAGCCGAATCAGGCGCTGAGCCAGCACCGCATTGAGCGCGGAGACGAGACTGTATGGGTCGATTTCCATCTGGGTGAAGCGGCCAATCACGTCGAACACGTTGTTGGCGTGAATGGTGGTGAACACCAGGTGACCGGTGAGCGCCGACTGCACGGCGATCTGCGCAGTGTCCGGGTCGCGGATTTCGCCGACCATGATCTTGTCCGGGTCATGGCGCAGGATCGAGCGCAGGCCACGGGCGAACGTCAGGCCTTTCTTCTCGTTGACGGGAATTTGCAGCACGCCCGGCAGTTGGTACTCCACCGGGTCCTCAATGGTGATGATCTTGTCCACGCCGTGGTTGATCTCGGTAATCATCGCGTACAGGGTGGTGGTCTTGCCGCTGCCGGTAGGGCCGGTCACCAGCACCATGCCGTAGGGTTCGGCCGCCAGCCGGCGCAGCTGGCGCAGGGTGTCCTCTTCAAAACCCAGGGCCTGCAATTGCACGCCACAGACCTTGTCCGCCAGGTCCTGCTTGTCGAGCACCCGCAGTACCGCGTCCTCGCCGAAAATGCTCGGCATGATCGACACCCGAAAGTCGATCTGGCGGCCGCTGATACCGATTTTGAAGCGCCCGTCCTGGGGCACGCGTTTTTCGCCAATGTCCAGTTCGGCCATGACCTTGACCCGGGAAATCACTTGTTCGGCGAATTCGTTGCCCTGGATCTTGCTGATGTTGTTCAACACACCATCGATCCGGTACTTGATCACCAGCCCGCTGCCGGTGGTACCGAGGTGGATGTCACTGGCGTGCATTTTCAGCGCGTCGTACAGGGTTGAGTTGACCAGCTTGACCACCACGCTGGCGTCTTCGCTGATGCTGGTCAGCGACAGGCTTTGCAGGGTGTCGATTTCGGCGCCGCCTTCGGCCTGGGCATTGAGCGATTCCACCGCGTGGAAGCTTTCTTCGTGGCGCGCCAGGTAGGCCTTGAGGTCGTCGGCATGCACCAGGTACAGCGGCGCCCCATGCAGGCAATCGTCGATCCAGGCCAGGCGTGCAGTGTCGAAGGGGTCGGCAAACACGCCGATGACCGCATCGTCGTGTCGCAGCAGGATGAATTCACGCTTGAGGCATTGGGCCAGGGTGACCCGATCGAAGACCGGGGTGGACTGGAACAGGCTGTCGGTGTCCAGTACCGGATAATGCAGGGTCGCACCGAGGCACTGAATGAACGGCATGGGTGCCAGTTCGGACAACTCTGCAAGAGCGTTCAGTACTCGCTCGCCGGAAGAGGCCGCCAGGGCCCTTGCCTGGGCCAATTGCTCACTGCAGAAGCGTGACGGTACAGATTCCAGCGGCGCCGGTTCTGCGGCAAGGGATAGACGGTCCATGGCTTGCTCTCCAACGCCCGGGGCTTTGAGCCCTGTCGGCGCGGCGAGCAATTACGGCGGGGGCCGAAACCTCTTGTCGCGCCATTACTCCCCGGTGAGCAATTGTTCGTCGTCTGGCGCCATGGAAGCCGATGAACTGCGTCGGCGATCTGCAAGCACCCAACTACCGTCGTACAACTGCAGCGGGAAACTCTCGGTCCTGCTCTGGCGTCGTTCGACAAAGCCTGCAGAAGTGCTCACGCCCGCTTTGGGTTCGCGCTTTACCCCTAGAAGATCACAGACTGCCCGGGCCAATTCCGCCATTGGAAAGGGTTTGAACAGGATATGGCTGACGCCCATTTGCCGGGCCCGCTCACAGACTTCAGCGGTTGGGTGCCCGGTAATCAGCACGAAATGACACTTCCCGTTCCGGCGGACGGCATCGAGCACCTCAAAGCCTTCGATATCGGGCAAGCGGTAATCGAACACCATCACATTGGGGTGGAATTCATCGGCCTCACCGATTCCGTCTACCCCGTTATGAGCAATTCTGACTTCCAGCCCTTGCGCCTGCAGGTAATCCTGGAGGTTATGTGCAAGCAGCTGTTCGTCTTCGACAACCAGTACTTTGTTCACCAAGGTGGACTCCTTGAAACCGCAGGTCCGGGATTTGAACCTGTCAGAGTGCGCGCCCTATCGGGACTAACGCACACTTCATGCCAGGCTGGGTGCCGGTAATATCAGGTATTCATGTCCTTGAATTTAAAAACAATGCCATCTGGTACGCAAGTTCCATCCCCCAGACTCGGGGAAAACCATCGGACTGGCATTGAAGTTTTTCCCCCACTTTCGGGGAATTCCCCTATTCATCGTCAATCCGCTCGATTCGATTGCTTGACCGCAACTGCGCCAGTGCCTGTAGACGAGCCTGCACCTGTTTTTGCCGGGCGAGGTACGCCCGAACCATGTCAAGTCCTTGCTCTTCTGGGACATCCGCCGCCTCCAGGTGGTTCTGTAAATTAATCAGATGCCAGCCCAGCGCAGTGCGAACCGGTTCACTGACCGCCCCCGGCGCCAGGGCAAAAGCCGCGGCCTCGAACTGCGGCAGCATACGCCCGCGAGGGAAGTAACCCAGGTCGCCGCCCGCACTGGCCGAAGCGTCTTCGGAGGCGCTGCGGGCCACCGTGGCAAAATCAGCTCCGGCGGCGATCGTCGCACGTAGTTCAACCAAGCGTAGCCGTGCGGCCTCGACGGTGGAAGCGTCTGCTGCGGGGGCAACTTTAATCAAAATGTGTCTGGCCTGGACTTCCTCTGGCCGACTCATCTGCGCGCGGTGTTCGGCATAAAAGTCCCGGACCTCCTGTTCGTCAGGCTCGCCGGCCTTGGTGAGATCGTTAAACACCTGCCGGGCCGCCAGTTCGCGACGGGTATATTCGATGTAGCCGGCCTCGTCGAAACCGGCATCTTCCAGGCGCCGGACGAACACCTGCGCGCCGCCCATCGCCTGCCGTGTCTGCTCGACCTGATCCTGCACAGCCTCATCACTGATCACCACACCGCGCCTGAGCGCCTCCTGCCACAACAATTCCCGGTCGATCAAAGCGTCCAGCGCCGCCCTGCGCAACTGCTCGTAGGCCTTGGGATTGCGAATGCTGCCCACCGCCCGGCCTTGATCCTCCAGGTACTCGGCGAAATAACGCTCCAGGCGCAACTGGGAAATTTCCTCGCCATTGACCCGCGCCACGGCCGGACCATTGCTGCACCACGCCACGGGCAACCACAGCGCCGACAGGACCAGCAAAGCGTTGAGTTTCATGATCGGCCTCCAGTCAGGGCGCGGCGACAATGGGTTTGTAGGGAGCAACCAGATAGAAGCGCTGGTCGGGCAGATCCACCGTGACGATATGCGCACCGCTCAAGCCCAGGCGCCGTCCCGGGCCGAAGCTGATCAGCGGCGTCAGACCGGTGTCGAAGTCATGCAGGCCTTCGAGGGCATTGACCAGCTTTTCGCGGCTGGCATCGCGCCCGGCCTGCTTCATGCCTTCGCTAAGCAGCATCATCGAACTGAACGCGCCCACCTGCAGCACCCCGTACTGGCCACCGAGCCCCTGATGCTCGCGCAACTGGGTCAGGGCCAGGCGCCCGGCGTGGGTCCAGTCGCTGGGTACGAATGGATAGGCGAGAAATACCCGACGGGAAAAATCATTGGGCACCTGCAACAGATTCCCCGCCACCTGGTTCGACGCGGCGAACAGGTAGGGCACCTGCCCCGCCGTGCGCAAACGATCGGCAAGACTGCTGAAACCGCTGCCGCTGCCCAGGTAAAACACCGATCGCGAGCCCAGCGGCAACTCATCCCGGGTCGGGTCGTAGGCAAGCAGGCGCACGTCTTTCCAGGCGTGATCCTGCAAGTACTGACCGAGTTCCTGTGCTGCCAGTCGTTGCCCGGGCTCATCCGGGTAGGCAACCAGCGTCGGCCCCGGCAACACTCGCAGGCTGGAGCCGGCATAGTCGGCCAGGGCAATCATCTGTTCGCGCAACCCCGGCAACGGTTCGAAAATCTGCGGGCTGGCCTGCACCGTGCCCTGCATGGACAACGGCCCGATCAGGGGAATACCGGCCTTTTCCAGGCGTGCCGCAAGGTCCGGGTCGAGTGCCGGCGCCAGCGGAGCGATCATGGCAAAGACCTGTTCCTGCTCAATCAGGCGCTCCAGCGCCTGTTCGGCGCTGGCGCGGTCGGTACCGGGGTCAAGGATGGTCAGGCGCAAATGCCGGCCATGAATCCCGCCTGCGCCATTGATGCGCGCCACGCAGCCCTTGAGCACCGCCGCCACCGTGGCGCCCTCCTCGCTCAACGGTCCCGACCCTGGCAACAATGTCCCCAGGTGCAGGCTGTCGGGGGTCAGACCCGGATCGCGATCATCGGCCAGGCGCTTGAGGTAGGCGGTGGGGTTGCGCTGATCGTTGATCGAGAGCACGAACCTTGGCATCGTCGGGTCAAGCCGATTGTTGCCGGGGTCACGCCCCTCCTGTATCGCCCGCGCCACGCTGGCTTCGCTGTAGGCCGGGTAATTGCGGCCATTGATCTGCTGCTGGCCATGACTGCTGGTCAGCCGCGACCAGCTCAGGTCCGGTGGTCGCACCCCACCCTCCGGTCGGCCGAGGCCGTCAGCGCCATGGCAGTTGGCGCACGGCAGGCTGGTAGCGGGCAGTACCATGTCTGCCGCGCCGACCCGGGCCATGATGGGGGCACCGCTGGCGGACATACCTTCGCGGTACAGTCGCTTACCGGCACTTTCGCTGACAGTCAGCGGCAGCGCCTGCACGCTCAGGGTGATGCCGCCGAGCAAGAACAGGCCAAGGACGAGGGCAGTATTCATGGCCGGCACTCAGCGCCCGGCCACGGGCATTGTCAGCAACTGCAAGCGCTGGGCAATGGCGGCGGCCGGGGCATCGGGACGGATTTTGCTCCAGCGCTTGTTCGCCACGTCACCGACGATCAGTTGGGTCGAATGTTGCTCGGGGGTCGGTACGATCTGGCCAATGCGCCCTAGAACCAGGTCCATTTGCGCCTTGTCACCGGTAAGAAAAAGCCAGTGGGGGTCATCAACACCCTGCTTCAAGGTATAGGCCTTGAGTACCGCCGGTGTATCGCGCAGCGGATCACTGGTAAGGGAAATAAAGGTGATGCCATCAGCCTTGTCGCCCAGCACCTCACGGACTTCCTTGAGCTTGCGGGTAATCAGCGGGCAGGCATCGTTGCAACTGGTGAAGATCACGTTGAGCAGCACCACGCGGTTCTCCAGCGCATCGCTGTAGAAGCGCAGGGTGTTGCCGTTCTGGTCCTGCAACGGCGTGTCGGTGAACCAGGTCTTTGCGTCACGGGTGCCGGTCGCCGGTTGCGCGTTCGCCGCCGCAGTTGCCGACGCCGGTTGCGCGGGTTCGTGCGCTTCGTGGGCCAACGCCAAGGTACTGACAAGCCACAGGCACAGGCTCAGGGCAATCCACTCGAGGTTTTTCATGGCTGATGCTCCATGGCGACGGCCGTGTGCTTGGCGTGGGCGTTGCGTTCACCGCTGATTTTCTCGACCGCGCGGGCCAGTTCCACCGGGTCGGTGAAGCCGTAATAGCGGGTCCAGAACCGGCTGTTGCCATCGCCCACCAGAATCAGAGGTGAATGGTTCTTGAAGTCACCGCTGTAGGCCCCCAGCCCCTTGAGGGTGGCGTTGACCGACTGGGGCGAGCCGGTCAACCAGCTCCAGCCCGGACCCTTCTGAAAGGTGCGGGCGTAGTCGTTCAGGCGCTCGGGATCATCGCGCTGCGGGTCGATGCTGATCGAGACCAGTTGCACCTCGGTGCCGACCCGGTGCCCCAGTTGTTTCTGCACCTTGCCCATGATCGAGGACACCACCGGGCACACCGTGGTGCAACTGGTGTAGATGAAGCCCATGACGACGATCTTGTTCCCCACCAGATCCTTTTCGAGGCTGACCGACTTGCCGTTCTGATCCACCAGCGCGACGTCGGCGAACTTGACCTGAGCGGTTTCCGGACTGGCTTTTTTGGCCGTCATGTCGTGCCCGGCGTGCTCATCCGCCGAGTGGGCCAGGGCTTGGCCGATACCGATGGCCAACAGGCAGAACGTCAGCAGGCCACGATGTGCGAATCGGTTCATGTCAGTTTCCTCTTAGTGGGCATGGCCGGGCTTGACCCGAACGCTGGCAAAAGTCTGGTCATCGAAACGCCTGCCCAGGGACGCTGCGCGCACGTGCAGGTACCAGGCACCGTTCTGGTCGAGGTTCACCGGGGCTTCGTATATACCGTCGGCGACTTCCACGGCGGCGACTTCCCGGGGGGGCGAAGTCGGGGCCAGGAAGTAACGCACCTGAACGTCCTTGACCCCACTGCGCTGCACCTTCTGCTTGCCCTGGACGATGCGAAAGCGCACCACGTAAGGGCTACCCAGCGCGGCGGTGGACTTGTCGAGCAGGAACTCCACCTTCGGCACCCCACGGTGCGGATCGAGGCTCTGGTCCGCCTCGACCACGGTGCTGAAGCAATGGATGATGTTCGGCTGGTTGAGCAGGAACGCCACATCGAAACGGCCGGCGGTCGGCAGCTTGATCCGCGAGCTGTACAGCCCCGGCTCGACTTCGCGCAGGCTGCGATCGATTACCAGCGCCGCCCGGGCCACCTGCCCGCGATTGGGGTAGCCGGACATCGGTGCGTTCATCCCTTCGGCGTAGAAGTAGGTGGTGTTGTCCACCGGGTTGACCACGAACACCGCGTTGTCGTCCTTCGACACCGCCAGGCTTGACGCCAGCGGCAGGTCCCCGGCCAGCCGTGGTGCCTGAGGGCCGGCCTCGAAGCCCTGGATGATCGGCGTGCGGCCTTCACCGAGGGATGACAGGTTGATCATCGTGACCTTCGGCGAAGCCAGCCCGCGGACATAGGCGTAGGCCTTGGTGAACACCACTTGATAGGGTTCGGCGGAGACGTCCAGGTCATGGATCAACACATCGGTGGCGCTGTCGATCACCGAGGCCTGGTTCTCCAGGGTGTTGAGCACGATGCCGAAGCGCCCGTCGGCACTGAAGCCCATCGGCCCCAGTCCCTGCTTGAGCTGGATCACCCGGCGCACCGACTGGCTGGCACTGTCGATCACCGTCACCGTGCCGTCCTTGCCGTCCGTCACATAGGCTGCGCCGGACAGCGGCGAATACATCACCGACAACGGGTTCGAACCGGTCTTGAGTTGTTTGCTGATGCTCAGGCTGGCGACGTCGACAATGCTCAGGGTGCCATCGTCGCGGTTGGTGACGAACGCCAGGCGACTGTCCTTGCTGAAGGCGATTTCGTGATGACCGCTACCGGTGGCCAGGTGCTTGAGGGGTTTGAGGCTGGCGGTGTCGATCACCGTGACCCCGGACTGCTCCGCCACCTGGGCATTGTTGCCGACCCACAGCAGGCGTTCGTCCGGTTGCAATGCCACGCGTACCGGGTTGCTGCCGGCCGCCACCGAGTCGATCAGTTTGAATTGCTCGCTGTCGAGCACCGCGACTTCCCCGGCGGTCGGCATCGACACAAACACGCGTTTGTTGTCCCGGGGAGTGACCCAGTCCATGGGTGGCTGCTTGAGTTCGACCCGGGTCATGGTGCTGGTGATGCCGCCCACCGATACCGATGGATCGACCACCGAGACGCTGGCATCGCGGTTCATGACCATCAGGAAGTAACTGTTGAGATCCAGCAGCGGCCGCGCCCCGATGCTCGATTTGAGGAATACCCCGACCCGCGACTTGCAACTCTGATCGCGACCCTGGGCCTGATCTGCGGCGATGGTTTCGGGGTCGAGCCAGGCTCCGGGGGCGACGCCTGCCAGCGGTTGGCCCGAGGCTTTGTCGGTCACGCGAAACTGCACGTCGGCGAATCCACCTTCGCGCAGCACGCCATCCTCGGCCAGCGGTTTGACTTCGAACGCCACCGAAATGCCGTCGCGTTCAAGGGTCTGGCCATTCGAGGTGTCTGGCAGTGCGACGTGACTGAGCCGGGTGGGTGGCGACGTGCGCGACACCGCCAGGCCGATCAGCGCTGCGCCGACAATCAGGGCGCAACTGGCGAAAGTGATGGTCCTGTTCATTGTAAAAACTCCCCTTCAGATCTACGTCTGCCTTGCTCCCTGTGGGAGCGAGCCCTGTGGTGAGGGTGGCCAGCCCCATGGCGAGGGTGACTACCCTTGTGGCGAGGGGGCTTGCCCCCGTCGGGCTGCGAAGCAGCCCCCAAAAATCTCTGTTGCATCAAAGATCTTGTGAGTGCTTCGCACTCAATCGGGGGCAAGCCCCCTCGCCACAGGGAAAGCCCTTTGCCACAGGGAAACCC
>Ga0247818_10001916_pt1 | contig 13346 bp, 13 predicted proteins | sample 13C_Glucose_Day1_FD_192424 | JGI IMG/M metagenome (GOLD analysis project Ga0247818, IMG submission 192424) | Soil microbial communities from agricultural site in Penn Yan, New York, United States - 13C_Glucose_Day1 | ecosystem: Environmental > Terrestrial > Soil > Agricultural land | place...
ACCATCAACGCCGTCGATATTCACCATCGCCACGATTGCCTTCCGCCCGCCGCCCGGCGAAGGCACGATTCACCCATCCGAGACGCAACGAGGAGTACCCATCATGATTCGCACCATCACCCTCTCCGTGAGCTTCCCGGTGTTCGGCAGCAACTACTACGAGCAGCAGGTTGTCTCGCGCAAGACGCAAGCGCTGCTGTTCAACGAAGATTTCGACGATGTGCTGATGCCCGCCGCGAGCAATCACTTCAGCAATGAAGTAGTCGGCATCAACGATCAGTTCCGCTTTCTGAGCGACATACTCGCCACCCATTTGCTGGATCTCGAGGCCACCGCGCCTGCGCACTCCAGCGTCCGGGCGAGCGCTCATTTTTAATCGCCGAGGGCGTTCCCGTTGCGGGAACGCCCTCTTGGTATTCAATCAGTCATCATCACGATCACGGTAGTAACGGCGTCCGTCGCGGCGCCCGTCATCACGGTCATCCCAGCGCCGGTCGTGGTCGTAATAACGCCCGTGATCGCGGTCGTAATGCCGCCCGTGGCGGTGGTCATCATCAAAGTCCGCCACACAGCCAGCCAGCAATACGGCGGCGGTCACGGTCAGCAGCATCGTTGTAGCGCGCTTCATTCAACACTTCCCTAAAACCAAGGTCTTGACGACGGAACGGCTGCGCTGCCCGCGCCTTCAGGACGCCGTGCGCGCAGCCGCTGATACGACCGGACAAAAGGACTTTGATTCACTGACCGGGCACGACCGTTGATCGGCCCGCCGCCTGCATCCGGGCAGCGGCGAAATGCCACCTATACTGCTGCTTACCAACTCCCACGCAATGGATCTGCGCCTCGATAACAACAAGCAGAGGTGGATCATGGTCTGGCAACAAATCTACGACCCGTTCGGCAACCCGCTGATCTCCACGCTCATGGCCGCGGTGCCGGTGGTGGTGATGCTCGCGGCGCTGGCGTTCTTTCACGTCAAGGCGCATCTGGCCGCACTGTTGGCGTTGGCTTCGGCCCTGCTCATCTCGATCTTCGCCTTCGGCATGCCGGCGAGCATGGCCGGTTCAGCGGCGCTGTTCGGTGCGGCCAATGGCTTGCTGCCGATCGGCTGGATCGTGCTCAACATCATCTTTCTGCACCGTCTGACCACCGAGAACGGCTCGTTCAAAGTGCTGCAGGATTCCCTCGCGCGGATCACCGATGACCGGCGTTTGCAGTTGCTGCTGATCGCGTTTTGTTTCGGCGCGTTTTTCGAAGGCGCGGCCGGGTTCGGTACGCCGGTGGCGGTGACCGGGGCGATTCTGATCGGCCTCGGTTTTTCGCCGCTGGCCGCCTCGGGGCTGGCGCTGATTGCCAACACCGCACCGGTGGCGTTCGGCGCCCTCGGTACTCCAATCATCACCCTGGCCAAGGTCACCGGGCTGGATGAGATGGAGCTGTCGATGATGGTCGGTCGGCAGCTGCCGTTTTTCTCGGTGCTGGTGCCGTTCTGGTTGATCTGGGCGTTTGCCGGGTGGCGCAAGATGCTGGAGATCTGGCCGGCGATCCTGGTGGCCGGGGTCAGCTTCGCGGTGCCGCAATTCCTCGTGTCGAACTACCACGGCCCGATGCTGGTGGACGTGATCGCCGCACTGATTTCCATGGCCTGTCTGACGTTGTTCCTGAAAGTCTGGAAACCGGCGACCGTTCACACCTCGGCAGCGCTGTCCGGGCGGGTCGACAACTCTAAAGTCGACGAAGAGAAAGTCACCGCCAGCGCAGCGTTCAGCGATCAGGCACGCCCGGCGGTGATGCGCGCATGGATGCCGTGGATCATCCTCACCGTGTTCGTGTTTGCCTGGGGCACTCAGGGTTTTAAAAATATGTTCGACACCCGTCCGGCGATTGATCCGGTCACGCAATCGGCCAAGCTCGATCCGCAGGGCAAACCGCTGCGCGAGGCCAACCCGATTTTCGCTCCGGCCGTCACCTTCACCAATCTGCACCTGCAAATCGAAAAAGTCCCGCCAGTGGTCGCGGCGCCCAAAGCTGAAGAAGCGGTCTACAAGTTCACCTGGCTCACCGCCACCGGCAGCGGCATCCTGCTGGCGGCGATTGTCGGCGGTTTGCTGATGGGCTATTCGATCCCGCAACTGATCAAGCAATACCTGCGCACGTTGTGGGTGGTGCGCTTTTCGCTGATCACCATTGCGGCGATGCTGGCGCTGGGGTTTCTCACGCGTTACTCCGGACTGGACGCCACCATGGGCCTGGCGTTCGCCGCGACCGGGGTGTTTTACCCGATGTTCGGCACCCTGCTCGGCTGGCTCGGCGTCGCGTTGACCGGTTCGGATACGGCCTCGAACGTGCTGTTCGGCGGACTGCAACGGGTGACCTCGGAACAGCTGGGCATCAGCCCGGTGCTGATGGCCGCGGCCAACAGTTCCGGCGGGGTGATGGGCAAGATGGTCGATGCGCAATCGATCGTGGTCGCCTCCACCGCGACCCGCTGGTATGGGCATGAGGGCGAGATTCTGCGCTACGTGTTCTTCCACTCGATCGTGCTGGCCATCCTGGTGGGCGGGCTGGTGACATTGCAGGCGTATGTGGCGCCGTTCACGCATATGGTGGTTGGCGGGCACTGATGTCGTTTGGGAGGGCCTCTTCGCGAGCAAGCCCGCTCCAACAGGGACACGCGTTCCCCTGTAGGAGCGAGCCTGCTCGCGATGGCGTTGTCTCAGGCACTTCTGTGGAGCTGATCCACCGCAATCGCGAGCAGGCGAAGGCCTACAGGGGGTAACTGACAGATTAATGAATCCTGCGCATAACTCTATAGCGCAAATCCGCAAAAACCTTTTCCCCTCCGCACAGGTCATTCCAAGAACGAGACCGGCAAGCATGCCGGCGCGCCCCTATGGGCCCTTCAATCCCTGCCGTCCTGATTAAGCCAGAGAGGAATCGAAGCATGACGATTTCCCGACGAAGATTCCTGATCCTCGGCGCGGTGACCGCCACCGCGTTTGCAATGCCCCCTTTCATCAGCCTCAAGGCCTACGCGGCCAGTCTGGAGCAACCCGCCATGGCCAAACTGACGATCAACGTCAACGGTAAACCCCAAACCCTTGAGGTCGACAACCGCACGACCCTGCTCGACGCCCTGCGCGAACACCTGCACCTGACCGGCAGCAAGAAAGGCTGCGACCACGGCCAGTGCGGCGCCTGCACGGTGATCGCCGACGGCCGCCGAATCAATGCCTGCCTGACCCTCGCCGTGATGCACGAAGGCAGCGAAATCACCACCATCGAAGGCCTCGGCATGCCCGACAATTTGCACCCGATGCAGGCCGCGTTCATCAAGCACGATGGCTACCAGTGCGGCTATTGCACGCCGGGGCAGATCTGTTCGGCGGTGGCGGTGCTCAAGGAAATCCGCGAGGGCATTCCCAGCCACGTCAGCCCCAGCCTGACCGAGGCACCGCAACTGATCGCCAGCGAATTCCAGGAACGCATGAGCGGCAACATCTGCCGCTGCGGCGCCTACTCGAACATCATCGAAGCCATCACTGAAGTCGCGGAGGTGCCGGCATGAGAGCGTTCAATTACAGCCGCGCCGACTCCCCCGCCGCGGCCGCCGCACAAGCCGCGCAGGTCGAAGGTGCGAAGTTCATCGCCGGTGGCACCAACCTGCTGGACCTGATGAAGCTCGACATCGAAACCCCGCTGCACCTGATCGACGTCAACCACTTGGGCCTCGATCAGATCGACGCCACGCCTGAAGGCGGATTGCGCATCGGCGCACTGGTGCGCAACACCGACCTGGCCGCCGACAGCCGCGTGCGCAAGGATTACGCATTGCTCTCCCGAGCCTTGCTCGCCGGGGCCTCGGGCCAGTTGCGCAACATGGCGAGCACCGCCGGCAACCTGCTGCAACGCACCCGTTGCCCATACTTTTATGACGTCAATCAGGCCTGCAACAAACGCCAACCCGGCAGTGGCTGCGCGGCGATTGGCGGGGTCAGTCGGCAATTGGGGCTGATCGGTGTCAGCGACGCCTGCATCGCCACCCACCCCAGCGACATGGCGATTGCGATGCGTGCCCTCGATGCGCAGATTGAAACGGTGAAGCCCGACGGCAGCACCCGCAGCATCGCCATCGCCGATTTCCATCAACTGCCGGGCAATACGCCGAACATCGAAACCAGCCTCACGCCCGGCGAGTTCATCACTTCGGTAACCCTGCCGGCCCCGGTCGGCGGCACACACATTTATCACAAGGTGCGCGATCGCTCGTCGTATGCCTTTGCGCTGGTGTCGGTCGGTCTGATCCTGCACAAGGACGGCAGCGGCCGTGTGGCGGTGGGTGGCATCGCGCCGAAACCGTGGCGGGTCGATGACGCCGACGCGCTGCTGCCCAAAGGTGCAAAAGCCGTCAGCGAGCGCCTGCTCGACGGTGCCACGCCAACCCACGACAACCAATTCAAACTGACGCTGGTCGAGCGCACGCTCGGCTCGGTGTTGGCGCAAGCGAGGGATGAAGCATGAAGTTCGACACGCCCGCCACCACCAACCCGATCGACCAACTGAGAGTCGTCGGCAAGCCCACCGACCGCATCGAAGGCCCGCTGAAAACCAGCGGCCAGGCGCCCTACGCTTACGAGCAGCATCAGGCCGTGGCGAATCAGGCTTACGGTTTCATGGTCGGCTCGGCCATCGCCAAGGGCCGCATCAGCCACATCGATCTCGACGCCGCCGAAGCCGCGCCCGGCGTGCTCGCGATCGTTACCGCCGCCAATGCCGGCAAGCTTGGCAAAGGCCAATACAACGCGGCGCCGCTGCTGGCCGGGCCCGAGGTGCAGCACTATCACCAGGCCGTGGCGCTGGTCGTCGCCGAGACCTTCGAACAGGCCCGCGCCGCTGCACAACTGGTCAAGGTTGATTACGTCGCCGCCAAAGGCGAGTTCGAGCTGGCCAACGTGCGCGACCAGGGCGTCGAAGACGACGAGTTGCCCGACGTCACCCACGGCGATTTTGACCAGGCCTTCGCCGCCGCGCCGGTGCAGTTCGACCAGACCTACACCACTCCCGATCAGTCCCACGCAATGATGGAGCCGCACGCGACACTGGCCGCGTGGAAAGGTGACCATCTGACCTTGTGGACCTCCAACCAGATGATCGCCTGGAGTGTCGGCGACGTCGCCACCACCCTTGGCCTGCCCAAGGAAAACGTACGCTTGATCTCGCCCTATATTGGCGGCGGCTTCGGCGGCAAACTGTTTATCCGCGCCGACGCGATCCTCGCCGCCCTTGGTGCACGCCTGGCCAATCGCCCGGTGAAGGTTGCCCTCGCCCGTCCGCAAATGGCCAACAACACCACCCACCGCCCGGCCACGATCCAGCGCATTCGCCTGGGCGCCACGGCGGACGGCAAGCTCAGCGCCATCGCTCACGAAGGCTGGTCGGGCAACCTCAAGGACGGCAAGGTCGAAGTCGCCGCGCAACCGAGTCAGTTGCTCTACGCCGGGGAACATCGCCGGGTGACCATGCGCCGAGCACCACTGGATCTGCCCGAGGGCAATTCCATGCGCGCGCCGGGTGAAGCGCCGGGGCTGATGGCGCTGGAAATCGCCATGGACGAAATGGCCGAGCAGCTCAAGCTCGATCCGGTGCAGTTCCGCATCCTCAATGACACGCAGGTCGATCCGGTGAAAACCGAGCGCCCGTTCTCCCAGCGACGCCTGATCGAATGCCTGCAGACCGGCGCCGAGAAATTCGGCTGGAACCAGCGCAATGCCACACCCGGCAGTCGGCGCGAAGGGCGCTGGCTGATCGGCATGGGCGTCGCCGCCGCGTTTCGCAATAACCTGCTGATGAAGTCCGGTGCCCGGGTGCGACTGGAGCGCGACGGCAAGGTCACGGTGGAAACCGACATGACCGATATCGGCACCGGCAGCTACACCATCATCGCCCAGACCGCGGCCGAGATGATGGGTGTGGACCTGGCGGATGTGACGGTGCATCTGGGCGATTCGACCTTCCCGGTGTCGTCCGGCTCCGGGGGCCAGTTCGGCGGCAATTGCTCGACTGCCGGGGTGTATGCCGCGTGCATGAAACTGCGTGAAGCCGTGGCCGGCAAACTGGGCTTGAGCGGTGGTAACGTCGAGTTTGCTGACCGTCAGGTGCGCGCTGGCGGCAAGACCCTGCCGCTGCGTGATGCGGCAAAAGATGGCGTGGTCGAGGCCGAGGACAGCATCGAATTCGGCGACCTCGCCAAGCAGTATCAACAGTCGACCTTCGGCGCGCATTTCGTTGAAGTCGCGGTGGACGCGGCGACCGGCGAAGTCCGCGTGCGGCGCATGCTCGCAGTCTGCGCAGCGGGACGGATTCTCAACCCGAAAGCCGCGCGCAGCCAGGTGATCGGCGCAATGACCATGGGCGTCGGTGCGGCGTTGATGGAAGAGCTGGCGGTGGACAAACGGCTGGGCTTTTTCGTCAATCACGATCTGGCCGGATACGAGGTACCGGTGCATGCCGACATCCCGCATCAGGAGGTGATTTTCCTCGACGAAACCGATCCGGTCTCATCGCCGATGAAAGCCAAGGGTGTGGGTGAACTGGGGATTTGCGGCGTGAGTGCGGCGGTGGCGAATGCGATCTACAACGCCACCGGGGCGCGAGTGCGCGAGTATCCGATCACGCTGGACAAGATTCTCTCTTCCTTGCCAGAGATGACCTGACTCGTCCACCACTCCCCCTTGTAGGAGCTGCCGCAGGCTGCGATCTTTTGATCCTGGAAGATCGCAGCCCGCGGCAGCTCCTACACAGATCATTGCGGGTATTGCGCCGCACTCACCTGCTCCATCCACTCCACCACTTCACCCTCCAGCACCTCGGCAATCGCAATGTGCGTCATCGCCGTGGTCGGCGCGGCGCCATGCCAGTGCTTCACCTGCGGTGCGATCCATACGGTATCGCCGGGGCGGATCTGCCGAACCGGTTGCCCCCACTCCTGCACAAAACCTGAACCGGCGGTGACGATCAGCGTCTGACCCAACGGATGGCTGTGCCACGCCGTACGTGCGCCGGGCTCGAAGGTCACCGTTGCGCCGCTGACACGCGCGGCATCGCTGCTCTTGAACGGCGCATCGACCCGCACGGTGCCGGTGAACCAGTCTGCCGGACCTTTGGCTGAGGGTTGTGAACCGTTGGGGGTAACGATCACACGGGGAACATGCGCAGTAGCAATAACTGAGTTCATCACAAAACTCCAAATCTGAAAGAGACCTCCCCTGTAGGAGCTGCCGCAGGCTGCGATCTTTTGATGTTGTTTTTTAGGATCAAGATCAGAAGATCGCAGCCTGCGGCCGCTCCTACAGGGAACTTGCGTCACTTTAGCGAGCCGTACTCTTCAGATAATCGACTAAAATTCGAACAAACTTATGCAGGACACTCATCAATGCTTCGAGAAAACGCCAGTGACCTGCTCGCCTTCCTCGCCGTGGCCCGCGAACGCAGCTTCACCAAAGCCGCGGCCAGACTCGGCGTCTCGCAATCGGCGCTCAGCCATACCATTCGCGCCCTTGAAGCGCGTCTGGGCCTGCGCCTGCTGACCCGCACCACGCGCAGCGTTTCGCCCACCGAAGCCGGCGAACATTTGCTGCAGACCATCGGCCCGCGCTTCGAAGAGATCGAAGTGGAACTGGCCGCGCTGAGCAACCTGCGCGAAACCCCGGCCGGCAGGATCCGCATCAGCGCCACCGATCATTCGCTGGACTGGCTGCTACGTCCGGTGCTCAAGGAATTCCTGCCCCAGTATCCGGACATCGCTGTCGAGGTGATCTGCGATTACGGTTTCGTCGACATCGCCGGACAAGGCTTCGACGCCGGCATTCGGCTGGGCGAAGACGTAGCCCAAGGCATGATCGCCACCCGCATCGGCCCGGACATGCGCATGGCGGTGGTCGGCTCCCCGGCCTACTTCGCCAACCGCACACGCCCGGAAACGCCAAGAGATTTGACTGACCACGCCTGCAACAACCTGCGCTTGCCCACCAACGGCGGGCTCTACACCTGGGAGTTCGAGAAGGGTGACGAAAGTCTCAAGGTGCGGGTGTCCGGGCAAGTCACTCTAAATGGCGTCTACCCGCTGCTCGACGCCGCACTGGATGGTTTCGGCCTCAGCTACATTCCGGAAAATATCGTCGCGCCGCATCTGGCCGACGGGCGTCTGGTGCAAGTGCTGGCAGACTGGTGCCCGACGTTTGCCGGTTATCACCTGTATTACCCGAGCCGGCGGCAAGCGGCGCCGGCATTTGCGCTGTTGGTGGAAGCGTTGCGTTATCGCGGCTGACCGCCTACCCCAACAGCGCAATCAACTGATGCCGCTGCGCATCGGTGAGCATCGGCCCGAACCCGGCGCCCGCGTTGTCGGCCATGTAGCGCGGATTGCCGGTGCCGGGAATCACGCAGGTCACCGCCGGGTGCGACAGCAGGAACTTCAGCGCCAGTCGCGGCCAGCTGTTGACCTGCACGTCCGAGACCCAGGCCGGCAACGGCTTGCCCTTGAGTCGGGCGAGCAAGTCGCCGCCACCGAACGGCCGATTGCAGATCACCGCCACCCCGCGTTCGCGGCACAACGGCAGAATGCGTTTCTCCACGCCACGGTCATCGAGGGCGTAGTTGATTTGCAAAAAATCCAGTTGTTCGGCCTTGAGCACTGCTTCGACTTCTTCATAGGCCGAAGGCGTGTAATGGGTGATGCCGATGTAGCGGATGCGTCCCTGTTCTTTCCATTCGCGCAGGGTCGGCAGATGGGTTTGCCAGTCCAGCAGGTTATGGATCTGCATCAGGTCGATGCGTTCGGTGCGCAGCAGACGGAAGGATTGCTCCATCTGCGCGATACCCTCCTCGCGCCCTCGCGTCCAGACCTTGGTCGCCAGAAACGCAGGTGAGCGCGGTTCGTGGATCGCCAGCAACTCGCCAGTGGTTTGCTCGGCGCGGCCATACATCGGCGAGCTGTCGATCAGCGTGCCGCCCTTCCTGAATAGCTCGTCGAGCACCGCTGGCAGTTGTTTATACGCGGTTTGATCGGGCGCAACGTCGAAACCGCGATAGGTGCCCAGGCCCACCATCGGCAGCGGCTCGGAGCTGGAAGGGATGGCGCGGGTCTGCATGGTCTGGTCTCCTGCCTGGCTCGGCGAAGTGGCAGTCGGCGTGATGGCAGTGGCCAACGCCCGGTCAAAGCTCAGGACCGCCGAAACCCCGGCAGCCAGCGTGAGCAATCGGCGACGGGAGCAACCCTCAGTGTGGCTCATGCTGGTTCCCCTGCTGCGTGAATCTGTTGCACCTTGTGTGCGACGGCGGCCGGCCGGATTCGCTGGACTACACTGCGACTGCGAACACCCGCGCCCCGTTAAAGTTAGTCGAATGTCCAGAAAACTGATGTCACTCGTCGCCTTGCTCATCGCCCTCTACCTGCTGCTGTGCGGGGCGCTGTTCATTTTTCAGCGTTCGCTGATCTATTTCCCCCAGCCTGACAACGCCGTGACTACGGAAGATTCGCGGCTGAAACTGGCGATGCCGGATGCCGATGTCTGGGTAACCACGCGCACGCACGCCGGGCCGAAAGCGCTGATCTACTTTGGCGGCAATGCCGAAGATGTGTCGCGCAATCTGCCGTCGTTCAGTGCAGCCTTTCCCGACTACGCGGTGTTTTTGCTGAACTACCGGGGTTTCGGCGGCAGCGGCGGCTCGCCATCGGAAGACGCCATTGCCGAAGATGCGTTGGCGCTGTTCGATCAGGTGTACGCCAGCCATCCACAGGTTGCCGTGATCGGCCGCAGCCTCGGTTCCGGGGTGGCGGCGCGGCTGGCGAGTCAGCGCCCGGCGACAGGATTGATTCTGGTGACGCCGTACAACAGCCTCGAAGAAATCGCCGTCCGACAATATCCGTGGATGCCAGTGAAGTGGCTGCTGAAGGATCGCTTCGAGTCGGGCCGCTATGCCGCGCACATTCACGTGCCGACGTTGCTGTTGGCGGCCAGCGATGACGAGGTGATTCCACGGGACAGTACGCAGCGGTTGCTGCAGAGTTTCCCTAAAGGCGTCGCGACGCTCAGGATAGTGCCGGACTCGGCGCACAATTCGATTTCCGAGCGAGCGCAGTACTTGCAGTGGATGCAGGAAGTGCTTGATCGCTGATAGGCGATTATTGCGTCGGCTGAACTGGCCCCTTCGCGAGCAGGCTCGCTCCTACAGGTTTCGGGTGCGCTCACAGGTCTTGTGTACGCCACGGACACTGTAGGAGTGAGCCTGCTCGCGATGAGGCCAGTCCTTACAATACAAAACCAGAGTGGATCTGCCCTTCTTCGTCCCACCAAAAAGCCAGGTGGCCAGCATGAACCAAGTGCAAAAAGCCCAGTCCTAGTGGCGCCGCATTCCGCGGTTGCCCACTTCTGCACTGTCTTTTTCCCTGAGTCTGCCGTCCCATGCGCCATGTCGTTCGCTCATCACGCTTCGTTTCGCTGTGCCTGCTGATCCTTGCCCCACTGCTCACCGAGACCACCCACGCCAGCGAAGAGCGGCAACTGGTGGCCGCGATCAACGACTACCGCGCGCACCCGCAAGGTTGCTACCGGCGCCCTGCCCAGCGCCTGGCGCCACTGTCACTGAAATCGAATCTGGCGTTGCCGATCGGCTATGGCTACGGTGGTGGCTTGCGCGAGACGTTGAAGTCTTCGGGTTATTCGGCGGTGGCGGTGCGCAGTATCCGCATCGTCGGTGCCGGGGATGCCGAAGAAGCCTTCGAACAGCTGCAAGACAGCCACTGCACCGCCCTGCTTGACGCCCAGTACGCCGACATCGGCGTCAGCCGCTCCCGTGGTGAATGGCAAGTGGTGCTGGCGCAACCGGTGCTCGACAGTCGTGTCGGCGACAACCGCAGCGTCGGCAAGGCCCTGCTCGCCGAGGTCAACGCCGCCCGGTCACGCCCGCGGATGTGCGGGCGCCAACGCTTTGCCGCCGCCCGCCCCCTGAGCTGGAACCCGGCGCTGGGAGCCGCCGCACAAGGCCACAGCAAAGCCATGGCCTACGGCAACTATTTCGCCCACCGCGACCCGGACGGCGACATGCCGGCGGATCGCGCCCGGGCGGCGGGTTATCGAGGTCGGCAGATCGGCGAAAATATCGCCGCCGGCCAGAGTTCACCGGGCAAGGCAATGGCCGGATGGCTGGCCAGCCCCGGCCATTGCGCCAACCTGATGAACCCGATGTTCACCCAGGTCGGTGCCGGGTTTGCCAGTGAGGCGCGCAGTGATGAAGGCGTGTACTGGACAATGCTGTTCGGGGCGCCTTGATTTTGGGGGTTGATGCGGCTGGCCCCTTCGCGAGCAGGCTCGCTCCCACATTGATTCAGCGTAAACCGGACAAAATGTGGGAGCGAGCCTGCTCGCGAAGGGGCCAGTACAGACACCATCAATCACTTGGGCGGCCGCACTGTTTGTAACTGGCAACAGTATGAAATCGAGACCTTCGCCGGATCTCACACGAGCAATCCGGCGCTCTTCAGCAGCTCATGCAGTCCATTTGGAACCAATGGCGCGTGCTCGCTGAAACTTGAGCTGTCATGCCAGCGGATGGTGAAGGCAGCCCCGTCGCTTTCATGGCCATGGATTTGCGCAAGTTCATACGCGCCAGGATCGGCAAACGTCGCATCGTAGACTTGGACAATCTCATGCCCCGGTCTGCCGTTGTAGACGAACAGACTTTCAAGTGTGCCGAGCAGTCGTAAGTCGGTCATGGACAGACCCAGCTCCTCCTGTACTTCACGCACGATAGCCTCGGCACTGGTCTCGCCGAATTCGATACCACCGCCGACAGGTCGAAAACAGATTTGCTGGGTGACCGGGTCACGAAATTCGTTAACCAGAATTTTGCCGTTATATTGAAAAACACAGATTGCGAGCGCGCGAATACGTCGTTCGTCCATGGGATGAAGTCCATTTACAGATGTGAGGCGCAGAATTTAACCACGATTCGCGCTGCACACCTGTGGACGCCTATTGCAGCAGGTCACCTCAGACCGGAGAAATCGTCGCAAGCATTCCGATCAGAATGGTCAGTGTCAGAAATCCACCCAGGAAAATCGCCATCTTGTTCATGCTGCTCTCCTCAATACTGAGCTTGCGGTGCACCGGGCGCTTCGGGATGAAGGGCTGCCGCGGGTGACCGAACTGCCGGGCTATTCTGAGCGCCTGACTGAACCGGTTACAGAGGCAGATCCAACAGAAAAATACGGATCAGATGCCAATCTGATCCGCTCCGCCCATGGTCTGATATTCAGATCGGCACACAACGGTTCGTGATCCGCCGCTTTGAACTAGAGTGATTGCCGTCGCGCGAAGAACAACAACAATTTCAGGAGTGGTCAATGTCCGAACTGAACCTGCACCCCAACGCTGCCGAATCCCTGAGGCGCTGGCACGAGATGATCCGCTCCGGCAACCTCAAGGCCTTGCCCGAACTGCTCGATGCCAATGCCGTGTTCCGCTCGCCCATGGCCCACTCGCCTTACCCCGGCGTGCCAGTGGTGACGATGATCCTCAACACCGTGTTCAACGTGTTCGAAAACTTCAAATACCACCGTGAACTGGCAACCGCCGATGGCTTGAATGTGGTGCTGGAGTTCAGCGCCAGGGTCGGGGCGAAAGAGCTGAAGGGGATCGACATGATTCGCTTTGATGAGAGCGGGAAGATTGTCGAGTTCGAAGTGATGGTGCGGCCGTTGAGCGGGTTGCAGGCCCTCGGCGAAGAAATGGGCCGTCGTCTCGGCGCCTATCTGGCAAACGCAAAACAAGTGTAGGAGCTGCCGCAGGCTGCGATCTTTTGATCTTGATCTGTTCAAAGCAAGATCAAAAGATCGCAGCCTGCGGCAGCTCCTACAGCGGGTTTTTGGCACAAAAAAGCCCACTGACCGTAACCGGTTCAGTGGGCTTTTGTGCGAATGGTGTCTAGTTACAGAGCCATGTCACGTGCAGCATTTTCCTTCGGCGCTTCAGCTTTTTCAGCTGCAGGTGCGGCCGGAGCAGCAGTCTGACCAATCACCGGAGGGGTTGGCAGTTCGAGGATCTTGGCGGTGTACGCCCACTCTTGTGCCACTTTGGCCGGATCGTTGTTCAGCTGGGTGCCGTAGCTTGGCACGATCTGGTGCAACTTGGCTTGCCACTCAGGGGTGGCAACTTTGTCTTTGAAGACTTTCTGCAGCACGCTCAGCATGATCGGTGCAGCGGTCGACGCGCCTGGCGATGCGCCCAGCAGGCCGGCGATGGAGCCGTCTTGCGCGGCAACGATTTCGGTGCCCAGTTTCAGCACGC
>Ga0247818_10001921_pt1 | contig 13336 bp, 11 predicted proteins | sample 13C_Glucose_Day1_FD_192424 | JGI IMG/M metagenome (GOLD analysis project Ga0247818, IMG submission 192424) | Soil microbial communities from agricultural site in Penn Yan, New York, United States - 13C_Glucose_Day1 | ecosystem: Environmental > Terrestrial > Soil > Agricultural land | place...
CCCTTCAGGAGCCGTTGTATGTCCCGCTCGCTAGACACCTTGTTGCGCCCCGGTTTGCTGGCCGTCGCCATTGCCCTCTGCACCCCGCTGGCCTGCGGTCAACTGATCGCCGCCGAACAGGCGTCCAACGTTCGCGTCTACAACCTGCCGGCACACTGAACCAGATCGCCAGCCAGGCGGGCCTGGCGCTGTCGTTGAATCCATCCCTGGCAGCGGGCAAAACCTCGGCCCCGGTCCAAGGCCAGTTCGACGCTGCCGGCGCCCTGCGCGAAGCCCTGCGCGGCACCGGCCTGCAACTGGAACAGAGCAGCGCTGGCACCTACAGCCTGGTGGCCGTGCCCGAGGGCGTGATGGCGCTGCCGGAAACCGCCGTCATCGGCGTGGAAAACACTGAGAGCGCCTGGGGTCCGGTGGAAGGCTACCTGGCCACTCGCACCGCCGCCGGCACCAAGACCGACACTGCCCTGGTCGAAGCCCCGCGTTCGATTTCGGTCGCCACCCGGCAGCAGATGGACGACCGCAAAGTGCAAAACCTCGATGACGCCGTGCGCTACATGCCCGGTATCACCGCCAGCAGCTACGGCAGCGACACCCGTGCCGACTGGCTGCGGGTGCGCGGTTTCGAGCCGACGCAATTCCTTGACGGCCTGCCGCTGCCCAAAGGCGTGTACGCCAACCCGAAACAGGAAACCTGGAACCTGGATCGCCTCGCCCTGCTGCGCGGCCCGGCTTCATCGGTGTACGGCCAGACCCCGCCGGGCGGCTTGCTGGACATGGTCAGTCGCCGCCCCAGCGCCGAGTCGAGCAATGAAATCCAGGTGCAATACGGCAGCGACAACCATCGCCAGATCAACTTCGCCAGCACCGGCAAGATCGACGAGGAAGGTCGGTTCCTCTACGGCCTGAGCGGTGTGATACGCGACAGCGGCACCCAGATCGACCACGTCGACAACAAGCGCTACAACATTGCGCCGAGCCTGACCTGGAACATCGACGACGACACCCGACTCACCCTGCTCACGCAATTCACCCGGGACGATACCGGGATCACCAGCCAGTTCCTGCCGGTGCAGGGCACGAAAATCCGTTCACCACTGGGCAAGATTTCCCATCATAAAAACCTGGGCGACCCAGACTGGGAATACTACGACCGCACCTATTACGCACTGGGCTACGCCTTTGAACATCGCCTGAACGATGTCTGGCAGTTCAAGCAGAACCTGCGTTACACCAAGTCGGACCTGTCGTTCCAGGCCCTCACTCCCGGTGCCTATCCGTTCACCCAGGTCGACGCCGAAGGCAACGTCGACCGTTCGAGCACCAGTACCGACGAAGACATCAGCCAGTTCGCCGTGGATAACAACTTCCAGGGCGACTTCGCCACTGGCGACATTCGTCACACCCTGTTGATCGGCCTTGATCACCAACGCAGCAACACCAACTACACCTCGATCTTCGGTGACGGCCTGATTACCAACGTCAACAACCCGATCTACGGCCAGCCCATCGTTCGTCCTGCACGTTCAACGGCGTTCTACGACTACGATCAAAAAACCTACCAGACCGGCCTGTACGTTCAGGACCAGATGGCTCTGGACCAATGGCGCCTGACCCTGGGCGGGCGTGAAGATTGGGTCCACACCGGTACCAAATTCTTCAACAAAGGCGATGCCACCAACACCGAGCGGGACAAGAAATTCAGCGGCAATGCGGCAATCAGCTACGTGTTCGACAACGGCATCGTGCCCTACCTGTCCTACGCCGAATCGTTCCAACCGACCAGCAACGCCACCGCCTCGCCAACCGATTCGATCAAGCCGACCGAAGGCAAGCAATGGGAACTGGGTATCAAGTACCAACCGCCTGGCAGCAACACGCTATTGACCGCTGCGGTGTACGACCTGACCCAGAAAAACGTCTCCGTCACCACAATCAACTCGGACAACGTTTCGATCACCAGCCAGACCGGTGAAGTGAAAGTCAAAGGCCTGGAACTGGAAGCCGTGTCCGACGTGACCGAAAACCTCAAGGTTATCGCCGCGTACACCCTGGCCAAATCCGAAGTACAAGATGGCACTTTCAAGGGCAATCGCCTGCAACTGATGCCGAATCAACAAGCGTCGCTGTGGACCGATTACACCTGGCACAACGGCGTGCTGGACGGCTTCGGCGTCGGCGGCGGTGTTCGCTACACCGGCAACACCTACGGTGACCAGGCCAACACCGAGCTGGGCAAGGCTGACGCCTACACGGTGTTCGACGCCGCTGTTCACTACGACCTCGGCCGCCTGAACAACAGCCTCAAAGGCGCGTCCCTGGCGCTCAACGCAACCAACCTCTTCGACAAGGACTACATCTCCACCTGCGACAGTTTTTATTGCTACTACGGCGATCAACGCAGTGTCGTCGCCAGTGCCACCTACAAGTGGTAATTGCTTGATCTGACACGTTCAATACCCAGGCAGTCCTACGAGGACGGCTTGGGTATTTTCGAAGGCCATGAAATGAAAAGTAAAACAATTCGCCGCTGGTCCTTCGTCCATACCTGGACCAGCCTGATCTGCACCCTGTTCCTGCTGATGCTGGCACTGACCGGCCTGCCGCTGATCTTCCATCACGAGATCGACCACCTGTTGGGCGATGCTGCCGAGTTGAAGGCAATGCCGGCGGGCACCCCGCAGCTGAATCTGCAGCAGTTGGTGCAGGCGGCAGAAAAACATCGTCCCGGCGAAGTCATGCAGTACTTCGGCTTCGACGAAGACGAACCCAACGCCGCGATCGCAATCATGGCGGCCACGGCCGGCACCGAGCCGAACTCGTCGCACACCTTCATGCTCGACGCCCGCACCGGCGAAGCGCTGGAAATGCCATCGGCCAACGGCGGCTTCATGATGGTGATGCTGCGCCTGCACGTGGACATGTTCGCCGGCCTGCCGGGCAAGTTGTTGTTGGCCTTCATGGGGCTGCTGTTCGTGGTCGCGATCGTCTCTGGAGCCGTGCTGTATCTGCCGTTCATGCGGCGCTTGAAATTCGCCACCGTGCGCCAGGACAAATCCACCCGCCTGCGCTGGCTCGACCTGCACAACCTGATCGGCGTGGTCACCCTGACCTGGGCGCTGGTGGTCGGCGTGACCGGTGTCATCAGCGCCTGCGCCGACCTGCTGATCGCCGCCTGGCGCAACGACAGCCTCAGCGCAATGATCGCACCCTACCGCGACGCGCCAGTGCTGACGCAACTGGCGCCCGCCACCCGTCTGCTCGACATCGCCAAAGACGTCGCGCCCGGCATGCAACCGGACTTCATCGCCTTCCCCGGCACCCGGTTTTCCAGCGAGCATCATTACGCCGTGTTCATGAAAGGCAGCACGCACCTGACTTCGCATCTGCTGACGCCGGTGCTGATCGACGCCAGCACCCTGCAAGTCACCGCCGTGGCCGAACGTCCGTGGTACATGGACGCCATGGGCATGTCGCAGCCGCTGCACTTTGGCGATTACGGCGGCATGCCGATGAAAATCCTCTGGGCGACGCTGGATGTGCTGACCATCATCGTGCTCGGCAGCGGCGTCTATCTGTGGATCGTGCGGCGCAAGGCTGCAAAACCTGTCCTTGAAAACGCGCAGGCTCAAGCATGAAGCCGCGGCAGTCGAACTTCTGGAAGGTCTTCGCCACGCCTACAGTGATCGCCCTGCTCAGCGGCGCGGGATTATTCGCCGCCTTGTTGGGAGACGGCCTGTGGGACGCCTTGAGCTGGCTTGGCCTGGGTGTTCCCGCCGTTCTAGCCTTGCGCGGATTGCTGCAACGCCCCTGACGTTTGGTGTGGTCATCACATCCCCCTGTAGGAGCCGGCTTGCCGGCGAAGGCGCCCTCGAGCCTGGCGCAAGATTCGAAGACGCCGTCGCCGGCAAGCCGGCTCCTACAGAGTTCGGTTCGCAAAAATTACGCGCTATGCTGCCGACATCGCCATCGACCGAGACGCCGCCATGTCCGCCCCAAGCATGACCCTCTACCACAACCCTTTATCCCCCTTCGTTCGCAAAGTCATGGTGCTGCTCCACGAAACCGGTCAACAAAACCGCGTGGCGCTGCAAAACTGCGTGCTGACGCCAGTCGACCCGGACCTTGCGCTTCTCGATGACAACCCCCTGGGCAAAATCCCGGCCCTGCGCCTGGCCGACGGCAACGTCATCCATGACAGCCGCGTGATCCTCGATTACCTCGATCACCAGCACGTTGGCAACCCCCTGATCCCCCGCGACGGCTCGGCCCGCTGGCGCCGCATGACCCTGGCCTCCATCGCCGACGGCATCATGGACGCTGCCGTACTGACCCGCTACGAAGTGGCCCTTCGCGCCCCGGAAAAACACTGGGACGAATGGCTGGACGGCCAACGCGACAAGATCCGCCGTGCGCTGGCGCTGCTGGAAAAAGACGCGATTGCCGAGCTGACCAGTCATTTCGATGTGGCCGCAATCAGCGTGGCCTGTGCATTGGGTTATCTGGATTTGCGCCACCCGGACCTGGACTGGCGTGAAGCGAATCCCAAGCTGGCGGGCTGGTATTTCGAGGTGAGCCAGCGGGCTTCGATGCTGGCGACAATGCCCAAGGTTTGAAGCCAGAAAGGACAGATTTATTGCTGAGCGTAAACAGCGGGATAGAGTTGGACCAACCAAAACTCTCCCGCTTGTCCTTACCTGTAGTTATTTTTTGTGCTCGCCCCAACTTCCCTGTGGGAGATTCTATGTTGCAGGGGAACCCTGCAGCCTTAAATTCGGCTGGTATTCGCTTTGGTTTTTCATGAGTGCGAATGCCACCCGGCACAGCTTGCGGGCGAGGATGACCAGGGCTTGGGTTTTTGCCAAGCCTCTGGCCAGATAGGACTCATAATACGGTTTCCAGGTGGCAGACCGACAAGCCGCCATTGCTGCGTGGGGAGCCGACACTTCTCGCCTACTAAACGATGGGTGGCAGCTGTGCGCAGGTTAGTAGGCCGGTCAATAGGAAACCCGGTGCATCCGAAGATGCCCCACGCACAGCCACCATATTCAGTACCCGACAGAGTTGTCGGGCATGAGCATGAAAACGCTATGCACCTATTGATACGGGCTACTAAACCCGATCACTGATAAGCAGTGACGGACGAAGACTAGGCACGGAAATCTGTCGGCGCAAGCGTGCGGAATAATCTAGGAAACGTCCTGCGAAAGGAAGGGACTGGCCCTGTAGGAAGCCTGTTTTCCCTGTAGGAAAACTTACTTTTCGACGAGAGAAGCTCGCTCCTACAGTGGGCCGCAATCGCTTAACTGAACGGCATTGCAATCAACAATCCGGCTTATCCGCCGTAAAGCGCCGAGCCGGATTCACCGCCGCGCCAAACTCACGCAAGGCCTTCGCCCCAATCAGCAATGGATAATTAAAACTGCTGCGGTCAGTCAGGTTGACCTCAACCGTGCGTTTGACATTGCCCAGGCACAGCTCCAGATCGACCACTGGCCGCTTGGTGGGTGCGACGTCTTCATCGTCATCGTCGCCTTCTTCGGAGCGGGTCTTGATCTTGCTGATCCGCGCAATCTTGTGTTCGTAGACCTTGTTGCTCGCGTCCTTGGTGCCGAGGCGGAAGCGCACCCATTCATCGCCATCGCGGGTGAAGGTTTCGATGTCCTTGGCCGAGAGCGACGCGGTCAGGGCGCCGGTGTCCATTTTGGCCTTGAGCACTTCGCCGCCGATTTCCGGCAGCGCGATGTATTCGTAGCGCCCGTACAGGGTCGGCTCGGCGGCCAGGATGGGCAGGGCCACCAGGGAGAGCAGTGCAAGGAGGGATTTCACGTAATGGGCTTCCTTGAAGAGTGGGCAGCGCAATTTTAGACCGTTGTCGTTTGGATCGTTCCCACGTTCTGCGTGGGAATGCAGCAATGGACGCTCCGCGTCCCAAAGCGTAACGCAGAGGTCACAAGAGGCATTCTCACGCGATGGGACATTCGCGGCGGCGATGGGCGAACAGCTGGACGCCATTCTCGATGTGACGGTGGTGTATCCGCAGCAGCAGATTCCGGGGTTCTGGGACTTGATCAGCGGCAACGTGCCACGGGTGATCATCGATATCAAGACCCGCGAACTCGACCCTGCGCTGTGGCAGGGCGACTAAGAAAACGATCCGGTGTTTCGCCAAACCGTCCAGAACTGGGTCAACCAGCTCTGGATCGAAAAGGACAGGCGCATCGACGCCTTGCGCGCCGAGCGCCGCTGAATCAGCTACCGATGCCGGTGCCGGCGCCCCAGATCCCGCCCAGGCTTTGCAGCAACGAACCGCCGACGCCCTGTTGACCGAAGTATTGCAGGATTAGCGGGGCAAACTGGGCGATCATGCCAGTGTCCATGCCCAAGGCGCTGAAGGCGTTGTTCAAGTCGTTGGTGTTCTTGACGACGCCCAAGGCGTTGTCCAGGCCGGCCGCCTTGCCAGACGAACCAAGCAATCCGGCGAGCGCACCCAATTCACCACCACCCGACAACGAGTCGATCCCCGGTACGTTTTTGGCCAGTTCCGAATAGTCGGTCGAGCTCAATTGATTCTTCGCCAGCCCCAGCATCGCACTGGTGCCACCGACGGCTTGTTGCGGTGTGACGTTCAACTGGCTGAGCGCACTCAGCAGGTCGGCCGTCTCGGAAGTCGGTGCAGCCGCGGCGGCGTTATCGCCTTTCATGCCGGATATGGCGTTGGCTGCATCGCTCAGGCTGAACTGAGCAAAGACCGGGCTGGCCGCCAGGGTCATGAGCGATGCCAGTGCAAAACCGCGTGAAATCTTCATCCAGACATCCTCTTGTGCCATGAAAACCGCCTGTTGATAGACGGAAAAACTGCCAGTTTGACTGGAAATTCGTCGACATGTTCCTTGATGCTGCGGCCATTTTTACCCAGCTGACGTCGATAATATGTGAAACCACGAACGCCGAGAGGCTTTCAATCGGTTACAACTACTATCAGAAGTGACAGTAGGACTGAAGGCTGCAGTTCGTAAAGATGACCACTCCCAAACAATGGAGTGTCAATCATGCGATCAACAATGATTTCTAGTTTACTCATTACATTAATGACCATCGGAAACGCTTATGCCGCAAGTTCTGCCTGCCCGGCCGTCAGCGACATCATTCAAGTCAAAGATGAACAGGAAGGAGGCTATGAATATTTCGCCCCTGGACCTAATAAACGGGTATGGGTTGGCTCCAACCCTTATGCTGAAGAGCATCACATCGAGACGTTTGAATTCACCGGTGGGTTGTACCGGGATATCAGTTCGGAGGGCAATAAGTTTGTGGTGTCCTGCGACTACGAGGGAGAAGAGTTTCTCGCGTTCACGCGTTTGACGCTGTACTCCTTCAATGATTGGAAACCTGCTACCAATACTCTTTGGAAACGCCAAGTTAACAAACAAGCGCTCCTTACCAACAAGAACGCCCAGCACGTGGAAACCTGTACATCCAAAGACCAGGAAAAGTGTGTTTTCGAGTATTCTTCGCTGTCGGCTGCGCCGTCAAAAAAATAACCTGCATGCATTGTTCTGGAAGAGCGTGACAGGCAGGAAAGTATCGAATTGCGCTATAACTTAAAAAAAAAGGCGATCCACGATCGCCTTTTTTTTGTACAGCGCTTATGCAGCACTAAACAACTTATGCGGATCAATCACAAACTTCTTCGGCACACCCGCATCAAACTCGCCATACCCACGCGGCGCGTCGTCCAGGCTGATGACTTCCACACCAACGATGTCAGCAATATGAATACGATCCCACATGATCGCCTGCATCAGCTGGCGGTTGTACTTCATCACCGGCGTCTGGCCAGTGTGGAAGCTATGGGATTTGGCCCAGCCCAGACCGAAACGAATGCTCAGGCTGCCCATTTTCGCGGCGGCGTCCACTGCACCTGGATCTTCGGTGACGTAGAGGCCAGGAATACCGATCTTGCCGGCCACACGCACTACGCCCATCAACGAGTTGAGCACGGTGGCCGGAGCCTCGTGTTTCACACCGTCATGACCATGACCACGCGCTTCGAAGCCTACGGCATCGACGGCGCAATCCACTTCCGGTTCGCCCAGCAGCGCGGCGATCTGTTCGTGCAGCGGGGTGTCGAGGGACAGGTCGGCGATTTCGAAACCCTGGGCCTTGGCGTGTGCCAGGCGGACGGTGTTGACGTCACCGATGATCACCACGGCCGCGCCCAGCAGGCGAGCGGAAGCGGCGGCCGCCAGGCCAACCGGGCCGGCGCCCGCGATGTACACGGTGCTGCCCGGGCCAACGCCGGCGGTGACGGCGCCGTGGTAACCGGTGGGCAGGATGTCGGAGAGGCAGGTCAGGTCACGGATTTTTTCCATGGCGCGATCGCGATCCGGCAGTTTCAGCAGGTTGAAGTCGGCGTATGGCACCATGGCGTATTCGGCCTGGCCACCGGTCCAGTCGCCCATGTCGACATAGCCGTAGGCACCGCCTGGACGGGCGGGGTTGACGCTGAGGCAGACACCGGTATGCATCTCTTTGCAGGAACGGCAGCGCCCGCAAGCGACGTTGAACGGAACAGAGACCAGATCGCCGATTTTCAGGTTCTCGACGTCGCTGCCCTTCTCGATCACTTCACCGGTGATTTCGTGGCCCAGCACCAGACCGGTCTGAGCGGTGGTACGGCCGCGCACCATGTGCTGGTCGGAACCACAGATGTTGGTGGAAACCACACGCAGGATGACAGCGTGGTTAATCTTCCTACCGCGCGGGTCCTGCATTTTTGGATAGTCGATTTTCTGTATTTCGACTTTGCCATTGCCGAGATACACCACACCACGATTGCCAGACATGCTTTCACCTCGATGTTGTTTTTATGGAGTCGCGTCGCCCGGGATCGGCGGCGCGTTGATTGCTCGGGTTGTTGCCTGTGTGTCTTGTGTTGTCTGTTCGGGCCTCTTCGCGGGCAAGCCTCGCTCCTACAGTTGACCGCGTTGCCCTTGTAGGAGCGAGGCTTGCCCGCGAAGGCGATCTAAAGAACGACGGTTCTGTTGGCGTTCAAGAAGACCCTCCGCTCAATGTGATAACCCACGGCCCGCGCCAGGGTCAGCCCTTCTATATCCCGACCTTTGGCAATCAGGTCTTCGGGATAGTGACTGTGATCCACAGCCTCCACGCCCTGGGCGATGATCGGGCCTTCGTCCAGGTCGTTGTTGATGTAGTGCGCCGTGGCGCCGACCAGTTTCACGCCCTTGTTGTAGGCCTGGTGATACGGCTTGGCGCCCTTGAAGCCCGGCAGCAGGGAGTGGTGGATGTTGATCGCCTTGCCGTCGAGTTTGCGGCACAGCTCTGGCGACAGGACCTGCATGTAACGAGCAAGAATGACCAGCTCGGCGCCGGACTCTTCGATCACTTGCCAGACCTGGCGCTCCTGGGACGGCTTGTCGTTCGGGTCCAGCGGGAAGTGGTGATAGGGAATCTGGTGCCAGTCCGCCAACGGCTTGAGGTCCGGGTGATTGGACACCACGGCGGCCACGTCCATGGACAGCTGGCCGATGCGCTGGCGGTAGAGCAAATCGTTGAGGCAGTGGTCGGCCTTGGAGACCATGATCACCACTTTCGGCCGGTAGTTCGGCGCGGTCAGTTCGAAGATCATGCCAAACGCCTGGCCACGTTCTTCAAGGCCTGCGCGGAAGGATTGTTCGTCGAACCCGTCGGGCTGACGGAATTCCACGCGAATGAAGAAGCGGCCCGAGAGCCGGTCATCGAAGGAGTGGTGTTCGGTGACGTAGCAGCCCTGCTCGAACAGAAAGCGCGTCACCGCATCCACGGTGCCGAGGACGCTTGGGCAGTCGGCGGTCAGAATCCATGTGTCTGGGGCGCGGCTCATAGTGCGGTGACTCCTGAGACATCGATAATCGAAACTGCCCCCCTGTAGGAGCGAGCTTGCTCGCGATGGAGTTGATGGCGACGCGTTATTCCAGGGAGTACGCGTTATCGTTAACGTCCATCGCGAGCAAGCTCGCTCCTACAGGGAGGCGGCGGTCAGGCCTGGACGCTAAGCCCGAATTCAGCGGAAGCATCCTGCAACCACAACCACCAGTAATCCGAGAAGCTGCGACGGATCAGCAGTTCCCAGGTGTCTTCGGCGGTGTGGCGGATCATCAGTTGCGATTTGGCAAATACCGTACCCACCGCCTTGCCTACCGGAAAGCTGTTGGGGTGCACGTCGTAACTGGTGGATTTCATCAGCACCTGGCGCACGTTCGGGCCGCTCAGCTCGAGAAGCTGCTGGCCGCCGCTGACGTTGACGATGGCGATATGCAGGTCGCCCAGCGCTTTACGCAGTTTTTGCTCGGCGGCGAATTCTTCGCCGCTCGGGACGATCAGCAACCATTCATCCGGCCCCATCCATTGCAGGCTGGTTTCGCCTTTGACGATGACGGTCAGCGCGCCTGGCAATTCGATGCCCAGCGCTTTTTGCACGCCAGCGGCGAAGGCTGCATCGTGGCCATCGCCACGAATGGTCAGGTGGCCGAGCAGTTTTTTCTCGCGCACGATCACGCCGGCGCTTTTACGGCCCTTGCCCACCAGGCTGGCGAGGTCGGCATGATGCAGCGACGACTCGGCCTTGGCCCCGGTGGTTGGGCGTTGTTGGTACACATTGGCTGCGGTCATAAAGCACCTTTCCTGAATTCGTACGACACACCGTAGGAGCGAGGCTTGCCCGCGAAGGCAGCGACGCGGTTTATCTGAGGGACCGCGTTATCGTTCTTCGCGGGCAAGCCTCGCTCCTACGGGAGCTGTGGTGTTACACGTTCTGGCGATCGCCTTTGGGATCGAAGAACACCGAAGAAACGATTTCCGCCTCGATCACGCTGCCGTCGGCCAGCGGTGCGAACACGCGCTCACCGATGCGCTTCAAGCCGCCCTTGACCACACCCATGGCAAACGAATAGCCGAGGGAGTTGTGCAGGTAACTGGAAGTCACGTGACCAACCATGGACATCGGGATGGTTTGCTTCGCATTCAGCACAAGCTGCGCACCTTCCGGCAGCCATTTGGTCGGATCGATCGGTTTCAGGCCCACCAGCTGCTTGCGCTGATCGCGCACGCAGTCTTCGCGGTTCATGCCACGCCAGCCAATCCACGAGAACGGTTTGGTGCGACCGACACACCAGCCCATGTTCAGGTCGTCCGGGGTCATCGAGCTGTCAGTGTCCTGACCGACAATGATGAAGCCCTTCTCGGCCCGCAGCACGTGCATGGTTTCGGTGCCGTACGGGGTCAGGTTGTACTTCTTGCCAGCATCGACAATTTTTTCCAGCACGCCCATGGCGTAGTCGGCTTGCACGTTGACTTCGTACGACAGCTCACCGGTAAACGAAATCCGGAATACCCGCGCCGGCACACCGCCGACCAGGCCTTCTTTCCAGGTCATGAACGGGAAGGCTTCGTTGCTGATATCGATGTCAGTGACTTCGCCCAGCAGCTTGCGGCTGTTCGGGCCGGACAGGGTCATGGTTGCCCAGTGGTCCGTCACGGACGTGAAGTACACCTTCAGGTCTGGCCATTCAGTCTGGTGGTAGATTTCCAACCATTGCAGCACGCGTGCAGCGCCGCCGGTGGTGGTGGTCATCACGAAATGGTTGTCGGCCAGGCAAGCGGTCACGCCGTCGTCGAACACCATGCCGTCTTCTTTGCACATCAGGCCGTAGCGGGCCTTGCCCACGTCGAGCTTGGTCCAGGCATTGGTGTAGATGCGGTTGAGGAACTCGCGGGAGTCCGGGCCCTGGATGTCGATCTTGCCCAGGGTCGAAGCGTCCAGCAGGCCGACGCTGTCGCGCACGGCTTTGCATTCGCGCTTGACCGCGGTGTGCAGGTCTTCACCGTTTTTCGGGAAGTACCATGGACGTTTCCACTGACCGACGTCTTCGAACTCGGCGCCATTCTTCACGTGCCAGTGATGCAGCGCGGTGAAGCGTACCGGCTCGAAGATGTGCCCACAGTGACGACCGGCCACGGCGCCGAAGGTCACCGGCGTGTAGTTCGGACGGAACATGGTGGTGCCCATCTGCGGGATGGTCACGTTCAGCGAACGGGCGGCGATGGCCAGGCCGTTGACGTTGCCCAGCTTGCCCTGGTCGGTACCGAAGCCCAGTGCGGTGTAGCGTTTGACGTGCTCGACCGATTCGAAGCCTTCGCGGGTCGCCAGTTCGATGCCGCCAGCGGTGACGTCGTTCTGGAAGTCGACGAATTGCTTCGGCGCCCGTGCAGAGTTCTTTTCGTGAGGCACCTGGAACAGCGCCAGCGTCGGTTCTTCGACACGGCTCAGGGCTTTGGGCAAGGTGCCTTCGACCCCACTGAAGCCGGCTTCGCTGGCCGCGCGGGCGCCACCTTCGAAACCATCGGCCAGGGAATCGCCGAGGCCGTAGACGCCGTTGATGCCACCGACACACACGCGTTTCTGCGGTGCTTCACCCGGTACGAAACCGAGGATATCGTCGCGCCAGATCGGCTTGCCGCCCAAGTGCGAGGCCAGGTGAACCACCGGGCTGTAACCGCCGGAGCTGGCGACCAGGTCGCATTCGAGCCATTCACCCGGGCTGGTCACGGCGTGCGCCTTGACGTCGATCGCGGCAACGCGGGCAGCGGTCACGCGCTTGCTGCCGCGGGCCTCGATCACGGCGCTGCCGGTCAGGATGCGGATGCCTTTGGCGCGCGCTTCTTCAACCAGCGCACCGCGCGGATTGCTGCGAGCGTCGGCGATGGCCACCACTTGCAGGCTGGCGTCGAGCCAGTCCAGGGCAACGCGGTAGGCGTGGTCGTTGTTGGTCGACAGCACCAGTTTTTTGCCTGGCGCCACGCCGTAACGGCGCACGTAAGTCGACACCGCGCCGGCGAGCATGTTGCCCGGCACGTCGTTGTTGCCGTAGACCAGTGGACGCTCGTGAGTGCCGGTCGCCAGCACTACACGCTTGGCGCGAACCCGGTGGATGCGCTGACGCACCTGGCCAATCGGTGCGCGGTCGCCGAGGTGATCGGTCAGGCGCTCGTGAATGGTCAGGAAGTTGTGGTCGTGGTAACCGTTGACCGTGGCGCGCGGCAACAGCAGCACGTCCGGGGTATTTTTCAATTCATCGATGACGCTGGCGACCCACTCGATAGCAGGCTTGCCGTCGAGGCTTTCACGGGAATCGAGCAGGCTGCCGCCGAACTCTTCCTGCTCATCGGCCAGGATCACACGCGCACCGCTACGGGCAGCCGCCAGTGCAGCCGCCAGACCCGCAGGGCCAGCGCCGACGATCAGCACGTCGCAGTGCTGGTTCATGTAGTCGTAGGT
>Ga0247818_10001923_pt1 | contig 13332 bp, 13 predicted proteins | sample 13C_Glucose_Day1_FD_192424 | JGI IMG/M metagenome (GOLD analysis project Ga0247818, IMG submission 192424) | Soil microbial communities from agricultural site in Penn Yan, New York, United States - 13C_Glucose_Day1 | ecosystem: Environmental > Terrestrial > Soil > Agricultural land | place...
ATCTTGGGGTCGAGGTCACCGAAGGACTCCGCCACGGGCTCGATCTCCTCCCACGGGCCGCGAGCGTCGGCATACAGGCTCTTGGCCTTGGCCACGTCCCCGGCCTTGACCGCGGCCGTGAACTCCGTGGTGTGCTCGAGCAGCTCATCGGCCTCGTGCGCGACGTACTTCTCGTAGGCCGTCACCGCGGCGGCCAGCTTCTCGTCCGAGCTGGCGGCCCCGGTCGCCGTGCCGGACCCGGTGACGGTGAAGTCCGCCCGGATGCCGTCGCCCTTCATACCGGGCTTGCAGGCGGTCTGGTAGGTCCCCGGCTCGGTGAGCTCGACCGTGAAGGAGCGGGACAGCCCGGGCGTGATGTTCTCGACCTCGCCCATGACCCGGCCGCCCTCACCGTAGATGTAGAACTCGTTGACCTTGCTGCCCTTGTTGGTCACGGTGAACTCCACCGCTCCAGCGGGCGCCTGGGTGCGCGAGACCTTGCACTCGGTGTCCGTGGCCTCCACCGTGATGGCGCCCTTGCCCGAGGACGTGCCAGTGGACTCCGAGCCGCCGCAGCCGGCGGCGCCGAGGACGAGGGCCGCTCCGAGGACAGCGTGGGCAGGGGTGATGCGCATGGTTCTCCTGTAAAGGGGCGTCTGAGGTGTGCCGGGGGGACGGGTGCCGGGTGCCGGGTGCCGGGTGCCGGGGCGAGGTTGCCGGGTGGCCGGGCGACGTGGGGCGGGTCAGGCCGCCGCGGACGTGGAGGTCGAGGGTGCCGCTGCGGAGGTCGGCGCCTTCTGGCGCTGCGGGCGGAGGAAGAGGGTCAGGACGATGCCGACGTACAGCACCCAGGCGACCGCCTGCAGGACCGTGGTGGCCGGCGTGAAGTTGAAGATGCCCTTGAGCAGGGTCGCGTACCAGGACTGCGGCGCGATCGTGGCGCTGACGTCGAACGCGAGGGTGTTCAGGCCGGGAAGGAAGGAGGCCTCCTGCAGGTCGTGCAGGCCGTAGGCCAGGATGCCCGCGGCGACGAAGACGAGCAGGACGCCGGTGTAGCGGAAGAACTTCGCCAGGTTGATGCGCACCGCGCCCTGGTAGATCGCGACCCCGAGGGCGATCGCGGCGCCGAGCCCGATGACCCAGCCGATCAGCGGCTGCGTGGTGCCCGCGCCGGCGGCCTGGGCGGTGGCGTAGAAGAAGATCGCCGTCTCCAGCCCCTCGCGGCCGACGCCGAGGAAGCCGACGAGCGCCACTGCCCACGGGCCGACGTCGATCGCCCGGTCCAGCTTGCCCTTGAGCTCCCCCGAGATGGTGCGGGACGCCGAGCGCATCCAGAACACCATGCCCGTCACGAAGGCCACCGCCAGGATCGAGGCTGTGCCGCCCACGAGCTCCTGGGCCTCGAAGGACAGCTGGCGCGTGCCGTAGGTCAGGAAGGCGCCGAGCAGCACCGAGAGCGTGATGGCCACCCCGACCCCCGCCCAGACCCAGCGCAGGGCCCAGCGGCGGTCGGTCTTGACCAGAAAAGCCACGAGGATGACGACGACGAGAGCGGCCTCGAGGCCTTCACGGAGCCCGATGAGGGCGTTGCTGACAAGCATGGGACCTGATTTCCGACACGGGGATGTTTCGTAATCAGGTACAAGGTAAGCCTTACCTAAGGAGGGCAGTCAAGTTCGCGCCGGCATCTGGGTGTGTGAACCGGAACACTCCCTCAGGCCTCGTGCTGGGCGCGCAGTCCTCGCAGCCAGGCCCGCGCGTCGGCAAACGACTGGTCCGTGGTGTGGGGGCTGACCTGTACGGCCGCGCCGTGGGCCGCGGGGTAGCTGCCCACGAACCTCACGTCGGCGCAGACCCGCTTGAGCCCGACCAGCGCCTCTCCCACCCGCTCGTCGAGGACATGGCCCTCGATGTCGATGGAGAAGCAGTAGCTGCCCATCGACTCCTTCGTCGGGCGCGACTCCAGCCGCGACATGTTGATCCCGCGTACGGCGAACTGCTCGAGCAGCTCGAGGAGTCCGCCCGCGTGGTCCTCGCGCTGGTAGAGCACCAGGGTGGTCTTGTCGGCGCCGGTGCGCTCGGGGAGCCGGCCGGGCCGGGACACCAGCACGAACCGCGTCACCGCCGAGGCGTTGTCGCCGATGTCGTCGGCCAGCACCTCGAGCCCGTGGTTCGCCGCGGCCACCGGTGCGCACACCGCCGCCTGGTATGCCGCCGAGTCGCCGTTCCTCAGCGCCGCGGCGGCTGCCGCGGTGGACAGGGTCGGGACGTACGCCGCCTCCGGCAGGTGGGTGCCCATCCAGGTGCGGACCTGCGCCCACGCGTGGCTGTGGGTGCCGACCGCCCGGACCTCCTCGAGCGCAAGCCCCGGTCGGGCGGCGAGCACGAAGGTGATGGGGACCAGGACCTCCCCGGTCACCACGAGCGGGTCGCCGCTCGCGAGCGCGTCGAGGGTGGCGCTGACCCCGCCCTCCACGGAGTTCTCGATGGGGACCATGGCCGCCTCGATGTCGCCCGAGCGCAGGGCGCCCAGGGCGGCGTCGACCGACCCGAAGGGCTGGTGGCTGCTGCCGCGGGCGGGTCCCCAGGCGTCGAGGGCCATCTGGGTGAAGGTGCCCTCGGGGCCGAGGTAGCCGTAGCGGGCGCCTCCGGCCGGGCTGTTCGTGGTCACGGCGGTGTGGCTGGCCATCGGGTGCCTCATGCCTTCTGGGAGCCGGTCCGGGCGGCCGCGAGCGCCTGCTGCTCCTCGGGGGTGAGGGTGGCGTCGCTGGAGCCGCCGACCACCCCCTTGGCGTAGGTGCGGGACTCGCCGCGGGCGTGGATGGAGCTGAACACCAGGCCGTCGCCGCGGTCGTCGACGAGGGCGGCGCTGAACGACAGCCTGCCGCCCATGTCGCCGAAGGCGTCATAGCGCACGACTGCCACGTGGCGCAGCGCCTGCTCGAGGTCGGAGCGCAGGGCCGCGAGGTCCCCGGTGCCGACCGGGCGGGCGTGGCCGAGCCGTCGCACCTCCTGGCGGAGGCGGCCGATGCGGACGAGGGCGACCGCGAGCCCGGCCCCGACGAGCACCAGGAGGACTCCGGCGGCGAACCCCAGCAGCGTCGTCACGGTCTCACTCGGTTGCACCGCTGCAGCCTATGCGAGCCGGTGCACGGGCCGGCCGATATGGTCGGCGCGCTATGGAATTCAGTCTCGCCACCGCCGCCATCGTCTTCGGGCTCATCTTCGTCGTGGAGCTCCCCGACAAGACGTTCATCGCGACGCTGGTGCTGGCCACCCGCTTCCGGCCGCTGCTGGTGTGGATCGGCGTGACGGCCGCGTTCCTCGTCCAGACCGTCGTGGCGGTTCTGCTCGGAGGCCTGCTGGCGAGGCTGCCGCGCACGCCGGTCGAGGTGTTCGCGACCATCATGTTCCTCATCGGCGGCTTCCTCCTGCTCCGCGGCGCCGCGGACGCCGACAAGGAGGAGCTGGAGACGGTGGAGGAGTTCTCGCACAAGGGTGCCGCGACCGCCCACGGGCTGAAGGTGATCGCCACGAGCTTCATGGTGCTCTTCCTCGCCGAGTGGGGCGACCTCTCGCAGCTGCTGACCGCGTCGCTGGTCATCAAGTACGACGACCCCGTCTCGGTGGGGGTGGGCGCGTTCGCCGCGCTGGCCGCGGTCTCCGGCCTCGGGGCCGTGATCGGCCGGATCCTGCTGACGCGGATGCGGCTGTCCACCATCCGCCGCGTCGGCGGCGGGGTCTGCCTGCTGCTGGCTGCCGTCAGCACCCTCCAGATCGCCGGCGTCCTCGGCGGCTGAGCCCGCCGGGCGCGGTCAGGCCATCAGGACGCGCGGGTCGCGCCGGACCGCTGCGTGGAGTCCACCGGGGCGCCGACCGGGGCGTGGTGGCGGTGGTGCGGGCGCAGCGGGATGGTGCGGCTGAGGGACCAGGCCAGCAGGGCCAGGGCCATGAGCGCGCCGAAGGTGTCGGCGTTCTGCAGCACCCGCCCGGGCAGCTGCGGCCAGTCCGGGTGGTTGAGCCAGCTGATCCCCCACCACGGCAGGCGGCACAGGAACCAGGCCGTCACCACACCGGCGGCCAGCAGCCGGCGCCGGTCGCGCAGCGGGTCTGCGCCCAGGATGGCGAAGACCACCACGACCATCCAGTGCAGGTGGTGGATCCAGGCCACGGGCGAGAGCAGCACCGCCATCAGGCCCATCACGGCGACCTCGCTGATCGAGTCACCCGCGAGGTAGGCCCGGCGCGCCAGCCGGAAACCGAGGTAGCCGACCACCGCGACGCAGGCCAGCCACAGTGCCGTCCCGGCGACCCCGTCCGGCCCCACGCGCAGCAGGAAGCCGCGCAGGCTCTGGTTCGAGGTGCCCATGTTCGGCCCCAGCCGGCTGGGGTCCTGCAGGGCGCCGCCCCAGAACGCGAAGGAGGCCTCGGGCAGCAGCAGCCAGGTGCCCAGCGTGACGGCCACGGCGGTGCCGACTGCGGTCGCGGCCTCGCGCCAGCGGCGGTTGACGAGGTAGTGGACCACGAAGACGCCCGGGGTGAGCTTGATCGACATCGCGAGCCCGACGAGCACCCCGGCTGGCACCCGGCGGAGCAGCCCGGGCCGTGGCCGGCGGAGGTCCATCAGGCAGGCCAGCACCATGAAGGCGTTGACCTGGCCGAAGCGGATCCCGTCCGAGACCGGGTGGAGCCACAGAACAGGGGCGGTCAGGAGGGCGAGGGTGATCGGCACCCACACGCCGGTGCGGTGGATCAGGCGCCAGCCGGCATACCAGACGATCGCGGCGTTGGCCGCGATCTGCAGCGCCGTCCACAGCCAGCCGATGACCCCGAACGGCAGGAACGCCAGCGGGACGGCCAGCACTGCCGCGAACGGGGGGTACGTGAACGGCAGCAGCTGGGGCGGCTCGGTCATGGCCGAGTAGACCGGGCGGCCCGTCAGCAGCGAGACCCCGGCCTCGCGGTAGACCTCGACGTCGACCTGCCACTGGTCGATGGGCCAGTACACGAGGTATCGCAGCACGACCGGGGTGGCGGCCACGAGGACCAGGGCGGCGGCAACCGTCCACCGCAGCCACACCGGCCAGCGGCCCACGGCGAGTGAGGCACGGGCGAGCGGGGAGGTGGGGGGCACGGGCCCCATTCTTGCGCGTCGCCTGCCCGTAGCCTGTACCCCGTGATCCGTCGTGCCCTTCTCCTGCTCGCCGGCCTGCTGATGATCCTGGGTGCCGCCGCCTCGCCTGCCGTGGCGGCTCCGCGGGCGCAGGCTCCGGCGGCCGGCTCGGCGACCGGTCCGATCGTGCTCATCGGGACCGGCGGCATCACCTGGACCGACGTCTCGGCGAGCGCCACCCCAGCGCTGTGGTCGTTCCTGAGGGACGGCTCGAGTGCCGCCCTCTCGGTGCGCTCGGTCAACACCAACACCTGCCCGGTGGACGGCTGGCTCTCGCTCTCGGCCGGGCAGCGGGCTGCTGCGCCCGGGCCCGACGGCTCGCCCGACCGCGCCCAAAGCGACCCGTGCCCGGCCATCCCGGTCGTCGACAGCGGCGCCGTGCCCGGCTGGAAGGCCTACGTCCGCGCGGCGGCCGCCAAGAAGTTCGACTCCGTGCCGGGCCTGCTCGGCGAGCACCTCGCCTCCCAGGGCGTCTGCGTCCAGGCGGTCGGCCCCGGCGCGGGTGTGGGCGCCGCGTTCCGCAGCGGGGCCATGCCCCGGTATGCCGCGTTCGCGCCCGACACGCTCACGTCCGCGCTCGCCGCGTGCCCGGTGACGCTGGTCGACGTGGGCTCGGTGCGAGACCCCAAGGACGTCGCCAAGGGCGAGCCGGCGCCCAAGGCCGACCGCGCCGCGCAGGTCAGGGAGATCGACCGCAGGATCCAGGACGTCATCGAGGCGGCGCCCGCAGGGGCCGACCTGGTCGTCGCCAGCCTCGCGGATGCCGGGGCCAGCGAGCGGCTGCGGCTCGTCGCGGCGAAGGGACCCCGCTTCGCCAGCGGCACCCTGGCCTCGCCGTCGACCCGCCAGCCCGGGCTGGTGCAGGCCCCCGACCTCACGGTGACGCTCGTCGCGGCTGCCGGCGCCCCGGTGCCCAGCGAGCTCGGCGGCGCGGCCCTGCGGCGCGTCCCCGCCGACAGCAACTCCGAGTCCGCGGCCCGCGACCGGCTGCGCGCACTGGTCGACTACGACCAGGCCTCACACGAGGTGCACTCGCTGGTGCCGCCGTTCTTCAACGGCGTCGTCTACACCCAGCTCGCGATCTACGCCCTCGTGATGCTGGTCTGGAAGCGCGACTTCGGCTCCCCGCAGACCCGGGGCCGGCTGCTGCAGGTCGTGCGTCGGGTCGGCGTGATCGCAGCGACCGTTCCGGCGGCGACCTTCCTGGCCAACCTCCTGCCCTGGTGGCGCTTCCCCATGCCGATGCTCGCCATCGTCGCCAGCGTCGCGCTGTTCGTCGCGGTCATCTCCGCGATCGCCCTCCTCGGCCCGTGGGGCCGGTCCCTGCTGGGCCCCATGGCCGCGGTCTCGATCGCCACCATGGCGGTCCTCGCCATCGACGTCATGACGGGCTCCAGGCTGCAGCTGTCCTCGCTGATGGGGCTGCAGCCGGTGGTGGGGGGCCGCTACTACGGCATGGGGAACACCACGTTCGCGCTGTTCGCCACCTCGACGATCCTGCTGTGCATCGCGGTGTCGGACCGCTACGTCCGGGCGGGCCAGAAGCGGCGGGCGGCCGCCGCCGTGGCCGCCATCGGCCTGGGCGCGGTCGTCATCGACGGTGCCTGGTTCTGGGGTGCCGACGGTGGAGGGCCGCCCGCCCTGCTCCCCGGTATCGCCTTCCTGGTGCTCTCGATCCTCGGTGTCCGGATGACGTGGAAGCGCGGCGCGCTGATCGGCGTCGTCACCGCGGGCCTGTTCCTGCTGGTCGGCTTCCTCGACTGGCTCAGGCCCGTGGAGTCGCGCTCCCACCTCGGGCGGTTCTTCGAGACGATGATCCACGGCGGGGCGCTCGACATCATCGTGCGCAAGCTCCAGCAGAACCTCTCGATCCTCTTCGGCAACTACCGCCTGGCCCTGCTCGTGCCGATCGCGCTGGTCTTCGTGATCTATGTGCTGGCCCGGCCGACGTCCTGGGGCTCACGCGCCCTGCAGCGCTCCTTCGACCGGGCGCCCACGCTGCGGCCCGGGTTGGTCGCGCTGCTCGTCACGCTGACGATCGGCTTCGCGATCAACGACTCCGGCGTCGCGGTGCCGGCCAACGGGGCGCTCATCGCCGTGCCCCTGATCATCGCCGTCAGCGTGACGACCCTGCTGGACGAGGCGCGTCAGTCCGGTGCGACGCGCGCCGCCAGACGACGGTGAGGGCCCCCCACAGCAGCAGCACGGCATACGGCGCGACCCTGCGGCGGAAGGCCAGGGTGAGGTCCTCCACGGCGGGGGTCATGGCGACCACCCGCCCCGGCACGTAGGCCAGGGCCAGCACCGCGAGGCGGCCGAGGAGCACCAGGTCGAGGGCGCTGGCCGCCATGAGCGGAAGGCTCGCCCAAGTGAGCTGGTCGTACCACGGGAGGGAGTACGGGGCGGCCAGGGCGTAGGCGGTGCTCAGGACCAGGGCCCACCGCACCGCCGCGCCGACCACCGTGGCGGGGGCCCGGCCGGCAGTCAGCCTCGCGAGCATCACCACGAACAGGGCGAAGAGCACGACCGAGGCCGCGAAGACCAGGCTGCGGACCGTCGAGGACGGCAGCGGGCCCGTGAGCCCGTCGACGAGCAGCCGCCAGGGCGTGGCCAGCGACACGGACCGCCGCGCCCGGCCGAGCTGGTCGAAGACGTGCGGGCCCGCCCACAGGTGCAGCGGCACCACGACCGCGACTGCCGCGGCGGCATACACCGCGCCACGACGCAGGATCCGGGCACGGTCGCGCTCCAGCCAACCCAGCAGCACCGCGACCCCGACCAGGCCGAAGGTGATCTTGGTGCTGACGGCGAGCCCGGTGAGCACCCCGGCCACGAGCGGGCTGCGAGCCGCCACCACCAGCGCGGCCAGGGCGAGCGCTGCGGCCACGACGTCGAGGTGGGCGCCGAGCACCCCGACTCCGAAGACGAGGGGGTTCGCCGTCCAGAGCGTGTCCACCCGGCCCCGGTCCGCCGCTGTGCGCAGCAGGATCCACCGCACCGCCAGCCACGCGAGCACGGTGATGACCTGCCACACCCACACCGTCTGGCGCATGCTGTCCCCGCCGAGCAGGGAGCTCAGCGCGTGCAGCGCAGTGGCGAAGGGACCGTAGACGCTGACGGTCTCGGTCCACGGCGGCTCGACCACGCTCGTGACCGGGTCCAGGCCGCCGGCCCAGGCCTCCGGGGGGACGAGGTAGGGGTCACCGCCCTGCACCACGATCCGGCCGTATGCCGCGTAGTTGGTGTGGTCCGCCGAGCCGAACGGGCCGGTGAGCAGCGCGAGTGCGCCGAGCACCAAGGGGGGACGCCAGGACCAGGGCCGCAGGGGCGCGCGGAGCAGCGCGAGGGCCACGCCGCAGGCACCGAGGACGTATGCGGCGACGAGCAGCCCCGTGACGAGCGCCGGGCCCGGCGTCCACGGGAGCTCCCCGGGCGCCCAGCCCCGCGGGCCCAGGGGCGGCTTGGCGGCACTGGGGCCGAGGAGACCGACGGCGAGCAGCAGCGCGAAGGACAGGGCGAGGAGCGCGCTGCGCACGGTGGCGGCGAGCCCGGCCCCCCGTGCGGCTGCGGCGGCCTGGGGTCGGGGTGCGGTGCCGCGCTCAGCCCGCGACACGACGCAGGCGCCGGTGGACCAGGGCCAGCGCCACGTCGCGGTACTGGCGGGCCCGGTGCAGCTGGCCGCGCCAGTCCGAGCCGCTGACCCGGTGGTGCAGCTCGCAGGGCACCTCGACGACGCGCAGGCCGGCGAGCAGGACGTCGACGGTCAGCCCGACCTCGACGCCCCAGCCGCGGGCCAGCGGGCTCGCGGCGTCGAAGGCTGCGCGGGTGAGGCAGCGCATGCCGGAGAGGGGCTGGGCGGCCTCGAAACCGGTGAGCTGCTCGATCCCGCGCCTGGCGAGGCGCACGACGAAACCCCTGCCGCCGCCTGCCGTCTTCTGGGGCGGCAGCGTCGCGATGGTCATGTCGGCCATGCCGGCCACGACGGGCGCGACCAGCACGCCCAGGTTGGCCGCTGACGCCTCGAGGTCACCGTCCACGAAGAGGAGCGGCCGGCGCGCGGCGGCGCTCCCGACGCGCCCCTCCTGCCACTCGTGGCGGGCGACATAGCCCGCACCCGTCATCATCGCCGCCGCCTTGCCGCGGTTGCGGGGATGCCGGACGACCTCGGCCCCTGCCCGCTGGGCGATGCCCGAGGTGTCGTCGCTGCTGCCGTCGTCGACCACGACCACCAGGTCGACGCCGTCGATGCGTTGCACGGCCGCGACGGTCGCGGCGATGCGCGCAGCCTCGTCCTTGGCGGGGATGACCGCGGCGACGGTGGTGACGGTCATGGGGCAGCCGTCAGCGCAGGGTGACCTGGCGGCTGAGGAGCCCCGAGCGCGCCCGGCGCTCCTCGGGGGTGAGCGGCTCGGTGGACGCCACTGCCGCGGCATACCGCTTGGCGAACGCGGCGAGCTCGTCCTCGTAGGCGTCGGCGTCCTTCTCCGGGTCGAGGTCCCAGACCGGCACGAGCAGACCGCACGCGCGGAAGGCTCCCAGCAGCCGGGTCCCCTCGCCCAGGGCGCTCTCGCCCGCAGCGAGCAGGCGCGCCAGCGCGTCGGTGGCCACGTCCTCGTCGTCGCCCAGGACCAGGCGGATGTGGGTGCGGTCGCCGATGCGGACCCAGTACGCGGACGGCAGCGCGGCCATCTTGGTCGTCGGCACGATGGACTCGTTGGCCCGCTCGAGCGACGCCTTGCCCTCGGCGTCGAGCTCGCTGTCGCCGACCCAGAAGTCGAAGCCCTCGTGCACGGTCACCTCGAAGGCCGCCTTGGTGTCGAGGATGTCCTGCAGGCGCGGGGTGTCGGCGGTGGCCGGCGCGACGGCGGTCACGGGGGTGCCCTGCTCGGCCGAGGCCGCCGCGAGCAGCGACTGAGCCAGGTCGCGGGAGGCGTCGCCCGAGGCCGAGCCCGACTGCGTGCCGATGAAGACCGTGCCGTCTGCTCGGTGCAGCCCCGGCCATGCGAGGGGGAGCACGGTGGCCACGGTGGCCCCCTCGGGCGCACCCTCGGGAGCCTTGCCCTTGGCGAAGCGCACCGTGGCCGTGGCGGCCGGGAGGATCTCGCGCAGCGCCACCCAGTCGGTCTCACCGGGCAGGCCCTCGAACGGCCTGGCGATGAAGGGCGCCGGCTCCACCCGTGAGCGGCTGGACTGGTCTGCGGTGGCGCCGGACTTGCGGCGGCGAGATGCCTTACCCATGGGGCAAACCCTAGTGCGCGTGGGCAGACGGGGGCGTCAGCGGCTGCGGCGTCGGGGGCGTCAGCGGCTGCGGCGGCGCGACGGCCCGCCGAGCGAGGCCCACACCGTGCTGCCGTGGCGGTCGTCGGCGACGCCCCACTCGTGGGCGAGGCTGCGCACGATGCGCAGGCCGCGCCCCGAGGGTGCCCAGACGGCTCGCGGCGCCGGACGCGGCGTGGTCTCGCCCCCGCCGTCGGTGACCTCGACCTCCACGACCCCGGCCTTGACCTTCCAGTGCACCCGCAGGGTCCCGTCGCTCAGCGGACTGGCGTGGCGGATGGCGTTGGAGAGCAGCTCGGAGACGACGATCTCGGACTCGTCGATCGTGGTGGGCGGCACGCCGCGGGACTTCAGGTCCTGCACGAGGGCACGCCGCACGCGGCCGACCGAGGTGGGCCGCCACGGCACCCGGAGGGTGTTGGACCCCGCCGACGCCGGGGACGCCGCCGTGAGGACCTCGCGCTGGGCGGCAGCAGGCACCGACCGGGCGCTCCTCCCCGTCTCACTCATCGTCTTTGCATCCCCTGCAGGTTCTAGGCGTGGGGTGGAGCCTAGCGAGTGGCCTTGACTGCGTCGACAACCTCACTGGGTCGATTGCTGATGATGGCATCGACACCGGTCTCGAGGCACAGCCGGACGTCGGCCGGGTCGTCGACGGTCCACACGTACACCTCGTGGCCGTGGGCATGCTGGCGCTCCACGGTTTCGGGGTGCCGGCGCAGGATCCTGATGTCGAGGCCCACGGTGTCGATGCCTCGGGGCAGGGAGCCGTCACGAAAGCGCAGCGGCACGGACTCGTTCATGAGGTAGACGGCCGGGACGGCCGGGCACAGCTGGCGCATGCGCTGCACGGCCAGCTGGGAGAACGACATCATCCGCACCCAGTGCCGGTCGGGGTGACGGGGCCGGTCCAGGCCGAACTCGGCCAGCATCCGGGCCAGCTGGCGCTCGACGAGCCCGGCGTACCGCGTGGGGTGCTTGGTCTCGATGGCCAGGCCGAGGGGGCGCTCGGTCTGCGTCACCACGCTGAGGAGCCGTCGCAGCGTGAGCAGCCGGTTGCGGTCGTGGTCGGGCATCTCCGAGTCGCCGGCGTGCATCGCCTTCCAGGAGCCCCAGTCCAGGCCCTCGAGATCAGCGAGCTCGAGCGTCGAGACGATGCCCCGGCCGTTCGAGGTGCGGTTGACCCGGCGGTCGTGCACGCACACGAGGTGCGAGTCGGCGGTCAGCCGGACGTCGCACTCGACGCCGTCGGCACCCTCGTCGATGGCGCGCATGTAGGCGGCAAGCGTGTGCTCGGGCTCGGCACTGCTGGACCCCCGGTGCGCGATGACAAGTGGTCCATTTCTGGATGCTCCGTCGCTGGGCACGGCCCTTATGCTGCCACTCCCCGCCCGTTCGCGCGGGTCGACCCCGACGTGGCGCGCCGGTGCGATGGGGCACAGTGTCCGTGTGCGGCATACGGCAGGTCACAGGTTCGGGGGGTGGGGCGTTCCATGGGCGTGAGCCTGCCCGCCTTCCAGACACTCGTCGACGCCCACTGGCGCGACGTCGCCCGCCTGGCCCATGCCCTCGCCGGCCCGGTCGACGGCGACGACGTCGCCCAGCAGGCCTGGGCCCAGGCCCTGGCCGCGTACCCGGCGCTGCGCTCGAGCCGCAACCTGCGGGGCTGGCTGCTGACCATCACGCACCGCTGCGCGATGGACGCGCACCGGTCGCGGGCCCGCCGCGCCGTCCCGAGCGAGGACGTGGCTGCGCTCGCCCACGCAGGCGGCACCGGCGCCCCGGTCGCGCCGGGCCCAGAGGCCTCGCTGCCGGACACCGGCCTGTGGGGGCGTGTCGCCGGCTTGCCCGAGCGGCAGCGCCACGCGGTGGTGCTCAAGTACGTCGCCGACCTCGACCACGCCTCGATCGCGAGCGCGCTCGAGACCACTCCTGCCATGAGCCGCCGGCTGGTCAGCGACGGCCTGGCCACCCTGAGGAGGGACCTGCAGTGAACGACACGGACTTCCTGCCCTCGGGCGACCTCACCGCAGAGGACGCGTTGACCCGCGACCTGCGTGCCTTCGCCGCGGAGGTGCGGCCACCGGCTCTCGCGCCCAGTGACGTGTCGTACGTCATCGAGGACACGGTGATCGGGCGCATGCTCCTGGCCGTGAGGGACACAGGCGTCCTGGTGGCCAGCACGTTCGTCCCCGATGACGCCGCGGAGCAGCGGGCCCTCGAGCGGCTGAGCCGGGGGGCCTCGCCGCGGGTCCTGCGCCAGCCACGGGTGCTCGACGAGGCGCGCCGGGAGCTCGACGCCTTCCTGTCCGGCTCCTCGCACGGGTTCGCCCTCCACGCCGACCTCGCGCTGGCGACGCCCTTCCAGCGGCTCGTGCTGGAGCGGCTCAGGAACTCGGTGCCCTACGGCGAGCGTGCGACCTACGGCCAGCTGGCGCGCGCGGTCGAGCGCCCGTCCGCCTCCCGCGCGGTCGGGGCCGCGCTGGGCGCCAACCCCCTGTGCGTGGTGCTCCCCTGCCACCGGGTGGTGGCCTCCTCCGGGTCACTGACCGGGTATGCCGGTGGGCTGGCTGCCAAGGAGTACCTCCTGGCGCTGGAGGCACGCAGCTCTCAGGTCGATCATCCCCGCTAGGGGTCTCTAGCGTTTCCGGCAGATTCTCCTAGCCGAGGCGATCGAGGGTGCGTCGCTCGGCCATGGCGGGCCCGGGGTCGCACCCCGCAGTGTCAGTGCTCTCCCGTATTCTCGAACGTATGTTCGATCGACTGGAGGAAGCGGCCGCGCTGGCTCGGGCGGAGTTCGAGGCGCTCGGCACCGAGACGGCCAGGCCCAGCGACGACGAGCTGACCGAGGACGTCCGTGCCTGCCAGCGGGCCATCAACGCGCTCACGGCGGTCCAGGCCGT
>Ga0247818_10001926_pt1 | contig 13326 bp, 9 predicted proteins | sample 13C_Glucose_Day1_FD_192424 | JGI IMG/M metagenome (GOLD analysis project Ga0247818, IMG submission 192424) | Soil microbial communities from agricultural site in Penn Yan, New York, United States - 13C_Glucose_Day1 | ecosystem: Environmental > Terrestrial > Soil > Agricultural land | place: USA...
CGCTGCCGTTATACTGGCAACCACGGGCGGTCGGCATTATTACACGCGCCACCGCGCTGCCAAGAGGCCGGGTCCGACAGGTTGTATACAATCATGACTGAAATCAATAGTCTCGGCGCACAAACCGCGATCAGCAGCCAAGCCATGAAGGCGGGCATGACCGGCGAACTGTTGCGCCTGATCCAGGCGCAGCCCGGCCTGCTGGCACCCGGCGAGACCGCGCAGGCCGAGGTCGTGTCGTTGCGCCAGACGGGCCAGGACTTCCAGCTGGTGCTGCGGTTGATACAGGCCAACGGCGTACAGACCCAACTGCAAGCCAGCGCCAGCCAGCCCTTGCCCCAAGGCAGCCAGGTCACTGTCAGCCAGACCGAAAGCAACCGCCTGGCAATCATGCTGCAGCAGGCCAACGCCAGCCAGATCACCACCCTCACTCGCCTGGACACCAGCAAAGTGCCCGTCGGCACCCTGCTGCAAGGCAAGGTCCTGACCAACCAGGCATTGGCCCAGGCGCCTGGGCAACCGGCGAGCTACCGGGCGCTGGTCAGCCTGCTCAACACTGCCCAGGCCGGCTCCACCCTGAGCATCGACAGCCCGCGCCCACTGGCCATTGGCAGCCTGCTCAGCGCACTGGTGCAGGGCGACCAGTCGCTGCGCTTTGTCCCGCTTAGCGGCAGGCAGGACCAGCTCAGCATTGCCCAGCAACTGCTGACCCAGCAAAACCGCCAGGCCTCGCTGCCCGGCCTGCTCAACGCCCTGCAACAGCTCACCCGCGACCCGGGCGTCGATGGCGACCTGCGTGCCAGCGCCGAGCGCCTGCTGGCCGGCCTGCCAGACGCCCGCCAGCTAAGCGACGCCAAGGCCGTGGCCCAGGCCCTGAACAACAGTGGCACTTTCCTTGAAGCGAAACTGCTGGGCGGCTTTCCTGCCAGCGTGGCCACAGACCTGAAGGCCCACCTGCTGCGCCTGATCACTCAGGCCCCGGCCAGCACACCCGGCACGCCCGACCTCGCGCCCGCCAGCCTGGCCGTGACCATGCCGGCGCTGGCCCGCAGCGCGCTGGGCATGCTCGAACGGGTCAGCCCCAAGCCGCAGCCAGGGGCATTCCCCCTGCCCTCGCGCCTGCTGAAGGCCATGGAAGACGAAGGCGACCTGCAACAACTGCTGCGCCTGGCCGCTGCGGCCATCTCGCGCCTGCAAAGCCATGCCATGAGCAGCCTGCAACAAACCGGCACGCTGGAAAACGGCAATCTGCAGACCACCTGGCAAACCGAAGTGCCGATCCGCCACGGCCAGGAGTTCATCCCATTGCAGGTCAAACTGCAGCGTGAAGAAACCCCGCAACAGCAGGCAGACCGTCAACACGAAGCACAGGACCCTCTGCAAGCCCTGTGGCGCATTGAGCTGGCCTTCGACCTTTCACCGCTCGGTCCACTGCAAGTACAGGCGCAGTTCAGCCAAGGCCGCCTGAGCGGGCACCTCTGGGCAGAGCGCGAACAAACCGCAAAGCTGATCGACAGCCAGCTCGGTGCCTTGCGCCAGCGCCTGCTCGAGCGCGGCCTGGAGGTTGGCGACCTGGAATGCCACCCGGGCATCCCCCCTCAAGGCCCGCGCACACGGGTTGAGCAACGCTGGGTAGACGAAAACGCATGACACAGAAACCACCCCGCCAGGCCATTGCCCTGACCTACGACGGCCAGCAGGCCCCAACCCTCAGCGCCAAAGGTGACGATGCGCTGGCCGAGGCCATACTGGCCCTGGCCCGCGAGCATGAGGTGCCGATCTACGAAAACGCCGAACTGGTGCGCCTGCTGGCACGCCTGGAACTGGGCGAGCAGATCCCGGAGGCACTGTACCTGACCATTGCCGAGATCATTGCCTTCGCCTGGCAACTGCGGGGCAAGGTGCCCGCCGGTTTCAGCGACGAACCCGAGGCGCCGCGCGACATCACTCCGGTCACTGCACTGCTGCCGCCGGCAAACCACCGGTAGTTATCTAACACCGCCGTCGGCGTCAGCCGTTCAGCCTTGCCATTCCCGTCAATGAGCAAGGTGAACACCATGTCCACAAGCCGCATCAACGCCGCCGCCGTGCAGTACGTTCGCGATCACCTGAGCCATATCCCCCGCCCTGACCGCGAAGCCAGCCGTGCGATCCACCAATGGCTGACGCAGCAGGGCCATGACCTTGACCCCGACCAGACCGACGTAGTCACCCTGCACTACCGTGGCAATCAGGCAGTCATCGTCCAGCGCCTTTCACTTACCCAAGCGACGCTTTCAGACTGGCAGGGTGAAACAGCCAAGAACCTGATCGGCCAGTTGCTCCCTGGCCACTGGGCAGGCACGTTGCCAGATGGCCCGCTGACCATCGTCGAGCGCCTGCCCGAACCTGGGGTGTTTGACAACAGCGCCCGCTTCTCGGTGCTCAACGGCCTGTTCCGGCGCACGACCCCGGCCCGCTACGACAGCAGCACACACCTGCCGGTCGACGTCGAGGCCATGCAGCAGTTCATATGGGACCTGGACTTTCACACCCGCTTCGTGGGCATGCTCGACAATTACTGGCAACAGGCTGAACAAACCCACCGGCAGTCAATGCAGGTCAGCTTCATGGCCGCCTGCAACAAGCAGGTCCAGGAAGGCTCGTTGAGCGATGCAGGTCGCCAGATGGCGTGGCAAGTGGCGGGGCTGATGGCAAAAGCACCCGGTTTGCAGGCAAGGCCTTTGAACGTATACGGCTACGCAGCCACCGACCTGATCTGCATCACAGACGAGGCACAGCCAAAAGTACTGCTGTACCTGCCAGGCAATGCATCGCCCTTGCATGAGTTCGACGGTATGGCTGCCATGCAAGACTGGTTCGCCGAACAGTGCCGCGACGACGAAAAACGCCTGCGCCTGCGCCAGTACTTCAAACTGGCCGACACCCCCGATGGCCTGGACTTCAGTGGGCTGGATACCGCGCTGGCGGGCCTTGGCGCCTACCCCGGTTTTCACCACCGATCGCCCAACCGCGCAGGCTTCACCGTCGACGGCCCCTGGCCCCCCCGCGAGTACATCAACTACAAGGCCGGCCACTACAGCCCGTTGCTCGCAGGTGATCTGTTCACAGCCCTCACCCAACGCCAGCGCGAGCGCAGCTATGCCCATGCCGATTTCATCATCACCAGCGATGCGCAGGTGACCAAGGCTCGCTGGCGCGGCTACCTGGTGGCGTCGATCAACCTGCTGGCACCACTGGCGCTGGTGGTTCCCGAGCTGATCCCGCTGCTGGCAGCCGGCGGTGTCGCGCAATTTGGCCTGGGGCTCGATCAGGCGATCAACGGCAAGACCCTTGCAGACAAGGACGCTGGTGTGAGCAACATCGCCTTCGGCCTGCTTAATGCCGCCCCACTGGCCTTGCTCCCTGCAGACGACCTGCGAATGCTGTTCCCAGGCAAAAGCTCGCGCTTCGTCCTGCCCACGCGTCTTAACGATCAATTGGGCTACCCGCTGGGCCCCAACAGTCCTCCCCGGCTACCTGAAGAAATACTGGCAGACTTTTTCGTGCCAGCCGAGCCACCTGTAGAAGCCACGCGGATTGCCAGGGGCCCCTTGAATCGGGCAACGGGTACCAACCCGCTGCTGGCGCTCAAGGACGGCAACGAAGTCCAGGTACTGTATGACACTGAAAACGATGCCTTCATCCTCCAGGAGGATGCCAACGAAGTCCTGCCGAATTACTACCAGGTAAACGCGGGCACGCGCGACCTGTATCAGGTCAACCCGGCCACGCGTGGCGCCAGCGATGCAATGCGCATGTACACGCTACGTAACCTGGACGTCGACCTGCAACTGCCGCTCAGCGTGCCTGTGGTCAACAGCTCGGAAGTAACCCCACTGCCCAAGAAAATCCTCAGCATCTGGGTCGGCGGCAAGAGCATCCCGGATGAGCTGGTGGAGAACATCGCGAGCAATGCCAAACGCCTTGAGGGTACGGGCTTTACCTATGAGTTCTACCTGTCGAAGTCCAACCCTAAAGCCTTCATGAAAAACCGCGCAAAGTTGACCGCTGCTTCGAACGTTCAGATCAAAACCCTGGAAGAGCAGCCCTTCTACGCGGCCTTCGAGCAAACTGACTACTACCATCAGTACCGCCAGGCACTGGACAGTAACGGGGCAAACTTCGCGTCTGCCTCCGACGTACTGCGCTACCCGTTACTCCATTCGGAGGGCGGAATCTACATGGACGTCGACGACACGCTGCGCAGCTTCGAAGACAACCCCGACAGCTTCGCCATGATCAGCTCGGTAGCCTTGAAAACCACGCCTGATGGCCTGGTCCTCGGCAGCCCGGTGAACAACGAGCTGTTGGGCATGCATTGTGACTACAACAGCAACATGATCGGCAGCCATGCCAACAACCCGACCCTGCAGGCGATTTCTGCAGAGATGGACGCACGCTACCGCAGCAATCTATCGTTCTACGACATCAGGCCGCTGGCAGGCACCCACGGTTACGCAGCCTACGCCAGGGAATTGAGCAGGATGACCGGGCCTGGCTTGCTCAACGATGTAGTTGCGCGGCATCTACCCAGGCTGCAGTTCCTGCGGCAACTAAGCAAGCTGGAGTCGATTCCGCAGACCACTTATCGCGCCCTCACGGAAAACCTGGCCTTCCCCATTGCCCAGGCGCGCAACAACGACCAGGCACTGGGTAGTGTGGCAACCATCGGCAACTACCATTCCTGGGGCAAACCCTGAGGTCGGCGTCCTGCAGTGCCAGGCCATCGGACCAAGCACTTATGGCCAATAGCCGGCAGCACTATCTAACACCTTTGGCAGTACCGTTATCGCATCCTGTGGCCCCTCCATCTTCACAAGGGGTCACCGCATGCGCCACATCCCGCAAGATAATCTCGGCCTGGTTCGCCAGGCCCTGCAGGACTTCCCCCGCCCCGACCAGTTGGCCGAGCAGACGCTGCGCAAGTGGCTGGCGCCGCAAGGCATCGCGCTATCGCCACTGGAGATCGACGTACTCACCTTCCACTATCAGCTGGAACCGCTGGGTGAAGGCCGTACCCGGTTTCGGGAAAACGCGGTCATCAGCCAGCAGATGAACCTGGTCGAGGCCCTGCTCGGCAACTGGCAGGGTGAACCCGCCGAGGGCTATAGCGGCTTCCACTACGGCGACTGGGCAGGCTTGCCACCACACGGGCCGTTGACCCTGGTCGAGCGTCTGGAGCCACACAGCGAACTGAGCAATGCATCGCCCTACCTGGTGTTCAACGGCTTGTATCGACGCACGCAGCCGCCCCGCTATGCCCCCGACACGCGCCTGCCGGTACGTGCCGAAGACTTCCACGCTTTCCTCTGGAGCCTGAGCTTTCTGAACAGCTTCAAGCAACGCCTTGAGGCCTACTGGGAGCAGCACCTGCCTGATTATCAGAAGGCGCTGCGCATTGCCTTCATTGCCGCCTGCAACCAGCAGATGCTAGAGGGTAGCCTGAGCGAAACGCAGCGCCAGCTAGCCTGGCGGGCTGGCGGCCTGCTGCCGCGTGGCGACCTGCGGCTGTCGATGCTCAACGTCTACGGCTACAGCGCCACTGATATCCTGCTGATCCGGCCCGGGGGCGGCCCCGAGCTGTTGCTGTACATACCGGGCAATGCCTCACCCTTTCACGGTTTTGCAGACGAGTCGGCCATGCAGCACTGGTTCGCTGCCCAGTGCCAGGAGGCGCACAAACGCGAGGCCCTGCTGGCCCACTTCGCCCGTGCCGACTGGCCCGACGGCCTGGACTTCAGCGGCCTGCGCACCGCCTTGACAGGGCTTGGCCTGTACCCCAGTCCGCACCGTTTCAACCCGTGGCACCCCGGTTTTGCCACCAGCGGTTTCTGGGACCCGCAACAGGTCATCGGCTATCGCCCCGAGACCTACAGCCCGTTGATCACGACCGAACTGTTCGAGTACCTGGCCTTGCGCCGCCAGGACCGTACCTACGCCGACGCCGACGCCCAGATCACCAGCAACTACGACATCAACAAAGCCCGCTGGAGCAGCTACCTGCAACTGGCCAGCGCAATACTGACGCCGCTGGTCATCGTGCTACCCGAACTGACCCCGCTACTGATTGGCGGTGGCCTGGCCCAGTTCAGCCTGGGCCTGGACCAGGCGATCAACGGGAAGAGCCTGGGCGAAAAGGCCGACGGCGCGGCAAACCAAGCCTTTGGCCTGTTCAATGCACTGCCCACGGCGGCCAACGCCATCGGCAGGCCCGCAGCAATGTTTCGCTATACCCGACCAGGTTTTTTCAGCCCCGCACGGCTGAGCGAACTGCTCGGCGCACCGATCGGCGCGGCACCGGAGGCACCGGCCCTGGATTCGGTAGAAATGGCCTTCCGCGAACAGGCGGTCGTTTCCAACACCACAGGCGCATTGGTGACGCGGGTCGACGAAAACCTCAGGCATCGCTTCATGGCCTGGTTGCAGACCCGCGATGGCCTGGTCAGCGAATGGGTCGAATATGAATTTTCCAGTGACAGTTTCATCCGCTCGCGCGATAACCAGTGGGCTGCGCCCTCCCGCTGGCGAGTGGCCAACCAAGGCGACACTGCACTGAGCCTGTCGACCGAGCGGCGCGTTGCCACCGACCAGCAGCGCGTGGCCACCCTGCATGCGCTGGGCATCGACCTGGACCTGCCGGTCGACTACTCGCTGTACACCCAGCAGCAGACCATGCCCCTTGCAAAGCTCATCAGCAGTGTGTGGGTGGGCGACCAACCGCTGCAGGGCCAGTTCCTCGAAACACTGGTGCATAATGCCCAGGTCGCCCGCGCCAGCGGGTATCGCCTGCAGATTTTCCTGTCGCGCCAGCACCCTGCCAGCTATGAGTTCAACCTTCGCACGCTCGGCGCGCGTGCCGAGGGTGCGCAGGTGCTGACACTGGAGCACCAGGGCTTTTTTCAGGAATTCAGCCGCTCGGTTTACTACCCGCAGTACCTCGACGCGCTCCACGGCAAAAATGGCGTTGGGCGCAACTTCGCTTCGGCGTGCGATATCCTGCGTTATCGCCTGCTCCGGTATTATGGCGGGCTGTACCTGGACGCGGACGACCGTCTGCTGTCCGCCAGCGCTGCCGAAGCGCGCCCGCCTTTGGCCAATTGCACGCTCCAGGTTACCCCGGACGGCCTGCTGTTGGCGCCACCGGTATCGAACGACCAGCTGGGCATGTATATCAAATTCAACAGCAGCATGATCGCCAGCCACCCGAACAACCCGACCCTGGACGCGATATCCGACGAGATTTTGCGCCGCTACCACCTGGCCCCGGATTTCTACCACAGCCGCCCGGACCCAAAGCTGCAGCCGTTGCCGTTCCAGGCTTATGCGCGGCGACTGAACCTGATCTCCGGCCCCGGCGCGCTCAATGACGTGATCGACGAGCGGCTGCCGTTGCTTAGGCAACTGCGCGAAATCTGCCACCTGCTGGTCTCGCCGGTCTACGACCTGCACGCCACGTTGAACCTGCGCCAGTTCAGCGAGGTACTGCGCGAACAGGTCCCCCTGGACCGCATCGCCCATATGGGTCAGCAACATAGTTGGGCATTCCCTGATCCGCAGCCCGATACATAGTTAGCCCCTTGCGTGGCTGCCCTGGGACCACCTTTGTCGGCCTTCTACCGACAAAGGTGCACACCGCATGAATACCCGCTACCTCAATGACAAAGGCGTGCAGTATGTGCGCGATAGCCTGGCGGCGTTCCCGCGCCCGGACCGGGCTGCCGCAGACGCCATCCGCCGCTGGGCCGATGCGCGTGGCCTGACGCTGGACCCGGACGCCACCGACGCAGTCACCCTGCATTACCAGTTCGACCCGGAGCGCGGCTGGGTGGGTGTAGTCACAGAAAAGATGACCCTGACCCAGGCCGTGCTGGCCAACTGGCAGGGTGAATCCAGCAACAACCTGATCGGCGCAGCGCTGGGTGCGCCTTGGGGCGGCCATTTTCCCGGGGGCCCGTTGACCATCGTCGGCGCCCTGCATGGCAAGGGCCTGATTCACTACGGCGCCGAGTACTCGGTGTACAACGGCCTGTTCCGACAGACCGAAAACGCCGACTACAGCGCCCGCACCCACGTGCAACTGCCAGCCGAAGACTTCCAGGCGTTCATCTGGCAGCTGGATTTCCACAACCACTACAGAGCCACCCTTGACCGTTACTGGGCCGAAGGCCTGGACACCTATCGCAAGGCGGCGAAGATCAGCTTCATCACCGCCTGCAACAAACAGGTCTGCGAAGGCAGCCTCAGCGATGCCGGGCGCAGGCTGGCCTGGCAAGCTGCCGGGCTGGAGCGGCCAGGCCCGATGCTGCGTGGCAACGGCAAACCCGGCAGCAAGCCGCGAATTCGCGCCAGCCTGCTCAATGTCTATGGTTACGTCAGCACAGACCTGCTGTGCCTGCATGACACCGTCACCGCGCTGACCCTGCTGTACATCCCCGGCAATGCCTCGCCCTTGCATGAGTTCAGCGATGAAGCACAGATGCAGGACTGGCTCGCCAAGCAGTGCCAGGACCCGCGCAAGCGCGAAGCCGTGCAAGCGCACTTCGCCCTCGCCGACCGTGAGGACGGGTTGAGCTACAGCGGCCTGCACACGGCCCTGAGCGGCCTGGGCTGCTATCCAAAGCCCTACCATCTGGACAGCAACCGCCCAGGCTTCACCACCGAGGGCATCTGGTCGCCCCGCGATTACATCAACTACAAGCCTGGTACCTACAGCCCGCCGCTCAGTGAAGAGCTGTTCCAGGCCTTGGCCAGGCTCCACAAACAGCGCAGCTACCGCGATGCAGACTTCATCGTCACTGGCGACAGCGAAGTGACCAAGGCGAAGTGGCGTGGTTACCTGAACGCCTCGATCAACCTGCTGGCGCCGCTGGCGCTGGCGGTGCCCGAGCTCGCGCCATTGTTCGCCGCCGCTGGCGCCGCGCAGTTCGGGCTGGGCCTGGATCAGGCCATCAATGCAAAGCATGCCCAGGCCAAGGCCGAAGGTGTGGGCAACGCGGTGTTCGGCCTGCTCAACGCCGCACCGCTGATCCACGCCGGGGTAACCCGGGCACCCGCGCTGTTCCGCTTCAAATATGACGGTTTCGTCGTACCCAGCCGGATCAACGAGCAAGTTGGCTACCCCTTGAGCCCACTAGACCCGCCAAAGCTGCCCTTGGCGGCGGCCGCAGAGGTGGAGCAATACTTTCACCTACCCGTGCCTGCGGCAGCATTGCCCGGCGCAGATCCGCTGGTCGCCGGCGCAGTCCTCAGAACCCCCAACTACGACGGCACGGCCGACACGCTGAGCGCGTCGATCGGCGGCTATCTCGACGATGTGGTCTACGACGTGGAAGCGGACGCGTTCATACGCGAACACGACCTCAATGAGGTGAACCCGACCTATTTCCAGGCGGCACCCGACTCGCGCGATCTGGTTCAGGTGACCGTTGGCAGTCGCCCGGTCAGCAACGAGATGCGCGCGAGCACGCTGCGGGCGCTGGGTATCGACCTGCACCTGCCCGTGCAGTTGCCCTTGCCTGCGCCCGCCACACTACGCCCCATCCCCAGGCAGATACTGAGCATCTGGGTCGGCGACCGGGTAATCGACGACACCTTGCTGGCCAACCTCGCGAGCAATGCCGAACACATCCGCGGCAGCGGCTACACGCTGCGTCTCTACCTTTCCACCCATACGCCAACGGCCTACCAGGAAAACCTGCGCCTGCTGGCTGAACGAGCGCCCGAAGTGCGCGTGCTGCCGCTGGAGCAGCAACCGTTCTATACCCGCTTCAAGGCTGGCGACAACTACTCGCAGTACGCAGCCGCGATTGAGGGCAATGGCGGGGTGGCCAGCAACTACGCTTCGGCGTCGGATATCCTGCGCTACGCGTTGCTGGACGCCGAGGGTGGTCTGTACCTGGACGTCGACGATAGCCTGCTGGCCGCCGGCGAGCGCCCCGCCGCTCCAGACGGTGCAGCGCAGGGCGAGCCCGCAGCAGCATTGGGCGAGATTGACTTGAGCACCACCAATGACGGTCTGTTGCTGTCCCCGCCCATGACCAACGAGACCATGGACATGCGCTGCCTTTACAACAACAGCATGATCGGCAGCCACCCAGGTAACCCCACCCTGCGGGCCATCCTTGAAGAAATGCACGCCCGCTACATTGACGAGCCCGGCTTCTATGAGAGCAAGCCCTCGCAAGAAGCTGATCGGGCAGGGTTCTATCGCTATGCCACCACCCTCAGCCATCTCACCGGGCCGCAACTGCTCAGCGACATCGTCGATCAGCGTTTGCCTGTGCTAAGGGTAATGCGTCAGGTCAACAACCTGTATGCCATCCCACAGGTCAACGCCAATCCGTTCGTTGACCCGCAGGCGATGCTGGCAGCACAACGGCAATTGCTGCCGTTGGACCGGGTTGCCCGCGTGGGCGCATACGGCTCGTGGGCCAGGCCCTGAGGCGGTAAGCCAGATTACCCGCTGCGGTGCAGCTTGCTCATCAGCTCCGCCTCGGCCTGGGTAAGGCCACAGCTTTCGGTCAGCTCGGCCACGCTGGCGCCCATGCCGACCAGCTTGGCCGCCTGGGAGAAGGTGACGTTGTTGGGGTCGCGCTGCTCCAACTGCTGGAGCCTGTCAGGCAGCGGGGCCATCGTCACGCTCAGTTCGTGCAGCGCTTCGCCCATGCGCACGGTACCGTTCTGGTAGTCGTCCAGGCGCTTGGCCAGGTCCTTGATGCGCTGGTCACGCAGCGCATCGCCCTCGGCCTGCTGCGCAGCCAGCTCGCGCTGGCGCTTGCTGTAGTTGAGGAAGAACCACAGGCTCAGCGCCCAGACCAGCGCCAGGAAGATGACAGCAACCTGTAGGATCAACTCAGATGTTCTCCAGCTCGGACCACTCTTCCTCGGTCATCATCTTGTCCAGCTCGACCAGGATCAGCAGTTCGCCATTCTTGTTGCACACGCCCTGGATGAACTTGGCCGACTCTTCGTTACCCACGTTCGGTGCGGTTTCGATTTCGGACTGGCGCAGGTAAACCACTTCGGCCACGCTGTCGACCAGAATACCGACCACTTGCTTGTCGGCTTCGATGATGACGATGCGGGTGTTGTCGGTGACTTCGGTCGGCATCAGGCCAAAACGCTGACGGGTGTCAATCACGGTCACCACATTGCCGCGCAGGTTGATGATGCCCAGCACGTAGCTTGGAGCGCCCGGTACCGGGGCGATCTCGGTGTAGCGCAGCACTTCCTGTACCTGCATCACGTTGATGCCGTAGGACTCGTTGTCCAGACGGAAGGTAACCCACTGCAGGATCGGATCTTCGGAACCTTGTGCAGACGACTTTTTCATTCCCCTACCCTCAAAATCCGCTGTTTGGCGGTTGTGTTCTGTGTCATTTCTGTTTGGCGTGCATCTGCTTGACCGCGCCGCTGGCGATCAGCTCGGCCAGTGCGGCGACGTCGAGCAGTGCACACATGTGTTCAATCACCGTGCCGGCAAGCCACGGCCGCTGCCCGCGCTGGCTACGCCACTTGATCTCGGACGGGTCCAGGCGCAACGAGCGGCTGACCTGATGCACGGCCAGTCCCCATTCGTAGCCTTGCACGGAAATCACGTAATTCAGGCCTTGACGAAAATCGTCGCGGTAGCGGTCGGGCATTACCCAACGCGCAGTGTCCAGCACCTTCAGGTTGCCGGCCTGGCAGGTCAAAATACCCAGGAACCAGTCAGGCTGGCCGAACAGCGGCGTCAGCTCCTGGCCGGCCAGGTTGTAGATCGAGCCCAGGCACACCAATGGCACCGCCAGGGTCAGGCCGGCTACGTCGAACAGCAGGCATTCGAACGGCTCCGCCGCCCACACCGGGCGGCCGTCGACGGTCGCCGGGGGCACCGGTAGATTGGGCGCCGGCAGGTGCACATCGACCAGCGGCACTGCGGGTTCCACGGTTTGTTCTTCGACCAGCACCGGAATGGCGGCCTCGGCGAGCACCTCCTGCTCGACCACCGTCACCACCGGCGCCTCTACTGGCACGACGCTGGGCAGCACCGCCAGCCTGGGTTCGGCAAACGGCCGTGGGGCAAGGCTGGCAGGGGCTTCGGCGGGTACCGGTCGGGCCAGCTGACGGGCATCACGTGCCTGTTCCTCACGCACTGCCTCGGCGAACGCGTCCGCCGAGGCTGGCGGCTCAAACAGGTCTTCGGCCTCGGTGGCCTCCTGCAGCAGGCCATCGAGGTACGACTGCAAGGCCATCTGCGGCCGGGTGCTGGTGTGTCGGGTCTGGGTCATCAGGCCACCTGCACTGCAGTCTTGTAGGTCAGCAGGTGCTTCAGCAGCGCCCGGTAAGCAATCAACCCGCGGCTCTTGCTGTCGAACTGCGAGGGCGTGACGCCCTTGCGGCTGGCATCGCGCAGGCGCGTATCCACCGGAATATAGCCCTGCCACACCTGTTGGCCGTAGGTGTCACGCAGCAGCTTGAGTGTGCCCAGCGAGGCCTGGGTGCGGCGGTCGAACAGCGTTGGCACGATCTGGTACGGCAGCGCCTGCTTGCGCGAGCGGTTGATCATGGCAAGGGTACCGACCATGCGTTCCAGGCCCTTCACCGCCAAAAACTCGGTCTGCACCGGTATCACCAACTGCTGGCTGGCGGCCAGGGCATTGACCATCAGCACGCCCAGCAAGGGTGGGCTGTCGATCACGGCATAGTCGAAATCCTGCCACAGCTGCGCCAGACTCTTGGCGATCACCAGGCCCAGGCCATTCTGCCCCGGCGACTGGCGCTCCAGCACGGCCAGTGCGGTGCTCGACGGCAACAGCGAAATGCGCTCATCGCTGGTGGGCAGCAGCAACTGCCCGGGCAGGCCGTCTGGCACTGCGCCCTTGTGCAGGAACAGGTCATAGCAGCTGTGCTCCAGCGCATCGGGGTTGTGCCCGAAATAGCTGGTCATCGAACCGTGCGGATCGAGGTCGACAACGACCACGCGCTTGCCTGCCTCAGCCAGCAGGCCAGCCAGGGCGATGGTTGTGGTGGTCTTGCCGACGCCACCTTTTTGATTGGCTACTGCCCAGACTCTCATAGGACGACTCATGACTCATACATTTCGCCGGACACCTGTGGGAGCTGGCTTGCCGGCGATCACCGGCGAAGCCGGTGCCAAACACCGCGCTGCCTGCATCGCCGGCAAGCCAGCTCCCACAAGGTAAGCGGTGACAGAGAATTGACGAGTTACTGCCCCGCCACCGTTGCTGGCGTTGCAGGTGCACTTTGTGTGCCAGCCCGGCGCAGTGCAGCATCCGGCGTTGC
>Ga0247818_10001931_pt1 | contig 13311 bp, 13 predicted proteins | sample 13C_Glucose_Day1_FD_192424 | JGI IMG/M metagenome (GOLD analysis project Ga0247818, IMG submission 192424) | Soil microbial communities from agricultural site in Penn Yan, New York, United States - 13C_Glucose_Day1 | ecosystem: Environmental > Terrestrial > Soil > Agricultural land | place...
AACCCAGCTCGGCTTCGCTGTCACTGATCCAGCGTTGCCCCGGTTGATACTGCTGCGCCATGCTGCCTGACTCCCACCTTGAAAAAGCGGGCTATCTTAACGGAATGAGGGCTTCAGGGCCAAAGGACTCTCATAAAACTATCGGTATTTACCTTAGACTACCCATTGGACGGGAGTAGGCCGGGGCACCTATTCGTGCCAACCGGGTCACAGTTTGCGACCGATGGCTAAAGTGGCTGTCTGCGCAGCCGACAGCCTGCTGACAGGAGACCCATCATTATGCTGCCACCGATGCTCCCCTTGAGTGCGGTTCCAATCACCTCACAGCTCGACCCGGTCCGTCCGCGTCCGGATATCCCGCCTGTGGTCCCGGTGCAGGAAAGCTCCAGCGAAAGCACGATCGACCTGCAGCAGCGCGATCCCGAAGAGGCCGCCTTTCAACTGCGCGAGGAACATCGGCGCAAGCAGGAGCGGGACAAGCGTCGTCGTGAAGCTGATGAAAGCGTTGAAGTGCACCTGGCGATTCCCGGTACCGAGCTCAACGCCGACAACACCGTGCCGGTCGTGCCGCTGATTGACGACGAACCGCGTCAGGGAATGTGGGTTGATATCAAGATTTGAGGTGATGGCTGTTCAGGGTTGCCGTCAGACCGCATTATTATGACAAACCTGCCAAGCGATGCACTGAACGCCATGAGCCAAGACGACAAGCTGATCGACCTCAACACCGAACGCGCCAAGCGGGTTCATGACCTCAACGAAAAACGCCTGAACGAAGTGCGCCAGGCATTTGAACAGGCCATGCCGTTGGGCAAAGCGAAGAAAAAGCCGAAAAACAAACCGAAAAAGCGTTGATGCACCCTGCATCGGTTGATGCAGGTCAATTTTCTCCCTCCTTTACGCCCAGTCTCGGGCGACATTGATCCCGGTCAATTTTCTCTTCTGCCCGATTGGTTACCTTAGCCCTATCGCAACAGGGCAATTGCAGGAGAGCCGTCATGTTCCTCGACAATGTGGTGATCGCCGGAGTGCTGACAGTCGGCCTCATGGTTCTGTTTTTTGCAGGGTTTGGATTTTTTATCTGGAAGGACTCGCATAAGCGCAAGCCGTAGGTCTTTTCCGATGTAATGAGCACGCAAGGCATTTTGGGCGACTTCGGTCGCCCTTTTTTTTGTCTGCGCAAATCTATCGAAGCACAGAGATCCCCTGTGGGAGCGAGCTTGCTCGCGATGGCGGCGGCACTTTCAATATTGATGTGCCTGACACACCGCCATCGCGAGCAAGCTCGCTCCCACAGTGGATTGGCGGTGTCTGGAAGCCGGGTGCAATAAAAAAGGCGCGAACCTCACGGAACGCGCCTTTTTTGGGCCACTGTGTATCAGCTGCCGAGTGCTTTGGAGGCCAGCCAGAACAGGCCGGCCGACAGCGCCACGGTCGCCGGCAGGGTCAGGACCCAGGCCAGCAGGATGGTTCTGACGGTGCCGCCTTGCAGGCCGCTTTTGTTGGCGACCATGGTGCCGGCCACGCCCGAGGACAGGACGTGGGTGGTGGAGACCGGCAGGCTGAAGATGTTGGCCATGCCGATCAGGCTCGCGGTAGTGATCTGGGCCGACATGCCTTGGGAGTAAGTCATGCCTTGCTTGCCGATCTTCTCGCCGATGGTCAGGACCACGCGTTTCCAGCCAACCATGGTACCCAGGCCGAGTGCCAGGGCGACCGCCAGAATCACCCAGAACGGCGCGTATTCGGTGGTGGTGGTGAGGTCTTTGCGCAACTTGTCCAGGTCGGCCTTTTCACGGGGCGCGAGGCCAGGCAGTTTGCCGACTTTCTTCGCGGTGTCATCAAGGCACAGCAGGTAGCGACGCACTTCGATGCGGCTTTCCGCCGGCAGCGAGTGGTAGTCCGCTACACCCTTGAGGGTGCCAAGCAGGGCGGTGATGGTCGGTTCGGTCTGTTGCGGGTTGCAACGGAATTTCTCCGGCAGATCGCCTTCCACGCTTTTGCCCAGGGCCAGGTATTCACCCAGGGTATCGGCGTTGCGCTTGTAGAACTGGCTCAGGTGCAAGGTCGCGTCGCGAGTCCGTTCGATCTGGTAAGTGGTGCTGCCCAGGTCGAGCACGAACTGCGCCGGCACGATACCGATCAACACCAGCATGATCAGGCCGATACCTTTCTGGCCATCGTTGGAACCGTGCACAAAGCTCACGGCCATCGCCGAGATCACCAGTACCAGGCGGTTCCAGAACGGCGGGTGCTTCTTGTCGTCGATCTTGCGGCGCTGTTCCGGCGTCTTGTGCATCTTCGACAGCGGACGCCACCATTTAAGGCCGATCAATATCAGGGCGGCGACCAGGAAGCCGGCCATCGGCGAGAACACCAGGGAGGCGCCAATGTCGATCGCTTTCTGCCAGTTCACGCCATCGGCCAACGGAATGTCGTTGATCAAGGCATTGGCCAGGCCGACACCGAGAATCGAACCGATCAGCGTGTGGGAGCTGGAAGCCGGGATGCCGAAATACCAGGTACCCAGGTTCCAGGTAATGGCGGCGGCAAGCAACGAGAACACCATGGCCAGCCCGTGACCGGTGTTCACATTGATCAACAGCTCCACCGGCAACAGGTGGACGATGGCATAAGCCACGCCAACCCCGCCCAGCAGTACGCCGAGAAAATTGAACACACCGGAAAAGAACACCGCCAGATGAGGCGGCATGGCTTTGGTGTAGATAACAGTGGCCACCGCGTTAGCGGTGTCATGAAAGCCGTTGATGAACTCGAAGGCGAGGACAAAGGCCAGGGCGAGCAAGAGGCTCACAAGCACCCAAGCATCCAGTCCGCTGAATAAATCGATCATGAAGGTTTTCTGACCCGGTCGTAAGGGGGCGCGATTATGCCAGAAAAGACCGCTAATCGATGCACTTGCTGCTCATCGGTAACATTCTTCAACGAATTAATTTGTAAAAATACCTCGGGCCCCCAGTTTTTACCGGGTTTTACAAGTCATTGAATTTCTTTGGAAAGCCCGCAGGCACAAGGGTTTCTCTCGTAGGACCGAGAGGCTTCAACGCTTGTGTGAAATATCTGTAAAGAGGGCCGGACATATGCCGTTTACCTCATCCGGAGGGTGAGGCAGCCGCTGCCCGCGGATAACGGGCGCGAAAAGGCAACATCTATACACCCCGCTTGTAACGGGTGCAGACACCAGGCCCTTGAAAGGAGTCCAGCCAAGACGGTCACGGCTCTTCGGCTTTGAGTTCCTTTTCCATTTTCTGCAATTCTTGAGTGAATGCCTGATCCTGAACGGTGGCGCGTTTACGCCACGGCTTGCGTTCCGGTTCGGGCTGAGCGGCGTAGGTGGTGACTGCCCCGCCGTAAACTTCCTTGTAACGTTGTTCCTGGCGCTCAAGTTCCGCGCGCAGTTCGTCTTTTGTCACAGTGGTACCTGATTGAGATGAGATTAATTCTGGTGAAAACGCGCTGCATCAAACCTATTGATCACGCTCGCCGAAAGGACACAACCCGCGAAGGCATCGTATTCCGGGCATGTGCGATCAATATTTCCATGTTGCAGGCGGCCACGGCACCAGAGACAAATAGCTGACGTAGCATCAGTTCCTGTTTCAGCGAGCGCCGGGTCAAAGCATACGAAATGAGCGTCTGGCGCTTGCTGCGGGCAGCGGCGATGGGACATCGCGCTACCGAGTGACGAACCCCGGGTAACAAACCGGGCACCACTCAACTCTATTATAGCGGTCGATTCGAAGAACACTATGGTCAACGAGTTAAAAGTTGTTCTCCATGTGTGATTGTTTTGTTGTTCGTAACTTCAGGGCTCTATGTCAGGTTACAGCGGTGTCTTTCTGGCGCCATTAAGTCGGTCAAGTAAGGCAACTATATTTACCCTTGGATACTATGCCCCGCAAGCGTAAATCCGCTGAGAAATCATCAGGACGCTGGAGGCTACCGGTTGCGATTATCGGTTGCTCGTTCGATAATCGCCCAATGTTGGCCGCCCATGGCTTGTGCAGGACACCGGGGGCCGCCTGTAATAGTCGCTGATCCGTGTGGGAAAGGACCTGATATGAACGATCAAATGCGCAACTCCTTCGCCTCAGTGGCACCGCCGATCGTTGCGTCGCCGGCCAAGCGGATCCAGGCCATGACCGGCGACCCTGATTTCATGACGTCCCTGGCCCGTGGGCTGGCCGTGGTGCAAGCGTTCCAGGAGCGCAAACGGCACCTGACCATCGCTCAGATCAGCCATCGTACGGAAATTCCCCGCGCAGCTGTGCGACGTTGCCTGCACACCCTGATCAAGCTCGGCTACGCCACCACGGACGGTCGCACCTATTCGCTACTGCCCAAAGTGCTGACCCTCGGCCATGCTTATGTGTCCTCGACGCCGCTGGCGGTATCCGCCCAGCCTTATCTGGACCGCATGAGCGAGCAACTTCACGAGGCATGCAACATGGCCACGCTGGAAGGCGATGACATTCTGTATATCGCCCGCTCCGCCACCACCCAGCGCCTGATTTCGGTTGATTTGTCGGTGGGCGGTCGTTTGCCGGCCTATTGCACGTCAATGGGCAGGATTCTGCTCGCCGCGCTGGACGATAGTTCGTTGCACGAGTACCTCGATCATGCGGAGCTGCAAGCCAAGACCAGCCGTACCTTGCACACCCCGGAGGCGTTGTTCGAATGTCTGCAGCAAGTGCGACAGCAAGGTTGGTGCATCGTCGATCAGGAGCTCGAGCAGGGCCTGCGCTCGATTGCCGTTCCGGTGTACGACGCGTCCGGACAGGTCGTGGCGGCCTTGAATGTCAGTACTCACGCCGGCCGGGTCAGCCGCAATGAGCTGGAACAGCGTTTCCTGCCGGGCCTGCTGAGCGCCAGCCGTGACCTCAGTGCGCAGCTTTTCGCCTAAGCTGTTCGATAATCGCACAGAGTCGCGTTTGTCGAATTGACGCTCTTTCACCTGGATCACTAATGTCGCGGCAGCGCCAGCCTTGGCTGGCTCCTGTCCGACTGCGTTCTTGCGTGGAATAAAAATAATGAACCAACCCCAGTCTGCTGTAGGCAACTGCCTCGACGTGCAGTCCTTCATCAATGCTCAACCCATTTCGCGCTACCAATGGCGAGTGGTGATCCTGTGTTTCCTGATTGTCTTTCTCGATGGCCTCGATACGGCGGCCATGGGTTTCATCGCGCCGGCCCTGTCCCAGGATTGGGGGATCGACCGTGCCAGCCTGGGCCCGGTGATGAGTGCCGCCTTGATCGGCATGGTCTTCGGTGCACTGGGTTCCGGCCCATTGGCTGACCGCTTCGGGCGAAAAGTCGTACTGGTCGGCGCGGTGCTGTTGTTCGGCGCCTTCAGCCTGGCATCGGCCTACAGCACTAACGTCGATCAATTGCTGGTGCTGCGTTTCCTCACTGGCCTGGGGCTTGGCGCCGGGATGCCGAACGCCACGACCCTGCTGTCGGAATACACGCCGGAGCGCAAGAAGTCCTTGCTGGTGACCAGCATGTTCTGCGGCTTCAACCTCGGTATGGCCGGTGGGGGATTCATCTCGGCGAAACTGATTCCGGCATTCGGCTGGCACAGTTTGCTGCTGATCGGCGGGATCCTGCCGCTGATCCTGGCGGTGGTGTTGCTGTTCTGGTTGCCGGAATCGGCGCGCTACCTGGTCGTGCGCAATCGCGGCACGGACAAAGTGCGCAAGACTCTGGCGCCGATCGATCCGAAGGTCGTCGCCCAGGCTTCAAGCTTCAGCGTGCCGGAACAGAAAACCGTGAAAGCGCGCAACGTGTTCGCGGTGATCTTCTCCGGCACCTACAGCGCCGGCACCTTGTTGCTGTGGCTGACCTATTTCATGGGCCTGGTGATCGTTTATCTGCTGACCAGCTGGCTACCGACGCTGATGCGTGACAGCGGCGCGAGCATGGAGCAAGCGGCCTTTATCGGGGCGCTGTTCCAGTTTGGCGGCGTGCTGAGCGCGGTAGGGGTGGGCTGGGCCATGGACCGGTTCAATCCGCACAAGGTCATCGGCATTTTCTACCTGTTGGCCGGGGTGTTTGCCTACGCGGTGGGGCAGAGCCTGGGCAACATCACGTTACTGGCGACCCTGGTGCTGGTGGCCGGGATGTGCGTGAACGGGGCGCAATCGGCGATGCCATCGCTGGCGGCACGCTTTTATCCCACGCAGGGCCGCGCGACCGGTGTGTCGTGGATGCTCGGGATTGGCCGCTTCGGCGCGATTCTCGGTGCGTGGATGGGCGCAACGTTGCTGGGTCTGGGCTGGAACTTTGAGCAAGTGCTGACGGCACTGGTGATTCCGGCGGCAGTGGCGACGACGGCGGTGGTGATCAAGGGCATGGTCAGTCATGCGGATGCGACTTGAGGGCGTGATCCGGATTTTTTGGCGATGCTGATGGGCTCTTCGCGGGCAAGCCTCGCTCCTACAGGAATGATGATCTCAGCGATTTTGCGAACACCTCCAAACCGTAGGAGCGAGGCTTGCCCGCGAAGCTTTTGAGGTCGGTAGGTAGACAACAATATGTGCGATAAACGAACACTCAGTCGATTATCGGATTGTCTGGCGATTTTCAGGGGCTTACTCTTCAGTCATTCCGGCGCAGCGCCTCGCGCCTTTTTCTACCACTGTCGGTTCATAACAAAACGGGAGCCTGCCCCATGGCTGAAATCCTTTCGCTGCACGACGCGGTGAAGCAATTCGTTAACGACGGCGATACCGTCGCACTCGAAGGCTTCACCCACCTGATTCCTACCGCGGCGGGTCACGAAATCATTCGTCAGGGCAAGAAAGACCTGACCCTGGTGCGGATGACCCCTGACTTGATCTACGACCAGTTGATCGGTGCCGGTTGTGCTCGCAAGCTGATCTTCTCCTGGGGCGGTAACCCGGGTGTCGGTTCGCTGCACCGTCTGCGCGATGCAGTCGAGAAGCAGTGGCCGCACGCGCTGGAAATCGAAGAACACAGCCACGCCGACCTGGCCAATGCCTACGTCGCTGGCGCTTCGGGACTGCCGTTTGCAGTGCTGCGGGCCTACGCCGGCTCCGACCTGCCGAAGGTCAACCCGCTGATCAAGACCGTCACTTGCCCGTTTACTGGCGAAGTGCTGGCAGCGGTGCCGTCGGTACGTCCGGACATCACCGTGATTCACGCACAAAAAGCCGACCGTAAAGGCAACGTGCTGCTGTGGGGCATCCTCGGCGTGCAAAAAGAAGCCGCGCTGGCGGCCAAGCGTTGCATCGTGACCGTCGAAGAAATCGTCGACGACCTCAATGCACCGATGAATTCCTGCGTACTGCCGACCTGGGCCCTGAGCGCGGTCTGCCACGTGCCTGGTGGCGCACATCCGTCCTACGCCCATGGGTACAACGAGCGCGACAACCGTTTCTACCAGGCTTGGGACCCGATTGCCCGCGACCGTGAAACCTTCACCGCGTGGATCAACGAGTACATCCATGGCTGCGCTGACTTCAGCGAGTTCCAGGCCAAGCTGGCCGCTGCTTCGGAGGCGAAGTAATGACTTACACCACCAATGAAATGATGACCGTCGCCGCCGCCCGCCGTTTGAAGAACGGTTCGGTGTGTTTCGTCGGCATCGGCCTGCCGTCGAAAGCTGCCAACCTCGCGCGCCTGACGTCCTCGCCAGATGTAGTCCTTATCTACGAATCGGGTCCGATCGGTGCCAAGCCGAGCGTACTGCCACTGTCGATCGGTGACGGTGAGCTGGCGGAAACCGCCGACACCGTAGTCCCGACCGGTGAGATTTTTCGCTACTGGCTGCAGGGCGGGCGCATTGACGTCGGTTTCCTCGGCGCTGCGCAAGTCGACCGTTTCGGCAACATCAATACCACCGTGGTCGGCGACTACCACGCGCCGAAAGTCCGTCTGCCGGGTGCCGGTGGCGCGCCGGAGATCGCCGGTTCCGCCAAGAGCGTGTTGATCATCCTCAAGCAGTCGGCGCGTTCCTTCGTCGACAAGCTCGACTTCATCACCTCGGTCGGTCATGGCGAGGGCGGTGATTCACGCAAGCGTCTCGGCCTGCCGGGTGCCGGTCCGGTCGGCATCATTACCGACCTGTGCATCATGGAGCCGGAAGCCGGCACCCATGAATTCGTGGTCACCGCACTGCACCCGGGCGTGACCCGCGAGCAAGTGACCGCTGCCACGGGTTGGCCGATTCGTTTCGCCGAACACGTTGAAAACACCGCCGAGCCGACCGACGTCGAGCTCAAGGCTCTGCGCGACCTGGAAGCCCGCACTGCCGCGGCCCACGGCCAAGCACCTGGAGAAGCGTGATGCGTGACGTTTATATCTGCGATGCGATTCGTACCCCCATCGGCCGTTTCGGCGGTGGTCTGTCGGCGGTTCGCGCCGACGACCTGGCCGCCGTGCCGATCAAGGCGCTGATGGAGCGCAACCCGTCGGTAGACTGGAACGCCGTGGACGAGGTATTCCTCGGTTGCGCCAATCAGGCCGGTGAAGACAACCGCAACGTGGCACGCATGGCGTTGCTGCTGGCGGGCCTGCCGGAAAGCATCCCGGGCGTGACCCTCAACCGCCTCTGCGCCTCGGGCATGGATGCCATCGGCACGGCATTCCGCGCCATTGCCAGTGGCGAGATGGAGCTGGCGATTGCCGGTGGCGTCGAGTCGATGTCCCGCGCACCGTTCGTGATGGGCAAGGCCGATGCGGCGTTCTCGCGCAACATGAAGCTGGAAGACACCACCATCGGCTGGCGTTTCATCAACCCGTTGATGAAAGCCCAGTACGGCGTGGATGCGATGCCGCAAACCGCGGACAACGTCGCCGACGATTACGAAATTTCCCGCGAGGATCAGGACGCTTTCGCACTGCGCAGCCAGCAAAAGACCGCCGCCGCGCAAGCTGCAGGGTTTTTCGCCGAAGAGATCGTCGAAGTGCGCATTGCCCACAAGAAGGGTGAAACGGTCGTCAGCCAGGACGAGCATCCTCGCGCCGACACCACCCTGGAAACCCTGGCCAGGCTGAAACCGGTCAACGGTTCCGACAAAACCGTTACCGCCGGCAACGCCTCGGGTGTGAACGACGGTGCCGCCGCGTTGATCCTGGCATCCGGCGACGCGGTAAAGAAACACGGCCTGACGGCGCGTGCCAGAGTATTGGGCATGTCCAGCGCCGGTGTCGCCCCTCGGGTCATGGGCATCGGCCCGGTCCCGGCGGTGCGCAAACTGACCGAACGCCTGGGCCTGGCTGTCAGCGATTTCGACGTGATCGAACTCAACGAAGCCTTTGCCAGCCAGGGTCTGGCCGTGTTGCGCGAACTGGGGCTGGCGGACGACGCGGCTCAGGTCAACCCGAACGGTGGCGCCATTGCCCTTGGCCATCCGTTGGGCATGAGCGGTGCGCGCCTGGTGCTGACTGCGCTGCATCAGCTGGAAAAGACCGGTGGCAAGAAAGGCCTGGCGACCATGTGCGTCGGCGTCGGCCAGGGTCTGGCGTTGGCCATCGAACGCGTCTGACACGTCGCCCGGATAACAAGAACTGAGGAATGCTCCATGACTGACAAGCCTGGTTACCGCCGCCCGCAGGCGGGCACTCAGCCGGACTACCTGCACCCGGCCTATCAATCCACCAACCGTCGCTCGCCGTCCAAGCCGCTGGTGTTCTTGCCTCACTCGCTGTCGGAAATTACCGGTCCGACGGTCGGCGCCGAGCGCATCAACGAGAAGGACAACGACCTGACCGCTCAACACCAGGGTGAACCCCAGGGCGAGCGGATCATCATCCACGGCCGCGTGCTGGATGAAGATGGCTTGCCGGTGCCGGGGATCCTGGTGGAGATCTGGCAGGCCAACGCCGCCGGTCGCTACAACCATGATCGCGACCTGCACGATGCGCCGCTGGACCCGAACTTCACCGGTACCGGCCGCACCGTGACCGACGCCGATGGCTGGTACCAGTTCCAGACCATCAAGCCCGGCGCCTATCCGTGGGGCAACCACCACAATGCCTGGCGTCCGGCGCACATCCACTTTTCGCTGTTCGGGCCGAGCATCCTGACGCGGCTGGTCACCCAGATGTATTTCCCCGGGGACCCGTTGCTGGCCTACGACCCGATCTACAACTGCGTGCCGGATACGAGCGCCAAAGAGCGCCTGATCGCCAGTTTCGACCTGGAAAAAACCATCCCTTCCTACGCCCTCGGTTATCGCTGGGACATCGTCCTGCGCGGCCGCGAAGCCACGCCGATGGAGAAATAAGATGACGCTGAATGCGACCACGTCCCACACCGTCGGACCCTATTACCACATCGGCCTGACCTGGCTGAACCGCGAAGACCTGACCGTCGAACACACCCTCGGCGAGCGCGTGGCGATCACCGGGCAGGTCATCGATGGCAACGGCGATGTCGTCAACGACGCGATGCTGGAAGTCTGGCAGGCCAACGCCGCCGGCAAGTACGACCACCCCGAAGACGATCAGGACAAACCCCTGGACCCGAACTTCGAAGGTTTTGGCCGGGTGCCGGTGGATGCCGAAGGGCGGTTCCGCTTCACCACGATCAAGCCGGGCACGGTGCAAGGCCTCAAAGGCACGACCCAGGCACCGCACCTGGTAGTACTGGTGTTCGCCCGTGGTCTGGTCAAGCACTTGCTGACGCGGATCTACTTCGATGGCGAGCCGGCCAATGCGGCTGATTCGCTGCTTGAATGCGTGCCTGCCGAGCGCCGCGATACCTTGCTGGCGAAGAAGGATGCATCGGGTGTTTATCAGTGGAACGTGATTTTGCAAGGGACTGATGCGGAGACGGTGTTCTTCGATTATTGAGAGAACACCATCAATCCCTGTGGGAGCGGGCTTGCTCGCGAAGAGGGCATTGCATTCAACATCGCTGTTGGCTGTCGGTCCGCTTTCGCGAGCAGGCTCGCTCCCACAGGGGTTTTGCGTTACTGATCTATCTGTGGAACGGGACTGTTGCAAATTGTGTCTAGGCTCTCACAGCCCCCAAAGAGTAAATACCCATGACTACCCCCACCGCTATTCCAGCGCACAATACCGGTGAAGAGCGCAGCAAACGGATCTTTGCGATTGTCGGTGGCTCGTCGGGCAACCGGCAGTTTCTACACCTCCATCAGCGGCCGCCTGCCGAAGCAGCCGAAATATTTGGAACACGATCTTTGATTTTTTACCCGTGGGCCTGACCGGCCCACGCCTTCAGGGACTGTTTATGAACCAGCGACCGGGCAATCAGTTGTTCGATGCTTATTTCACTGCCCGCGATATGCGTGACGTGTTCTGCGATCAGGGCCGGGTCCAGGCCATGCTCGATTTCGAAGCGGCACTGGCCCGGGCCGAAGCGCAGGTCGGGTTGATTCCGCCGACTGCGGTCGCACCGATTGAAGCGGCTTGTCGGGCGGAGCATTACGACTTCATCGCCCTGGGCGAGGCGATTGCCACGGCGGGCAATTCGGCGATTCCGCTGGTCAAGGCGCTGGGCAAGCAGATCGCGAAGAACGATGCCGAAGCCGAGCGCTTTGTGCATCTGGGCGCGACCAGTCAGGACGTGATGGACACCGGCCTGGTGCTGCAACTGCGCCACGCGTTGACCTTGATCGAAAGCGACCTGGCGCAACTGGGTGAAACCCTGGCGACCCAGGCCTTGCGTTATGTTGCGACGCCGCTGGCCGGACGCACCTGGTTGCAACATGCGACCCCGGTCACCCTCGGCATGAAGATCGCCGGCTGGCTCGGCGCCGTGACCCGCAGCCGCCAGCGTCTGCAAGAACTCAAGCCACGACTGCTGGTGCTGCAATTCGGTGGTGCCTCCGGGACACTGGCGGCCCTCGGCGAACAAGCCATGCCGATTGCCGAAGCGCTGGCTGCGGAACTGCAACTGAGCTTGCCCGAACAACCCTGGCACACCCAGCGCGATCGCCTGGTGGAATTCGCTTCGGTGCTGGGTCTGATCGCCGGCAGCCTTGGCAAATTCGGTCGCGACATCAGCCTGTTGATGCAGACCGAAGCCGCCGAAGTCTTCGAACCGTCGGCGCCGGGCAAGGGCGGTTCCTCGACCATGCCGCACAAACGCAACCCGGTGGGCGCTGCGGTGCTGATCGGTGCCGCGACCCGGGTGCCGGGTCTGTTGTCGACCCTGTTCAGCGCCATGCCTCAGGAACACGAGCGCAGCCTGGGCCTGTGGCATGCCGAGTGGGAAACCCTGCCGGAGATTTGCTGCCTGGTGTCCGGCGCGCTGCAGCAGGCGCTGTCGCTGGCCGACGGGCTGGAAGTGGATGCCGTTCGCATGGCCCGCAACCTCGACCTGACCCAAGGCCTGGTGCTGGCCGAAGCGGTGAGCATCGTCCTCGCCCAACGGGTCGGCCGCGACACCGCCCACCATTTGCTCGAACAATGCTGCAAGCGTGCCGTGGCGGAACACCGTCATCTGCGCGCAGTACTGGGCGACGAACCGCAAGTGACCGCCGAGCTGTCGGCTGTTGAACTCGATCGTCTGCTGGACCCCGCCCATTACCTCGGTCAGGCCCATACCTGGGTCGAGCGAGCGGTGGCTGAACATTCTGCATTGACTGCCTGAAGGAGACTGCCGTGGCATTCGTACAACTCGCCGAGGGCGAACTGAATTACCAACTCGATGGCCCGGCCGGAGCGCCGGTGCTGGTGCTGTCCAACTCGTTGGGCACCGACCTGCATATGTGGGACGCGCAGATTGCGGCGTTCACCGAACAGTTCCAGGTGCTGCGTTTCGATACCCGTGGCCATGGTAAATCCCTGGTCACGCCGGGGCCTTACAGCATCGAGCAACTGGGCCATGACGTGCTGGCCCTGCTGAATGCCTTGCACATCGAGCGCGCGCATTTTTGCGGTCTGTCCATGGGCGGCTTGATCGGCCAGTGGCTGGGGATCAACGCCGGCCAGCGTCTGCACAAATTGGTGGTGTGCAATACCGCGGCGAAAATCGGTGATCCATCGGTATGGAACCCGCGGATCGAAACCGTGCTGCGTGATGGTGCGGCGGCGATGGTCGCGCTGCGCGATGCATCGATTGCACGCTGGTTCACCGCGGATTTCTCCGAAGCCAACCCGGAAGCGGCGAAGAAGATCACGGACATGCTCGCGGCCACCTCGCCTGAAGGTTATGCGGCCAATTGCGCCGCCGTGCGCGATGCGGATTTCCGTGAGCAGCTGTCTTCGATCAAGGTGCCGTTGCTGGTCATTGCCGGCACCGAAGATGCGGTCACGCCGCCTTCGGGCGGGCACTTCATTCAGGAGCATGTGCAGGGC
>Ga0247818_10001932_pt1 | contig 13310 bp, 4 predicted proteins | sample 13C_Glucose_Day1_FD_192424 | JGI IMG/M metagenome (GOLD analysis project Ga0247818, IMG submission 192424) | Soil microbial communities from agricultural site in Penn Yan, New York, United States - 13C_Glucose_Day1 | ecosystem: Environmental > Terrestrial > Soil > Agricultural land | place: USA...
AAGTTGAAGCCACCGTACGCGTTGTCGTGGTAGCAGCTTAAGCAGCACTTGTCGGCTGGCACCCTCGGGTGCTTGCCGGTAACATCGGGCACGATCCTGTTTACAGGTCGTGCCCTTTGTCTTTCTGCAGTTCCTGATTTTCACAAACCTATTCAAGTGGCCATGAACGATATCTCCGCTCCCGAGCAATATGACCTGCAAACCGCGTCCCTGAAGGTGCCTCCGCATTCCATCGAGGCCGAACAGGCCGTGCTCGGTGGTCTGATGCTGGACAACAACGCCTGGGAACGCGTGCTCGATCAAGTCTCGGACGGCGATTTCTATCGGCATGACCACCGTTTGATCTTCCGTGCGATTGCCAAACTGGCCGACCGGAACTCGCCGATCGACGTCGTGACCCTTGCCGAGCAATTGGACAAGGAAGGTCAGACCTCGCAAGTCGGTGGTCTTGGTTACCTCGGCGAACTGGCAAAAAATACGCCGTCCGTCGCCAATATCAAGGCCTATGCGCAGATCGTTCGCGCGCGGGCGACCCTGCGACAACTGATCGGCATCGCTACCGAGATCGCCGACAGCGCCTTCAACCCGGAAGGCCGCACCGCGGAAGAGATTCTCGACGAAGCCGAGCGGCAGATCTTCCAGATCGCCGAGGCCCGGCCAAAAACCGGCGGCCCGGTGAGCGTGAATGACCTGCTGACCAAGGCCATCGACCGCATCGACACCTTGTTCAACACCGACAACGCCATTACCGGCTTGTCCACTGGCTACACCGACCTCGACGGGATGACCAGCGGCCTGCAACCGTCCGACCTGATCATCGTTGCCGGCCGTCCGTCCATGGGTAAAACCACCTTTGCGATGAACCTGGTGGAAAACGCCGTACTGCGCAGTGACAAGGCCGTGCTGGTCTACTCGCTGGAGATGCCAGGCGAATCGCTGATCATGCGTATGTTGTCGTCCCTCGGCCGGATCGACCAGACCAAGGTCCGGGCCGGTCGCCTCGACGACGACGATTGGCCGCGCCTGACCTCGGCGGTCAACCTGCTCAACGACCGCAAGCTGTTCATCGACGATACGGCCGGTATCAGCCCGTCGGAAATGCGCGCGCGGACCCGACGTCTGGTGCGTGAGCATGGCGACATCGCCCTGATCATGATCGACTACCTGCAATTGATGCAGATCCCGGGTTCCGGTGGTGATAACCGGACCAACGAGATTTCCGAAATCTCCCGTTCCTTGAAAGCCCTGGCCAAGGAATTCAACTGCCCGGTGGTGGCGTTGTCCCAGCTCAACCGCTCCCTTGAACAACGTCCCAACAAACGCCCGATCAACTCCGACTTGCGGGAATCCGGAGCGATCGAGCAGGATGCCGACGTCATCATGTTTGTGTACCGGGATGAGGTCTATCACCCGGAAACCGAGCACAAGGGCATCGCCGAAATCATCATCGGTAAACAGCGGAACGGCCCGATCGGTACGTCGCGCCTGGCATTCATCGGCAAATACACCCGTTTCGAAAACCTCGCGCCGGGCAGTTACAACTTCGACGACGAATGACAGCTGGCCAAAACGATTCGGCCAGCTGTCCCGGTGCATGCGTCAGGTTTTTCAGTCCGCTTCAGACGTCGCCTGATTCCCGGACGTGTCGCTCGCAGGACGCCCCTCGATGGTTGGATCAGGTTGGAGTTCTTGCCGGGTCAGCGTTTGAATCAGCGTCGCTTCTGCAATCGCATGCTGTGCCTGCAAATCATCGGTTTGAGTCTTGTACTCAGACTCTGTCAGCTTCCCTTGGGATTTCTGCTCGTCCAGAGTCGCCTGCCGATCCTGAAACGGCTGACGGCTGTCCTCGAATTGCGATTGATACTTGTGGGTGATGTAGTCCTGCCAGAAATCCATCGACACCAGTGCCTCAAACACTTGAGGCGAACCGTCCAGCGCAACGACTTTTCGATAAGCCGCATCCAGCATTGTCGGGGTCACCTTGGCCATTTCGGTGTAACTGAGTGTTTCCGGCTGGAACGGCAATTGCAACCGGTCCTTGAGGCCAAAGCGATAGGCCATCGTCATTTCATGCGGATCGCGTATTCGATTGCGATGGTGGCTCCTCTGCTCCGTGGATGTCGCCGGATCGTTGACTATTGCCCTACTGGACTCTCGGTCAGCCGCCGCGATGTCGTCGACCTGTTTCAATCGAAACAGTCCTTTGGATAAATCCACCAGTTGCGCACCGTTCAATTCAAGTTTGGCCTGGATACGCGCTTTGTGACTGATTGCCAGGATTTGCAGGTCGGTAAAGGTCGCAGCGGCAAGATCAGTGCATCCCGCTTCGCACGCGCGAGCGAATACTTCCCTGCGCAAGGCTCGCGACTGCGGATTGTTTTCGGTAATGACATCGATCACCTCCCAGACCTGTCGCCGAAAATCAGAATGGCCGGTGCGACTGTTTATGATGTCGAAGAAGCCATCCGAGCCATGCTGTTCACGCAGCATGTTCAACTGCGCTGTTCTGGTTGAGACCTGGTCGGCGGGCAATCCTGCGAGCCATGTCGGGTGCAGTGCTCCCGGTCTCACCACGGGCTCGGGCCTCCTCGCATCGGGGGAAGACGTTGTGAACAGGTTGGAGTCGCGATAAAGCGGTGTTCCGGCAGCTGTCAGTCGCTCACGGTAGATTCCCAACTGCACACGAGTGGCGTCAGACAATGGGTTGTTGGTCACCAGGGTGCCGCTGTTGACCTGTACCGAATGCGCCAGACGATCCGCGGTGGGTGCGGTAACGAAGTCAGGAATCGTTGTGATCTGATTGTTTCTCAGATCGATGTCGGACAGGAGAGGCTGATCAAACAGGCCGGTCGGCCAGGAATTGATACCTATATTTCTCAGGTGGGCCGAGCGTATATCCGATATCAGGCTGAAGTCGGGGAGTACACCCAGTTGGGGGTTGTCATTTAACGACAATGCCCTGAGTGTTGTTCGCTCAAAGAGGATCCGCGCGGTCTCGGCGGTTAGTTCCAATTGGTTGTTGTGCAGGAAAAGACGCGTCATTCCATGCATTTCTCTCACGGCCGGGGGTAAGTCCGTGAGCCGGTTATTCGACATGTCCAACCAGCGTAAATGGCGAAAGCGGGTAAGGAAACCTTCCGGGGAAGCCGTCAGGTTCATGTTGCTCAATTTGAGTGATCCAACGTGGCTGAAGTCGACACTCAGATCCGGCAGGGTTGGCAGTATCAGGCCACCAAGATCCAGTTCCAGGCCGATCGGAGTTCTGTCGAACGCCAGTTTTTGAGCAGTTTCCCGCCGCCAGCAGCTGATGATTCGATCCCGCGCCGTGGTTCGGTCATTGCGGGTCTGGGCGTTGATCTGTAACTGATTGGCACGAATGTAACCTAGCCGATTGCCTCCCCCCGTGAACACCCAGTCGTCAAGCTGGCTTTTCAACAGTCTGAACTCTTGCTCCAATCCGTTCAATTTGGGTGAAAAAGTCCCTTTCTCATGGCTCCATATGTATTCCCTGCACTCCTTGATACTTTTGCCCGGATACAGTGCGCGGTAACGCTGTGCCCAAGAGTTATCGCCATCGAATGCTTTGGCATCGGCAGGGCTCATCAGTTCGGGGTGAGCCTCGTTCAGACGTCTCCAGTAGCTGTCGAATTTTCTCCAGTATTGAGAAGGAAATGCGTTGTCCCCGAGCCGCGTGACCGCATTGATCCGGGCAACCGCTTGCATTTGTTCAGGTGCCGGGTTGAGATTGGCCTGTGGCACTTCGCGTAACCGATTGTTGCTCAAATCAACGCCTGTCAACGCGGTCTTGTCCAGTAACCCTGTAGGCCACTCACTGATCTGCGTGTCATGCAGATTCACCGAGTTCAGTCTGGACATGGCACTAAAGTCCGGCGCTATCTGCAGCGGGTTTTTGGAAAGATCGACTACGGTAAGTTGACTCAGGGTGCTGAGTGTCGAAGCGCTTTGCGCATCCAGTGTCAGGTTGTTCGATGTCAGGCTCAGGTAATTCAGGTTTTTCATTTCGCCAATACTGGGGGGGAGCTTCTCGACTTGAGAATGGGTAATGCTCAACGATTCCAGGTTGGGGAAATTGGACAGGAAGGTATCGGTAGCGTCCGACGAGTTGACTGAGTCCATGCTGAGGATTTTGACGTGACTGAAATCCACTGTCAGCGCCGGAAGTGGTCCATTGACGTCTGGCAGTTTTAATACTGCCCCCGAATCTTCAAGCCAGCAGCCCTTGATTATTCTGACCAGGCGTTTCGCCTGGATTTTTTCCGCGCCAGCAGTGCCGGATGAACCGGGTTGACTGTCGGCTACGTAGCGTTCCAGCTGTGTTTCAAGTAAATCGAATGCCTGAATGCGTTGGGCGATCTTTGTTTCTGCTCCCTCACCCAAGCCGATCAGATACTCCCTGGCAGCTTGCGCGTCTTTGTCCGGGTACATCCGCCGCACCATCGCGACTTCGGGGATATCGTCATCGATCCTGAATGCACCGGTTGTGGCCAGGGTGCTCAGTTCGGGATGTTCGGCAGCCACGCGTTGCCAATATGTCTCAAGGGATCTCCAATATCCGGCGGGAAATGAATTGCCTTCAATCCGCGTGACACTGTTGATCCGGGCGATGGTTTCGAACTGATCGGCCGTCGGGTTCAGGTGTGCCTGAGGAATTTCACGCAGTTGGTTGTTGCGCAAGTCGACGACTTCCAGTGTGGCCTGATGTTGCAAGCCCCTTGGCCACTGATCCAGGTGCGTGCTGCTCAGGTTAAGTGTCTTGAGTACGAACATGCCACTGAAATCAGGTGTTGTCCCAAGTGGATTGCCCGACAGGTCAATGTGCTCAAGCTTGCCGAGCGCGCTCAGTTTTCCGCTCGTTTGCTCATTGAGCCGGATACGGTTCGAACTCAGATTCAACGTGCTCAGATTGGACATTTCAGCGACGGCGGCAGGCAGTTTATCCAGAGTGGAGCCGGTCACGGTCAGACGTTCAAGGCGGGAAAAGCCAGTGAGGAATGTGTCGGCCGTGTCCGACCAGGTGATGTCGTTCAGATCCAGCGTCCGGACATGGCTGAAATCAGCGTTCAACGCTGGAAGGGTTCCATTCCCAGGCTGCAGCTTGAGCGTTGTCCCGGTCTGCTGACGCCAGCAGCGCTTTATCTCTTTGGCGACTTGTTCCGCCCAGCGTTTTGTTGGTTCTGGCGTCGATGAGGTGGACGACTGTGTGATCCAGGATTTCAGTTGGTCCTTGAGCGTTTTGTACTCTGTTTTGCGGCGCGCCAAACCGCCATCGACGTCGTCTCCCAGCGATCGGACAAGTGCTTTGATCTGCTCCGGGTCGAGGGATGGGTACAAGTCTGCGGCACGAGATTCCGGGCTGCGCAGGCGGTCGAAAGCCGATAACAGTCTGTCTTTCAGACCTTGACGGGCAGGGCGATCAGGTTCGCTACGCATCATTCCGCCTGCGCCGGGCACCTTGGTTCCCAGCCAGCCGTCCAGTACATCGTAAACCACGGGCTCCGACCTTCCCGGGCGCGTCGCGACATACAGGTTGCGGTCGCCGAGGGCGACGGGATCCTCTGGGCGGACGATGCGCATCACCGGAGCCTGCGGCAAGGACGCCTCAAGATCATGCAGGACTTGATAGGCGCGGTCTTCGATGACCACGTAGAGTTTGCCTTCGCGCCGATACAAGCCGTCGCTGCCCGGTTCGGCGCCGGTGAAGTCCAGCCTCGTGCGAAACGCTTCCAGGCGGGTATTGGTCAATGGGTAGGTCGTTGGCTCAACGTCATTCAGCGAATACCAGAGCTTGCTCTCGGGGTCGCGCACGAGCACCGGGCCTGAGGCCTGCAGTTCGCTTGGCAGCTTGGCCCGGTACAGGCCGGTGTCCGGGTCCGCCTCGATATGCACGACGCCACCACCCGGCACATCAACATATTGGCGTCCTTTGAACGTCCTGAAGCCCAAGGCGTCGGGAGCGGGAAGCTTGACCGCGGAGGCGACCCAGTAATGCGCCAGCGGACGCTGCGTCGGCGTGGGGGCGGGCACCGGGACGGAGGGCATCTCGCTGACCGTTACTGGCGGTGCCGGGCTGATGGCATCGAGGTCGCCATCCCCCGGTGTCCCAGTCGCCCTGGAAGGATTTCGCGGATTCGCTGTGATTGGCGAGCCGAAATCGACTCTCGGCAGGGTGTCGGGCAGCGGCGTGTGACCGTCCGAGGGTGGTCTGGGGCGGGTGTGGATATCGGCGGTGACGGTGCCTTTGACTGGCAGTTTTGGTGACATGGTTTTTCATCCTTGAAGGGTTGCCGCATCAGCAGCCATAAGCGGGATGCTGAAGGGGCATTCGGCGTCATTGCCGGTATTTTCAGGTTTTACGGTTTCGTGGACCGTCTAAGGTTCGCCATTTTTGTAGCAGGGAAAACGGGGCGCAGAGCGGTACATATATATTCAAAAGCGGCCGGTGCGCCCCCATCGGCCGACTGCAATTGCCTTACGCGGCCAGGTCAAAGATTCGCTGCGCCGTCCGGCCATCAATTGCGTGGCGCCAGATGGCGATGTGCTCCAGGCCGGCCTGTTCGTCCCGGCGCTGGGATGAAATACCTGATCCGCTCTGCTCGAGGGTTTTGAGATGAGCGCCCTTTGCCTTGAAGTTCAACGCAGGGCTGTCCTTCTTGTCATAGTGGAAATGGGCGTGCCACAACGGCTCTCCGGTGTGGCTGTCATTGAGTGAGTAGATGTCGAGGAAGTGCTTTTCTTTACCTTTGCCACGCGCCAGGCGGCTGTGGGTTTTCACCGCGCCGATGTGCCCTTCGCTGATCAAATACGCCAATCGGTCCGCACTCAGGAAGGCTTTGTCCTTGTAGAGCCGGATGCGGATGTCCTCGCCTTCGGTGCACAGGCGCTGACTGTCTTGCCTCAGGCGCTGGACGAGGGGGGCGATGTTGTTCCCGGTCGGATTCGGAGCGTGTTCGAGCTGGCGGGCGAGGTCGTCGAGTACTTCCGCCTTGCCGCCGAGAAATTCGACGATACTGGTGGCGTTGCGTTTTTCCCGTTCATCCTGCCTGGCTTTGCTCAGGTGCAGGTTGGACTGATCCAGCCGCTGGGTGGCTTGTGCCGTTAGCTCGGGCAACGCTGTGTTTTGTACAGGTCGCACCCGACGCCATTCTCCCTCCCGCTGTTCGTAGGTCCGCAAAACCTGCGCCGAGTTGTTGGGATCGATCACATCGATCAGCTCTTCGCCGGTCGCGGTGCGACGCGGTTGACCGACACTGACCTTGTAGACACCGTGGTGTCTGGCGCGAAACATTCGTCTGGGCGGGGGAGCGCGCCCGGTCCTGTTTTGTGGGGGGATGAAGTCGAAATCGATGGGCTCATCCTGTGCCGATAGCGCCGAGGTGTTTTCCCTGTTGCGGTGATAACGCGCTATTTGATGTTCGAGGGTATTTTCGAAGGCCTGGATGGCCGCTGTGATTTCTCGCCGAGAGTTGGCCTGCGGAGAGTCTGGCGGCAGGTCGAGATGCTCATACGAATCCCTGGTTGCCGCGCTTTGGTCGAGCAGACCGGTCAGCGCCGCGATGCGGGCAGCAGCGGGAATACGCTCGATTCCCCGGAATGCGGTTGCGATCTCGATAAAAGAGTGCGCCAGTTGCACCGCTTCGACGTCACTGTTATCCGGATCGTCCGTCAGCAGTCGGCTTCGGGCTTCCACCCAGCCGGCGGTTACTTCATGAATCTCCTTCGCGTCATAACCCAGTTTAGTCAACTCGAGTTCCGAGGAGCGCGAGACTTTCTGGATCTCATGTGCAACTTGCTGGCACTTTTCCAGGATGTTGCGTTTATTCATCAGGTATTCGGCGGCAGCCCGATAGGCAGTCGCCGGGTCAGTGATTGGCCGAATCTCCAGTGATTTGCGCACATCGATGGCTGCAATGAGTCGGTCGTAAGCCGCAAGGTTAAATTCCCGAAGTTCATGCAGTTCGTTTCTATAGACGCCGTTTGCTTTAACAAGAATCAGCCAGTCGTGTTCGTCGACGTACTTGGTGACCAGGTTTTCCAGCAACGCGAGTTCTCGGCGAATTTGTACTTCCAAGAGTACCAAAGCCGTTCTTTCACCGTCTGTGCCGACTGTTCTTTCCCAGCTAGACGTCAGTTGAAGTCTCTTCTGTCTGGCTGTCTCAAGCACGGCGGCTTCTGTATACAATTGCGCAATCCTGGGGCCGAATACATTTTGCAAGGTGTTATCTCTCCCCGCCCGCATCCCACCCGCGCCGGGCACATTGGTTCCCACCCAACCGTCCAGTGCATCGAAAACCACAGGCTCCGACCTTCCCGGGCGCGTCGCGACATACACGTTGCGGGCGTCCAGGGCGACGGGATCCTCTGTGCGGACGATCCGCATCACGGGAGCCTGTGGCGAGGAAGCTTCAAGATCATGCAGGACTTGATAGGCGCGGTCTTCGATGACCACGTAGAGTTTGCCTTTGCGCCGATACAACCGGTCGCTGCCCGGTTCGACGCCGGTGAAGTCCAGGTTCGTGCGAAACGCCTCCAGGCGGGTCGCGGTCAATGGGTAGGTCGTTGATCCAGCCTCATCCACGGGATGCCAAAGCTTGCTCGCGGGATCGCGCACGAGCTCCGGGCCTGAAGCCTGCAGTTCGCTCGGCAGCTTGGCCCGGTACAGGCTGGTTTCCGGATCCGCCTCGATATGCACGACGCCACCACCCGGCACATCGACATACTGGCGTCCTTTGAACGTCCTGAAGCCGTGGGCGTCGGGAGCGGGAAGCTGCGCCGCCGAGGCGACCCAATAATGCTCGAGCGGCCGCCGTGCCACGGCGGGGGCAGGCACCGGGACAGAAGGCAACTCGCTGGCCGTTACGGTCGGTGCTGGGGTGATGGCATCGAGATCCCCCGGTGTCCCGGACGTCCTGGAAGGATTTCGTAGATTCGTCGTGACTGGCGAGCCGAAATCGACCCGCGGCAGGGTGTCGGGCAGTGGTGTGTGGCCGTCCGAGGGCGGTCTGGGGCGGGTGTGGATATCAACGGTGACGGTGCCTTTGGCTGGCAGTTTTGGTGACATGGTTTTCCATCCTTGAAAGGTTGCCGCATCAGGACCCACAAGCGGGATGCTGAAGCGGCGTTCGGCGTCATTGCCGGTTTTTTGGGTTTTATGGTTTCGTGGACCGTCTAAGGTTGCCATTTTTGTAGCAGGAAAAAAGGCGCGGAGAGCGGTACATCTATACATTTACCCGCGATCGGCCGGCGTTCCCTGCCGGCCAATTGTGGCGAGGTCAAAGATCCGCTGCGCCGTCCGGCTATCAATATCGGGGCGCCAGAGGGCATTGTGCGGTCGGCCGGCCTGTTCATCCCGACGCTGGGATGAAATACCTTTTCCGCTCTGCTCGAGGGTTTTGAGATGCCCTCCCTTGACGTTGAAGAGCAGCGCAGGGGTGTCCTTCTGGTCATAGTGGAAATGGGCGTGCCACAACGGCTCCCTGGTATGGCGGTCGTTGAGTGAGTAGATGTCGAGGAAGTGTTTTTCCTGACCTTTGCTGCGTAGTTCTCGGTCGAGGATTTTCACTGCGCTGATATGCTCCTGGCTGATCAAATACGCCAGTCGGTCCCCAGCCACAAAGGTTTTGTCCTTGTAGAGCCGGATGCGGATGTCCTCGCCTTCAGTGCGCAAACGCTGACTGTCGTGCCTCAGGCGCTGGACGAGGCCGTCGATATTTTCCCCGGTCGGATTCGGAGTGTGTTCGAACTGTAGGATCAGCTCGTCGAGCTTTGCGGCCTTGCCGCAAAGAAATTCGACGATATTGGTGGCGTTGCGCTTTGCCCGTTCATCCCGCCTGGCTTCGTTCAGGTGCAAGTCGAACTGATTCAGTTGCTGGGTGGCTTGTGTCATCAGCTCGGGCAGCGCGGTGTTTTGCACGGTGCGCACCTGGCGCCATTCTTCCTCCCGGCGCTCGTAGGTTCGCAGGACCTGCGCCGAGTTGTTGGGGTCGATTACATCGATCAGTTCTTCGCCGGTCGCGGTGCGACGCGATTGACCGACGCTGATCTTGTAGACGCCGTGGTGTTTGGCGCGAATCATTCGTCGGCGCATGGGGGCTGGACCAGGCCTGGTTTGCGCGGGAACGAAGTCGAAATCAATGGGCTGATCCTGTGTCGGTAGTGCCGAGACGTTTTTCGAGTTTCGGTAATAACGTGCTATTTGACGCTCAAGGATATTTTCGTAAGACTCAATGGCATGGATGATATCGCGCCGGGAGCTGTCCTGACCCGGCGGCAGATCGAGATGCTCATATGAATCCCTGATTGCCGCGCTTTGGTCGACCAGACCGGTCAGCGCCGCGATGCGAGCGACCTTGGGGATACTCTCGATCCCTCGTAATGCGCACGTAGCCTCAACAAAAGAGTGCGCCAGTTGCACTGCTTCAGAATCACTGTCGCTTGGGTCATTGGTCATCAGTCGGCTTCGGGCTTCGACCCAACCAGCGACCACTTCATGAATCTCTATCGGGTCGAAACCCAGTTCGGCCAGCTCGAGTTCTACGGAGCGCGAGTTTTTACGGATTTCACTTGCTACTCGGTGGCACTTTTCCAGAATGTCGCGTTTACGCACCATATGATTTGCGAGAGCCCCATAGGCAGCCACCGGGTCATTGTTCGACCTGAATTCCAGCGTTTTGCGCTGATCCTTGGCTACAATGAGGTGGCAGTACAACGCAACTGCAAACTTGCGAAGTTCATGCAGTTCGTTCCTGTAGGTATCTTCGGATTTTTTTAAAAGGACTATCCAGTCTCGTCCACTCACGAGCCTGGCCTCTTGGGCCTCCACCAAAGTCAATAACTTGCTAATCTGCACTTCGAGCAATGCCAGAGCGACTCGCTCACCTTCAGTCCCCTTCGACTCTTGCCATTTAGTATCCAGTTGCAGCCTTCGCACATCGGCCGCCGCGATTGCGTTATGTGTTGCATACAGGTCCGCTTCCTGCTGATTGATTTGCCTGTAAATTGGGATGTCTGGTCCTAACTTCATGCCGCCCGCACCCACCTTGGTTCCCACCCAGCCGTTCAGTGCATCGTAAACCACGGGCTCCGTCCTTCCCGAGCGCTTCGCGACATACACGTTGCGATTGCCCAGGGCGACGGGATCCTCTGAGCGGACGATTCGCATTACCGGAGTCTGTGGCGAGGAGGCCTCAAGATCGTGCAGGACTTGATAGGCACGATCTTCGATGACCACGTAGAGTTTGCCTTTGCGCCGATGCAACCTGTCGCTGCCCGGTTCGACGCCGGTGAAGTCCAGGTTCGTGCGAAACGCCTCCAGGCGGGTCGCGGTCAACGGGTAGGTCGTTGACCCAGCCGCATCCACGGGATGCCAAAGCGTGCTCGCGGGATCGCGCGCGAGCACCGGGCCTGAGGCTTGCAGTTCGCTCGGCAGCTTGGCCCGGTACCGGCCGGTGTCCGGATCCGCATCGATCTGCACGACGCCACCACCGGGTACATCGACGTACTGGCGTCCTTTGAGCGTCCTGAAGCCCTGGAGGTCGGGAGCGGGAAGTTGCGCCGCCGAGGCGATCCAGTAATGCTCCAGCGGACGCTGCGCCGCGGTGGGGGCAGGCACCGGGACGGAAGGCGGCTCGCTGGCCGATACGGTCGGTGCCGGGGTGATGGTATCGAGGTCGCCATCCCCCGGCGTCCCGGTCGTCCTGGATGGATTTCGCGGATTCGTCGTGACCGGCGAGCCGAAATCGACCCGCGGCAGGGTGTCGGGCAGTGGTGTGTGCCCGTCCGCGGGCGGTCTGGGACGGGCGTGGATATCGACGGTAACGGTACCTTTGGCTGGCAGTTTTGGTGACATGGTTTTTTCATCCTTGAAGAGTTGCCGCATCAGGACCCACAAGCGGGATGCTGAAGGGGCATTCGGCGTCATTGCCGGTTTTGCGCCTCACGGACCTGTAAAGCGCGTATCGTCCGGGTCAGTTGTGCGGAAGCGCTGGATCGAAGAGAAACCGACCACCGTTGTCGGAATTGGTCAAATTTTGTGCTATATTCCGCGCCCGCGATTTTTCATCTCAACACCGGTCATCGACATGCAAGCAGCCAAGCCGTTATTTGACTATCCAAAATATTGGGCCGAATGTTTCGGGCCAGCGCCATTCCTGCCAATGAGCAGGGAGGAGATGGATCAGCTCGGCTGGGATTCATGCGACATCATCATCGTTACCGGTGATGCCTACGTCGATCACCCGTCGTTCGGCATGGCGATCATCGGCCGGCTGCTGGAGTCCCAGGGCTTCCGCGTCGGGATCATCGCCCAGCCAGACTGGCAGTCCAAAGACGACTTCATGAAGCTCGGCGAGCCGAACCTGTTCTTCGGTGTCGCGGCCGGCAACATGGACTCGATGATCAACCGCTACACCGCCGACAAGAAAATCCGTTCCGATGACGCCTACACCCCGGGTGGCCTGGCGGGCAAACGTCCGGACCGCGCAAGCCTGGTCTACAGCCAGCGCTGCAAGGAAGCCTACAAGAACGTGCCGATCGTGCTTGGTGGCATTGAAGCTTCACTGCGCCGCATCGCCCACTACGATTACTGGCAGGACCGGGTCCGCAACTCGATCCTGATCGACGCCTGCGCCGATATCCTGCTCTACGGCAACGCCGAGCGCGCGATCGTCGAAGTCGCCCAGCGTCTGTCCTATGGTCACAAGATCGAAGACATCACCGATGTGCGCGGTACCGCATTCATTCGTCGCGATACGCCGAAAGACTGGTACGAAGTCGATTCCACGCGCATCGATCGTCCGGGCAAGGTCGACAAGATCATCAACCCGTACGTGAATACCCAGGACACTCAAGCCTGCGCCATCGAGCAGGAAAAGGGTCCGGTCGAGGATCCGTCCGAAGCCAAGGTCGTACAGATCCTGGCCAGCCCGAAAATGACTCGCGACAAGACCGTGATCCGTCTGCCGTCGGTTGAGAAAGTCCGTGGCGACGCCGTTCTTTACGCTCACGCCAACCGCGTGCTTCACCTGGAAACCAATCCGGGCAACGCCCGTGCGCTGGTGCAGAAGCACGGCGAAGTCGACGTCTGGTTCAACCCGCCGCCGATTCCGATGACCACCGAAGAAATGGACTACGTGTTCGGCATGCCCTATGCGCGCATTCCGCACCCGGCGTACGGCAAGGAAAAGATCCCGGCCTACGACATGATCCGCTTCTCGGTGAACATCATGCGTGGCTGCTTCGGCGGCTGCACCTTCTGCTCGATCACCGAACACGAAGGCCGGATCATCCAGAAC
>Ga0247818_10001933_pt1 | contig 13309 bp, 10 predicted proteins | sample 13C_Glucose_Day1_FD_192424 | JGI IMG/M metagenome (GOLD analysis project Ga0247818, IMG submission 192424) | Soil microbial communities from agricultural site in Penn Yan, New York, United States - 13C_Glucose_Day1 | ecosystem: Environmental > Terrestrial > Soil > Agricultural land | place...
GCTTCGTTCACATCAACCAGCACCACATTTGCACCTCGGCCCACCAACTCACGCGCCGAAGCCAGCCCGAGTCCAGAACCTGCTCCAGTAATTAGGAAGACTGAGTTTTCAATGCGCATGAAGTTTCCTCATGAAATTGGTTTTGCCGAATAAGCGGACAATTGGCATACAAAAGGCCCGCAGACCAAATTGTTGGCGGCCGCCGGTTTTAACTTAAGTTGTAATCAACGCTGTAAATTCTAAAAAAGTACATCCGCGAGGCTACACACGCTGTCCGGTACAGGGCGCGCCGGGGCCGAGCTATGGCTTGGCTATGTTCACTTTCGACATTGGAATGCCTATTTATTCTCTAGCTGGATCTCACGTAAAAAATGCCAGGCCTCTCTTTCGATCAGCTCTGGCAAAAGTGGAGCAAGCATTAGTGGATGTAAGTTTTAGAAGTTAAATGTATAACGCACGATAAACCGGTTTTCATTAGCACTGTCGGCGTAGGTGGAGCGGTTTGTTGAATTGCGCCACTGTACCGAGAGACCTTTGATCGGGCCGCTCTGAAGAACATAGGTGAGGTCGGTCATGCGTTCCCATTCCTTTCCGTCTTCGCCCTCTAAGCGCAGACCTGCTGCTTGGCGAGTTGTAAGCAAGGTAGGATCGACATCCTCACCTTTCGCATATTTTACTCCCAGTGTTAGCCCTGGAATGCCTAAAGCGACGAAGTTGTAGTCGTAGCGTGCAAACCAAACTTGTTCTTGCGGAGCGGTAAACGTACTGACCAATGACTCAGCGAAGAGGTAGCTATCTGCACCATTGACCATGGCAAAGGAAGTGCCTCCCCATGCTTTTTGATAACCCCCGCCGATCGTATGACCACCCAGGTTATAAGCAAAGTAGCTGCTGAGAGTGCGGTTATCGACTTCACCTATTCCCTTGTCACCGGTTTCTTTTGCATCGAAATAGCGAATATCGGTAATAAGCGCACCCGTCGATAATGGCTGATTAAGTTTCAAGCCGAAGTAGTTTGTGCGATAAAGGTCTTCCAAATCCGCAATATGATAGCTCACTGCGAGGGTTGGTAGCACCTTGTAGTCAAGTGCGAGGTAGTTGAAGTGATCGGCTTCAACCGCCCGGTAACCGAACGCGGTAAGAGATTGAAAATCAGTGGAGTTGCGTTGCTTCACCGCATTGATGCTATAGGCCGAAATCGTCAAGGGATCAAGGTCGCTGGATACCAGTGATCCCCCCCTGAACACCTGTGGCAGGAGGCGACTGTTATTGCTCCACAGCAATGGCATGAGGGGGCTGATGCCGCCTACCCGCAGTTCGCTTTTTCCCATACGAGCCTTGGCTGTAAGCATGATCTTGCTGTATTCATCTTCTACATTGCGTTCGGAGTCGTACGCGAGAATTCCGGAGCCGGTGCGATCTGGGCTGGAATCCAGCTTGATACCCAGCAGGCCTTGCGCGTCAACACCGAAGCCAACTGTCCCTTCAGTGAAGCCAGACTGTAAGTTGAGAATGAAACCTTGTCCCCATTCATCTCGCTTCGATTGGGTGGCGCCATCGTTACGAAAGTCACGATTATAATAAAAGTTACGTAGCTCCAAACTTCCTTTTGCATCCTTCAAAAAATCGGCCGAGGCGAATGGAGTTGGGAGTGAAACAGCTAAAGCTATTGTTAGTTTTGTTGCTTTTTTCAGCATGACAAACACCATTTGTTTTTGTTATATGCGCAGTAACTTGCCGCTTGTGGAGGGCGGAGACCATATCGCCTTCGCCCAAGCCCGGCTCGCCAGGGCCGAGGCGAGGCGGAAGCAACAATCGCTCTTCAAGTAAAATCGAGTGGAGTCAGCCAAGCTTCACTCAGCTGAGAACGCCAAAGATTTCTTTGCTCGAGTGGAATCAGCACAAGACTGGTTGATCAATGTCACCGCCACTGCACCGATCAATCCGGCCAAGCCAATGGCCATGAAGTTGTGCTCAAGTGGCAGGTTCATTGACACCAGCCAGCCGATCAGCACGGGCGCAACGATCGCCCCGATGCGTCCGACACCTGACGCAAATCCGACACCCGCCGAGCGTATCGTGGAGGGGTAGAAGTCACCTGCATAGGCATAGGCCAGCAACTGCGTACCCAGTGTGGATGCCCCAACAACGAAGACGACTGCGTACAACAGAGAGACATCGCGTGTATAGCCCATGAGGGTCAGAGCAATGGCTCCGACAATGTAGAAGCTGACCAGAACGTATTTGATGTTGAGCTTATCGGCCAGCCAGCCACCACCTAGTCCTCCAGCGATCGCACCGAGGTTGAATACGATAACGAAATTGAGTGCTGAGCCCAGGCTGAAGCCAGCCATCGCCATGAGTTTGGTTAACCAGGAGTTGAGCGCGTAAACCATGAACAGACCGGTCATGAACGCTGTCCAAATCATCACAGTGCTGAAGCCACGGCCATCCTTGAATAGATTGCGTACTGGAGCGTCCAGCTCAGCCAGAATCGCTAGGTTGCCGGTCATCTCAGTTTGGCTGGTGATATTCAATGTTGGCTCAATACGCAGCGCAACCTTGCGCAGCTCATCTTGACGGCCTTCCTTCAGCATGTAACCGATGGAATCAGGCATGGTTTTCAGGATGAAGGGGATCAGCAGCACCGGTAGTGCGGCAACGTAGAACACCCACTGCCAACCATGGCTTTCAATTAACTGCTTGGACGTAATGGCAACCAAAATGCCGCCTACCGAGTAGCCAGCAAACACCAGAGTGACCAGGCGAGTACGGAGTTTCAAAGGGGCGAACTCACTCATTTGAGCAGTACACACAGGCAATACGCCGCCAATACCCAAGCCGGCGATGAAGCGCATGATGCTGAAACTGACAGGGTCGTTGGTGAAGCCCGCACCGGCTGTGAAAAGGCTGAACAGTGCGACGCACATAGCAACCATTTTCGGACGGCCGATACGGTCGGCAAGTGTTCCAAGGAAGATCGCTCCAAGCATCGTGCCGAATAGGGCGGAACCCGCCATAATTCCTGCGCTAGTGGGGGCAATCTGCATATCTTGCATAATAGCGGGAAGGGCCGCACCGACGATGGCAAGGTCGTAACCATCGATCACAAGAATTAGCATGCACCAAAAAAGTATGAGTCGGTGAAAGCGGTTGAACTTTGAATCGCTGGCGAGCGCGTACACGTTAACTTTCTGCATATTATGTATCCTTCAGTGTTGTTGTATTTATGAAGTGCACATCGATTTTGGCGTGTGATATAGGCCACTTCGTGAGAAGAGCCTCCGAGCTGGCAGTCTGCTGTAAGAAAATTTTGCATTCTTTTCACAGTGCAGCTTGGAATTAGTAAGCTGCTGTCTGTATGCGTAGTGTATTAAGATGCCCTGTTCCATAAGCATCTAAATAGTGTTTCAAGGTCGTCAAGTACATAAATGATGAATCATCAAGTCTGTCGAGTAGTGAGCTTAGAACTTTCGCGCATTTCTGACTCTTAATCATCAAGCTTGCTGCTTAGCAATCTCCTGGTTACGCAGGATGAAACGTTGTAGCTTGCCGCTAGGTGTTTTCGGCAATTCGTTGACGAACTCGATTTCCCGGGGGTAGGCATGAGCCGCGAGGCGCTGGCGGACATGTAGCCGCAATGTTTCGGCTAGTTCTGGGCTTGGTAGATATTGCTTGTTTAGCACCACGAAGGCCTTAATCAACTCTGTACGCTGCGGGTCGGGTTTTCCGATTACGGCTGACTCAATTACGGCAGGATGCTCCACCAGCGCGCTTTCAACATCAAACGGCCCTACCCGATAGCCGGAAGTAGTGATCACGTCATCATTACGGCCTACGAAGCTAATGCTGCCATCGTCGTTGAGTTCTGCTGTATCGCCGCTCAAGTAGTAACGCCCCACGAAGGCCTTGGTTGGCATGCCGAAGTAACCACTGAACCAATACTGCGGCGAGCGCTCGCGATCGACTGCCAACGTACCAGGCTGGCCGGGCGGTAACTCCTGATGCTGGTCATCAAGCACTACAATTCGGTGGCCAGGAATGGCGTAGCCAGCAGAGCCTTCACGCACAGTGTGGCTTAGGCCGTGATGGTTGCTAAGCACCATGCCTAGCTCGGTCTGCCCATAGTGGTCGTGGATGACTACACCTAAGTTCTCGGCAAACCAGCGGATAACTTGGGGATTGAGTGGCTCACCGGCGCTGCTAACCACGCGCAATCGATCTCGGATGCTATCTGCGAATTGCATACCCGAGGAGATAAGTAACCTGAAGGCCGTCGGCGAGCCGGCGAGGTTAGTGATTGCATATTTGTTGATTACCGAGCAGGTGCTTTCGACTGAAAACGGGCCATCGTAAAACAGTGTCGAGTGACCCAAAGCCAGTGGCGCGGTGACCGCATAATAAAGGCCATATGCCCAGCCTGGATCGGCGAGGTTCCAAAAGCGATCGTCCTCTCGCAGCTCTACTGCATCGCGTATGTAACCTTTGAAAGCCAAAATGGCCCGCAATGGTACTTCCAGTGGCTTGGCTGGCCCGGTGGTACCGGAAGTGCACATGAGTAGGAACGGGGCTTCGCCGTCCTGAAGCAACGGCTCGCAGTCGTTGCTCTGGCGCTGCAGGGTACTCCAAAAATCATAATCGCCGATGCATTGTGGATCAGCGCCAACAGTGATCACGGTCGGGCAGCCGATGACGTCGTCTAGTTTGGATCGGTTGCGGGTGTCTGTGACAACCCATCGTGCGCTAGAACACTCCAGTCGTTGCTCGATCGCCTTCGGCCCGAACGCGGTGAACAGCGGTTGGTAGACTGCCCCAACCCTCCAAGTTCCAAGGATAGTGATCAAGAGCTCGACAGTTCGCGGCAAAAGCCCTGCGACTCGGTCTCCAGGTCGCACACCCTGCTCATGGAGGAAATTGCCGAATCGAGCGGCCTGATCCTGTAGCTCGCGGAAGGTGTACTGCGAGGCGGTACCATCCTGAGCTTCGCAGTATAAGGCTACATCTTGGCCGGCAGTATGTCGGTCACAGCACTCCACGCAGGCGTTAAGGCCGTCCAGACTACCGTGCAGTTCTTGCGCGGCGGTTTGCAGGTAATTGAACTGCCTTGCGGCGGTGTGGTAGTCGTACATCCCGAAATCCTGTAATTGTTATTAGTGTTGTTGAGCTCTGATAATAGCTCCGGTTGCAGCGGGTAACTATGTTCTGAACACTCAATCTTTCTGACTGGTTTGGCCAAAAGGTTAAATGCGGAAATGCCTGACACAGCCGTGTAGCTTAATTATGCTTATGCTTATGCTTATGCTTATGCTTATGCTCATTCGCTTCACTCGGATAGTGTTGCACACCATCGCCGTAACTCTGGCATTGAGATATGCTTGGAGATTGTTAGGTGGCTAGCTAAGCAGTCGTTTGCACTGCCTGATGCTGAAGATATTTTTGGCGAGAATAACAGCCACCAGTACTGTGACACCGACCAGGGGTGCGGTTCAGACAGTTATAATTACATTGTCTTTCATAGAGGGATTTGCATGTGCTGAGTGTATCAAGCCCATATCAAAAAACTGACTATCTTAATCATGATGGTGTAGGCGGTTAGCTGTGTTTTTAGTTTCCGGTGAAACTCGCACTCCTACGCTCCAAGAATGAGTTAACTCCCTCTTTGAAATCATCGCTCCCCAAGATCGGCAGTAGATCCGGTATCAACCGATCTATCGCTATTTGCTCACCATGACTGATGGACAACCGTGCACTTCCGAGAGTCGCCGCGACGCCCAGCGGAGCCTGCTGAGCGATGCGTTCTGCAATTTTCATCGCCTCTTCGAATTGCTGGCCAACAGGGCATACAGCCTGCACCAAACCCATACGATAGGCTTCATTTGCATCAAATTCGTCGCCGGTCAATAGGTAGCGCATCGTGTTACCCCAGCCGATGTTCTGAACGAATCGAACCGTCGCACCTCCCACGGCATAAAGACCTCTCTGCACTTCGATCTGGCCGAAACGACAATTGTCAGCTGCGACCCTAATATCAGCAGCTAGCATTAACTCCAACGCAAGTGTGTAGCAGATTCCATGCGCCGCCACGACAATGGGCTTGCTTACCCGGTGTGCCTGATTTAGGCCAAAAGGATCGCAGGCCCCTGCTGGAAGCTCAGGAAAGCACCCCTTATCGAACTGACCGACCCACTGCTCCAGTTCCAAACCAGCGGTGAAGTTTTTCCCTTCGCCATATAGCACGCCGCAGCGTAGTGTTGGGTCTGCATCCAAGACACCGTATGCCACGGCCAGCTCGATATAAAGCTCGATGTCCATCGCGTTCGATTTTTCAGGGCGATTTAACCCGATGCACAGCACCCGCCCCCGCCTTTCAATTTTGATTTTATCGACCATCAAAAACCCAACCCGTTGTCAGAATTTCGTTAATTTGAAACTGAAGCTTTGCAAGGAGAACCATTTTTGCCGCTTGCCCAAATGATCGCTTGCTCCACCAACTGTGAGTAATTCACATCTCGATATGTTTCAGCGTAATGCCCCAACGCAGAATAAAATGCTCGCCCGTTTCCGAGGCAGTGCTTCCATATCATCGGATGATCGATACCCATACTGATATCTTTGCCAGCCATCTTTGGCGAATAGCTTGTTTCGTCGATGCTTAGCAGCACTTCAACGCCTGGACGAGGGCTTTTATCGAATGAATACCACTCATCATCCATAATCCATCTGGAGGGCAGGTGGGCAACTATCGGATCGTCGGGAGATTCGATAACTAAAGTGCCTGGTTGTTTCTGCGGAAACAGCGGATGCCCTTTAAACTGAGCCTTAACGAGATCATTCACATACCAACCCCAAGCGTACTGGGGGTCTCCACCTGAGGCATGCAATGCCACAAACCCTCCACCATTGCTCAGGTAGGTTTTTAAGGCTTGGCGTTGCGGCTCAGTCAGCACATCTCCAGATACGTTATTCCAGATCACTGTCTGAAATTTTCTTAGGTCGTCTGGGTTGTGCACAGCCGCATTATTAGTGTGGTAGAGAGACCAGCCATTTTTCTTCGCCAACAGGCTGAGCATATCATTGGCTGCAGGTATCGCGTCTTTGTGAATGAAACCATTAGTCTTGTCGAACACTAATATTGCTGGTGTATTGATATTCACATCGGTAGGACGATCTTGATCATATTGCGGCTCGCGAAACATTCCTTGCGAACGCAGGAAGAAATACACAAAGGCGCCAACGCAGATCACGATCAGAAACAGAAGGAGCGATAAGCGACGTACAATTTTCATGCATACACCGAGGTTCATAGTTAGATCCGACCTGCCTGATATTCGACCACGGCGTGATCCACGGCTCTGACGGTGAGCGCCATCAAAGTGAGCGAAGGATTCACGCATGAGGCAGAGGTCATGCAGGAGCCGTCCGTTACGAACAGGTTTGGCACCTCGTGACTCTGGTTCCATCGATTGAGGAACGAGTCCTCGCGGTTGTGCCCCATACGTGCCGTCCCCATCTCATGGACACTCGCGCCAGGAGGTGTACCGGAAAATTCTTGAATCATCACCGCTCCGGCAGTTGCCAGCATCTGGTGCGCCTCGGAAACAATATCCTTGATCATGGCCTTCTCGTTGTCCCTATAGACGTAGTCAAAGCACGCCAATGGAATGCCATACGAGTCTTTTTGTGTTGGATGCAGGAACATGTGGTTTTCACGGTTTGGAAGAACTTCACCAAACCCTGCCACATACATGAGCCACGGGCCAGGGCCTTTCATGGCCTCCTTGAACTTCGCTCCGACTCCAGGAATCATCGAGAACTTAGAGTTCCAGCCCAAACGTTGAGCTGCCGCCTGGTAGCCATAGCCACGTAGAAAGGGTTGATCGCTGTTCTGTAAATTCTTGAAACGCGGGATGTATATCTGGTTTGGCCTATAGCCGTAGGGATACTTATCTAGATAACCTGGCATCACTCCTAAAGCGCCATTGCCATAGGTATGATCCATCAGATAGCGTCCCAATACACCACTGGTGTTACCGAGGCCGTTGGGGAACGACTCACTTTTGGAATTGAGCAGGATTTGCGTACTGCCGACGGTTGAGCCGCAGAGAAATATCATCTTAGATGTAAAACTTAGCTTCTGACGGGTATTTGCGTCTATTACTCGTACAGCCGAAGCACGATTGGTTAGAGGGTCGTAATCAATACTCTCTACAACACTATCGCAGCGTATTGTCAGATTGCCTGTAGCCTTGGCGGCAGGCAATGTCGAGACAATACTATTGAAGTATGCTTTGAAGGTGCAGCCACGCTCGCATTTATAGCAGTATGTGCAGGAGCCCCTGTTGTTTTGCGGTTCGGTCTGGATAGCCATACGCCCCATCGTCACACACCGCGAATTCCCATACGTCTCCCTAATTCTAGTGGCGAACACTTTCTCAACATGGTTCATTTCCATCGGCGGTTGGAACTCCCCATCCGGGAGCTGCGGCAAACCTTCTTTCTGTCCGCTCACGCCGATGAATTTTTCTACATGGCTGTACCAGTCCTTAATATCGCTATAGCGAATGGGCCAATCGCAGCCATGGCCATCCGTTTTATTCGCTTCAAAATCCAAATCGCTATATCGATAGACGTGTCTTCCCCATACCAACGATTTTCCACCTAGCACACCGCCACGAGTCCAGACAAAGGGTTTTTCTGGATTGAACGCGTAGGGGTTGGCTTTGTCGTTATTGAAGAAGTGGCGAGTAGTCTCGTCGAAAGCATAAATTTTACTTTGGACGGGGTACTCAGAGTCGTAAAGATCACGCAGGGGCTTGCCGCCAAAAGGTACCTTCCATGGCGGTTGAAACATTCCCTTGTAATCGACGTCATGCTTGATCTCTCTGCCGCGCTCCAGCACAAGAACTTTCAGACCTTTTTCACAGAGCTCCTTTGCAGCCCAGCCGCCAGTGATCCCTGAACCAATGACAATTGCATCAAAATTAGTCTGCATAAATCACCATTAAAAAGCTGCCGAGCACAGCGCCTCACGCACCGTGGCTGGGAGTTACCAGATGTACTGGCGTCCGCCATTCGCTTGCAAAGTTGCCTCACCGTCGTATCTGCCAGGCACAGGCAGATATTGCATTTCCGTGTTGGAGGCTGCTTCGGAGGTGTAGTAGCCAACCACTACTAACTCCTTAAGCTTGGTGAAGAAAGGAGCCTCTTGGTCAATGGCTCCCTTGCCCATCAAAGTGGCGGGGGTAACAGGTTGTGGATGCGCCTTCGTATATGCTTGTGCCACAGTTTCGGCGTCTTGCAGGCAGGCAAGCTGTTGTGCTGAACTCGAATTCAGGAAGCTTGTTCCAAATTTGTTCAAACAATACTCATCGAGCTCAGTGAGCCCATCAAGGAAGATCGTTCTTTCTCGATGGGTATACCAGTCGGAAACCACACTCTCGATGAAGTTAGGAACATTGGCATCTACTGCCCCAGGTGTATCGGTACGGGGAATAACGATGTCCGATAGCACCGAGCAAAGCTGGGCTTGGTGCGAGTTGAGTGGAAAAGTAAGCGATTGCTTATCGCTCCCCGCCAATGCATTCACCAATCCGCTGGCGGTTATCCCACCCAACAGAGCACATGTGTTTGCCAGAAAATGTCGACGAAGCATTGTTTCATCCCCTTGGAACTGTTTGAAATTGAGTAGCAACGGATTGCGTTAACGCACTCCGGCCTGCCTCAGTCGTGCGGGGGTAAAATCCTGCAGATCGGGCTTCGCGTCGAAGTTGACTGGCGTTTCTTCCTGAGCAAGGGCGTTGATCGTATAGCGTCCAGAGATGAGGTCGTATTGGGCTTCGCCTGCAGTCCACACGATTTGATGGTCGTAGTAGTTGATGATGTAGGTCTCGGCGAGACGCCACAATTCACCTCGGCTATCACGGCTTTCAGCCACCAGTATCTGGTAGGAGTCTTCATCGAAGTAGAAGTCGCGCTGGGAGTAAACGTGGCGCATTCCTGGCTTCAACTTGGCTCGCACATGCCACACTCGGTGCAGCTCATAACGAGTGAGATCCGGATTAACGTGGGCGGTCTGAATGATGTCTTTGTATGTATTGGTGCGAGATGCAAAACGGTAGTTGTTGTACGGGACATACATCTCTTTCTTGTCCAGAATCTCCCAAGTGAAGCGATCCGGGGCACCATTGAACATGTCTACGTCGTCCACCGTCATCAAGCCGCCTGCGGTAGGAGTGTCATAGCCGACAGTGGGGGATCGCCGAACGCGACGTTGACCCGGTGTGTACACCCAGGACTGACGCGGAGCGACCGTCTGGTTGACGGTGTCTTGGATCAGTCGTACTACACCGGCATCGCGCGGTGGGGCCAACGTCTCCTGAAGGTAGTAGAAGAGCATATTCCCTTCAGTTGAGCCGTCGTTACGAAAGTCGCGGTTGTAGAGGTAGATATCCCGGTTTTTGTTTAGGGTATAGCTACCCCCAGCCTGGATATTGGCCCCTGCATTGGTTCGCTGTACTGCATTTCCACGGTAGCGCAGCAGATGGTTCCATAGCACTTCTAAGCCAGACTTCGGTACCGGAAACGGCGTGGCCACCTTCACTTCCGATACACCATTGCCATCCTCTGTCAGCTTAGTGTGCTCGGCATTCACCTTAACCGCGTCGTATACGAATTGCGGGAAGGACGCAGATCTGTGAGTTGGATAGACGTTCATCTTCCAGGTATCGGGGTGTCGGCGCAGCATCGCCAACTGTCCCTCACTGATTTTGTCTTTGTAGCTCTCCGCGTTGGCAGCGGTGATAGTCAGCAGCGGCTTCTCTGCTTCAAATGGGTTCTTGTAGCCCTTTACCGAATCAAAGGCATCCTTGGTCATTGTTAGGCCGCCAGTCCAGGCGGGAATCGTACCATTGGCATTGCCGGCTTTTAGTGCACCAACAGGAGTGAGATCCTTGCCCAGGCGTTCTACATCAGAGGCCGCGAGCACATGGCTACAGGACACCAACACGAGTGCAGCAACAATTTGAGTCTTATAGAATGCATTCATCACTAAACCTCAGAAACTGTACTTGAGATTGAAACTCAGAAAATCGCGGTCACGGTTGTAGCGCCCTCCGCCGTTGAACGCCGTGTAGCTGATGCCGGCACCAATTACTTCTTTATAAGTGGTATCCACTTTTGCGGTGTAAGCGCGTTCGCCTTTGTTGTTAGCGCCGTTACGCCCGTTGATGGCGCTGTAAACGCTTACGCCAGGAGAAACGGTGAATTGCCCGAAGATGTCGTTGTAGGTTAGAGAGCCAGTGGTTGTAGCGCCCCATGAGCTGTTGGTCATGCCGCCGGGCAGGTCTGGGTTGTCAAACGTCTGTTGGGGCAGACTTCCATAGATTCGGTTAGCACTTACTTCGGCAACGATGCTTCCAGAGTCCGCACTCAACACGCCGCTGGGTAACAGATAGATACCGGAAAGAGTTGCTTGTGCCCGATCCCTTTTCACATAGCCAGGGATGTATGTCCCTTCGGGTAAGCCCCCAACCACAGCCGGAGAGATCACAGCTCGAGAGGTGTACTTGCTGACAATCGAATCGGGGCGATAACTAAGCTCACCAGCGACAGCCAACCCATCCAGCGGGCCGCCGTTGACTGTTGTATTGAAGCTGAAGCCGTAGAGATCACGCTTGCCTAAGTACTCAGCAAAGTAGGTCGCGCGATTGGCAAACGGAATTTGGCCAACACCAGGCACTGCCACGATGGATCCCGCTTTCGCGCTCACTACTGGTGTCTGTGTGCTATAGCGAAGGTAATAAAGACCGAAGTCCGATTGGTTCAACTCTGGAGCCGTCCAACGCAGGCTAATGCCATATTGAGCATCACCATCCGGCTCGACATCATGCGAGCGAGGCACAAAAGTACTCATCAGCAGGGACTCAGCGAGAGACCTCGTGCCGGCAGGCACACCATTGAGATAGGCACGCACTTCGTCCGGGCTGTCGAATGCAGTGGATCTACCAAGCAGGCCCGTAACAGACTCTTGGATGGCGGAGACGGGCAGATAATCGCAATCATCGTCTCCGATCACATCAGTGGTCGAGAAGAAGGTTCCGCAGGCGTCCAGCTTCGCTGCTTCCCAAGATGAACCCGGCTGCCAGTAGCCCTCAAGGGTCATGTTCTCGGTCAATTCAAAAGAGAACGAACCCATCAGGGTCGGAAGAAAGGCTTCCTTGATTTCTGATCCAGGTGCACGGAGGGCGCCTACATCATAGGGGTTGGTCGCTGAAATGCCGCCTTGAGCGAATATCGACTCGCCCCAGTTGATGACTTGTCGGCCCAAGCGAGCCGAGAACTGATGATCCCCTAGCTCCCAAGAACCATAAACGAATGCATCAAGCAGATCAGCGCTCGAGCCAGCAAGATCCTCACCATCGTCACTGAGTTCACGTTGACGACGGGAGTCATCCTTTAGCTCGAAATCATAGAACGCGCGACCACGTACAAACACACCGTAATTTTCCTGGAAGCGCAGATCCAGATCTGATACGACTTTGGCCACCTCGGATACCAATTCTCCCTTGCGGAAGTTCAGATCACCGTCGTCATAAACGATGGGGCCATTATCCACACTGCCTCCATTGGAGCGTGCAATCAGCTTCTTTGAGGCAGCCTGCGTACGATAAGTGGTGCCGTAGGAGACCGTAGTGTCGAGCGAGCCAGACACTGTTTCGCCTTCAAACTGGAAAGCGAAAGCTGATCCGCAAGGCGCCAGGCATAGAGCCAATGCCCCAAGAGCCAGACTGGGGCGGGAGTTGCCATGGACTGCCACACGTACTGCTCGGCTTAATTTAGGTGGGTTATGCATCCTATGTCTCACTTGTTTTTATTATTGAGCGCAATCCATGTCTGTATTCGGTCGGCAGGATTGCAGGCGCGTTTCAGCAGCATGAGCCCTCTGTGCTGGCCGGACTCATGAGAGAGCTGAACACTACGTCTCAGGTATGCTTGATCGCATTAACTCCAAAGCACCAAATTACTAGTCTGTATATAAACCATTGATATATATGGTTTATTTGTGCTTTTTAGGGTGTATAAGCGTAACCGTAGTTCTTTTGATTTTTCTGTTAGTGCTTTAGGGTGATTGGCGTACAAGGGGGACTGGCCGCATACTATGAGCTGAGAGATTGGCCGAGCTCGAAACCCTAAAAAATGATGATGGCCTGAAGCGCGAAATCGAGTTCGAGCAGAAGCTTCGCAACCTGTTGGGTGAGTACGGCTACAGCTTGCGTAACATCATCGCCATCCTTGACCCACAAGCTTCGAC